>Ga0068860_100006078_pt1 | contig 12149 bp, 13 predicted proteins | sample KBSSwiS32_FD_66597 | JGI IMG/M metagenome (GOLD analysis project Ga0068860, IMG submission 66597) | Switchgrass rhizosphere microbial communities from Kellogg Biological Station, Michigan, USA - KBS Switchgrass S3-2 | ecosystem: Host-associated > Plants > Roots > Rhizosphere > Soil ... | reverse complement strand
AAGGAGCGCCCTCATGAACGATGCCAAGTATATTGGGCTGGATGTGCACCAAGCAACGATCTCGGCGGCGGTTCGGGATTCGAGCGGAAGTCTGGTGATGGAAGCCACACTCGAAACGAAAGCCGAAACTATTCTTGAGTTTGTTCATGGTCTGCGCGGTAGTTTGCACGTGAGCTTCGAGGAAGGAACGTGTGCCGCTTGGTTACACGATCTTTTGCAGCCCCACGTTACCGAAGTGTTGGTTTGTGATTCGCGTAAAAATGCCCTGTTGAGAGTTGGAAACAAGAACGACCGTGAAGATGCACGCAAGCTGTCCGAATTGTTGTTCCTGAACAAGCTCCATGCGGTCTATCACGGCGAAACTGGAATCCGCACGTTGAAGGAGCTGGCCCGTAGTTATCTGACAATCACCCGCGATCTGACGCGCGTGATGAATCGTCTGAAGGCCATCTATCGAGGTTGGGGGATTGCTTGTGCCGGCCAGCAAGTGTATGCACCTCGCTACCGTGCCGAATGGCTCGCGAAGATCACCGAAGCCGGCGTGCGTCGTCGCGCCGAGATCTACTATCTGCAGTTCGATACCTTAGCTGCTTTGCGCCAGGAAGTGCGCCGAGAGCTATTGGCGGAATCCCGGAAACATCCGGCCATGAGATTGCTGCGGCAAATTCCCTCGATCGGCCCGATCCGCGCCGCTTTGTTGATCGCTCTGATGCAGACCCCCCATCGCTTCCGTACCAAGCGGCAGCTGTGGGCCTACTGCGGACTGGCTCTGCGAACCTACGATAGTGGGGAATATCGCTTCGTTGGCGGTCAACTGAAACGCTCTAAGAAAGCTGTGACCATCCGCGGACTGAACAAAAATCACAATCATGATCTGAAAAATATCTTTAAGGGAGCGGCCACCCGAGCGGCAGCCACAGCTGGGCCTCTCCAGAATTTCTACGAGGCTGGTATCGCTAAGGGCATGAAACCACCGAAGGCGCGCCTGACCTTGGCGCGCAAGATCGCGGCCATCACTGCTCGTTTGGAAGAAAGGAGTTCGTTTCGACGCTGAACAGTTAAAGCAACAAGCAGCTTGAGCGACTGGTGAGAACTCTTTTCCTCGCTGGATTCACGCGCATTCGCGGTGGCGATCTTAGTAAAACGATCAACGAAAGACGCCCCCTGACCCGAGGACGACAGCAGGCGCACCTCGAACGTACCATTCGACAAGTTCTGGACCGGCAAGGACCTCGTGAATCGTCTTGGTTTCGCCCTCTTCCACCGTGACGCGATATTTCGATGCGCCGGCCGTTTCTACCGTCACCTTGCGCTCTGCCATCATGCGTTCTCGTATTTCCAGTTCCGCGACTTGCCTTCGGCGATCCACGCGACCGCCTGTTTCAAGCGTTTGGCTTTGGTTTCCGGGCGCTTGGCATCGGCAATCCACTCCGCATACTCGCGCCGGCAACTCGGGCTGAATCCTGCAAAGGCCCTGGCCGCCAGCTTGTTCTTGTTCAATGCCGCCCTAAGCTCCGCCGGGACGCGGGATTTCGGCTTCGCAGCCTTCGGCTTTCGCTCGATCGATTTCGTTCGCTGCCCGCTTTCCACGAAGTCGGCCGCTTGTCCCAAGTAGCCGAGCAACAGGCGGTCTGCCGGCAGGTCTTTCAACCCGGTAATGCGGCCGAGCGAACCCATCGCCGGGCCGGTAACCAACCCATTCTTTGCCAGCACCTTCTTCATCTCCGGACCCCAAAACCCGAAGGCGCAATGCTGTTTGAAGGCCGCCATATGGCAAAGCACGATGCCCTGTTGCAGGAAAAAGGGCATTCCCCATTTCACGGACTCCGTCGCTCGCGGACACGCCTGATGCACGAGTTCCCGCAAGTGCGTCAGCACGCGCTGCGCAAACGGCGCAGCCTTTTCGATGTACGCATCCACTCGCGGATCCATGTGTCCCTCGTGCATGAACCCTCCTTGGCTTCCAAAGACTATACATCCGGAAACGCTCGCGCTGGTCCGCAGCCCGCGAATAAGATAGTTGCGCCATCACGGTGCGGAAAGTCGTTCATATCGATATGGACCTTCTATGCGTCGGTGGAGCAGCGCGACGATTTGCAGCTCGCCGGAGTAAACTCCTGACTTTGAACGTTTCCTTTTCTAAACTCTAGAATCCCTAAAAATACTTGTTTGGGGGGCAATTGCCGGCAGCGAATATACCAATGTGATTGACATCCGGTTCGGCGCTCGATTGCCCGAAGAATCAGGCTGTTATGCACACACCGACACGCCAGTCGGCAATCTTGCCAACTTCAATTCCGAGCGTTGCCGCGGATACTTCTGTCGAAAGCGAGATGGACCTACACGGTGCTGTCAAAGACATTCTGAATACACCGCGTCCTTGACCATGACTCGACCACTGATGGTTCGCCAATGGCAGCGTCATGCAAGTGGTTGATCCAACTGCTCCCACCACTCATACCCCATCGTCTTCTTGCCCTCGACACGATAAGGCTCCTTCAGCGTCGACGAGCCTCGGACGGTCCGTCACTGGGTAGTGTTGCGTGTCGTTTGTCGGGTTTTTGTAGGCCATGTTGGCTTTCTGCGTTGACAACGCAGCTTGCCAACGGCTAGTGTTCGCTACTGTTCCACAAAAAACGTTTAGATGCACTACTGGCGGAGATCAAGGCGTTAAAGTGATTGGAGGAGACGTTGACCGACGATCCGAAGAACAATACGGAAGCTCAAAGCCGGAGCCTCGTAGCCTCTTCCCCTGGCGTTCGAAACGTCACCAGGCGCAAATTCATGAAATCGCTTCTTGGCGGTGCACTGCTGCCGAAAGGATCGGCCTTAGTAGCATTGCAGAGTGTCCCGGATTCCCCACTAACTGATCCGAACGTCAAGCGTGTGCTGGTCGCGTTCAAGTGTCATTTTGATGCGGGATTCGCGGACACGCAGGCTGGCGTGGTACAGCGATTTTTCAAGGAATATTTTCCGAAAGCGATACAAATCGCGAGCCAACTTCGTGATTCTGGAGGAAAGGAACGCTACGTCTGGACGACTGGGTCCTGGCTGCTCTACGAGTTTCTCGAACAGGCCTCGACCGAGCAACGCAAGGTCATGGAAAAAGCCGTGGCCGACGGCGACATCGCGTGGCATGCCCTTCCCTTCACGTGGCAGACCGAGCTCATGACTCCATCCTTGATCGCGGGCGGCGTTGGACTTTCGCAGGCTCTTGATCGTCGGTTCGGCCGTAAGACCGTCGGTGCAAAAATGACCGACGTACCTGGTCACACGCGTGGCTTGGCGTCGCCGCTCGCCGCCAGTGGCGTCAAGTTCCTGGAGATCGGAGTAAACGACGCGAGCACGCCCGCGCAGCTTCCTCCCCTTTTCAACTGGAAAGACCCGAGCGGAGCAACGCTCACCGTGATGTATCACCATCACTACGGAGCGGTTGCGGTGCTTCCGGGAACGGACCTCGCGATCGCCACGGTTGTGCGGGATGACGACAGCGGCCCGCACACGCTCGAGGAGGTTCACGACACTTACATTGCGCTGGGCAAGCAATTTCCAAATGCCGAGATCGTGCCGACGGATCTGACGGCGATAGCCAATGCGGTATCGCCGTACGCGCACTCACTACCCGTGATCACCGAGGAGATCGGGGACACATGGATTCACGGTGTCGCCAGCGATCCACTCAAGCTTGCACGGTACCGCCAAGTAGCTCGGCTCCGTGAGCAATGGCTGACACAAAAGAAGCTCTCCCTAGGCGATTCGACCGACCTTGCCCTGCTGCGTCACCTCCTGCTCGAAGTCGAACACACATGGGGAACGGATACCAAGACGTGGCTCGACTTTGACCACTACTCGCCGAACGATCTTGCGACGATGCTCGACACCAAGAATTACGAGGTCGTGCTGTTCAGCTGGCAGGAGAAGCGGCAGGAACTCTCGAACGGCATTGCGACGCTACCCGCCGCGCTGCGCAGTGAAGCTGAAAATGCGCTGCGAGATCTGCAAGCTACTCCGCCCAAGCTGGCCAACTCACGCGCGTTGTCGTCGCCTCACGAAGTCGAAACCGCACACTTCACGATCGGAATCGACCCAGCGACCGGAGCGATTCGCCGCCTGTACAGCAAGCAACGCAAGCGAGAATGGGCTTCGGCAGATCATCTTCTTGCCCTGTTTTCTTACCAAACGCTCTCGCAGCAGGACTACTCGCAGTTTTTTAGCAGCTATGTGATCAGCGAGGAAGATTGGGCGAAGAAGGACTTTGGCAAGCCCAATATCGAGCGATTTGGGGCGAAGACTCAGGAATGGCTTCCTTCCGTTGTTGATCTGCAACTCGAGGAGACCAAACAGGGCCAGCGGATCCTGTCGCAATCGCGCATCGACGATCCCGAATCTCTCCGCAGCGGTCGCGCTGCATTTCCCGAGAAAATGTATTTGGAATTGTGGCTCCCGGAAGCGGAACCGACGTGCCACTTGCGCTTTTCGTGGTTCAACAAGCGGTCAACGCGCATGCCGGAAGCGATGTGGCTGAGTTTTCATCCGGTCGCGCCCGACCCGAATGCGTGGATGTTGGAAAAATCTGGGCAACAGGTTTCCCCAACGGATGTCGTGATTGGCGGTAACCGTCACATGCACGCCCTTTCCAAGGGCTTCGAATACAAAGATGGAAGCGGATCGCTGACGGTAGAAACTCTGGACGCGCCCTTGGTCGCTCTAGGGAAGAAATCGCCGCTTTATTTTTCGAAATCGCAGCCCGATCTCACGGGAGGGGTTCACTCCAACCTGTTTAACAACGCCTGGGGCACGAACTACATCATGTGGTTCGGGGAGGATATGAAGTTTCGGTTTGTCCTTCGAGCTTGATCGTCGAGGACGCACGGACCGTTGCGCATCCTATTGACCGATGCCGGGAATTTTGCGGCCTCGCGCCGATTTCAATTCAATACCCAACAACTTGGCGATCGTGGGTGCCACTTCGCGATTCGTGATGGAACCAAGGCGAACGCCTTTCGGAACCCCGGCTCCCCACGCCAAAAAGATAGCCCCTATGTTGGGATCCGAGTTTAGAAAGCCGTGCGTACCGCCGGTGGCGCTGCTGACAAAACTCTTGCCGGGATCGCCAGCGAAGCAATAATCCGGCTTGGCGGCAAGAACGAGGTCGGGAGCTTGATCGCTCTGGGCCGACGTTGGCAACCCTAGCTTCGCAAAATCTTCCGCTACATAAACCCGCTCGACCCCTTCCGCTAGTGCGTAGATTGACTTCAACGCGGGAATCAATTCCGCTTTGCGACTCGAATTCGTCACGTGAACCATGGCGGTGCCGCCTTCGGGAACCACCCAGGCGTCACCTTTCCACGTTCCGTCCTCCAGATGGAGCAGCCCTTTCTCCTGCAGCAACACATTCGGATGAATCTCGAACTTGTACGAACGGAATCCATGATCCGAGACGATGATCAGCGTCGAACGCTTGGCAAAATCAGGTCGCTGGAGAATCTCGACGATGCGGCGCACCTGCGAATCGAGATACGCCATCGCGGTTACGCTCCCCGCGCTCATAGGGCCATAGGCGTGGTTGAGATCGTCCAGCGTGAGCAAGTGGAACAACAGCAAGTTTGGCTTATGCTCTTTCAGGATTTTCGCCGCGGCGTCCGTCCAAATTTCGTCTTGCCACGCCTGGCTGCTGTCTTCGAATGTCTTCAGCTGCTCCGCGGTGACCGTCCCGTCCGCGATGAGTTCCCTTTCCACTTCGCCATTCGGATCAGGGAGTTCGGGGAATTTCCAATCGATCGTCCTGGCGTTGTAGATCGCAACCCAATCCACCTGGGCGGTGGTGAAGCCTGCGTCGTGAGCCGCGTCGTAGATTGTCGGCGAATGAACGAGGAGGTCTTTGTCTCGCCACGGCTCGATCGCCATCGGAGCGTTCTTACCGGGACGCGTCAGCAGCCCGTTGAAAAGGACCTGATGTTCCGACGCATCAACGCCGCTGACGATGGTGGTGTGATTCGGCCACGTCACTGTGGGATTGACTGGCTGCATCGAGTCGGCGACTGCGCCTTCGCGCGCCAATTTGCGCAATGTCGGAATGGGCAGCCTAGGATCTTGCAGCGCATCTGCGGGAAAGCCATCAAGGCTGATGACGACGACAATGCGTTCCTTCTGCGCTTGCGACTGAAGGAAACCTGGCGTCGCCGATGCCACATAGGAAACCACAACCAGCCATCGCGCAAACCTACGAACTCGGGTCAAGAAGCCCCCCTTCGCTTCCCACTCGCCGTCTTTTCAAAATTCCCACTCGTTATTGTAGTTGTGACGGCCCTCAAAAATAAGGAAGTGCCTGACGGACGCTCCGGGGTGTAAGGAGCCTTTCTGCCCGTCAGGCACTCACCGGGGGTACAGCAAAGCCGCTACTTTTCCGCCTTGGCTAGAACAGCAGCTTCAAGGACAGCTGCATGATTCGCGGCGGATTGGCGGTGAGCGATCGCCCGAACGTGCCGGTAAAGTTGTTCGCGGCCGTTGGAAGATCGGCGATGTTCCCGTCTGGAGACTGGAACTGCGCGTGATTGAAGGCGTTGAAGAGTTCGCAGCGGAACTCGAGTCTCATTTGTTCGCGAATCTGCGTGTCCTTCAGCAGGGCCATGTCCCAATTCCATTCCAACAGCCTGCCGCCTCACAGTTCGGGAGAACTCTTGCATCTGCCACGGTGAAAGGCCCCAGTGGCAGCCCGCCTCCACAGCGGCACCGCCGACAGACTCCATCCAACTCGTTCCAGCCAACAAGTTCCAGCAGATTCTCGGATTCGGCGGCTGTCTCACCGACGCTTCCTGCTATCTCTTCAACCAGCTCCAACCTGCATTGCGAGAGCAGGTCATCCACGAAATGTTTCATCCGTCGCAGCTCGCACTGAGCGTCAACCGCACCTGCGTGGGTTCCGCCGATTCTGCCGCCAGTCTGTACAGCTACGACGAAGGCGAAGCCGATCCAGACTTGAAACGCTTCTCGATCGACCACGACCGAGAATATATTCTTCCCTTTACTCCGTCGCGTCGGCGAGGTGAATCCCGACACTCTCTATTTTGCCTCTCCCTGGAGTCCTCCAGGCTGGATGAAGTGGAACAGGTCCATGCTTGGCGGCGCCATGAGTCGCCAGTATCTCGCGTCTTACACCCAATACCTCCTGAAATACATTCAGTCCTACGCAGCCGCGGGAGTCGACATCCACGCCATCACCGCGCAGAACGAGATCGACACGGACCAGCATGCACAAATGCCCGCCTGCGTCTGGTCCCAGGAATGCGAAACCGAGTTTGTCGCCGAGCATCTTGGTCCGCTCTTCGAGAAGACCAAGACTAAAACAAAGATCTGGATTCTCGATCACAACTTTGTTTATTGGGGACGCGTCATCTCCGAGCTCGACAACCCCGACTTCCGCCGCTACGCAAATTCAGTCGCATGGTACGCCTACGTCGGCGACGCAAGCATGATGAGCAAAGTGCATGCGGCTCATCCGGGAGTCGACATGCACTATACGGAAGGCAGCACCGACTACAACGACCCGCACTATCGGGATGATTGGATGAATTGGGCCGGCACGTACACCGCGGTTCTGGCCAACTGGTGCTCTTCCGCGATGGTCTGGAATATCGCCACCGACCAGAACGGAAAACCCAACATCGGACCATACCCGTGCGGCGGCATGCTAATCGTCAATCCGCACAGACAAGAAATCATTCGCAGCGGCCAATATTGGGCATTGGCACATTTCTCACGCGCGGTTCGTCGCGGTGCACGACGGTTCGAATCCCAAAGCCTCGCCGCGAATCTCGGACACGTGGCGTTTCAGAATCCCAACGGTCAGCGGGTGCTAGTGTTGACGAACCCCGGCCCTGCGCGTTCGCTCCAGCTGAACTACTCTCTGTATTCCGCCACCGTCCCGATGCCAGGGGCTGCCATCGCCCCCTTGGTCTGGAGCTGATTAATGGCCTCACAACCTTCACCGTCAACACTTTGCACTTGGTGCAATATTCGGACGCTGCGGTAGACATCATCAACCTGATTTTTGTCGATCAATTAATCGCTAGGCACTTGGTACGACCGCGAAACTCAGCAATTTGTTGCTGGCATCCGCAACCCAAGCCGTCTGAACAGAAGTATCGCACGCGTGCGGAAATGCCTGCATTTTACTGGAAATAGACAGGAGCTGCCGAGGGTGATCCCAACAGCTCCCGACTCGCGTTGTGCCAAGAGGGACAGCAGGAGCCGTTGAGCGAACGGAAGGTTTCTACGACTTCTGCTGCCTCTAGGTTCGCAAAACTATCCCTTGACATGGACAAATTTTAGTACTGTCAATAGTGACAGGCGGCCCTTGGCCTTTGAGTTGCGAGTCAATCCAGTGGACCTTGGCGGCGCGAAGGCTAGGTTAAGCCACATCATCTATCGCCCGTTTTGTTGATGCGCGTCGCTTCGGCGGCTTGCTTTTTGGTTTTGGCGATGTATCAGTTGAGGCGAGAACTTTGTGTTGTTTATAATCGAAAACAAAGTAGGGTCCGGGCCGAATTACCGAAAACTGAAACATTCGCCGCGTAGCCGCACCAAGACCTTCAATGGATTCTAGCCAGAGTGCTCCATTTTTCAGGGAACCACGGAATATATCGAAGGTGGGACCGTCCATGCGTCCCTCCATTCCCACCCGGTGATGGCAATCTAGGCTCGCCGGTTGTGCCTGTCAACTTCTTTAAGTTAGGACCCCATTTTGGGTGGTTGAACTTGAAGCTCTCGGAACAGGACGAGTTGTCAGGTGGGGCGGTAAATAAAAAAGTGGGGCCACCGTTCGTGGCGCACAGTGCCTCCACTCAAGCGAAAGGAATAGTAAGTAATTGACTCGAAACTAGGCTTATATCCGCAGAAAGCAATCGGGTAAATCTGATAACACTGTAGGACCCGACGCGGGTGGGTATCCCAAAGCCCACCCAATTGGTCCTTCAGCTAGATTACGGCAGCACTAAAAGAAAATGGGGCCATCTCGCCTCGGAAGGCAAAAATGGCACTACTCTCTCTCTTTGAGGTGTCGCTAAGACCCTCGGAGCCGCTAGATTCGCCGTTGCTTTAGCACGCAGTCGATATGCAAGAGATGTCCAAACCTTCGGGACTTAGACCCATACTGGGATCGCATCACCACTTTTTCTGTGGGCGATTGGCTCAATTCACCGAACCTGAGCTCCTGGATTTGCGAGATCGCGCTTACCAAGAATGACCGGACACGGTGTAGGATGGTCACTTCCAATGCAATGAAGGCTGGTTCGACGATTTGTTTGAGCCATTATCCATTCCCGTAGGATAGGAGAACGGGCCACGCAAACTGGGAGCACTAGCCCAGATGGGAACCTGACGAAACTGAATTCCCGGTTTCAAATGGTGGTATTGGTTTGCCTTGTGGCCTTGCTGTCGTACCTGGCTCCAAGACTAGCAGGGGCATTGTTATTGCATCCCCAAACGCTCTGGCCACTTTGGCCAGGGTGCGCGCTGCTGGTATCTGTGTTGTTGCTGGTACGTCGGACCATCTGGCCCATGGTCGTCCCCGCAGCCTTGGTGGCTTTTGCTCTCTACGATGTGCAGGCAGGCGTGCCGAGCGGTTCGATCGCTTGGTTTATCGCAGCTAATACGGTCCAAGTCGTCATCACCGCACTCTGTCTTGGCTATTTCTTCGACGGGATGCCCCGGCTGAATAGTATAAGGGCCCTCAGTACGTATGCGTTCTTCGCGGTGTTGCTTGCACCTTCCGCTGCAGCTTTGCTTAGCGCGCTTGGCATCCACGGCGACTATTGGAGGAGTTGGAGTATTGCTTTTTTTTCTGAGGCGTTAGCTTTCGTTACTCTGCTGCCGGCGATCTTGACTTGGGTTAGCAACGAACCTGAGTGGGCGCGCAAGTCACGCGCATACCAGGTGGAATTCGCCGTGCTGATCACAGGGTTAGGTCTTCTGGGCTATGTCACCTTCACCGCCTCAGAAAGCAGCGCTTCGCCGTTACTGCTTTCTTCTGTGGTGCCATTTCTGCTGTGGGCCGCTTTGCGCTTCGGATCGAGGGGGACTAGTTCTGCTGTAATTGTAGTTACCTTCCTATCGATTTGGGCCGCAGTCCATGGACGCGGCCCCTTTGTCGAACGGGGGCCACTCAGCAGCATGTTGTCGCTACAGCTATTCTTGATTTTGGCTGCGACATCTTTCATGGTTCTCGCGGCCCTTGTAGAGGAGCGTAAGCGAACGGAGGATGAACTGCGGGAAATCGAGGCGCGATTTCACCTCGCCGCCCAGGCAGGAAGGATGTATGCCTACGAGTGGGACGCCACGACCGATATGGTCACGCGATCAGAGGGATGCTTAAATATACTCGGTTTGAGCAGTTCGGAGGCCCAACTTACTCGCCAGCAATTCTCGGCTAAGGTTCATCCCGACGACCGCGCACTGTTTGTCAGTGCGGACCGCGACGTTACGCCCGAAAATCGGACCAGCAAGATCAGCTATCGGGTGATTCGCTCAGACGGTTCTGTTGTTTGGGTGGAGAGAAATGCGTGCGCTTTTTTCGATGAGCAAGGCCGGTTGCAGCGGATGGTCGGCATGGTCGCCGACATCACGGAGCGCCAGCGGGCAGAAGAGACGCTTCTGGAAGTGAACCGCACCTTAGAAGCGCAGGCCGCACTACTGCAATCAAGTGAGGACCTGCTGAAAATCTTCGTCAAAAACGTACCAGTGGGAGTGGCAATGTTCGACCGTGACATGCGCTACTTAGAAGTCAGCGACCGCTGGTGTGCAGATTACTCCTTCGATAGTTCGCAGGTGCTTGGGCGTTCGCACTACGAGCTCTTTCCAGATATTCCCCCACGTTGGAAAGAAATGCATCGCCGTGGTCTTGATGGAGAAACATTGCGAGCCGACGAAGACCGTTGGGATCGTGAAGGCGGCACTGCGTGGCTTCGCTGGGAGATTCGCCCTTGGCGGACACCTAACGGGATTGTAGGAGGGATTCTGATCTTCGCCGAGCAGATTACTCACCGCAAACAGATGGAAGAGGCGATCTCAAGTATGAGTAAAAAGCTCATTGAATCGCAGGAGCAAGAACGGGCTCGCATCGGGAGAGAGCTTCATGACGACATCAATCAAAGGCTCGGACTGTTGGCGGTGCAACTCGAACAATTGCGGGCCGATCCTTCTGAGGTTCAGAGCCATGTGCAAGAACTACTAAAGCAGGCAACAGAAATCTCGGACGACGTGCAAGCGTTGTCGCACCAATTGGACGCTTCCAAACTGGAATATCTCGGTGCTCTTGGAGGCATGAGAAGCTGGTGCAAAGAATTCGGTGAGCGGCAGGGAATGCAGATCGACTTTCAGAGCTCCGAAGCCAACATCTCTGTGCCACGGGAAATTGGGCTTTGCCTTTTTCGAGTTCTACAGGAAGCTCTGCACAATGCAGCCAAGTACAGCGGGGTGAGACGGATTGAAGTGCAATTGCGCGAAGATTGCGGTGACATTCACCTCCTCGTCACTGATTTAGGCCGAGGGTTCGACTTGGAAACCGCAAGGCAAGGCCGAGGTCTCGGTCTCACAAGCATGCAGGAACGAGTTCGGCTGGTAAACGGAATCCTTGAGATTCGATCGACGCCTATGGGGGGAACCACCGTCCATGTTTGCGTTCCACTCACGTCAGAGCCTCGCTCCCAAGCGGCGGCGGGGTGAAAGGCTCGACCTAACGAGGCAGCACGTGGCGACTGCGATTGCTGTGCAGGTCTTGGGAGGCTGCCGCGTCCGACGCTTTAACGAGATCATGACCAGCAAACCGCCTACCGACAAACTTGTCGCCTCTAAGTACGGCGTTCACGCCCTCCAGTAGTTCGTTTCCGGCATCAGTCTTGACGAAAGCCGGCCTCGCCAGGCGGGAGTGCCGTTAGGCAATATCGCCGAGCTGCTCGGTCACAAAGGCTTAAAGATGACAAAGAGATACGCGCACCTGGCGATCAGCAATCTGCACGCGGCCGTCGCCCTGATCGCGAATAGCACCACCGTAGCACCGGCGGCTGAGACGCAGTCTCCGAAAATTGCGTACGTCAACTAAAGTGCGTAGCCTTGGTGTCTTGCAACCACGGGGGCGAAAGGGGTCCGGTGAC
>Ga0068860_100006074_pt1 | contig 12154 bp, 10 predicted proteins | sample KBSSwiS32_FD_66597 | JGI IMG/M metagenome (GOLD analysis project Ga0068860, IMG submission 66597) | Switchgrass rhizosphere microbial communities from Kellogg Biological Station, Michigan, USA - KBS Switchgrass S3-2 | ecosystem: Host-associated > Plants > Roots > Rhizosphere > Soil ... | reverse complement strand
ATCATGGGCGAGAAGACGCGCCTCGCCGCGCCGGAGTTCGCCGCGATTGAGCTCGACCTGATCAAGGTGAAGGGCAAGACCGCACCGGAGCGGATGTATTGCCTGGTCGGCGATGCTGCCGTGGCAGGTGGCGAGGATTTCAAGGCGCTGCAGGCGATCCAGGCGCGCTTCCTCGAGGCTTATCGCGCCGGCAAGTTCGCTGAAGCAGCCGAGATCTGCATCGAAGCAGAGGATCTGACCGACAAGGTCGGCTGGACCCAAGGTTACTACCGCATGATGCGCAGCCGCTGCGAGGAGTTGGTCGAGCATCCGCCTGAGGATTGGGATGGCGTTTACGTGGCCAAGGAAAAGTAGACGATGGCCGCTGCGACCCACGAGCTTTGCAGATGAGCGTTCTGGTTGGCGCCGTCTCGGCGCTCGATCCGATCGCCGCGATCGAGGCAATCGTCTGCCGCGACGTCGGCCGCGGCATCGGCCCGCTGTTGGCGGCGACGCGCGGCAATCTACAAAGGGCGGCGCAATCGCTGGGATCGGTGCCAAAGCCCAAGGTCGGAATTATCACCGGCTTCTATGTGCCGACGGCGACGGTGCCGGCACCCGAGACCGACGGCCTCATCGGCGCAGCGCACCTGGCGGCCGGCCTGACCGCTGGGGGAGTCGAGGTGCGGCTGGCCACCGACGAGCCCTGTGCCGACGCCATGCGGGTAGCGCTGCAGACCGCGGGCGGCGAGGCTGCCGCTCTCGACGTCGTGCCGCTGGGCCATGCGATGACGCCGGCGATCAGCGCGCTCACCCGGCACTGGAACAAGCTCGGGCTTACGCATGTGCTGGCCATCGAACGTTGTGGCAAGGCGCAGGACGGCAAGCCTTACAACATGGCCGGTGTCGACGTCTCGCCTTGGACCGCACCGCTGGATGATCTCTATCTCGCCGGCCAGTGGACGCGGCTGGCGATCGGCGATGGCGGCAACGAGGTCGGAATGGGCGCATTGCCGGCAGAGCTGGTGGCGCGCGAGGTGCCGAACGGTGGCCTGATCGCCTGCCGTACGACGTGCGACATCCTCGTTGCGGTCGGCGTGTCGAACTGGGGTGCATATGGCTTGCTTGCGGCGCTGGCGTGCTTGTGGCCGGACAGGGCGGAGCTTCTGACGCATTCCCTTACACCGGCGCGCGATCTTGCAATTCTCAAGCGCACGGTCGAGCACGGTGGCGCGATCGACGGCGTGCTGCGCCGTCGCGTCGTTGCCGTCGATGGTCACCCGCCGGCCGTGCACGCCGATGTGTTGCGGGCGATCCGCGCGGCGATCGGTCTGCGCTGAGACGGCGGTCTCCCCGACGGAAATTCGCTGCGCGATGGGTTTTCGCTGCGCGTTGCCGGCTGCCGTGGCGCAGACTAGGCTGCAGGCAAATCCAGCGAGATCAGCATGCCCGACGTTTCGATTCCGCCAGATCATCCCTACGCCCGAACGCACCCCGAGATCCGCGACGCCGTTCGCCAGCTTTGCGGCAAGTTCGATGGCGCCTACTGGCGCAAGCTCGATCGCGAGAGGCTCTATCCCACCGAATTCGTGCAGGCGCTCACCGAGGCGGGCTGGCTGTCGATCCTGATCCCGGAGCAGTACGGCGGATCCGGGCTCGGCATTTCCGCCGCAGCCGCCGTGCTCGAGGAGATTCACGCCTGTGGCTGCAACGCCGCCGCCTGCCATGCGCAGATGTACATCATGGGCACTGTGCTACGGCATGGCAGTCCGGAGCAGAAACAGCGCTACTTGCCGCGCATCGCAACCGGCGAGCTGCGGCTGCAGGCGTTCGGCGTAACCGAACCAACCAGCGGTACCGATACATTGTCGCTTCGCACGACCGCTGTGAAGAAAAACAACAGCACCTATGTGGTGAATGGACAGAAAGTGTGGACCAGCCGCGCCGAGCATTCTGATCTCATGCTGCTGCTCGCGCGTACGACGCCAAAGGAGCAGGCCACCAAGCGCACGGAGGGCCTCTCGGTGTTCCTGGTGGATATGCAGCAGGCGCTCGGTCACGGCCTGACGATCCGGCCGATTCGCACGATGATGAATCACAACAGCACGGAGGTTTTCTTCGACAATATGGAAGTGCCGGCGGAGAACCTCATCGGCACCGAAGGGCAGGGGTTCCGCTATATTCTCTCCGGCATGAACGCCGAACGGATCCTGATCGCTGCCGAAAGCCTTGGCGATGGCCGCTGGTTCATCGAGAAGGCGACTGAGTATGCCAAGTCGCGGGTCCTGTTCGGTCGGCCGATCGGCCAGAACCAGGGCGTGCAATATCCGATCGCCCGCGCCTATGTCGCGCTCAGTGCCGCGGAGCTGATGGTGCGCAAGGCTTCATCGCTCTACGAGAGCGGGCTGCCGTGCGGCGAGGAAGCCAATGTCGGCAAGATGATCGCCTCGGAAGCCTCCTGGGCGGCCGCCGAGATGTGCGTGCAGACGCATGGCGGCTTCGGCTTCGCCGAGGAGTACGACATCGAACGCAAGTACCGCGAGGCGCGCCTCTACCAGGTGGCGCCGATCTCGACCAACATGATCCTGAACTTCGTATCGGAGCACGTGCTGGGCTTGCCGCGGTCATATTGAGCATGCTCCTTGCCCCGTTTCGGGTGTGCGCGATCGCCGTAGGCGAACGTCGCCGGGGTGCCGCGCGATGCGCAACGGAAGGGGAGCAGGTGTAGTTGCGGAGAAGGTCCGCGGCTCGAGTCGGCCGGACCGGTCGCCCCGTTCGCCTGCCTGCGCTCGGCACTGAAGAAATCACCCGACAATCCACCGCCACAGGTGATGGAGCAGTCCCCAGCCAACTACCCCTGCATGCCCGTAAACCACCAGCAGCAGCACCGTCCACGCCGCCGTGGCAAGGGTCGCGAGCCAGCCGAGGATCGCCATCACCCCGTCGCGCTCGAGCTGGGCCAGGGCAAAGAACATCACAGCCCAGGCCGGCAGCAGATTGTCGAAGGGTATCGGCAGCGCCAGCACCACCGCGGCGAGGAGCATTGCCGCGAACATGAGTTGCCCGGGCAAGGCCGTGATCAGCCATTCCTCGCGTCGTCGCACCCGCCGCTCGAGCCACAGCAATGTGCTTTGCACCCGCGCAAAACCGGCCTGCAGACGGCCACGTGGCAGCGATCGGCGGCCGAGCAAGTCGGGCAGCACCGGATGTGGCATGCGCAATCCCTGCTGCACCAGCAGCAGCAGGATGGGGATGCCGGTGATCGTCGAAAGCCAGGGGATGCCGGTCGGGATGCAGTTCGGCAGGTCGATCGCAGCGATGGCAAAGGCGTAGGCACGCCCGCTCAGGCCGTCGAGAAACTCGTGCAGGGACAGACGCTCCTCGCGCGCGCCGACGATCAGGCGTGCAAGCGCCGCCGACAGCGGCTCTGCGGAGTGCTGATCTCGCGGTGTGGAAGCGTGCTCCATGGGCCGCTCTACTAAGCCTGTGCGGCCCCAACCTCGCAAGCGCCTCGCGGAATAGGCGATTGGACGAGCCGCCGAGCCCTGTCGTATCAATCCGCCGCTGCCGCTATGGGAGATATCGATGATGCGAGCGATGGTGAGCGAGGTCGTAGGCGGTCCGGAAAGCCTCAAGCTGATGGAGCTGCCCTCCAAGCCGCTCGGCAAGGGCCAGGCGCGCATCGAGGTGCATGCGGCGGGGGTCAATTTTCCCGATACCCTGATCATCGCCGACAAGTACCAGTTCAAGCCGCCGCGGCCATTTCCGCCCGGCCACGAGATCGCCGGTATCGTTACCGAGGTCGGCGAAGGTGTCGCGGGCTACAAGAAGGGCGATCGGGTGATCGGCATGATCGGCCATGGCGGCTACGCCACCGAGGCCGTGGTGGACGAGAACAACCTGCTGCCGATGCCCGCCAGCATGAGCTTCATCGACGGCGCTGCCTTCACCATGACGTACGGAACGAGCTACTACGCGCTGAAGCAGCGCAGCGACTACAAGCCGGGCGAGACGTTGCTGGTGCTGGGTGCTGCCGGTGGCGTCGGCCTCACCTGTGTCGAGCTGGGCGCGCTGCTCGGCCTGAAGGTGATCGCCGCTGCCAGCAGCGACGAGAAGCTCGAGATCACGCGCAAGTATGGCGCCACGATGTTCGTGAACTACGCCAGGGAAAAGACGCGCGACAAGGTCAAGGAGCTGACCGGCGGCAATGGCGCCGACATCATCTACGACGCGGTTGGCGGCGATGCTTTCGACGAGGCGATCCGCTGTATTGCCTGGTACGGACGGTTGCTGGTCGTCGGCTTTGCGTCGGGCCGCATCCCCTCGCTGCCGGCCAATCTCGCGTTGCTCAAGAGCTGCGATGTGCGCGGTGTCTTCTATGGTGCCTGGCGTGGGCGCAATCCCGGCGAGGCACGCAGGAATTTCGACGAGATGCTGGCTTGGTATGCCGAAGGCAAGCTGAAGCCGCACGTGTCGATGACCTTTCCGTTGCAAAAGGCGCCTGACGCGATGAACGCACTGCTCTCGCGCAAGGCGACCGGCAAGGTCATCATCACCATGCAGTGAGCAGAGCCGGAGTCGGGCGATGAAACTCGAAGGAAAGGTGGCGATAGTCAGTGGTGCCGCGTCCGGCATCGGCGCGGCGAGTGCAAGGCTGTTTGCCGAGGAAGGGGCGCAGGTGCTCGCAGTCGACCGCCCGCAATCGGCGATCGAGACCGTGCATGCCGGCAACAATGCAATCTCGGTGCTCGGTCAGGATCTCGCCGAAGCAGGTGGTCCGGCAAAGATCATCGCCACGGCGCTGCAGCGCTACGGGCATCTCGACGTGTTGTTCAACAATGCCGGCGTTTCGCACCGACAGCTCGCCGAGCTGACCACGGACGAGGATTGGGATCGGGTGTTCGCGGTCAATGTGCGCAGCGTGTTCCGCATGTGCCGTGAAGCCACCCCGGCATTGCGTGCGCAGGCCGAGAAAGCCGGTCGGGCCCGCATCATCAACACGGCCTCGGTGATGGCCTTCGACACCGACATTGGTCTTGCCGCCTACACCGCCTCGAAGCATGCGGTTGCCGGCCTCACCAAGACGCTGGCGCTCGAGCTCGGCAAGTTTCGCATCACCGCCAACTATATCCTGCCGGGCGCGATCTATACCGGCATGACGCGCGCCAACATGGACAAGCCGGAGATTCGCGCGGTGTGGGAGAAGAAAGCTGCCCTGCGCCGGCTGGGCCAGCCGATCGACATCGCCCGGGCGGCGCTGATGCTGGCGATGGACGAGTCCGATTTCATCACGGGCCACGGCCTCGTTGCCGATGGCGGTCTCACGCTTAGGACCTAGAGCCCACTCGGGACCGCAGGCCTTAAAGCCACTCGTGCCGCCCAGGGTAGCTGGAAGCCGGATGGCGAACGCATTCGGTTACGTGCTCTCGACGGCCGTGCTATCGATCGGAGCGTTTTTCATTGCGCTCATCGACGTGCGCGTAGCTGTGAGGCCCCGATCATGTCTCTGTCCTGGTTGCCATGGGCGTTGATGTCGGCGGCCTTCGCCGCCTTGACGGCGATTTTTGCCAAGGTGGGCGTTGCCAATGTCGGCGCCGACCTCGCGACGTTGATCCGCACCTTCGTCATTCTTCTCACCTTGGGCGTGTTGGTCGTTGCCTCTGGACAGTGGCAGTCGCCGGTGGAGATCTCAGGGCGGAGCTGGATCTTTCTCGTCCTGTCCGGTCTGGCGACCGGAGCCTCGTGGCTCTGCTATTTTCGCGCCCTGAAAATAGGTGACGCCGCCCGCGTCGCGCCAATCGACAAATTGAGCGTGGTGCTGGTGGCGGTGATCGGCGTGATCTTTCTCGGCGAGCGATTGAGCGGCCTGAACTGGCTTGGCGTTGCCTTCATCGGGCTGGGGGCGCTGCTCGTGGCGACCAAGGGTTAGTCGCTGCTGTTACTGGCCGGTCGTCTTGTCGGATCCGCGCACATGCGATTCTGGCTCAACCGCTCTTGAGCTCGTCGAACTTCACGGACAGCTGGCGGCGGACCTGGCCGCCTTCGTCGCGGATCGACAGAAGCACGCTGCGATCCCACCAGTCGATGTCCACGGTGCCGAAATTCGGCAGGCCGTAGAGCGCCCCGACCCGGTTCGGGCCGGGTTCCTTGGCTGCGGCATAGAAACGGTTGATACCGCTCGAAGTGGCATCGATCATCGGATAGGGCGTGTCACGCTTCTCACGATAAAGCGCGCCGAGATGGCGGTCGCCCGACAGGAAGATCACGCCATTGGCGCCGGTCTCACCGACGAGATTGTAGAGCCGCTGGCGCTGTAAAGGAAAATTACCCCAGCGTTCGAAGCCATGACCGTCGGCTACGACCTGCACCCCGGAAATGACCAACCGTACGTCGGCGGGCTCCAGCAGCCGTTCGCGCAGCCACTGCCACTGCACGTCACCCAGCATCGTCTTGTCCGGGTCGTCGTCCGGCACATAGCGCTCCTTGCCTGGAGCACCGAACTGGTCGGTGCGCTTCAGCGGCGAGCGGAACCAGCGCGTGTCCATCAGGATCACCTGCAGGCGCTGGCCGTTCGGACCGAAGGTGGAATTGCAATAAAGCGCCTCGCGCGTGCGGCGCGGATCGTTCTGGGGGATGTTCCAGAATTTCAGGAACTCGTCCTTGGACTGCTCCTTGAAGGGGTTCTCGATGCCGCCATCGTTGATACCGTAGTCGTGATCGTCCCAGATCGTCATGATCGGGAACCGGTTGATGAACGCCATGTAGGCCGGCACCTCGCGTGCCTTGGCGTAGGCGGCCTGGACCTCGGCAAGGTCGTTGGTCTTCAACGCGGCATAGACATTGTCGCCCATGAAGATGAACAGGTCGGGCCGGTAGGTCGTGATCGCGTCCCAGATCGGCTGCGGATCGTCCTGATAGGCACAGGAGCCGAAGCCGATGCGGGTCAGTGGCCGTGGCGGTGCCACCTGGGCCAGCACCGAGGCGCTCCAAGCGGAGACAGGCAGGCTTGCGGCGGCAAGTCTGGCGAAGCGGCGGCGGGGGAGCACGGTCATTGCGATCAGCCTCGATGCGACTGGCCTAGCCTATCAACCTGACGCGGGGATTACAGTGGAACTGCGCTGGCGAGTTGCCTTCCCGGCACGTCGAGGTACCCGGCGTAGGCGAGATGGGGCGCGCCAGACACACGGGCGACGCCGTAACGTGTCTTTTGAGTTGGGACGCTCCCATCGCCCGACGCTGTGCGTAGGGGTATTTCGCGTGCCGGGGACGAGTCAAAAAAAACGGGGCCGCGGAGCGGCCCCGTTCGGCGATTGCGAGATCGCTTGTCTCAGACCGAGTAATACAGCTTGTACTCGACCGGCGCTGGCTGGTGCTCCCAGGCATAGACCTCTTCCCACTTGAGCTCCATGTAGGCGTCGATCTGGTCCTCGGTGAACACGCCGCCCTTGAGCAGGAAGGCGCGGTCCGCATCGAGGCAGTTCAGCGCCTCGCGCAGCGAGCCGGCCACGGTCGGCACCTTCTTCAGCTCCTCCGGTGGCAGGTCGTAGAGGTTCTTGTCCATCGCGTCGCCGGGATGGGTCTTGTTCTGAATACCATCGAGGCCGGCCATCAGCATCGCGGCGAAGGCAAGGTAGGGATTGGCTGAGGGATCCGGGAAGCGCACCTCGACCCGCTTGCCCTTGGGCGAAGCGGAGTAGGGGATGCGGCAGGAGGCCGAGCGATTGCGCGCCGAGTAGGCGAGCAGCACCGGCGCCTCGAAGCCGGGGATCACGCGCTTGTAGCTGTTGGTCGACGCATTGCAGAAGGCATTCAGCGCCTTGGCGTGCTTGATGATGCCGCCGATGTAGTAGAGCGCCGTCTCAGACAGGTCGGCATAGCCCGATCCGGCAAACAGCGGCTTGCCGTCCTTCCAGATCGACTGGTGCGTATGCATGCCCGAGCCATTGTCGCCGTAGAGAGGCTTGGGCATGAAGGTGCAGGTTTTGCCGTAGGAATGCGCGACGTTGTGCAGTCCGTACTTGTACTTCTGCACGTTGTCGGCGGTCTTCACCAGGGTATCGAAGCGGAAGCCGAGCTCATTCTGGCTCGGTGCCACCTCGTGATGGTGGATTTCCATCGTCAGGCCGAGCTCGGTCAGCACCGAGCACATCTCGGCGCGCAGATCGTTCATCGAATCGACCGGCGGTACGGGGAAATAGCCGCCCTTGATGCCCGGCCGGTGGCCCATGTTGCCGCCGTCGAACTCCTTACCGGTGTTCCATGGACTCTCGCTCGACTCGATATGATAGAACGAGCCCTTCATCGAGACATCGAAGCGAACGTCGTCGAAGACGAAGAATTCGAGCTCCGGCCCGAAGACCGCGGTGTCGCCGACGCCGGATGATTTCAGGAACGCCTCGGCGCGCTTGGACGTCGAGCGCGGGCAGCGGGCATAGTAGGTGCCGGTCGAGGGCTCGATCACGTCACAGTTGATCATCAGCGTTGTCTGCGCCGTAAACGGGTCCAGCACGGCCGTGGACACATCCGGCATCAGGATCATGTCGGACTCGTTGATCGCCTTCCAGCCGGCGATCGAGGAGCCGTCGAACATAACACCGTCGGCAAACACGCTCTCATCGACGGCGGTCGCCATCTTCGCGGTGTGCTGCCACTTCCCCCGTGGATCGGTGAATCGGAAATCGACGAACTTCACGTCTTTTTCCTTGATCAGACTCAAAATGGACTTTGCGTCGGCCATTTTTCCTTACCTCTGTTGCTGAGTTGACTCGTCGTTTCCCATGCCGTGCGGCCAGCGCTCGCGCCGGTCAGACAGCGCTCTCCCCGCGCTCGTTGGTCCGAATGCGGATTGCCTCGAGAATTCCAGACACAAAGATCTTGCCGTCCCCGATTCGCCCGGTGTGTGCAGCGGTGCGGATTGCTTCGACGGCCTTCTCGACCAGCTCGTCCTCGATCACAAGCTCGATCTTTACCTTGGGCAGAAAGTCCACGACGTACTCCGCGCCGCGATAAAGCTCGGTATGGCCTTTCTGGCGGCCAAACCCTTTGGCCTCGAGCACGGTGATGCCCTTGAGGCCGATCTCATTCAGGGCTTCCTTGACCTCGTCGAGCTTGAACGGCTTGATGATTGCCTCGATCTTCTTCATTCCCTGCCCATCCCACTACGCGACGAGATCTGCACAGGGCGACCTTGTGGATCGCCGCACGCAGCATCACAGCCCCGAGGTCGTGCCACTCGGTTCCGGCTGTGCGCTGCTCTCAAAGCATTTCCCATGCCATCGACGGCCATGCTGTGCAGTACCTCACGCTGCGGACGAACCGGCCGAAAGTCTATTGATTGGGCAAGCTGCCCATTTTATGGGCTGATCATTGCTCATGATTTGATCGGCCTGTGAGGGGAGGCCGCCGGCGTCATTCGTGCTAGAACCCGCCCCGTTCGTCCAGTTGCACCGAAAGACGCAGAATGAAAAGCGGCAACACCCTCATGTCGGGGTTGGGAACGACGGTTTTCGAGGTCATGTCCGGCCTGGCCCGCGAGCACAAGTCGGTCAACCTGGGGCAGGGCTTTCCGGACGACCCGGGACCTGAGGATGTGCGACGGGCCGCGGCCGAGTTCGTCATGGACGGCCACAACCAGTACCCGCCGATGATGGGGCTGCCGGAGCTGCGCCAGGCCGTAGCCGAGAACAACAGGCGATTCTGGGGACTGGCCGTCGATTGGCAAAGCGAGGTCATGGTCACCTCGGGCGCCACGGAAGCGCTGGCCGACTGTCTGTTCGGCCTGATCGAGCCTGGCGACGAGGTGGTGCTGATCGAGCCGCTCTACGATTCCTACTTGCCGATCGTGCGCAGGGCCGGGGGCGTCCCACGACTGCTGCGTCTCGAGCCGCCGCATTGGCAGCTTCCGGCAGATCGGCTGGCGGCGCTGTTCACCGATCGGACCAAGCTCATTCTGCTCAACACGCCGATGAATCCCTGCTCCAAGGTGTTCACGCGTGACGAGCTGCAGATGATCGCCGATCTCTGCGTGCGGCATGATGTGCTGGCAGTCTGCGACGAGGTCTACGAGCACATTGTATTCGACGGGCATCAACACCTCCCTCTGATGAGCCTGCCGGGCATGCGCGAGCGTTGCGTGCGTATCGGCTCCGCCGGCAAGACGTTCAGCGTCACCGGTTGGAAGGTGGGTTACATCACCGCGGCGCCGAGGCTGCTGCAGCCGATTGCCCGCACGCATCAGTTCATGACCTTTACGACACCGCCCAATCTGCAGTGGGCGGCATCGGTCGGCCTGCGCAAGGATGATTCCTATTTCAGCTCGCTTGTCGGCGGTCTGCAGGCCAAGCGCGATCGGTTGGCCAACGGGCTGGCCGGTATCGGCTTCGGCGTCATCGATACCGGCGGCACTTACTTCGTCACCACCGACTTCCGTCCGCTCGGCTTCAACGGCACGGACGAGGATTTCTGCCGCCACATCACGGTCGAAGCCGGAGTGACGGCGGTTCCGGTCAGCGCCTTCTACGACGGCAGCGGCTATGGCGATGTCGAGCTGCCGCGCCACTATGCTCGATTCTGTTTCTGCAAGCACGACAGCACGCTCGATGCGGCTCTCGAGCGTCTAGCGAAGCACTTCCGGCGGTGATCTCGATCAGAGGACCGCAGGCATTCGTTCCCGATCTTTAAATCTTCGCTCGGGTTGCGGCGCTCCGTGACGCGTGCGTGACCAAACGCCAGTAGGTGTTTATCTGAGGATGTCCGCGGTCCCGGCGTGCGCTATTTGCCCAGGACATTCTTTGCCCGCTCGACCCAGTCCTGCGGCGGCTCGCGAAGGCCTGGCCAAACGAAGTCAAATTCGAGGAAGCCGAACAGCTTGGCCTGCCGCTCATTGAGCTTGCAGGCGAGGCTGCACTCCATTTCCGGCCAATAGATCGCCTTGCGCAGGGCAGCATCGAGCCCGGGCTTGAGCGTGTTGAAATCGTGAGTCCGGTCAGGCGCCTTCTCTACCTTCTTGTCCGCAGAAACGCCGAAGCCGCTGGCAGGGCCTTTCGTCGGCGGATCGGTGAGGCGGGCCTGGTAGTTGTAGTAGTAGTGCTGGCCGAACTCGGTCATCGCCAGCTGTTCCTCGTAGGGCGGATTGCCACGAATGCTTTTGACCGTGGCGTAGGCCCAGTGCCGGGCGGCAGCGCCGCCGGTGTTGTTGCACAGCTTGCTGATCACGCCCCACATCGCATAGTTCACCACCTGGGCATGCAGACAGTGTCCGAGGAACTGGACGCTGTCGCCGCATGGCACACGCGGCGTGCAGCAGCCGGATTCCAGGCCATAGGGCTCGAGCCAATATTTGTTCCTGGCGATCTGCTCGGGTGTTTCACCCTTCTGTGGTGCTACGGCTGGCGAGAGTTGCACGATATCCCAGGCATTGATGCCAGAGAGGGGGCCCATAGCCTCGCTGCAGGCCGCCGCCTGCTTCTCTGCCGACGCCTGGCGGAAGCTGCGCATGATCTTGTCCAGGACATCCATGACTTTCGTGGTCACATCTGGGCCACACACCTTGTTCTCCGGTGCGGTGGCGAAGCCGCTGCGCGGCTGATCTTGCGGCGACGGTGATGTCGGGGGAGTGGTTTTGCCGCCGTCCGTGGTCGATCCGCTGGCGACTTGCGGTGGCTTGGGCTCGGTCTTCGGCGGATCGCCGATGAGCTGGGGTTGCGTCATCTGCTGAATCAGGATCAGGGCGCCGAGAAGACCGACCGCGTCGATGCCGGCACGGCCGCGCCGCTCATGCGCGTCCTCGCATTCGCGCTCCCCGCCACCGCCGCCACCGCGTAGATGCCCACCGAAGATCGTGCCGGCGCCGAGCAGCACGGCCGCGACCGACCCGGGCCCCGCGCGTTTCGCTTCCGCGCGCAGCCGCTCGATTCGTGCCTCGCAGAAACTTCCATCGATGGTGGCAATGCCGGCCGGCATCGAGCCGGAGCGGATACTTGTTCCGTAACCCTGGGAGTGGCACGTGAAGCCCCACTCCATTTCCCGATAGCCGATCGCCTCGGCGCGCATGTCGTCGTTGCGTGCCGCTCTCTCGATCTGACCGGCAATCGCCGCGGCCGACCGTGCTCGCTTGGCATCCTCGCCGGCAGGCTCGACCGGGCCCAATGAGCCGCTCCATGTCGGAGAAAGCTGG
>Ga0068860_100006073_pt1 | contig 12157 bp, 9 predicted proteins | sample KBSSwiS32_FD_66597 | JGI IMG/M metagenome (GOLD analysis project Ga0068860, IMG submission 66597) | Switchgrass rhizosphere microbial communities from Kellogg Biological Station, Michigan, USA - KBS Switchgrass S3-2 | ecosystem: Host-associated > Plants > Roots > Rhizosphere > Soil ... | reverse complement strand
ACTATTTCGAGGATTCCGGTCATTGGCCGTACGCTTTGGAAGGCGGCGAGTCGGGCGAAGATTTTGGAGTGTCCGACTGCCGCGCCAATGTGGATTACCTGGCGAAAGTGATGGAGCGCTTCGGGCTCGGGCAGCGCTGGGCATTCCGTTGCGCGATGGATGGTGAATGGTCGGGTCTGTCTGACCTTGAACGAGAGGAGGTTGTGTCGTCTGCCGACCTTCTGCTAAACATTTCCAGCAGCGTGGCCCGCCCCGAAGAATATCGAAAAGTGCCAAGGCTGATATTCGTCGATTCCGATCCGGTCTTCACACAGGTCAAACTTGCCCGAGGCCAGGCGGATTTTCGTGCCGTGGTAGACGCGCACGACATGCATTTCAGTTTCGGTGAATGCCTGCGAGCGCCCTTCGTGCCCGAAACCGGTCACCATTGGCTACCCACACGGCAGCCGATCGTTCTCGACGAATGGCACACGGAGCGTTCCCATCGGGGAGTGTTTACCACGGTGATGAACTGGGCGAGCTATAACCCGGTGAGCATTAACGGACGCAAGTACGGGCAGAAGGATATTGAGTTCATGCGCTTCCTGGATCTTCCTCGGTTAGTCGAGCCTGTCCGGCTGGAGACCGCCGCTCGGGGAACGGGACGCCGGGTGCTGCAAGATAGCATCCTGCATCATCTTGAACACAAGGGATGGTCAGTCGTTGCTCCCGACATGGTTTGCCCCGATGTCGAGAGCTATCGCGAATACATTCAGAACTCCATGGCGGAGTGGAGCGTCGCGAAAAACGGCTACGTAGAAGGCCGTACGGGTTGGTTCAGCTGCCGCTCCGCCTGTTACTTGGCTGCGGGTCGTCCGGTGGTGGTCCAGGATACCGGTTTTAAGGAAGTGCTGCCGACTGGCGTGGGGTTGCTGGCGTTCTCCACATTGGAGGAAGCGCGAGAAGGCATTCGTGAAGTTGTTTCCGATTATCCTCGCCACTCACATGCCGCCCGGGAGATTGCCGAGCAATACTTCGACTCTGCCAAGGTACTCTCCCATCTAGTGGATCGTGCTTTTGCGGTGCAGGAGGTGGCGAAATGACGCCTGCGGCGTTCCCACCTTCACTCCTGGGGCCAGGCTATACGATTTTGGAACGTGAACCCAACGCCCACGCAAGCACGTTCCCCAGCGAGATTCTTACTTGCAGGAAGTCCAACGGGGCCATTGTCCGAGTGCTTTCGAAATCCACCGGAGGTTGCGAGCACAACTGTTTTGGGCACCGCGCGGGCGTCGCGCATGAAGCGGCCGTATATCGAGAGGTGCTGGCAACTCTGGATGTGACGGCGCCGCAATATTGCGGCGATTACACCGATCCCGAGACCGGCGAGACTTGGCTTGCGATCGAGTTCATTGAGGGCGCGACATCGGCTGAAGCCGCCCCGGATGCTGGCCACGCCATGGAACTAGCCGCGCGCTGGGCCGCTCGGTTCCATCAGGTATCGCTGCATGCCGATTTCTCTTGCCTTTCCCGGTACGACGAACCCTACTATGCACAATGGGCGCACCGCACTTGGGAACTGGCTGGACCCTGGCGCCAGCGCCTGACCTGGCTCGAGCCGCTAATGTCCAAAGCCCCCGGATTTCTGGCATCGCTCTCGGCTGAATATTCCACTCCAATTCATGGCGAATTCACTCCGCACAACGTAATGGTTCGGGGCGAGGAAGTGTTTCCAGTGGACTGGGAGTCCGCCGCCGTTGGACTTCCGGAAATCGATCTGGTTTGCCTGACGGACAAATGGCCAGCTGAAATCGTAATACGGTGCGAACGCGCCTACGCTGCCGCGCGCTTCGGTTCGGAGCTACCTTCAGATTGGGACCGGCGTTTGGACCGCGCGCGCCTATATAGCGATTTCCGCTGGCTGGGTGATCGCCCCGAGTGGACCGTGCTCGAAAAAGTCGGGCCGCGTTTTGAAAACTTGCGGGGCGCCGCGGAAAGACTGGGCTTGTTGTGAGAACTCTGGTCGCTGGCTGGTTCAGCTTCGAGCAAATGGGGGCCACGGCCGGCGATCTCATGACGCGAGATCTGGCCAAGCAATGGCTTGAGTCTGCGGGCCACCAGGTCGATCTCGCGGTGGCGGCCCCGTTTGAGGGCGGCGTCGACTGGCGGGCCGTTAACCCGGCTGGCTATCAGCAAGTGGTGTTTGTCTGTGGGCCGTGTGGAAACGGCTGGCCTCTTACAGAATTCCTTGAGCGTTTCCGGGCCACGCGCCTAGTCGGTTTGAATCTAACCATGCTGGAGCCGCTAGAAGTCTGGAACCCATTCCAATTCCTGCTGGAACGCGATAGCTCGCGCACGGCCCACGCGGAACTGGCGTTTCTTTCCGAACAACCGAAGGTTCCCGTGGTAGGCGTGATCCTGGTCCACGAACAGAAAGAATATAAGTCCGGATTGCATCAATCCGCCAACGATGTCATCCAGCGTTTGCTAACCGCCAACGATGTGGCCGCCGTGCAGATCGACACGCGCCTCGACATCAATGCAACGGGCCTGCGTACGCCGGCGCAAGTGGAATCGATGATCGCCCGAATGGATGCCGTGGTCACGACGCGGCTCCACGGAACCGTTCTAGCCCTGAAGAATGGCGTTCCGGCCATTGCGATCGATCCGATCGGCGGAGGCGCGAAAATCCGCCGGCAGTGCGAAACCATCGGCTGGCCGCTGGTGTTCAACGCCGATGACATTGACGATGAAGCCCTTTCCCGGGCGCTGAAATACTGCTTAACGGAGGACGGCCGCGCGCAAGCTCGCCAGTGTGGGGAACGCGCGCGGAAGATGGCCGGTGAGGTTCGTGAGCGGTTCATGGAGGATGTGGCAAACTCTGCCCGGTAGGATTTGAAATGACGATGAAGCCCTCCAAGAAGATTATCGTGCTGGGTATGATTACCCGGCACCCGGTAGCAGGAATGATCTGGCTCACGGTCCAATACCTGCTTGGATTTCAGCGCCTCGGATACGACGTCTACTATGTCGAGCCCCAGGGATCATCGGCGGAATCGGCCGCCTGGCTCGAACGGGTGATGCGCCAGTTCGGCCTGGAACATCGCTGGGCTTATGACATCATCCACGGTGAGCCCCGATGTTATGGCATGAGTAAAACATCGCTGACAGAACTGTACCGCGAGGCCGCTTGGATTTTTAACCTCCACGGTTCCACCAAGCCGACTCCCGAGCTGTACGCAACCGGAAGGCTGGTTTATATCGGGACCGATCCCGTGGAGATCGAGATTAATCTCTGGGATGGTGAGGATTGGGCCACCAAATATCTGGAGCCGCATTGCGCCTTCTTCACCTGGGGGGAAAACCTCGGCCGGCCGGGATGTCGGGTCCCTGTGCCTCGCGACTTCCACTTTAAGCCCACCCATCAGCCCGCGATTCTCGATCTGTGGGACTCCGACGGCGGCCCCTCAAGCGATGCCATGACGACTATCGGAAATTGGGCCCAACCGTACCGCACGGTCGAGTTTCAGGGCGAAACCTATCATTGGAGCAAGCACTACGAATTCCTGAAGTTTGTGGACCTTCCGCGCCGCACGGCGCAGCCCTTTGAGCTTGCGCTGAGCAGCTACAAGCCGGAAGACCGCCGCATGCTGGAGGCGAATGGCTGGCGCATTACCGAGGCGTCACGATTAGGTGATAATGCGTACGCCTATCGCGATTACATCCTGGGGTCGCGCGGCGAATTCACCGTTGCAAAAGATCAGTACGTCCGTATGAAGACCGGCTGGCTCAGCGACCGCAGCGTATGCTATCTGGCGGCCGGACGGCCAGTCATCAATCAGGATTCCGGATTCGCCTGCGCTTTTCCCACCGGCGAAGGTCTCTTTGCATTCTCGACTATGGAAGACATCTTAACGGCGGTCGACAAGATCAATTCGGATTATGCTCGTCACGCCCGCGCCGCCCGTGAGCTGGCCCGGACCTACCTCAGTTACGAAGTCGTGCTGGGCCATATGCTGGCCGAACTAGGAGAAACGCGCGGATAACGGATAGCTGGTTTCTTTCGGGGATCTGCCGGGAAACCCTCCTAAAGAGCTGCGAAGTCCGGCCGCGGCCAGCATCTCCGCGACAATCTGCGTGGCTTCTAGTTATGCACGTTAAACGCTGGTGCCACAGAAGCTCGCGGAAGAATACACTTCGCCGGCCGCCACCCAGTGCATCGAGCCTTTTCTCTAGCTACATCGGACATAATCGCAGCTTGTGTTCCTTAAAGCGGCGGTACCGCGTGAACAGTAGCCCCTTTACGCTGTTTCGCGCGTAGTAGGCGTTGTAGGGCACCCGCTGGCTTGCAAATCCATCCTTGAAGTGCTGGACTCCCTTCAGATGTTGATTCGGCCCCATGAAGTCGAACCACCGGAACCCATTTGCGCACGCATCCTGCATCGCTGTAATCAACAGAAAAGGAGAAGGATGCAAGGAACTGTGAGCGACATCCGATACCCCGTGCCAGTAAACAGCCTGCTTTCCGTGATACAGCATGATGATGCCGCCGATCAGAAGGCCGTCCTTGCGAGCGATCCAGAGTTTGGCGTCACCGCCAAATCCCGTCATCGCGAACAGATTTCGGAAAAGACGACGGGGGTAGAAGCCGTTTGCGCCTTCTCCCCAACGGCGCAAGGATTGCTGGTAGATATTGAAGTACTCATCGACCTCCTGAATGGAGCGGGCAATCGAGGCGCCCACCCCTTGTTTCTGCGCGGATCTGAAGTGGCGCCGATTTGTATCGCGAAGCCGTTTCCATAGTGTCTCAAAGCCGCACGCCAGGTCCGTCGCGGTCGTCTCTAATCGCCATCGTACCAGTCCGTCCTGCTCGCGCGAATAAGGACAGAAAGGATTGTCCACTAGAGTGATGTCGGGAAACCAGGTTGCAATTTGTTGTGCGGCCAGCAGATGTTCCTCGTTGGGTAGCCGAGAGAATATCGGGCCGCCGTAGACGTGCGGAATCATACCCTCCCGATAGCCCGTTATCGTGTGCTTCAGGATGGGCAGGACCATCAAATTGCCGTCGGAGAACTCGATGACGACTGGATCGGCTTTCCACGCCGGAAACGTAGTGGCGAGAACCTCGGCCCAGGGACGGGTTTGAAAGAACGTGGCGCTCGGACAGGCTAGCGTCACTGAATCCCACACGCTGCTCGTATTGGCGCGGACAACACTCCAGGTCAGACTCGGCATGGCAGACCGATCTGTGAGATCTCAACTAAGCGCAGAAGCTGGATCAGTGAAACCCAGGCATGATCGCCCGTGGCAGCCCATGTCGTCGCGAAAGCCTCCTGACTTACGCCGTAGTCCTGATAGAAGTCCTCGAAAACGTCGGCAAAGTCGAAAAACCCGATGCGCAAACGTCGTAAGTGCGGCCCCCTCCCCATAGCTTCTTCGGCAGAGGAGATCCTCCCTCCGGTCGAAAGAACGTCGCGCATAGGCGCCGAGATTGGCACGTAGCTACCAACTTAACAAATTAACGTAACCCGGCCACGTCCAGCATTTCTCCTGCGATCCGCGTGGCTTCGAAGTACTCCTGGGCGACCGCCCTCGCGGCACGTGCATGCTGTGCATAATCGAGATCCAGGCGGTGAATCGCTTCACGCAGCTCTTCCAGATTCGCGAAGCTGAGAACGCCCGGGCCTTCCGGCAGCCAGTCTCTGAATCCGGTGTCCTGGTGGAGCACGGGGCGCCCGGATGCCAGAAAGCAAGTGGCACGGTCGCTGAACCACCCGCAGCGCGAGGCCACGTAGGCGTGCTTGGCGATCCCCAGATCTGCGCGCGATCCCGCGATAAAGCGCCGGTAATTCTCGATGGTGCCAGTCTGCTCCAACGGATCAGCCAGTTGCCATCCCCGTTGGCTCAACAGATCGCGCGGTGCGCGCCGGCCACCGACGGCCAGAACAAAAGGCCCGCCACCGTAAGAAGGCAGGTCCAGGAAATTCTGAAACTCGCGGTCCTTGTGGCCATAGGCCACCCCGTCCCAAATCACCTCGCTGCCGGCCGCCCAATGCATCAGGCCGGTGAGGGGCAAACGCGAGTCCGGCGGCGCAGGAGTCCAGATCCTAGTGGCGACCGAGGGCCGGGAGGCGAACCAGGTCCGGCCGCCCGGCGGAACCGTGCAGTCTGTCTTTCCGAATCGAGTGCAATAGCTGAAGAGAGTCTGGTAGTGCTGCGGGGCTATCGCGCGAGTGCCGGACTTAGTCTCCATGGCTACTTGCGTGAACAAAGGATCGGCGTCGATAAACATCCGGCGAGGACACAACTCCAGTTCTTCGAACCAAGTGGGGTCCGCGACTGTCAACACGAAATCGGCACTCCGGAGAGCGGTACGCAGTCCCTCCCATCCGGATCCGTGACACCGATTTTCCCGGTCGATGAAGCTAAACCGTGCCGGCGCGATCCCATATTCTCCTAATACCCGCTCCAGATAATCCAGCGCAAAGCTGGGGTCGTCGGAGGAAATGCCGCTAACCGGGTTATAGCACTCGTCCGGCCTGTTTACTCTCTCCGCGTAGTGAACTTCGTATCCCAGATCCTGCAAACCAATGATCTGGTGCAGATAGTAGAGACTGATCCCCGCATAGGGAAGCTTCCCGACGGAGGCGACCACAATCGCTAACGGCTTACTGTAGGCCAAGTTGGGTCAACATTCTCCCGATTACTTTAGGCGCGTGCAAGTATTCCCATGCTAACTCGCGCGCCGCTAAAGAGTGTGTTTCGAAATCTTGCTCGACGCTCTCCAGTGCGACGACAGCTTCTTCCAGAGTTCCAAAGGCAAGCAGACCTCGACCGGAAGGCAAGCAATCAACAAAGCCCGTGTCTTGCAAGATAACGGGACGCCCGCTCGCCAGGTACACGCCGCTCCGGTCACTGAACCAGCCGGAGTTGGTCGTCACGTAGGCCTGTTTGCAGATGCTGAGCTCCCCTCTTGAACCAGCGATGTAGTTACAGTAGGAATTGAAGGTTAGCGTTACGTCATGCGCACCTCGCACTTTCCAGCCTGCTTTGTGCAGACGTTCATAGGGCGCATTTTTTCCGGACACGGCTACCTCGAGGGGCGCCTTGGTTTTAGTCGGGAGCGGGAATATCTTCTCAAACTCGACATCTTTCTGGCCGTATGTCACGCCACGAAAGACCACTGGCGGATGAGACTGCCAATTCATTACCGTTGTGAACGGAGCGCCGGGACTTGAATCCTCGACGTGGAACATGTCCACCACCACCGGATGCGGCACTGGTAGCCACTGGATTCCTGCAGTCGGCGCCGAACTTCGAGTAGTGCCAATATTAAGCCCCGTAGTTATGAAGTGCTCGTACGCGGGCAACGGCTTACCGAGAGCGAGGCCGTTCTCCAGCGCCATTTGACGATATCCCGGTTCCCCATCGATATAGATCCGGGTTCCAGCCGTCGCCGCTTCGGCAAGCCATGCTCCATGAGTTCCATAATCGGCGAAGATGTCGGCCGTGCGCAGCACTTCCTCCACTCGATTGCGCGATAGACCGTGGTACTGGCCGTGCGAGTCCACGTAGCACCAATTGTCCTGCAAGCCGAATCGCGAAAGGAGTTCCCGTACCACATCGATCCCGTAAGCACACTCGTCCGTCATCACATCGTTTTTGGGATCGTAACAGGAATTCTCCCAGTTGCCTTTTTCAACCAGATATACTTCGTGGCCGAGGCGCTGAAATCCGATTACCCATTGCAGAGCACATGAAAGCATCCCCCCGAGCGGATACCGTACCATGTAGACTCCGACTGCGATTCTGGCCATAAACTAAATGGGGCGGGCCGGGGACTCTTATTTGCGAGGCTTGGCGGAGCGTATTTCCGAACCACGAGCCAAAAGTTCCCAAACTCCTTAGCATCTTAATAAATTGACTGCGGCCTTGCTCCGTGGACTCCGAAATACTTTTGATGCAATATTACCATTTCGGCATCGTATGGAACAGGATATCCTTCCGCCTGCTGACCGCTGGGACTCTTAGTACGATAGTTTGCGGCTCGTCTCTTGCCGACTCTGCACCAGTCGGTTAGGTTGGTACATAGGGAGCGACCGGTGCAATTAATGATGCGGGAAATCAATAAGAAGGCTAGTGTCGAAGATTTGGCGATCTGCGGCGGGCGGCCATCCTTTGCTACGCCGCTGCACGTGGGCAGTCCTCTTGTCCCGGATCCCGCAGAATTCCTGCGCCTGGTCAACGGGGCGCTCGAAAGGAACTGGCTCACCAACGGCGGCCCCCTCGTCATTCAACTCGAGGCCGAACTCGCGAAGCACCTCAATGTTCGCCACTGCGTGGCCACCTGTAATGGAACCGTCGCGCTGGAACTCGCGATCCGGGCCCTGGACCTCCGGGGAGAAGTGATCGTACCGTCCTTCACTTTTGTCGCCACTGCCCATGCCCTGCAGTGGCAGGAGATCACTCCGATTTTTTGCGACATCCGGCCCGACACGCACACGATTGATCCCGAGCAGATCGAACGATTGATCACCCCGCGAACAACCGGGATCATCGGCGTCCACGTGTGGGGCTCCGTGTGCGACGTGGGTGCGCTAGAGGGGATCGCCAGGAGGCGCGGCCTGGCGCTCTTGTTCGATGCCGCTCACGCGTTTGGTTGCGCCGCGGGGGGGAGAAGCGTAGGAAACTTCGGTGACGCCGAGATCTTTAGCTTCCACGCAACGAAGTTTTTCACCACGGTGGAGGGCGGGGCGATTGCAACCAACAATGATGTCCTCGCCGAGAAACTTCGCCTGATGCGAAATTTCGGATTCGCGGGATACGACCGGGTGATTCACGTTGGCACGAATGGAAAGATGAACGAAATGTGCGCCGCCATGGGCCTGGCGAATCTTCCCCACCTCGGCGATTTGGTGGATCGCAATACCCACAATCACCAGACATACTCGACGCTGCTGGCTGGCATCCGGGGTATCCGCGTGTATTCGCCAAAACAGGAGCGCTGGAATCATCAGTATGTGGCGCTCGAAGTCGATTCAAACGTTACGGGTCTGAGCCGTGATTCTCTCCTTCGCGCCCTGCACGAAGACGGTGTCCTGGCGCGTCGTTACTTTTATCCAGGCTGCCATCGTATGGAGCCATACCGGTCGTACTACCCGAATGCCGGACTGCTGCTGCCTGCAACCGAACAACTCTGCGATCGCGTCCTGGTGCTTCCCACGGGAAAACAGGTTGACGCGGATTCAATCGAAGCGATAGCCGGAGTGATCCGGCTCTGCATCGCGAATCCCGAACGTGTCTCGAACGCGGTCAGCCGGGCTGGCGAGCATCGCGAGTACCAACCTCAAGCGTAGCTAGGGCGCCTAGGCTCGGTACTCTCACTGTCCATCTGCATCTGGCCAATAATGCGCGGCAGCTGTGCGTCAGTTCTCAGCCGGCTTATCGTCGACATGATCGACGACGAGCACAGGTATCGGACGCTTCTCCAATTCGAGCTTTAGTCCGAGCTGTTTTTGCAGCGCTTCAGGCAACGTAAGTGAACCGTTGGGATCTGACGCTTCTGAAGTCTCGTTTGGATCGAACCGCGCGCCCGGAAGGAGTCCCACGCCGCTAAAGCTGACCTTGAAATCCCAGTAACCTTCGAGTCCAGTGGCGTCCTTTACAGGTGCGCGCACATAGCCCGACGCCAGGTTTTCTAGCATCGCCGCGAACTGCGTCGTGCTCATGTTCTGACAGGTGATCAGTCTGTTAAGCATGGGATTCGTCCCCGACCCAGACTTGCAGTTTGTTCGATTTTGCGGATCGGCCTTCTGCAATTTCGTTTGCTTTCCCGCGGTCATGGTGTAGGCGCTCACCGGCCGGTCTTCTGGGTGCACTTTCAACGCGAAACGCTCGGCTAGCAAACCCTGTAACATCAGCCGCAGTGTATCGATGTCGACATCCTGAGCATTCACCGGCCCCGTAGTAGCGACCTTTGCGACGACATCGTAGCGGGTCGATTCAGCAGATTTCGGGATGCCGACAACCATGTCGTCGTTGTTTCCCAGATCCCAGGCGAGTTGGATGAGCCGTTTCAGCGTGTAGTTCTGCAGATCCAGGCGTCCATTTTGCATGCGGTCGTTTCGTCCCTTTGCCTCCGGCGGGCTCCGCTTGATATTGGCGACCTCAAACTCGGTTGGCGGTGGAGGCGGAATCTTCGTCGTCACTCCGGGATCGTTGGGCGTGGGTGTTTGATTCACGCTATCCACGATGAGCACCGGCAGGGGAGTTTTTTGCGCTTCGAGCTTCAACCCTAGTTGCTTATCTACTGCATCAAAGAGGCTGATACCATCGGGCCCGGCTTGCGCAAGCCGATTTCGCGCAGTCCACCTGAGCTCGAAATCCCAGGCTCCGCCGAGTCCCGTCTGGTCCACTACCGGGTCAGCCAGATAGGTTCCGCCTCCAACGTCGCGCAGCACTCCCGCGAACGTCGCCATGGTTACGTTGTGGCATGACACCACTTGATACCGCACAGCGCCCGGCGAGGGGTTCTGCGGCACGTCCTGGCACCCCGATTGACCGGAGCCGCTCGCTTCCTTCGTCACCTCCTTCGTCACGTCTTTCATCTTTGGCTTACCTTTGCCCGCCGTCAGTACGAACGCAGGCATCGGTTTTGTGGCCTTGTGAACGGCGAGTTTGAAGCGGTCCGCCAGCAAAGTCTGCACCATCAGGTTGAGGTTTTCCTGCGTCGTTACCTGGGGCGCTTTCGCGAGCACGTCGAACCGGTCCCAGTCGAGCCAGCTTGGGCCACCCAGAATCCTGTCGGGATCCATGGCGTACGCCATGCTGATCAGATCCACCATGGTCGCGGTGCGAACCTCGTACCGGCCCCCGCGCAGAGCGCCGCCACGCATGGCCGGACTCTTCGATGGCGGACTGACGTGAACGTCAGCGGAGTCGAACGCGACCGGTGAGGATTGGCCGAATATCGCACTGGACAGAAGTGTGGCCAAAATGGGGCCTGACAATGCGCCCTGCATAGCTCAATCTCCTTAGAAACGTTCGTAGATGTATTAAAGCATACTGCTTACGGTTGTTTGGGGGTTGTTCAGAAATTGATCGCGGAGGTTCGTTAGTGGAAATCATGTGAGCTCGTGCTGATCTCCAGAGGGTTCGTTAGTGGAGAAACGCGCTCCGCTAGGATATGAATCACGCTGTCGACGTTCTGCATCCTGCCTTCGACCATCACCCAAGGATGAGTGAGAATCTCCAATCGCTGCTGCTCGAAGAGATCCGGCATGATCACTACGTTTGAGATCCCGGTTTCATCCTCCAGGCTCATGAATGTGATTCCTTTGGCGGTGCCAGGCCGCTGGCGCACGATTACATTGCCGGCCACACGTACGGTTCGCCCGTCGGCAACGGAAGGGAGTGCGGCCGCGGGAGTCACTCGCAGCTTGTCCATTTCGGTTCGGCGATAGGCCATGGGGTGCTTTCCGATAGTCATGCCGATGCCAATACTGTCAGCTACCAGACGCTCTTCGATGGTCATTGCTCGCAGCGGAGCTTCGGGCATGGATTCGGGTACAACGCTAAGAAGATCGCCCACAGGCTTAGATGCGCGGGAAGTCTGCCACAAAGCATCTCTTCGATGTTTCGCGCCGATGGAATTCAACGCGCCGATGGCCGCCAATTGATGGAACTCTTCCTTTTTCAGTTCCGGCACGCGCCGCGCAAGATCGTCAATCGTGGAAAAGGGCTGCCTGCTCACAATCGCCTCAGCGGCCAGGCGACGCAATCCGCGCACATAATTCAATCCCAGCCGCAGTTGGAAATTTTCAAGAGTACAGGGGTTTCTGGAGCGGTTGATATCCACAGGCAGCACACGCAGGCCGTGACGTTGCGCGTCTTTAACCAGCGTTGCAGGATGATAGAAACCCATCGGTTGATTGTTCAGCAAGGCACAAGTGAACGCCGCCAGATAGTACGTCCTCAGATACGCGCTGGCATACGCGAGCAGCGCAAAACTTGCCGCGTGCGACTCAGGGAATCCAAACATGGCGAAGGATGTAATCGCTTTCACGATTTTTTCCTGAGGTTCCCCCGTGATGCCTTTCTTAGTCATTCCAGCGCGCAGCTTGCCCTCGATCTCTTTCATGCGCTTTTCGGAACGCTTGAAGCCGAACGCGCGGCGCAG
>Ga0068860_100006070_pt1 | contig 12160 bp, 11 predicted proteins | sample KBSSwiS32_FD_66597 | JGI IMG/M metagenome (GOLD analysis project Ga0068860, IMG submission 66597) | Switchgrass rhizosphere microbial communities from Kellogg Biological Station, Michigan, USA - KBS Switchgrass S3-2 | ecosystem: Host-associated > Plants > Roots > Rhizosphere > Soil ... | reverse complement strand
GCACTTGGCGGCGCGCGTCCGCCTGATCTTTGAATTTGGTGTTGAGGCTGTCGAACAACAGGACGGTGGCGGCTACCGGGGACTCGCTCTGCTGGTCCAGGCGGTTCGAAAATGTATTGGGAGGAAGCGATGCGCGTGCCACGCGATCACTGGCGCGAGCCACGCTGAAGGTGGCAATCTGGCGCGACTTTCCCTTATCGAGAATTTCAAAATCGCTCTTGGTCAAATCGGCGACGGCGCCCCGTTTGTCGCGGACTACCACGGCCACTTGCACCAGACGCGTGGTGATCTGAATGGGCGCCTGCGCCAAGGCCACCGCGGTTAATGTGAATACCAGGAGTTTCCGCACGTGGATCAGTATATTCGTGCGATTTTACGGCGTCAATGAGCGGTATTACTTCAGAATCGGTCTTACTGGGAGCGCGATTCGTAGTGAGCCGATGTTGCCTGTGGCTTGATCCATCACCGCTACGCGAATCTGGCTCAATCCTGGCGCCGGTGTGATGGCGACTCTGATCGTCAGCCCATCCTTGAGCAGTCTCTCGCGATTCTCATCGGTCACGTTGATGGTGATTGCGTTCTGGGTGGCGTCGAGGATCGCTCCCGTGACGCCTTCTTGCGCGACGATGAAATTCAGAACGTCGTTCCAGCGGTCATTCTTCGCCGCCAGGCTCAGATTCTGCAGGTCCATGCCGAGCGCGAGGATAAAGCTTCCCGAGTGGGCGGCGTCGGGCGTGAGCGATGCGGTGAGTCCCATGGCCGTGGCGTCGGCGGGGCTGAACAACGCGTTCCGCAGAACCTCAGCCGCCGGCTGGGAATCGCCTGCCATCACGGGAGTGGCGAAATAACCTTTGCGATAACGCACGTCCGCGCCTTTGCGCGCGATTTTAACTTTCAGCTCGTGGTAGCTCCCGTCGAGCTCTTTTTCGTCCGCATAAAAACCCAATGTGTAGGTGACCTCAGCATCCTCGGAGGCTTGCTTCAGTGCGCCTTGAATGTCGTTCGTATTGTAAAAGGCGCGCCCACCGGTCCATTCCGCCATCACTTACGTGGTTTCGATCTCGCGCGTTTCCACCAAGTCTTCGGCCGTAGGGATATGGCTCGAGCGGGCGACTACCTGCTGCGAGGGTCTTTGAGGCGTGGCCGCCTGGAGCGCGGCGGAGGTCACTAAACCGCGGGCATCCACCGGATACACAGCGACGTTGGCGCGATCGATGGCTGCCGTGGCACCCTTCAACTGGCCTAGGTATGTCACCGTCCGCTCGCCTCCGCCGGCGAATCCTCCCTTGCCGAAGGCAAGTGTTAGGGGAAAAGCGCCGGAGACCCAGATGAGGTTCTTGCGGCCGGGCAATGCCGCCATGTGGTTGGCGATCGCCTGCATCGCCGCAAATGTGATGGCGACGCGCCGGTCGTAGGAATAAGTCTGCAAGGGTTCCAGGATTTGCGCCAGCCAACTGGACGTACCGGTCGAGATATCTCCGTTCGAGGGCTGCGTCGTGGTATTGGGGGCTTGCAGAATTGGAGGCGTAAGATCAACCGAGGAATTATCCAGCAGATGCGAGTTCTCACTGGGACTTTGCGCCAGCGCATTCGCCAGGCGCGATCGGTCCTCCGTGAAGTCGTGCAGGATGCGCAATTGGTTCCCGAGCGAATAGATGGCTGTCGGGCTCTCGGGATCGATGGATTTCAGCCACGAGAGAACCTGTTGGCGGGCGGTGAACTGGTCCTTAAAGCTGGTGTTGAGGCGATCGAAAAGCACCACCGTGGCAGTGACAGGAGCGTCGCCGCGATCGAGGCGGTTCGAAAAGGTATTGGGCGGAAGCGCGGTTCGCTGCATGCGGTCACTGGCGCGGGCAATGTTGAAAGTTGCGATTTGCCGCGGCTTGCCTTTATCGAGAATCTCGAAGTCGCCTTTGGTTAAGTCGCCGATTGGACCATGTTTATCGCGCGCAATCACGACAACTTGCGCGAGGCGAGTTGTAATTTGGATGGGCGCTTGCGCAAAAGCAACGGCCGTGAGAATTAGGATCGGCAATTTCCGCACGAAATTAAGTATATTGACCCTTTTTTGCGCGGTCAACAGGATCACTGAGCGATTTATTTGGGAATTGCCGTGATGTAGTCGGTGATCAGCTTCAGTTCGTCGGGCTTGAAGTGGAAGGCGGGCATGATGGAGTCGGGCGAATACTTGGGTGGGTCCGCGAAATGGCCTTCGATCCAGGAGCGCTCGCGGCGTTCGCCAACGCCGTTCAAGGGCGGACCGAGTTCGTCGCCGATGCCGTTCAGTTTGTGGCAACTGGTGCAGTCATTGGCTTGGTAGATCAAGGCCCCGTCCACGGCGGTCTGCGGAGCGTTCTGCCAGGCGTCGACGGCTTTATCGCTGCGTTTGGTTACGAAGGTAACCAGCATTTGCACTTGCGGGTCGGTCAAAGCTCCGGGGGCTTTGGGGCTGGATTTGATGTGCTCTTCCAGCCAATCCATGGGGCGCGCGGAAGGTGCGATGGTCAGGTCCGGCGCGGCTCCGGGCTTTCCCAGTTCGTGGCAGCTTCCACACTGGGCTTTGCGGAAGAGGCCGATGGACGCGAGGTTGCCGGCTGAAATCTCCTGCCAGGGTTGGACTAGCGACATATCCATCTCGCGGGTTTCCGGAGTGGTGGCTACGGCGCGCGCGGTGAGGCCACCCCAGAAGATTGCGGCCAGCACGACCAGGCTGATCGCACCCATGCGCTGGCGCACCAGTTTCATCTTGCCTCGGTCGATGAAGGGCACCAAGAGCAACGCGACGATGGCGAGCGTGGGGAGAATCACGGCGCCGACTACTTCGAGCGGGCCTTCAAACCACTTCAAGAATTGGAACAGGAACAGAAAGTACCACTCGGGGCGCGGAATGTAGCTTAGATCGGTCGGGTCCGCTAAGTGTCCTAGCGGCACACGTGCCAGCAGCGCCATGCCCATCAGCACGACGAACCACGCGAAAATGGCGATGGTGTCTTTGGCCACCTGCTGGGGATAAAACTTTTTCTTGGGCTGAAGCTCGTCGGAAGGTGCGGGAGCGACTCCGTGCCTCCGTACCAAGAAGAGGTGAATGGCGATCAGTAGCGCCGTTAGCGGCGGCAGAATCTGCACGTGGGCCACGTAAAAGCGCGTGAAGGTGATCGCGCCGATGGAAGTGCCGTCGCTGCCGAGGAGCCGAACCAGCAGTGGTCCCGCTCCGGGGGCCAACGCCGAGATCTGGGTGGTGACCACCGTGCCCCAATACGCGCGGTTATCCCAGGGCAGCAAGTATCCGCTTAGGCCGTAGGCGAGAGTCAGCAGCAGCAGCGCGACGCCCGCGATCCACGTCGCCTCGCGCGGTTTCTTATAGGTGCCCCACAGGAACGCCTGGATCATGTGGACCACTACCACGATGATCATGAGGCTGGCGCCCCAGTGGTGCAAAGCGCGCATGAAGCGGCCCGCGGTTACCTGCGTCATGATGTAGCGCAGGCTGTCGTAGGCTTCGGGCGGCGTGGGCGCATAGTTCAGCGCCAGCAGAATTCCGGTTGCTACCTGCACCAGGAATGCAAACAGGGCCACGCTGCCAAACACCTGATGCCATCCGGAAGAGGCCGGAATGTCTTCGTAAAGGAAGTGTTTGACCGCGCTTTCGACGCCGGTGCGGTCTTCGAGCCAGGCGAGCGTCCGACGAAACATGCCGGACTAAGCCTTCCGAATCTCAGAACCGATCAGTAGCTTGCTGTTCTCCACTCGTACAGGATAGCGGTCCAGCGGGCGCGCTGCAGGCCCCCCCAGCACTTTCCCGTCGATGGAAAAACGCGACTCGTGGCAGGGGCAGACGAACTGGTTGCGCGGGGCTTCCCAATGGTAGGCGCAGCCGAGGTGAGTACATTGCGGGGCGTACGCCACGACGTTCTGGTCGTCGGTGCGAACCACCCAGGCGAGTACCTTTTCCTGGAAGGTGCGCCAGCCGTCGACGCGAGTTCTCTCGAAGGTGACTTCCTGAGGCTTGCCGATCTGTAATTGCGTGAGGTTGGCGGCCTCCACGAAATTGCCTTTGGATTTCGAGCCGCGTGTTACTAACAGGTAAAGCGCCGTGGGAACCCCCAAAGCGACGCCGATCACGGAGCCGAGCCCGGAGATAATTGCTGTATGAAAAGACCTGCGAGTATGCATTCCTAGCTGTTTTCTTTGACGAGCCCAGTCGCGGTTCGTTCCTCTCGCCAGTGGCGGATTTGTGTTTCTCCCACTAGCCGGACTGCAGGTCGAGGCGCCCAAGCTACAATGGAGGCATCCAGGCGTGGCCTTTGCGGCCCGGATGTTCTTCTTCCTTAGAGTGTACAGGAGCCTTCCCTGAATTTCACTGTGCCATTTGTCATAACCGGGGTCGCTTTCTTGAGCGCCACGGCGGGCGTGTGGCTGACCTCCGTGCACGCGTGGTCGCGCCGGCTGGTGCCTTTTAGCGGAGGCGTCCTGATGGGCGTCGCGTTGTTCTGGGTGCTGCCAGAGATGGCGGATTTCCTAAGCTGGTTCAATGCGTTAGCGTGGATTGCCGCGGGTTTCGCGGCGCTATGGGTGGTGGATCGCTTTGTGCATCCAGTGTGCCCGGCGTGTTCGCATCCGCACGATCACGATCATTGCTCGGCGGAACTTCATGGGTTTGCGCCGCCGCTGCTGATCGCCGCGGCTTTGCATAGCGCACTCGACGGCTGGAGTGTTTCGGCGGCCGACGGGTCGGAACATCTGGGGATGCCGTTTGTGCTGGCGATTGCGCTCCATAAAATCCCGGAAGGACTTGCGCTGGGCGTAATCGTGCGGGCGGCGATGGCTTCGCGGCGGGCGGCACTGGGTTGGTGCTTGCTGGCGGAATCGGCGACGCTGGCTGGGGCCGGGCTGGAGTTGGTCCTGGCGCCGTACTTGGGGCCGCAAGTTTTGCACGCGTTCCTGGCCATCGCGGGCGGCACCTTCTTGTATTTGGGAGGGCACGCGATCCACGGCGAGTTCCGGCGCGGGGGCGTGGCGCCAGGGTTTCTGCCGGCGCTGGCGGGAATCGCGAGTCCAAGCGTCTTTCGATTATTCCGGTTGTTGTAAGACGCTATTTCTTGGGAGTCAGGCGCAAAAGGCCGCCGCTGGTGAGAAGGTAGACGGCTCCATCAGGGCCTTGGCGAACATCGCGGATGCGCTGTTTGAGATCCAATAGCAATTTCTCTTCGGCGACGACGCGTTCGCCATTCAAGACCAGGCGGACCAGTTGCTGTCCGGCTAGAGCGCCCACAAACAAATTGCCTTTCCATTCGGGGAACAGGTCGCCGGTGTAAAACATCATGCCGGATGGAGCGATGGAGGGGACCCAGAAATAGATGGGCTGCTCGACGCCTTCCATGGCGGTGGTTCCGTTGCCCACGGGGACGTTCTTGCGGCCGTCTGTGCGGCGCACATCGTATTGCACGCCGTAGGAGACGTCGGGCCAGCCATAATCTTTCCGGGCGCGGATGATGTTGATCTCGTCGCCGCCTTGCGGGCCGTGATCGGTAGCCCACAACTCTCCGGTCGCGGGGTTGATAGCGGCGCCTTCGGGGTCGCGGAGTCCGTGGGCAAAGGTATCCGGCGGAACCGTCGCGCGATTGAGCCAGGGGTTGTCCTTGGGGATGGAACCATCGCGATTGATGCGGCTGACGCGTCCCGAAAAATTGCGGCGGATGTCGGGGTTGTCGGTAAAGTCGTGTTCGACGCCGTCAAGGTCGGAGTCGTAAAAACGGAAGCGGTCGGCGCCGGTAACGTAGAGCGTGCCGTCCGGGGCCCAGGCCAGGCGGCGTTCGCCACCGCCGTTGAGTATCACCTGGACGTTTTCGAGTCTCTTGTTGTCATCGCTCAAGCGGGCGCGAGCTACACGCTCCATTCCCAGGTTCATGGTGCGGCGCTCCGCCAGCGATTTGGTCCAGACTTTTTCGTAGAAAAATTCAGTGGGCCAAAGGGCGGCATCCTCGCCAGGCGGCGGCGCGAAATAGGTGAAGTAGAGCAGGCGATTCTGCGCGAAGGCGGGATCGAGCACCACGTCGTGCAGGCCTTGCGCCGCGATCACTTTGACGGGCGGGACTCCGGCGAGGGGCGCCGATACCACACCGTCGGGGCGGACGACGCGCATGGTGCCGATGCCTTCCGTGACCAGAAAATTGCCGTCAGGCAAAAACACCAGGGACCACGCGCCGCCGATTCTGCCGGTGATGGTCTCGACTGTAAACGGCGGCGACGCCTTCGCGGGCGGAGGCGCTTTGGTCTGGCCGGCAAAAGCCGGCTTGGGTTGGGGTGTCTCCGCGCACAACGCGGGAAACAGTGACGCGGCCAGGATAACGGTTGTCAGCTTCATAGTGCCTCTCTATCGATGGTGTGCATGTTAGCGGGAATAGCGTGATTCGTCAACTCAGCGGCGGGCTTTGGGATAATGAAATGCTGCATGGACGCTCCGGAATCCCTCACGTTGCAAGTGGCTCGCTGGCTGGCGTTCGCCTCTTCCGCGGCGATTGTGGTGGGGATTGCGCCTTCGCAGATTCTGCTGGGCATGGCGCTGGCGGCGCTGCTGCTATCCCGGGAAAAATGGCGGCTGCCTCCGATCAAATTACCGTTGGGGTTGTTCCTGTTGGGCACTCTCATCGCCATTGCGTTCTCCGGGAATCCGGCGGCGGGGTGGCCGCAAATCAAGAAAATTTATGTGTTTTTTCAACTGCTGATCGTGTTCTCGCTGCTGCGGAATATGACGATGATTCGCTGGCTGTTTCTAAGTTGGGCGGCGTTTGGCAGCGTCAGCGCGGGGCTCAGCTTTGTGCAGTTCGCGCGCAAAGTGCAGCAGGCGCACGCGGCGGGCAGCGACGTTTACACCTACTACGTGGGTGAGCGCATCACTGGATTCATGAGCCACTGGTACACGTTTTCGGCTGAAGAAATGTTTGTGCTGATCATGCTGGGGTCCTTCTTATTCTTCGCCCCCCAGGCGCGGAAACGGATGTGGGTGTGGATCGTGGTGGCGGTCGTGAGTTCGCTGGGACTGCTGCTGGCGGAGACTCGCGGAGTGTGGATTGCGACGGCCGCGGCGGCGCTTTACTTGTTGTGGTTCTGGCGGCGCTGGCTGGTCCTGGTGATGCCCGTGGTGATTGTCGCGGGTCTTTTGCTGTCGCCGAATGTGATCCGCGAACGCTTCACCTCTATCTTGCAACCCAAAAGTCTGGACTCGAACGATTTCCGCAAGGTAGTTTGGCGCACCGGATTGGTGATGATCGAACGGCATCCGTTACTGGGACTGGGGCCGGAGATGCCGCGGATTCACTTCAACGAGTACGTTCCGGCTGACATTCCGCGGCCGCTACCGGTGGGCTCCTACATGCACTTGCACAACATCTATCTGCATTACGCTGCCGAGCGCGGCATTCCCACGCTGTTGGTATTTCTATGGCTGATGGGGCGCATCCTGTGGGATTTCTGGCGAGGGCTGCGGACGCTGCCGCCTGGGCGCGACGATCGGCGGTTCCTGCTGCATGGCGGGATCGCGGTGGTAATTGCCACGCTGGTGGACGGTGTCGCAAACATGAACCTGGGCGACAGTGAAGTGTTGACGATGTTCCTGGTAGTTGTCGCCTGCGGATATTTGGCGCTTGAAAAAGACGTGGCGCGCGAATCTTCGGAAAGCCGCGAAGAACTGCCTGCCGCGGCGTGATTTTGCGGTCGCTTCCTTCGGTCGCGGTTCTGTGGCGAGGCCTGCGTACGCAGCACCGCTCACGGCCCGTACGGTACCTTTCACAGAACCGCGCGCGATAGCAAGCGGATCCAGCTAGCGCAGTTGCGGAACGATCTTCGCGTTCCATTCGGCGGGCGATAGCACTGTGTGCGGCACCAGTGCGCGACGCAGTTTGAAGCGCATCTTGCGGAGCCCCTTCACTTGCCGCCCTTCCGTGACAAACGGGATCAGCTTGGCCGCGCTGCGGGCCAGTTGTTCACGCGCGGAGCTGAAGCGGGCGCCATCCTGGGGACGATACTGCGCCCAGGCAATGGTGTGAAAAAAAGCCGCGGGGCCGAAGCGATTGGAGCGCAAAATATCCTCGACGTAGACGCGGATGGGGCCTTCAAATTCGTGGAGGGTATCATGGAAGGCCACGATCGCGCCGTCGGCGAGATAGGGCGAAAACAAATCGAAGTCCTCTTTCGCCCCGGCGTAGGTGTGGTCGCCGTCGATCCACAGCAGGCGGATGGGACGGTTCCAACCTCTCGCCACGTCACGCGACGGTGCGCGATGTACTTCGACGTGTTGCTCGATTCCTGCGCCGCGGATATTGGCTATGAACTCATCGAAGGACGAAGCTTTTCCTCCCAGCATGGGGTCCGTGATGGAGGGCGCGGTGTGTGGATCGATGCTGACCACCGGACCGAATCCGTAATGCGCGGCTAGCGAGGCGAGGCCAACCATGGACTTGCCCTTGAAGCTGCCGATTTCAACGATCACCCCGGGGCCGGGCGCACCGGCGGCGAGCAAGCCGAGGGCGCGGAACTCCAACTCGCCAATATAACCGGGAACTTCGCGGGCGCGTTGCCAGGCCGCGCCGATCACGGATTCGAAATCGGTGGGCAGAGTAAGGTCGGACACCAAACAATTGTACTGTACGCGTTGTCGGGGCCTGGGAATCCGCTATCATAATTACGGGACCTTACGGGCAGCAATGAAGTTGATTTTGTACATTGTGTTGGTAACGGTCGCGGCGCTAGTGGCTTCCTCCCTCGATGCTGTCCCCGATCCCCCCGCCGTCAATCCTCACTTAGATGTCAAAATCGCGGGTCTGCGCGAGTTGCCGAATGCCGTCGATGAACAGAGTTTGCGGCTTGCCTGGTCCTGTCTCGCCCCGCAGCCCCCGCGGCGTCGATCCGGTTTGACCGAAATCGCCGGGCCGAACCGCCCCAGCGAAGAGTTGGCCGTAGTGGCCTGCGCGGCCGATCCCTCTCCCCCTCACTCCCTCTAATTCGCGCGGTTAAGAAACGGATGCTGGAGGCGCCACGGTTGGCGTGTTTGGGAAGACCGTCCTCGCTTGAGGAGAAGGGCCACAGTGAGAGTCACAGAAGTCATTAGCGCATGGCGCAAAATCCTAAAGGGAGAGAGGCCGTCGCTTTCGATCGAGATTACGCGGGAGTGTCCCTTGCAGTGTCCCGGATGCTATGCGTACGACGATGCGCATCTGGGAGGCGGGGCAACTCTGCGCAGCTTGGCGGACCGCAAAGGTCAGGAACTCATCGACGGGGTTCTCGCCTTGGTCGACCGGATCCGTCCTTTGCATTTGTCGATCGTGGGGGGCGATCCACTGGTGCGGTATCGCGAACTGGAATCCATGATCCCGCTGCTGTTGGAGAGAGGAATCCACGTACAGGTGGTCACCAGCGCCTTCCGGCCTCTGGCCGTGAGTTGGGCGGGGCTGCCGCACATGAATGTGGTGGTTTCGATAGACGGGCTGCAGCCGGAACACGACATCCGGCGGGCGCCGGCAACTTACGAACGTATCCTTAAAAACATCGCGGGCCAGAATATCACGATTCATTGCACGGTCACGGGCCAGATGATGAAGCGGCCGGGATATTTGAGGGAATTTCTGGAGTTCTGGAGTCCCCGGCCGGAGATCCGCAAAATATGGTTCAGCTTGTTCACCCCGCAAAGAGGCGATCAATTGCCGGAAATGCTGGAACCGCAGGAGCGGGAGCGGGCCATCGCGGACATGCTGGCGCTGCGCCAGCAGTTTCCCAAACTAGACATGCCGGAGGGAATGATCCGGCAGTTTGCGACGCCGCCTGCGAGCCCTAAGGATTGCGTGTTCGCGCTCACGACACAGACTTTGTCGGCGGATCTCAAGACCAAGATCGTGCCCTGCCAATTCGGAGGCGACCCGGATTGCAGTTCGTGCGGGTGCGTCGCGTCCATGGGCTTGGCGGCGGTGGCGGCACACCGCTTGGGCGGCGTCATTCCCGTCGGAGCGATCTTCAAGGCTTCGATCAAGATCGGGCGCGCCCTGGCGAAACCAGAGCCACCGGCGGTCGAAGAACCACTGCGGGTGTTGGGCTAGGAAGGGGGAGGGAGGACGTATGAGAAGCAATACGCCAGTGGACAGCCAAGTTGAACTGCAAGAGCTGCTGGAACTCACCGGGCGCGTGGGAAGCAATCCGCTGCTCACGCAAGCGAGTACCGGCAACACTTCCATAAAGCTGGATGGTGTCCTGTGGATTAAAGCATCGGGAAAATGGATGGTTGACGCCGCGCACGATGACATCCTAATCCCTTTAAGCCTTGCGGACGTGCGTGGGGAGTGCTTGCAGCGGGAAGTCGATCCCGCCGAACAGTACGCAGGCGCATCGCTCGAGACAGCCATGCATGCCGTGTTGACTCACCGTGTGGTTCTTCACGCACATTGTGTCAATACCATTGCCTGGGCGGTGCGGAGCGATGCCCGGACGCAATTGCAGGAACGGCTAGACGGTTTGCGATGGCACTGGATTCCCTACGTGGCGTCGGGCCTGCCGCTGGCGCGGGAGATCCAAGGCGCGTCCGCCGCCCGTGGCGCTGACGTATTTATTTTGGGCAATCACGGCTTGGTGATCGGGGGAGAAGACTGTGGAGAGGTGGAAAATCTCCTCGGCGAAGTGGGGCGGAGGCTGGCGATTCGTCCGCGGCAGTCGCATCCGGCGGATTACACGGCTCTGGCGGAGATTTCCGAAGGTTCACCGTGGGATTTGCCCGACGACGATGCGGTGCATGGCCTGGGTACGGACAAGATTTCGCAAGCCGTGCTCTCCGGGGGGTTGCTGTACCCCTGTCAGGCGATCTTTTCAAATTCGAATACCCCGGAGCCGTTCCGTGCGATACCGTGTCCCGATTTTCCGGGGCAGGGGGAGTCGCAGTATCGCGACCGGCCTTTTCTGATGATCGAGGGGCGTGGCGTGCTGGTTCACAAATCCATGACGCCCGCCGAGCGCGCGATGCTCAGCGGGCTGGCTCAGGTGGTGCAGCGGATCCCGGCATCCGCGCCAATCCGCTATATGACCGAAGCCGAAATCGCGAATAGTTCAAGCACCGTCGCTTACCGCTATCGGGAGCTCGCCAATGAGAGGCTGGGTAGCGGAGCAGGGGTTAGGGTGCTCTCCAGACAGGTGCCAGGGGAGTCCTTAGCGAGTTGAGGCGACTCCGGTCCGCTTCCTTCGGGCGCGGTTCTGTGCGACGGCTGACGACAGGGAACGGCGCGCTAGAACGTAGCCAGCCAGCCTTCGAGAATATGACGTGCCAGCGGAGCGGTGGCGGCGGCGTGCGGATCGATGGGCGCTTCGAGGGTGTCGAGGTCGCCGCAGTTGACCGGCTGGGCGGACCAATCGACGATCATCTCGGGCGTGATTTCGGGATGGAACTGGATGCCGTAGACCAAGTCGCGATAGCGGAACGCCTGTTGGCGGCACTTGTCGGACCAGGCTAGCCATTCGGTCCCAGGCGGTTGCGTGAAGGTTTCGCTGTGCCAGTGAAAAAACATGCTGGGGGATTCGAGGCCGCCCAGCAGCGGGTCGTTGTGCGCGCTCTCGGTGAAATGGACCGGTGCCCAGCCGATCTCCTTTTCGTGATTGCGATACACGTGGGCGCCGAGCGCCTTGGCGATCAACTGCGCGCCTAGGCAGATGCCGAGCACGGGATATTTCTCGTCGAGCACCTGTTGGATGAAATGGATTTCGGCTGACATGTCAGGATCGTTGGCCGATTGGGGGCCTCCCATGACGATCAGGCCGTGGTGCGGTCCCAGGTCGAGCTTGTCATCCAAATCACTATAAACAAAAGGAATGTGCAGGTTGTTGAGGATGTCCGCAAAGTAGCCCAGGTGTTCAAAACGCTCATGGCGCAGAACCAGGATGGAACGCGGGGCTGCGGGAGCGGGCTCCGGCATGTTTTAAGCCTAACAAGAACCTGACTATTTGTCCGTATCCAACCGATATACAAGGGTGGGGAACTGGAGGGTTCCGCCCGTATAATTAGAGGGCGCGCATGAAAATTTTGATTGCAGACGACAGCATCGTTTCGCGGCATCTGCTGGACGCAACTTTGCGCCGGTGGGGCTACGAAGTGGTGGTGGCCTGCGATGGGAACGAAGCGTGGCAGATT
>Ga0068860_100006067_pt1 | contig 12163 bp, 7 predicted proteins | sample KBSSwiS32_FD_66597 | JGI IMG/M metagenome (GOLD analysis project Ga0068860, IMG submission 66597) | Switchgrass rhizosphere microbial communities from Kellogg Biological Station, Michigan, USA - KBS Switchgrass S3-2 | ecosystem: Host-associated > Plants > Roots > Rhizosphere > Soil ... | reverse complement strand
ACGCAAGCGGGCGAGCAGACTTTGGTAAAAATGCTCCTTTTCCTCGTCGGTGTGCACTGAGAAGGGACTCGTGCCGAACACGAGGAGCCCGTCCACGCGAAGGCCCAGAGGCAAAGTCTGATAGTTGCGTAGAGAGTGCACGAGCAGGCCCGAGCCAACTAGCAACATCAGGCATAAAGCCATCTGCGAGGCAACGACAACTTTTCCTGACCAGGAGCTCCTCCGGTCGCGATAGGCGGTCGCCTCCGAGGTCTTGAGTGTGACCCCGACCGGGACGCTGACAGCGCTACGAAGCGGGGCCAGCCCGAAGACAATGGCACACGCGACCGAGATTGCCAAGGTGAAGAGCAAAACGCGCGAATCGAGCACAAAGGGAACTTCCATGCCGGACCAGGCAGCGAGCGCCTGACTTCCGGAAATCGCAAACATCCAACCCAACGCTGCACCACCGCCAACCAGGAGGAAGCTTTCCGTCAACATCTGCCGCAAAAGGCGGCCGCGGCCAGCGCCGAGAGCCATGCGCAGAGAAAATTCGCGGGCGCGAGTGGAGTTGCGCGCGACGAGGAGCAAGGACACGTTGGCACAAGCGATCGCCAGCACGAGTCCGACCATGGCCAAGAGAATCTGGATGGGCTTTTCATAGCCTTCGCGGAGACCTTGAATCCCCTGAGTCGGACTGAAGGCAAGAATGTTTTTCTTTGCCTTAGGATCGGGAGTGCCCAGGCCGATAAGGGCGGCACTTTGGAAGATGGGATCCAACTTCGCCAACGCCCGAGATTCAGTGACACCGGGAACCAGACGGCCGATCAGCTGAATGCACCACCATTTCGGAGTGCCGTAGAGAGTGTCTAGCGAGGGCGGCTCGTCCCACGCGTTGAGCTCGGGGCGATTCTGCAGCGGAATCCAGAAGTCGGTTGACGAAGCCGGCTCGAGGCCGTAGAAGCCTTGCGCGGTCACTCCGATCACTGTGAATGGAACGCCTTTGACGTAAATGGTTTGGCCGATGGCTGAGGGACTGCGGCCGAAGCGCGTGGTCCAGTAGGAATAGCTAAGAACGGCCACGCTGGTGTGTGCGGTCTCATCTTTGAGCGTGAACCCGCGCCCACGCGTGAAGGAAACGCCAAGTCCAGAAAAGAAGTTGCCGCTTACCATGTCGCCTTCCGCTTCTTCCGGGTCCTCGCCGATGCGCACGGTAACTTTGCCGACGGCTAAAGGCACATAGGCCATCAAGTCAGAAAAAACGGCATGCTCTTTGCGAAGCGCTTCAAACACCGCGTAGGAGAAGGACCTGTCGCCGTCACCGGTGCTGCTCACGCCGTCGGGCGTCGCATTGGGAAGGCGCAAGAATACGAGTTGCTGAGGGTTGGGCAGAGGAAGGTAGCGAAGCAGAACCGTGTTCATGACGCTGAAGACCGCGGTGTTTCCACCTATGCCAAGAGCTAGGGTGAGCACCGCGACGAGCGTGAAGCCGGGGCTTTTGCGCAGCATGCGGGCGGCGAAGAGCAGATCCCGCCACAACGCGTCCACTACGGACTCCCAGCCACCAGAGCGGACGATTTCTTTCGCGCCATCGAGACTCCCGCCCTCCAACCGCACTGCCCGAAGCGCATCCTGGCGGCTCATGCCCTGCTTCATCTTTTCGTCGGCGGCCATTTCGAGGTATTCGCCCAGCTCTTCATCTAACTCCCGGTTCGCCTGTTCCTTTCGGAAAAGGGACCGCAGCCCGCTTCCAAGATTTCGCAACAAGGACATAAGCTCACCCCTACGATGCCTCGAGAATCCTGGCGATGGCTGCCGCCTGCCGGCCCCATTCTCGCGTTTCGCTACTGAGTCTCTGTCGTCCCTTCTTAGTCAGAACGTAATACTTCGCGCGGCGGTTGTTCTCGGTTGCCTTCCATTCGCCATCGATCAGTCCGTCGCGCTGTAGCCGCTGAATTGCGAGAAATAACGACCCTGCATTGGGACGAAAAACGCCCTTGCTCATCTGCTCGATGCGGACAGATATCCCGTATCCATGCATCGGTTCCAGCGCGAGCGTCTTCAGAACAAGCATGTCCAAAGTCCCCTGAACGACATCGCTTGACTTATCCCGCATAAGAGTTCTCTCTTCCTACTGGCATCCAAGTGGAGCATACGCTTCTACTACTGGCTGTCAAGAGGGGCGAGACGATAGTCTCAAAGTTTCCGAGCAGTCCGCAGGCCACCCCCTCCACTGCGGCACAAACGCGCCGCCTACGGCGTCGCAGGCCTCCGTTCCGGGAGTGGCCATGGAGAAGCACGCGTGCTTTAATGGCTAAACCGTTGGCGGGCGAACCACACCCAAAGCTATTCCACTTAACATATAAGTAGGACATAGAAATGTCTCCTTTTTCTGCCCCATTTTCTGTGGCACCCAAGAGCGAGGGCTTCTGCTTCCAAAGCGAGCGGCTGCTTTATGCGAGGGAACCCAATGGAGTCAGGGCGGAATCGGGAAAGCAGAAGCGCAAAGCTGCCGGACGCAGGAATTAGCCTGAAGCAGTGCCCAGAAAAATGAGCGGCAGAAAAAGGCTGGCCTACTGAACTGGGAAGACCGGCGCGGCGTGGGTCGAGACATGTGGGCAAGTAAAGCGGAACGGAGAAAGTCATCTGCGCCACGATCACCATAGGTTCGAAAATGGTACTCGATTAGAGTGGCTCCTGCGTTTTTGCGGCGGTTACTCGCGGGTGGCCGACAATTGGGCCGTTGCGGGCCAGTTTGCTCTTTACGAACCGGCCACGCCATCACCGCCACTTTTCGTTCTAGTTCGATGTCTAACTAGATGAGAGCCACGCTCTGCTCCTCACGGAGACCCGGTGCCTCCACATCGCCAGCGACCCGCTCCTAAGGCCGTGCGAATCGCAAACACCTTTCGCCGTGCCGTTCCACGCGCGACCAATAGACTGGCAACGTTTAGGCATCCCATCAAAAGGAGGCACCCTGTGGTGCTGAGAAGAGCATACAGTGGCGTCTTAACGTCCCCGACGGCTTCAAACACTATTCCAATTCGACCGAGCCTACCGTCGATTGGATGATGAAGTGCGATTTCATCTGGATCAGCTAATGGAGGAGAACATTGCTGCGGGTATGAATCGCGCAACGCGAAAAGGAATCTGCCAGCTCGAGCGGGTCCGATCTCTTGCATCGCATTCAGTATGCGGAAGCGAAGTCTTGCGTCATCCCTTGCGCGACGTATTCCTCGGTTTTCTCTCGAGGTGATCGCGTAGCTCGTCGTCCAATTCCTGGTCCGCCTGTGTCCCGCGAAACAACGACCGCAGCCGCAGTGGAATCGTGTACCGCTAATGCTCCGGTCGCATCTCAAACCTCCATTTCGCGCCGCGCGACGCTCACGCCTCTTTGAGCTAAATTACTCGTGAAATCGCGCTCGAAAGCCTGCCCCAGTTATCTGCTTCTTTTTCGAGCTGCCTCCGTCCCAGCCGCGTGAGCGAATAATATTTCGCCCGTCGACCATACTCGGAAGTTTTCCACTCGGCGGTGATCCAGCCCTCTTCGCGACAGTGCGTTCGAGGCGTTTGTCTCGAGCGCGGTAGACTTCGCCCATTCCGCCTGCGCCGAGTGGTGCAAGAATTTCATAGGGCCCAAGCTGTGTGCCTGGAGCAAGGGGCATAAGTGACGTGATTATAGCCCTAAGAACCATCGCCTCGCGTCTTCGGTGGATAGTGCCCGATTGTCGTAACCGGGAAAGTGCCTCAGGGCCAAATTCGCCCAAATTCCCACCTGTGTCACGCCATAGCCGCGATTAGCTGCTGTTCGTCGGCGCTTCGTGCGCAAACGTACCCTAACGCATCTTCGAGATGCATGACGAGAGTGATTTCGCATGCTTTTGTAGTTCTCTCGTGAATTAATACCTAGGGAATGTGAGCCTGTGCGGCACAGCTTTGAATCGCGCCCTTCTGCTGTCCGGAGATGGTGCGGGTTTCGCTTAGGTCATTGGTCACGTGGGCGACACAACTCACGAACTGGCCATGATTGCTGGCGTCCTTAGCGCATTCTGCAATGAGGTCAGAGATGGTACGGCCACTGGCTAACACGGCATTGGTGACCCCAGAATCGCAGCCGTCAATAACCACGTTCAAGCGAGCCGCGATCGTCGAAGCGATCTTCGTGACAAAGGCACTCCCGAATCCCAGCTTATGTGGTTGTAGAGGGTTGGCCGTCGGAAAATCCGTCGAATCGGTCACTCCTGTAACGTAGACATTTCCTAAGGGGTCGAGGGCGATCCCACGCGCATCACCAAGGCCGGTGGCATCAAGCCCACTTCCGCCAAGAAAGGTGGAGTAGACCAGCGCATTGCCGCTCGGGTTGATTTCGGCGACAAAGGCGTCCAAGCTACCCCCGCCGAAGGTCGGTTGCGGGGCGTTGAGGGTGGGGAAATCGGGCGAGCTCGTAAAACCCGATATATATGCGTTGCCTAAGTGATCCACGGCGACCCCGCCCGCGCTCTCTATCCCAAAAAAGGTGGAGTACACGAGGGCCGATCCACTAGGGTTAAATTTGGTCAGGTAGGCATTCGAGTTATCCACCAGAGTTGATTGCAACGCATTGACGGTCGGAAAATCGGCCGAAAATGTCTGTCCTGTCACATAAGCGTTTCCGGAGCTATCCGCGGTGATACCGAAGCCACGGTCTAGTTCGCTTCCGCCGAGATAGGTGGAGTACACCAGGGCTGAGCCGCTCGCGTTGATCTTTGCGACAAAAGCATTTTGGAGTCCCTTCAGAGTCGGTTGCAACGCGTTCACGGTCGGGAAATTGTCCGAGTCTGCGGTGCCCGCTACATATACATTTCCTGCCGGATCCACGGCGATGCCGAAGGCAGTATCACCGGAGTTTATTTCGCGCGAGCCGCCAGGCAGGGGGCGTCCGCTTCCTCCCAGAAAAGTGGAGAAGACCAGCGCCGAACCATTGGGGTTGATTTTAGTGACGAAGGCATTATGGGCGACACCAGGTGTGCCACCCAGGTTTGGTTGCAGGGCGTTCGGCGTCGTCGGGAAACCGTCGAAACCCGTCCTGCCGGTGACGTAGGCGTTGCCAGCGGCATCCGCGGCAATGGCCGTACCCCAGTCCTGGCCAAACCCTCCCAAGTACGTAGAGTAAATCAAGGCCGAACCAGCAGGATTCAGTTTGGCGACGAAACCAGAGCCCAAGCCGCCAGCTCCGCAACACAAAGTACGGTCTGGTTGCAGCGCGTTGAAGAGAGGAAAATCAAATGATTGTACACGGCCGGTCACGTAGACATTGCCGGAAAGATCGACGGCGATACCGAGGCCAAAATCTTCTGCGCTTCCGCCGAGAAAGGTGGAGTACAACAGAGCTGAACCACTCGCGTTAATCTTGGTGATAAAGACATCTTGGCTTGATTTAGGGGTTGGCTGGATCGCATTCATCGTCGGAAAACCGCTAGACGCAGTGCCGGTGACGTAGGCATTCCCGGATGCATCCACGGCGATGCTGCTGGCGTCCTCTACGCCGCCGCTTCCACCAAGGTAAGTCGAGTACACCAGGACCGGGTCGATGACCAGCGGCTTGCTGCGATCGTAGTCGCCCACCGTGAAGCGAATGGTGTTATCCGCAGTCATTAGATATTGGCTTTCGACAGGCTTTCGTGTGCGGTCGTTATTCTGATAGACCACGGGCTTCTGGAAGCGAACGTCTTCAGAGTTCAACAACAAGTCGCCATTCTGATCGATTGCTACGTCGCTGCCACCGGGAAATCGCAAGGCGATCAAGCCAGGGTCGGAGCCGGGAGCAACCACGAAGTCATATTCGAGGCGGCCTTGATTGCCGTAGTAGATCAGGTCCACGCCCGGATAAACATTCTCGTACTTCACCTGGGCGTAGGTCGGCACGTTGGTGCGCCACTTTGCCGGGTCGTTTCCGATGAAGTAGTTCACTTTGCCGGGAAGCTCTGCGGCGCCTACGACTCGAGACGCCATGTTTGCGCCAAGCAGCTGCATGCGTACCTTGACGCTGGCGGAAGACCCGTCGGTATCAGGCATTCGTCTCGGCTTTGCAAAGCGTCTTCTAGGGTCTATGTGCGAAGGGCCGGTCCTCTTGAGGTCGATAACCGCTTCATCGTTGGTGAGAAACAGGGAAAAACCGCTCCCACGAGACAAAAACTTCACCTGACCATCCGTCTGCCCGAGATTGAGCTCGAAGCTGAGAGGTAGTCGGCCGTACTCGGACAGGGCGACGCGTTTCTGGAGGGCCGAGGCCGGCCGGGTCTGCGTTTGTGCGGACAGACAGACTGAGGCGAACGCAAGAGGCAGTAGAGCAAAGCAAAGCTTGCGCATGGGGACACTCCTACCGATGCTTTTCCAACGAAACAATGCGGAGGGCAGCTCAGGGGGGCAACAGCCGCCATTACTAAAGCTGGGCGAAGTCTAGTTGTCAGATCTAACTGGCGTCAAGTATGTCCGCGGTTAACCATTGTCTGTGTTGTACTCATTTCTAAGATATTGGCCTGGAAGACGAGCAAGGTACCAAGGGACTTATTGCCCGCATGAGAATCCGAATGTCTAACGAGCTGATCCTGCAGCGAATTCCGGATTGCCGGCTTCGTTCGAATGACTGAAGGCGAGTGCAAAGCACCTTGTCGGTAATATGCCTATCGAGACCAGCAGAATGGAGACTTCGGTTAACGCGCCTTTAGCAACCCGCCACCAATCCCTCAGTCATCCTTAAGGGCTATCTTATTGCTCCGGTAAGGTTCAAATCCCTTTCCCCAATCCACACTGATTACCTGCATATCCAGATTCTCCCCATCCACGCGCACCAGCAAATAGTGGTAGGGATTTAGACCAGGATCCACACTCGGTTTGACCAGATGTTTCAATTCCACTTTACTCCCTTCGTTAGCCTTCAAGTATTCGTCCAGCTTCGGTTCGCCCGTATATGTGTAAATCGGAGCGCCGCCACCGCCGGAAACGATCAGGTCCATCCGATGCCGGCCACTTGCGTCCGCGTAATGTTCCACCCAATGCTCGAACAAATGTTCGTGTCCCGAAAAAAGCGCGCGAACGTGCTTCGCATTGAAGAGAGGCATGTAACGTTCGCGGAGAATGGCGGTGGGTTGTTCGACAGTAGGGCCCCCGTGCGGTCCGGAAGAAAATGGAGCCTGGTGGCAGAAGACGATCACGTTGATGTAACGCTGGCGATCCAAACTTTCGAGCTGTGCCTTCACCCACTGGAATTGTTTTTCATCGCCGGCGATGTCAGCGTCGAAGGCGACCACGAATGTGTTGCCATAGCCGAACGAGTATGTGGGATAACCAGCCATGCGACGCGGCGAGCCATCGGGTGGAATAAGCCGCGAGACGGCGTCGAGATAGTTTCGCAGGGGCGTTTGGCGTTCGGGCGCGTCGGCAGTGGGAGAGCTGGTGACGTCGTGATTGCCCGGCGCGAGAAAATACGGGACGCCACCTTCGGTCGTGAGACGATTAATGAGCGGCACGAAGCTGATGTTCCATTGATGCGCGTCGACGCCGCGCTGCACCGCGTCGCCCGACTGCAGGATGAATCGCACGGGGTAATCCGTACCTTGGAGTTTCTTGATCTGCGCCAGCATCGAATCCACAAGGATCGAGTGATCGTATTGCAGCGTAACGCCATCACGTCGTCCCCGCGTATCGCCGTAAGCGATGAAGGAATACTTCGTCACGCCCCTAGATGCATTCTCATCGGGGAACGCTGCAACCGGAGCCGTGATCGGCGTGACCCGTTCCGTGTCTTGGGCCGCAACCTTGAGCACCGCGCAAAAAAAGGACACAACGCACACACCTGTTGCAACTAGCAGGTAAAACCACCGAGACCCGACTGCGGAACGACCACGCTTCAGCATTCGCTACTCCTTGAACGATCCATTTCCTTCTGACTTCGAGCTTCGAATTCTCCTACAGCAACAATGCGCAATTATTACAGCATCGACAACACGGTCGGCCTCGGCCGATGTACCGTAGGGCAGTCCTCCACTACGATGCAGACAATAAAATTAAGTTTCCTGTTGCCAGTTGTTCAACTCTTACTAGCAGCCGCATTGCTACAATCCCTCCCTTTGTTCCCAGAGGGTAACCCTTAGAGCCTAAATACGGCATAATCCGTATTCTTGATTTGACTGCACCAAGCTAAACAGGCGTTAGGCTATGGACCCTCAGAATGTTGACCCTCGGAATACGGAAGTTCTGGCGATCGTAGCGGCCGCCGTAGGCCTGATCCTCTTGGTCTCTGGCTTAAGGATATTTGCGAGCACTTTCAACACTCCAGCAAGAGGTTTTCGGATTCGCAGTCGGACGGTTGCTCCTACGACAAGGATTCTAATTGCGGACGATCATGAGTCGATGCGGAGCGCGGTTCGGTCTCTGGTGAGGATGAACCCAGGGTGGGAGATTTGCGGTGAAGCCGACGATGGCCGGGAAGCGGTCGCGAAAGCGACGGAACTCAAGCCTGATCTCGTTCTTTTGGATTTTAAGATGCCTGGTGCGAACGGAATCCAGGCAGGCAGTGAGATTTGCGGCGCCATGCCAATGACCCCGATCCTGATGTACACCTTATATAAGACACCGGAACTTGAAGTTGCCGCCAAGCTGGTAGGAATTCGGCAAGTCATTGGGAAGGAAGGCGGAGCGGCAGACCTGCTCTCCGCGATCGAAGCTGAGCTGGCATCGTCACACTCAGTACATTGAATACGGAATGCCCCTCACCCGGTGTGAGCTAGCGTCATGTTGTAGGACATCGATCGGTCGGCAAGATTAGCAGGCAATCCCAAATATGAGTAAATACCAAGTCTTACTTGTAGATGACAACCCGGTGGTACGGCGGATAGTTCGGGAAGTCCTTGAAAAGGAAGCCGACCTCAGGATATGTGGGGAGGCGGATGACGGCATTGAAGCCCTCGATAAAGCTAAACTTCTTCAGCCCGATGTGGTCGTACTCGATTTTTCGATGCCGCGGATGAGCGGCTTGGAGGCTGCCCCACATCTGCGCGACGCGCTTCCCGATGCATGTCTGATTTTGTTCACTCTCTACGGCAACCGCGAGATCGAACAGGCCGCGAGGCAGGCCGGAATCGATGCCGTGGTCTCTAAAGCCGACCGTGGCGACGCGTTGGTGAAGGCGGCCAAAGCATTCTTCGCTTAAGTTCAAACCTGTGTCTGCTCACGAAGATAGCTGTGCCGATCTTCCGACGCTCCACGCTCGAAGAAATCCACGATGAATTCAGAACCGGATGGCCATGCGCTTGCAATTCAGGACAATACCGTCAATTTCGAATAGCAAATGGCAGGAAATGTCGCATTTCGCGAACCGGTTCTACGCATTACACATCATGGAAGCAAGCTCCCGATAAGTCAGGTAAGGTTTTGCCTATCAGCCTCTAGCCTTGACCTACAGGGATGAGCCAAGAATTGGTAACCGGAAGGAGTTCGCGGTACGCCTGGCTTTCTATCCAGCATAGCAACGCTCGTCGGAGTGATCTCCAGGCTGCCTAAAGGCGAGATGCGAAAGCATGAAAAAATAGCATTCGCATATTTCTCACGATCGGCACGCTTCTATTTTGTGTGGTTGACAACTTACTTAGAGCCTTGCCCGGCCATCTTAGTGCCGATTCAAATCGATCATTCTGCGAGCATAAGCGCCAAAACGAACGGACAGGTGGTCCGGTTGTAGCACCGAGTTCCATTTCAGCAAAATCGATCGATTTTAGGTTTCTGCGGCTAGGATAGGATCCCGCGAAGAAGATACCTCAAACTGCGTCTGACGCCCGACGAGAGGTTGGTTTAAAGCGGCAGGGAATCGCTCCAGACCGCCGCTAGAAATTGGAATCGACGATTCCAATACTGGAAAGCCGCCGGCTACACAAGCCGAGGCTTATCATGACATGCGCGCTTGGCATTCGGTTCTCGCCCGAATGAACTTCGTGGCTTAAATCATTGACGAGCAGCAGATTGTGCTGAGGCGTGCCCGCTGGAAACTAAGATCGATCCATTAATTCAGGTCTGCCTGATTTTCATGAACATCAGAGGCGAGCGAAGGAACTGCCACAGCGAAGCGCGCTCTCCCGAAGCCAGTGGTTAGTAACTCCTCAGAGCCCGTCGATTGCAATTCACTTGCCCCCTGGGATGCCTTCCTGGAGACCGATGCGCCGCATCAGGTCCTGAAAGGGCGGATCGGATCGGAGCTTATCGAACATCGGCCAAACGTTGCTGAACGCCAAGTCGTGCTCGCGGCCCTCATAAGCCTTTTCGAGCCAAAAGAACGCCCGATCACGGTCTCCGAGTTCGGCATACACGATCGACACCAACCATGGCGAAACGTACGAGCGTTGTCGCAGTTTCCGCAGAGCTTCCAGAGCGCCAGCACGGTCTCCGGACAGAGCCGAAATTTGGCCGATCAAGCCAAAACATTGATCGCGGCAAAACCCGGTGGCGCTTTTGAGTTCAGCGATGGCTGCAGCGAATTCGTGTTTTTGTTCATAAGCAAGGCCGAGGCACACGTGGCTCGGATAGTAAGAGGGATCCATCTCCACGACCTTGCGGGCCTGTGCAATCGCATCGTCATAGCGACGCGCCCAATAAAGCTGCCAGGCTACGTCCGCAAGCGCGGCCGTCGAGAGGGGATCAATCTGCGCCGCCTGCTGAATTCGCGTTACGGCCTCTTCCGAATGACCCATTGCATTCAAGTAGCCGGAATAGCTGCTTTGTGCACGAACAGAGTTGGGATTGAGTCGGATGGCTGAGCGAAATTCCCGCTCCGCTCCGGGGAAGTCCCATTCGTATAGAAACTTGATGTTCGCCAGTGCGGTGTGAGCTTCTTCTGAGTTCTCATCCAGTTCCAGTGCTTTCAGAGCCGCCACCTTGGCCAGCGGAAAGCTTTCCTTAGGACCCCAATAAAGGATGTGGCCTAACTGCACATAAGCCGAAGCCAGACCAGCATGGGAAGGAGCTTGTCCTGGGTCTATTTCAATTGCCTCACGGAAGTAGGTAACCGCCCTTTGCAGGTCCTGGATAGTTCCTTTCTGCGCGAAGTAATGACCGCGCAGATAGGCCTCTTGTGCCGCTGGGTTTGGTGCCGCTTTGCCAGTTGCAGACGCCCCGAAACGCGTCAGTTTAGACTGGATGTGATCGGCGATGGAATCGGCAACCTCTGCCTGCAATTTGAGCACATCTCGCAAGTCGCCCGCGTAGGTCTGCGCCCACAAATGTTGGTCGGTGCGCGCATCTATCAATTGAGCCGTGATGCGCACTTGATCACCCGAACGTAGGACCGTCCCCTCAACAACTGCGTCCACATGCAATTCGCTCGCGATTAGCGGCAGCGAGCGGTGAATCCCCTTGTATTGCATTGCCGAGGTCCGCGAGATCACCTTGATTGTGGGCATTTGGCCGAGATCTGTAATCAGCACATCGGTCATGCCATCGGCAAAATATTCCTGGGAAGGATCTGCGGAAAGGTTTTCCAGCGGGAGTACGGCGACGGAATGAATGGGCGAAGAGGCCACCGTCTTGGTTGGCGTACGCCACCGCCAGAGAAAGAGCCCAAAACTCGCCAGGATAATTGCGCTCACGAGCAGCATCGCTCGCCAAAGGGGACGCCGGGAGCGTCTCAGCTCAGCAGCGTTGACGTCTTTGGCGGTGGGACTCGTATCCCCAGGGGGTTCCACCGATATGTCCGACCACGTGCTCTGGGCGACAGCCGGCTCCACTGCCTCGACGGGAACCATCAGTCGGTAACCGCGCCGAGCAAGCGTTTCCACGTACTTCGGATGATCTGCCGAGTCATGCAAGGCGTCGCGAAGTCGGTTCACGGCTTTGTTCACGCCGTGGTCGAAATCCACAAACGTGTCGGATGGCCACAGCCGCTCTTTCAGCTGTCGGCGAGTAACCAGCTCACCCGGCCTTTCCAGGAGCGCTACCAGCACCTGGAACGGCTTCTCCTGCAGAGTGGACTTGTGTCCGCTCGAGCGGAGCTCACCCGATTGACGGTCGAGTTGGAATTCTCCGAAGCGAATTTGCCTGGAGGGCTGGGCGGGAATAGGCATCCTGAAACCCTTCTTGGCCCCTTATTGGCCAGGGAGTTTACCACTGGCTTATGTTCAGAGGAATGTCGTCCGCTAATGAGATCCCGTTTAGCTCA
>Ga0068860_100006061_pt1 | contig 12169 bp, 8 predicted proteins | sample KBSSwiS32_FD_66597 | JGI IMG/M metagenome (GOLD analysis project Ga0068860, IMG submission 66597) | Switchgrass rhizosphere microbial communities from Kellogg Biological Station, Michigan, USA - KBS Switchgrass S3-2 | ecosystem: Host-associated > Plants > Roots > Rhizosphere > Soil ... | reverse complement strand
ACCGCCGGGGTGGTGGCGCTGGGCGCGGGGCGGATGCTGCCGGACCGGTTGCGGGAGCGGCTGTCGGCGACGCCGCAGATCCTCTCCGGGGATCCGGCGTTCGAGGAGGGCGCGTACGAGCCGGGCCAGGGGCCGCGGGCGACGATCAAGGCGCTGCGGCTGGAGTACCTGCGGCTGACATCGACGAGGGAGGCCCTGCTGGCGAGGTACCAGGACCCGCTCTCGGTGGAGCGGGGGTTGGACGCGGAGGCGGAGGCGTTCGCGGGCGCGTTCGACGCGAACTGCTACTCGCTGCTGTGCGGGGCGTATGGGCGGGCGGACGTGGGGCCGCACTTCTCGAAGATCGCGGCGCGGGTGATGCTGGTGTCCGCCAGCAGCAGCATGGTGGCGCCGCCGGCGCACGTGGCGAACACGTACCGGCTGCTCTCCGCCGGCGGCGCCAACGCGCGCGCGTTCGAGCTGAAGACGGAGCTGGGGCAGGACGGGCTGCTGGCGGACGCCGAGCAGCTCAAGGCTCCGGTTGGTGCGTTTTTGGCGACGCTGGACCGTCCTCGCTGAGGGCGGCGACGTCCTTCTGGGCGGCCCAGATCACCTGGCCCATCCACCAGTACATGGCCCCGCCCCCGGCGAGCGAGAGGAAGCCGACGATCACCGCCCAGCGCGCGTACTGGGCGCCCATGGCGGTGCGCTTGTCGGTGCTGAGGCGCCAGATGAGGGCCATGAAGAGGCCCACCAGCGAGAGCGGGGGGCACGTCAGGCCGATGGCGGAGAGGAGCAGCGCCGCCAGCGGGACGCCGGGTGGTTTCTCGGCGGGAGGGGCGGGGCAGGTGTAGCAGCGGATGTGGGCTTCCTTGCGGTAGCCGCATTGGTCGCAGACGAAGGTGCCGCAGCGATCGCAGGGGCCGATGGCCGGGGCGGAGTGGGCCGCGCACAGCGCGGAGAGGTCGGCGGACACGCGCGGAGTGTATGCCACGCGGGCTGCGCCGCCAGCGACTCACGCGGCTGCGCCGTCAGCTACTCACGCGGCTCTGCCGCAAACTCTCACGCGGCTCTGCCGCAACTCTCACGCGGCTCTGCCGCAACTCTCACGCGGCTCCGCCGCAAACTCTCACGCGGCTCCGCCGCAAACTACCGCGCGGCTCCGCCGCAACGATCTACATGGCTCTGCAACCGTGGCGCGCCAGCGTCTAGAGCCCCGGCGCGGGCCACGCGAGGTGAGCCCCCTCTGCACGCAATCGTCCGCGCGCGCCGGCGAGCGCGTCCGCGGCCTTGCGCACGGTCTCCTCGGCGACGCCGTAGCCGAACCGCAAGAGCTCCGCGCCGCCGCCGGCGTAGAAGCCGAAACCGGGCGCCGCGGCGACGCCGGCGTCGTGGAGCAGCGCCATCGCGGCTTCGCGCGAGGACCGGAAGCCCAGCGCCCGCACGTCCGCCAGCAGGAAGCAGCCGCCCTCCCCCGGGAACGGCGTCACTCCCAACCCGCGCAACCCCTCCACCAGCCGATCGCGCTTGTGCTCCGCGTCGCGGCGGAGCGCCTCGAAGTACTCCGCCCCCGCGCCCAGCGCCGCCACCGCGCCCAGCTGGAGCGGCACCGGCGCGCAGCCGATGTGCGCGTTGTTCGAGACCTTGATCGCCTCCGCCAGCGGCGCCGGCGCCACCGCCCAGCCGATCCGCCAACCCGTGACGTGCCACGCCTTCGACAGGCTCCCCAGCAGCACCGTCCGCTCCCTCAGCGCCGGGTGCGCCGCCGGGGACCGATGCACCGCCCCGCCGAACACGTACTCCGCATACACTTCGTCCGACAGCACCAGCAGGTCCCGCTCCACCGCCACCCGCGCCAGCGCCTCGATCTCCTCCGCGTCCATCACGTGCCCGGACGGGTTGCACGGCGTGCACACCACCACCGCCCGCGTGTTCGGCCGCAGCGCCGCCCGCAGCCTCCCCTCCTCCAGCCGGAACCCCGGCGCCTCGCGCCTCACCGCGCCCACCTCCAGCCCCGCCACCACCGCCGGCACGCGATGAAACGTGAAGAACGGCTCGCACAGCAGCACCCCATCCCCGGGCGCCAGCAGCGCGCCGATCGCCGCCGAGTACGCCCCCACCGCCCCCGCCGTCACCACCACCTCCGTCTCCGGGTCGGGCCGGATCCCCACCACCACCTCGCACCGCCGCGCGATCGCCTCCCGCAGCTCCGCCCTCCCCTCGCGGATGGAGTACCCGTGCTGCCCCTCTCGCAGCGCCGCCACCGCCCGCTCCACCGCCGCCGGGAGCACCGGCAGATCGCCCACCCCCTGCGCCAGGTTGATCGCCCCGGCGCGGCGCGCCTCCCGCGTCATCACCCGGATCTCGTCGTGGGCGGAGGCGACCACCTCCGCGCGCGGCCTCGGCGCCATCAGCGCCGCGCCTGGAGCCGCGCCCGGATCGCGTCCACCAGCATCTGGATGGCGACCTCGTTGTCCCCGCCCTGGGGGACGATGATGTCCGCGTGCCGCTTGGAAGGCTCCACGAAGCCCATGTGCATCGGCCGCACGGAGCGAAAGTACTGCTCCACCACCCGGTCGAAGTCGCGGCCGCGGTCCTTGATGTCGCGGATCAGGCGCCGGATGATCCGCACGTCGTCCTCCGCGTCCACGAAGATCTTCATCTCGCACAATTCGCGCACCGGCTGCAGGTGCAGCACCAGGATCCCCTCGATGATCACCACGTCCGCCGGCTGGATGAGCTTCGTCTCCGGCCGCCGCGCGTACGCCACGAAGTCGTAGATCGGCTTCTCGATCGCCCTCCCCGCCTTCAGCTCCGAGATGTGGCGCACCATCAGCTCGGTGTCGAAGGCGTCCGGGTGATCGAAGTTCACCTCGCGCCGCTCCTCCGGCGACAGGTCCGCCATCTCCTTGTAGTAGGCGTCCTGGTCGATGAAGGCGACCGCGTAACCGGACAGCGCCGTGAGGACCTTCTTCGCCACCGTCGTCTTCCCGGACGCGGTCCCTCCGGCGATGCCCACCACCAGCGGCGTCGACATGCCCGCGCTACCTATCACGCGCGAACGACGGGCTGCACCAGGAGCCTGCCGCTCTCCCTCCGCAGGCTCACCTCCCACGGCCCCTGCCGGATCCGCGCCGCCACCTGCCGCAGCGCCTCGTGCTCGGAGCCGTCCACCGTCCCCGTCACCAGCGCCCGCCCCATCGAGTGATGGCGGGTGGAGCGCACCGCGTGCCAGAGCTCGGAGAGGTCCGCCGGGAAGGTGGCGCCGCGGACGCCGGCCGCCGGGTCGGGCGCGCCGTCCAGCGCGGCGTGCGCCCACGTCTCGAAGGAGAGCGCCGCCGCCGTCCCCTCGTCCGGGCGCACCCGCAACAGCCGCCGCGCGTGTCGGGCGAACGCCCCGGAGACGCCGCCCGGCGCCCCATGGAACGCCTCCCACAGCTCCTCCGAGCGCACGAACGCCGCCAGCGCCCGCCGATCCGGCAGCAGCAGCGGCCGCGACATCGGCCAGGCGCGGTCCAGCTCCTGCGCCAGCACCGCCAGGCGGTACTCCAGCTCCACCCGCGCGCCCAGTGGGTCCGTCCCCTCGCCCGCCAGCACCTGCCGGAGGATCGCCCACGGATCGGTCCGGAACCCCGCCGGGCCCTTGCTCGGCCCGGGGGCCGGCGCGGGCGCGGGCTCGGGGGGCGTGGCGCGCTGGCGCGGGACCAGCTCCCGCAACCGCCGCAGGGTGACCATGGCCGCCGCGTCCGGGTGCCCGTCCCCCTCGAACACCACCGCCTGCAGCGAGGTGCACCGCGGGAGCACCTGGGCCAAGAGCGCGAACAGCTCCTCGCGGACCGGCTGCGAGTGGTCGTCCAGGTACATCTCCCGGTGCGCCACCCGCGTGATCGCCCCGCCGGCGACGTGGATCTCCCGCACCGCCTCTAGCGGGAACCCCTCCAGCGCCGCGTGCGGGGGCAACCCCGCGGAGAGCTGGAACGACAGCAGGTGTCCCAGGTCCAGGACCAGCCCGCAGCCGGTGGACTCGTGGAGGCGGGCCATCAGCTCCAGCACGTGCATGGGCCCGCGGCGTGCGATCACCGCCGGGTTCTCCAGCAGCAGCGGCACCGAGAGCGCCGCCTGCGCGTGGCGGGCGTGGAGCGCGCAGTCGCGCAGCCCGTCCTCGTTCATCGGCGGCGGCAGGTAGAGGTACCCCGGGAACGGCACCTCGCCCGCGTGCCACCACGCCACGTCGTTCCCCACCCACGGCGACCCCACCGCCCTGGCGTGCGCGTCCAGCGCGCGCAGCGCCTCCTCCGACTCCAGCTCCGGGCCGTAGAGGTTGAGGTGCACCGGGTGGAAGAGGGCCGGCGTCCCTCGGCCGACGCCCGCCTCCAGCGCGGCGAACGCGGGCGCCTCCCGCCTCGCCTGCGCCACGTCCAGCGGGGCGCTGTACTCCACGCAGTCGAACGCGTCCGGCGCGGCGGACAGGATCGCGAACGGGTCCGGCCACCCGCGCTCCGCCAGGTTCGTGGACAGGCCGAGGCCCAACCAGGCTGCCGCACCGCTCATGACCGAGCATCCTGCCACGGGCCCGGCCGCCGGTTGCCGCCGTGGGTCGGCGAGCCAACGGTTGGAGCATGCCCCGCCGGTTCGCACTCGCGGTGTTGCTGCTGGCCCCCGCGGCCGCCAGCCGGGCGGGGGCGTCCTTCACCGAGACGGACCTCTACCTCCAGGCGGGGGGCCTGCAGGTCTCGGCGGTGGAGTTGGCGGGCGAGCTGCGGGGGGACGGCGTCCGCCTCAGGCGCACTGGTGGCCGCCTCTCCGGCGACCTCCTGGGCACCGCGGTGGACCTCCGCGCCCAGGCGGGCCGGGTGACCGGCACCTTCGGCGACCAGGCGGTCGAGCTTCGCATCACCGACTCCTCCGGCGCGCTCGCCTATGACGGGCTGGTGGAGGACCAGCGCGTCTCCGGCATCGTCTCGCCGATGATCGTGAGCGGCGCGCTGGGGACGTGCACGGCGACGCTGGGCCTCATCGGGCGGGCCTACCAGGGGATGTTGGACTGCGGCGCCGGGCCGCGGCAGCTGACGCTCGCGCTGCCCACGGCGCTCTCGGACGCGACGAACGAGGAGCAGGTCGCCCTGGTGGTGGCCCTGCTCTGGGCCGCCCGCGAGCAGGCCGCCGGGACCCCGACGTAGCCGGGCGCCCGCGCCATGGCGTGAGATGTGGCGCCAGTGATCCTGAATTCTTCAACAAGCCCGGGATAACGCACTAGCACATGCTTTACTTGAATAATTAGGTAGACTTCATTTCCTGGATCCTGAATCCTGGATGGAACGGCCATTGGGGGAATCGCATGACGGCGCTCGCTCGCAGCGTTCCAGCAACCTTGACGGGACTGGTCCTTACGCTCTGCGTGACCTCCTGTGGCGGATCCTCTGAAGGCCGGGACAAGGGAACCCCTCGCGTCTTCACAGAACATCGCTTCCAGGCTGTTGAAGGACCCCTCAAGTCCTTTGGCGGCGACTGTCATGTCGGTGGACGCGCCCAATGTGAAGGCGCTGGAAGCGTGTGCTTGCACTTCGGCGGTTCCCCTCCCGATCGAGGGTGGGCCTGTAGCCGGGCATGCAACTTCGATGGTGACTGCGTCTCCGGGGAGGTTGCGATGAAGTGTCGCGTCATCCATCCCTCCCAGAACGGCAAGTACTGCGTTCCTCCCGCGAACTTCGTGCCGACGCCATGAACGCGCTTATTCAATTCCGAATGGCTCGTGTCACCGCGATCGCCGCCATGGCAGGCGCGCTCTGGACAACCACCGCGCTAGGCGACGGTACATTCCAGATGTGTCTCAACGGCGTGAAGGTGGCCTGTACCTGCGACGGGTCGGCCGGCGAATGGGGAGGCGTCAATGGTTGTAACGGTTCATACAGCCATGGAGCGCCGGGCACTGAGGCATATGACGGCCTCTACATCTGCGGCCTCATGTGCGACACTTCCTGCGACGGCAACTATGTCAGCACTTGCACGCCACCCAAGCCCTGCAATCCAGAAGAAGAGTGCTGCCCGGACATCGGCGACCCGGTGGAGCTCATAACGGGAAAAAGCACATACGCCCATACGGACGTGCGGATGAACACCTCGCTGGGCCCTCTGAAACTCTCGCGCTCCTACGTCGGCGATGACCACTTCTGGCAACAATTCTCGCCGGTCGATAGGATGCCGAAGCCATTCGGCTCCACGAACGACGCGGGGACGACCCTCCGCTGGTGGCACAACTTCTACTCCTTCGTACATATACCTGAAGGCTCAGGCCTCTGGCACGTCTACGGCCCAAACGGCTACGAGCGCTTCATAGGATGCTTCACCCCGCCTTGCTGGGCGCTGACACAAACGACCAAGCGAAACCGGCTGAGATATTCAGACGCCGGGTTTGAATACTACGACGACAACTCCGGCTACAGATATCTCTACCAAACCCCGTACACGGGGCCAGACAGCAGTACGAAGTTCATGCTGACTCAGGTGCAGAACGAAAACTACACGACGGTCGCCGTCCTCAACTACCAGCAGCCGGATGGAGGTTGCCCGGTCGCAGGAGCCGGCTCATCCCCCGGGACGCCGTACCTCCGAACCGTCGAGGCGCTGGGCGGTGGCAGGTGGACGTTCGACTACAAGCCCCTGCAATGGCCTGGCTCCGCGGTCGAATGCGTCCTCGAGCGCACCACCGCGGCGGGCCCGACCGGCGAGGTCGAGGTCGCCCGCTACGACTACATCTTGGACGGCGGCGTCGAGATGCCGGGCTTTCTTAGGGCCGCCAACTGGGTGACCGACGCCGAAGGCTACGAGTACACCAATGGCTTCATCGTCGACGGCGGCGTCAGCGATCTGGCCACCGTCCATGCGTATGATCCGAGCGCCGGCTACGTCGTCTCGGCGCGCAACTCCAGAGAGGAGCTGCACATCGTCCGGGACGGCGGCCCCTGGGCGGTGAAGGACGTCCGGGCGGGGTTTGGCGACGGCACCACCACCCAACCCGACTGGACGCAGAGCATATGGGCCGGCGGCAGCCAGTACGAACCTCGACGTTACCGCACTCAAGACTCCTGCGGAGACAACTCCTGCTCCGAGGGCTCCACCTACGAACACTGGGTAAAGTCGACGTCGACCCTGCCGGCCGGCTATCTCGGCTCCACGGAGGACAAGCGCGGCTACTTCACGGTCTACTTCAATCAGAGGCCGGACGCCGGAGTGCCGGACAGACTGAACGAGCGGTACCAGGTCGCCCGCGGAGCCACCAACTCTGGAGGCGCTGGCGCCCTGGAGTCCACGACGTACACGTACATTTACGGCCCCAATATCGAGCAGATGGTCAGCACGGAGGTCCGCGACTCCGTCCTCAACCCGGGCCAGCAGACGACGCACACGTACAGGTATGACTTGCCGACGAGCCGCCGGCTCAACGCCGAGTTCCAGACGGGCTACACCCTCGTCGACGGCGGCGTCACGCAGAAGATCGTCGGCACCTTCTATTTGACGTCGCGGAACGGCGGCGCTGCGGACCCGCTCGGTCGCACGCTGGAGAGGCGCGGCCCGTGCTTCGTGACCTTGACCACCGACAGCGACTGCAACCTCTCCGCCGGGCCATTTCCGGTGACGCAGTACACCTATGACGGGGACGGGGGACGCCTGCAGAAGGTCTCGAGCTGCACCGCGCTCAGTTCTGGCAGTTGCTCTGCGGCACTCGACACCACCTACGACAGCTACGACGCCCTCGGGCACCCGACCCAGGAGACGGATCCCAACGGCGTCGTCACGACCCGCACCTACAGCGGCGACCTCGTCACCTCCGAGACGGTGAGCGCCGGAGGCGACTCGTGGACGACCAACTTCGGCTACGACCATGGGAAGCTCATTTGGCGACAGTCGCCGAATGGCGGATACGAGGTTTTCTGCTACCGGGACGCAAACCTGGGGAGCGCGTGCTCCGGCTCCTGGACGGGCCGGTTGCACTGGAAGGCGAAAGCGAGCTCCAGCGACGGCACTGACTACTCGGAGGCGGTTGACTACGAGTACTGGCCGGACGGGACGGTGAAGACGGAGCGCACGCTGTTACCGGGCGAAGTCGTCCGCACCACCCGCAAGTACGCCGTCGATGCGCACCGCCGGCCCACCTGGGAGGGATTCGGCGGCAACCAGGGGGTAGCCGAGGAGTACCATCTCACCCGTGGCTACAACGGGAATGACCTCGTCTCCGCGATTGGGCCCGCGTTCAACGCCCCACCGGCCTTCTGTGCGAGCGACACCAACCACCTCTGCTCCCGCCTCGACTACGACCGCGCCGACCGCCTCTCGTCGCTGGTGGAATATTCGACCAGCTCACAAGGGTCCCAGACCTGCTTCGGGCACGACGTCCATGGCAACGCGACGGAGGTCATCGCAGGGCTTTCGCCGTCCGCCTCCTGCCTCGACGGTGGCACGCTGAACACCTCACTCGACATGACCATGGCGGCCAAGTACCGCTACGATGACTTCGGGAACCTCGTGGCCGTGACGCTGCCGTGGACCGGCTCCAGCGGCGGAGGAACGACCTGGTACGAGCACGACGCCGCCGGCAACGAGACCCGCAAGCAGACACCCAGCCTCGCTCCGGCGACCTTCATCGAGTCGAGTTATGACCCACTCGGGCGCTTGACGCAGAAACAGTCCACCTCTGGTGGCGGGAGCACCATCCTCTATCAATTCCAGTACGACACCGGCCAGCCAGACAACTCCTGCCCCCAGGTAACGTACACTGCGGGTCGAATGGCGCGCCGCGTCGACTCCTTCGGTTCCACCTGGTACGGTTATGATCCACGCGGGCACGTCACGAAGGAGATCCGATTGCGCGGTGCAGGAACGACCTGCTCGGACCTCGAGGACAATCCGCACACGACCTACTCGTACTCCACGAACGGCAGCCTCGCGAGCATCAGCTATCCGTTCGGCCGGACCGTGACGTACAACTACCCGGATGCCGGGGCTCTCGAAGATCGGGTGACTTCCATCAGCATCACCACGTTCCTCGGGGATGGCGGCACATCCACCTTGACCCCGATCTCTGCCGTGACTTGGGAACCATACGGAGCGCTCCGGGGCTACCAGATCAACCATCCAGACGGACCGACCAGCGCCATCGAGTACATGCTGGGAGACGACTCCTCGACGGCCCCCAGCGCGGGCTCGGAATGCCCGGCATCGGCTCCCGACCCGGGCTCTGGGAGCGACCATACCGGCCGACTCCGCGCCTTGAGGGTGTCGAGCGGCGCCTTCGACCCCGGCGTCTCCAACGGGCATATCTACAAGCGCACGTACACGTGGACTGCAGACCAGGTCGCACGGATCGACACGTGCGTGTTGGACGCCGGAGTCCGCACCGAGACGTTCTCGTACGATCAGATGCTTCGACTGACTTCCGCGACGGGTGCGGGAGATGCTGGTGGTCCCTTCACCAGCCGCACATATGCCTACGACTCGCGGAGCAACCGGATTCCAGACGGAGGAATGTCCGAAGACGGGTATGGATTCACGCTCGAGTATGCGTCCTCTGCGCGGGCGGACCAACTCACCAAAGCGACACTCGGCACCAGTAGAATCGTCACTACATACAGTCACGACGATGACGGGCGCGTGAACCAACTGGGCTTCGGTGATGATGGGACCGGCTCGCCGGCCGTGGTGACCGCCCTCTCATTCGGCCCTGATTCCAACGTTGCGACCGACACGGTCTTCAAGTCCGCGACGGTCAATGGCGCAACGTACGAGTATTATTTCGACGCTTTTGGCCGGCGCCGCGCCAAATCCTACGCGCTGGGGACCACTGACGAGCTCTTCCACTCCACCTCCAACGAATTGCTCGTGGATCGGGGCAACTCCGTGTTGTCAGGCTCTGGCTATTACGTGGAGGACGATTACGTCTGGCTCGGCGGCCGGCCCGTGATGATGGTGCGAGGTCGATTCGGGTCATCGTGGAGCTGGGACCGGGGAAGCGACACCGCCGATGGGTGCGCTCGGAACGAGGAGGAGGGCGACTGCGGCTTCCATTTCGTGGTGACCGACCACATCGGGAAACCAGTGCTGATGCTGGATTCGTCCGCCAGGCTCAACGGGGTTGGGGAGTACGATCCGTTCGGACGGTTGAACCGCGTCACGCTGGATGCGGAGAGCGGTCATCCTTTCACCAGCGGAGGAGGTACTTTCGCAGACTTCGCACAGCGAAGTCCGCCTAGCCTCACGACCTCGTTCCGGGTCCGTTTCAGCACCTTCGACACGGGATACGGCCAGTGCGGCCTCCCAGTACTACCGTACAGCTGCGATGACTCGACCTCCGACGGCTATGTTCGCCTCGTGGATGGAGACACATCAAGCGTTCTTGAAGACAAGCTCTGTAGTCTGGGCGGAAATACTGGAGGCATCTGGACATCGTGGGTGACTCCTTCCGCGGGGCGAACGCAGATAGAATCGGTCATCACGGGATGCGCGAAGCATCTGGTGGCCGGCGAGACCCCTTCGTGCGAATGCGTATCACCGGGTGAGTACGGGGTCGTCGCGAGCGATTACGAGTACCGCCGGGTCCAGACCGGGGCCAGCTGGTTCTGGACCCCACTTGGATTTCCCGGCCAGTACTACGACGCCGAGACCGACCTGTTCGAGAACTGGAACCGTTACTATGATCCGTTCATCGGTCGTTATCTGCAGCCGGAGCCACTGCTTCAACGACCTAAGCGGCTGTTGGTGAGGCAGTTGATCAGCAGATACATGAACAACACGGGTACAAAGGCATATCGTTGGCCTTCCGTATACGCCTATGCGGAGAGTAATCCGGGACGCTACGTCGACCGCAATGGTAACTGGGCGGACGATCCTGGCGGTGGTGGCTCATTCGGTGGAGGCGGTGCAAGTGGCGGTTGGGGCGAACCGTTGCCGGCACCAGGCGTATGCGGTGGCGACGACTTTCGACTGGCCGTCTGCTTGGGAAAGTCCAGTGCATTTCTGGGCGGGTGCTTGATTGTGATGCCCAAAAACCCCGATTATTGCTGGGAAAAGGCAGTCGACATATTTTTTGATTGCATGGGCCAAGGGAGGCCTCCCAATTGAAGTCCGGCATCGGGTTGCCCGAGCGCGAGGTCGTCCGGCTTCTTGAGCGGGCCCTCGAGGACACAGCAGCAGTCGCTGAGTTGTATTCGCTCGTCGACAAAGCGCGGGGAGACGGCGACATTGAGTGCGAGCATCGACTGGCCGATGCGACTGCGTTGGTCGAGTTGTTTCATCGGACCAACCTCGAGATGGCCCTCGGCATGATGAGGAGAACGTGTGGTGTGATGCCTGATCGACTGCATTACCTTCTGCTGAGCGCCATTCTTCGGGCTCTGGGCGATAGTTCGGGCGCGGCGGATGCAGAGGTCGAAGCGGCTCGGCACCCCAATCTCCATTCCGAAGAGGCTCTGTGGGCGTTCGAAGTCATGAATTTCAAAACATCCCTGTCGTAGTCCCCGTTGCAAGGGACCCCTATGAACAACCTCCGATGAAGCTCTCAGACAAGCTCTGTAGTCTGGCGGAAATACTGGAGGCATCTAGACATCGTGGGTGACTCCTTCCGCGGGGCGAGCGCAGATAGAATCGATCGTCACGGGATGCGCGAAGCATCTGGTGGTCGGCGAGACCCCTTCGTGCGAATGTGTGGTCACCGGGTGAATATGGGGTTGTCGCGAGCGATTACGAGTACCGCCGGGTCCAGACCGGGGCCAGCTGGTTCTGGACCCCCGCTCTGATTCCCAGGGCAGTACTACGACCCAGAGATCGACCTGTTCGAGAATTGGAACCGTTACTACGCCCCTTACGTCGGAAGGTACCTTCAGCCAGACCCAGACCCTCCATATGGTTACGCCCGAAACAATCCGCTCGCTTTTATCGACCCGACAGGACTTTGCACCGTTGTGTGTCATCGCCTGTATGTTGGCTTCTGGCGCTGTGTACAGCTGGACGACGACAAGGGGTACTGGGCCAAGGTGCGCCAATTCTTCGATCCAACCAATGGCGTATGTCTTACTGGTGAGACGGGCTATGGCCTCGCTTTGGCGATGTCCTGTAGCCAGTTCCACACGAAATACAGGATTTTGTCTCCCGAGTCACCGCCATGGCAGAGGCTCTACTGAAAGGCCCGCTCGATGTG
>Ga0068860_100006057_pt1 | contig 12172 bp, 9 predicted proteins | sample KBSSwiS32_FD_66597 | JGI IMG/M metagenome (GOLD analysis project Ga0068860, IMG submission 66597) | Switchgrass rhizosphere microbial communities from Kellogg Biological Station, Michigan, USA - KBS Switchgrass S3-2 | ecosystem: Host-associated > Plants > Roots > Rhizosphere > Soil ... | reverse complement strand
GGGCGGTTGCCGATACCGAGCGCGCCCGTTCGCGCATTGAACTCGCACAGCGTCAGATCGACCGCTGGAAACAGCTGCTCGCCACCAAGGCGGTCGCCCGCAACGACTACGACACACGCGAGGCCGAACTGCAGCAGGCGCAGGCGGACCTGCGCGCATCCCAAGCCGCGGCAGAACAGGCCAAGCTGAGCCTGGAATTCACCCGAATCACCTCGCCGATCGACGGCCGCGTCAGCAAGGCACTGGTGACGCCGGGCAACCTGGTCACCAGCACCGCGCCGACACCGACGCTGCTGACGACCGTCGTGTCCCTCGATCCGGTTTACGTCGAATTCGTCGGCGACGAACAGACGTACCTGCGCTACCAGACTCTGGCTCGCGCCGGCGAACGAAAGAGTTCACGCGAGGCACGCAACCCGGTACGCATGGGCCTCGCCAACGAAGCAGGCTACCCGCACGAGGGATTCATGACCTTCGTCGACAACGTCATCGATCCCGGTACGGCAACGATTCGCGCCCGAGCGATCTTCGACAACAAAGATCGCCTTTATACCCCGGGCATGTTCGCACGCATCCAGCTGCTCGGCAGCGGTGCATTTCCGGCGGTGCTGATCACCGATCGCGCCGTCCTGACCGATCAGGATCGCAAGTTCGTCTACGTGCTTGGTCCCGACAACAAGGCGTTGCGGCGCGACGTGAAGCTCGGCGTGCAGATCGACGGGTTGCGCGTCGTCGAGGACGGCCTGAAGGACAACGAGGTCGTCCTGGTGAACGGCGTGCAGAAGGTTTTCTTCCCGGGAATGCAGGTCGCTCCGAACATGGTCCCGATGGACCAGCCTGATCAGGCGCCGCCGCAGAGTCCGCCGTCCAAGCCGGTTGCTGCCAAGCAAGGTTGAGCGTCGTGAGCAACGGCCGGAGTGCGGGTTCGATCGACCCAGGCATTTTGCCTGGAGCGCCGGCTTGGTTCTGGACGTTGGCGCTTGCGAGCGCAGCGGTCGCGATCGCCGTCGAATAGAGTAGGGGAAGGACTTATGGATTTCTCGCGTTTCTTCGTCGATCGACCGATCTTCGCCGCGGTGATTTCGATCCTGCTGTTCGTCGCCGGCCTGATCGCCATTCCACAGTTGCCGATCAGCGAATACCCCGACGTCGTGCCGCCGTCCGTGCAGGTACGCGCGGTCTATCCGGGTGCCGATCCGCGAACAATAGCCGAGACCGTCGCGGCACCGCTCGAGGAGGCCATTACCGGCGTCGAGAACATGATCTACATGAAGTCGGTTGCCGGTTCCGACGGCGTGCTTTCGCTGACTGTCACGTTCAAGATCGGCACCGACGTCGATCTGGCCCAGGTCCAGGTGCAGAACCGCGTGAGCCAGGCCACGCCGCGGCTGCCCGCAGACGTGCGCCAGCTCGGGGTCAGCACCGTCAAGCAATCGCCGAACCTGACCATGGTCGTGCACTTGCTGTCGCCGGATGGGCGCTACGACATCACCTACCTGCGCAACTATGCGGTGTTGCACATCAAGGACGAACTGGCGCGGATTTCCGGCGTCGGCCAGGCCCTGATCTTCGGTGCCGGCGATTACTCGATGCGGGTGTGGCTGAAGCCGGATTTGATCGCCGCGCTGGGCATGACCGCTGGTGATGTCGTGCGTGCGATCCAGGATCAAAACGTGCAAGTGTCGGCCGGCTCGATCGGCGCTCCGCCGCAGGCTCACCCGAGCGAGCAGCAGCTCTCGATCAACGCGCACGGGCGCCTGATAACCGAGGAAGAGTTCGGCGACATCGTCATCAAGTCGGACGGACAAGGCGCATTCACCCGCCTGAAGGATGTCGCGCGCATCGAACTGGGAGCGGCCGAATATGCACTGCGTTCCCTGCTCAACAATCGCCAGGCGGTCGCGATCCCGATCTTTCAGGCGCCGGGCAGCAACGCGATCGAGATGTCGGATGCCGTCAGGGCGAAGATGAAGGAGCTGGCCACCCGCTTCCCGGACGGCGTGACCTGGGACGTGGTCTACGATCCGACGGTATTCGTCAGGGATTCGATCAAGGCGGTGATCCAGACCTTGTTCGAGGCGATCATGCTCGTGGTCTTCGTCGTGATCCTGTTCCTGCAGACCTGGCGTGCATCGATCATTCCGCTGCTTGCGGTCCCCGTCTCGATCGTTGGCACGTTTGCCGTCCTCTGGCTGCTCGGCTTCTCGATCAACGTGCTGACGCTGTTCGGCCTCGTCCTGGCGATCGGCATCGTGGTCGACGATGCGATCGTGGTCGTCGAAAACGTCGAGCGCAATATCGAAGCCGGTCACGGTCCCCTGGAAGCCGCACATCGCGCGATGTCCGAAGTCAGCGGACCGATCATCGCCATCGCACTCGTGCTCTGCGCGGTATTCGTCCCAATCGCATTTCTCGGCGGGGTAACCGGCCAGTTCTACCGGCAATTCGCCGTCACGATCGCGATCTCGACGGTCATCTCGGCGATCAACTCGCTGACCCTCTCACCGGCGCTCGCGGCGACCTTGCTGCGGCCGCACGACGCGCCGAAAGACTGGCTGAGCCGCCTGATCGATCGTGCGTTCGGCTGGCTGTTTCGTCCGTTCAACCGGATTTTCAGGCGCGCCAGCGACACCTACGCGGAAAACGGCCGGCCCGCTCTGAAACGCGCGCCGTTGATGCTCATGGTCTATGCCGTGCTCGTCATTCTCACCGTGGTCGGCTTCCGCGCCGTGCCGGGCGGATTCATTCCGACCCAGGACAAACTGTATCTGTTTGCCGGTACGAAATTGCCCGAAGGCGCGTCGCTCGACCGAACCGAGAAAGTCATCCGCCGCATGAGCGAGATCGCGAAGGAAACGCCCGGCGTCGCGACTGCCGTGGCGTTCCCGGGATTGAACGCGCTGCAATTCACCAATACGCCGAACATGGGAACGATCTTCTTCGGGCTGAAGCCTTTCGATGAACGTAAAGGACTGAGTGCCGAGCAAATCGTGGCGCAGCTCAACGGACGTTTCTTCGGTGAGATCAAGGAAGGCCTTGCCTTTGCGCTGATGCCGCCACCGGTGCTGGGGCTGGGCAACGCAGCCGGTTACGAAATGTACGTCGAAGACAGGGCAGGGCTCGGCTACGGAGAATTGAACAACCAGATCCAGGCGCTGACGGGCCGCATCATGTCGACGCCCGGGTTTGAGCGGCCGATCAGTTCCTATCAATCCAACGTGCCGCAGATCACCGCGGAAGTCGACCGGCTCAAGGCAAAGCAGCAGGGCGTGCTGCTCTCCGATTTGTTCCAGACCTTGCAGGTCTACCTCGGCTCGCAGTACGTCAACGACTTCAACCGCTTCGGCCGAACCTACCAGGTCATCGCGCAGGCCGATGCGCAGTATCGCGACGCTGCGTCGCAGATCGAGCAGCTCAAGACCCGCAATGCCGCCGGCGACATGGTTCCGGTCGGCAGCGTCGTGACGGTTGGCCAGACTTACGGGCCGGATCCGGTGATCCGCTATAACGGCTATCCCGCGGCGGACCTGCAGGGTGGTGCGGATCCCAAGCGGATGTCTTCCGCGCAGGCGATCGAAGGCGCGGGCATGTTTGCCCACCAGATGCTGCCGAATGGCATGACGTTCGAGTGGACCGGCCTCACGTTTCAGCAGGTGACCCAAGGCAAGGCGGCATTGCTGGTCTTCCCGTTGTGCGTGCTGCTGGTATTCCTCGTCCTGGCCGCGCTGTATGAGAGCTGGTCGTTGCCACTGTCGGTGATCTTGATCGTACCGATGTGCCTGCTGTCGGCGATCACCGGCGTGTGGCTGACGGGCGGCGACAACAATGTGTTCACCCAGATCGGTCTCGTCGTCCTGATGGGACTGGCATGCAAGAACGCGATCCTGATCGTCGAGTTCGCGCGCGAGCTCGAGCAGCGCGATGGATTGAATCCCGTCGACGCCGCGTTGCAATCGTGCCGCCTGCGCCTGCGTCCGATCCTGATGACGAGTTTCGCGTTCATCATGGGCGTGCTGCCGCTCGTATTCGCGCACGGTGCGGGCGCGGAAATCCGCCATGCGATGGGCGTGACCGTGTTCGCCGGGATGCTCGGCGTCACCGTCTTCGGCCTGTTCCTGACACCCGTGTTCTACGTGTTGATCCGCAGGCTCGAGTCGGCGTGCACCGGACGCGGTCGCACGAGCTCGTCCGGCGCCGGACGAGAACCCATCGGTTCAACGCCGGCATCGAGCGACGGAAGCCCGGCGGGCGAGGCGGCTGGTTCGTAGCCGGTCGACGTTTCACCCTCGGATGAGGCTTTTACAATCCGTGCAGGGATATGCAGGGGGTCGTATGCGTGATCTCGGTTTTTGGACCATCGTTGTCGTTGTTTTCGCGTGCGTCGATTACGGTGCGTTTCGCTTGTACGAGCATTTGGTTGCTGGGGGCGTTCTTCGCCCGATCGGTGGTGCGATCCCGGTTCGCAGTGATCCGCCGAAGTTGATTGCGCCACCGGTTGTAGCGCCAAGCCAAGATGCGGACAAGGTGACCGAGCGTGTGCCTCTTGCGGCAGGTCAGCGATGCGCTGGGTGGCGTCGTCATGCCGATAAATTCCTGACGACCACCCGCACGCACGCAGGACGAGCAGGTCGACGTGAACGACATGCTTTATTCCCTCAAGTCTTCATTTGCGGCGTCATGCAACGGTTCGACTCACAGGTGCAAATGGGCGAGCTGCGACTCCGGGCACTAACACCCGTGCCTCTCGTACCGACATTTGAGCAGCCGAATGCGTGAGCTGGTTGTTCGGATCATGGCAAGGCTACCCCGAACCCGCTTTGTGGGCCCAACTGTCAACGCGCTCGAGAATGTCCGCACGACACTGCTCGCCGGTTCCGTCAGCGTACCGAGCCGCGCCGGTGCTTTCCTGGTGTCTGGCCGTACTGCCGCCTGAACGCTTTGTTGAACGAGGACTCGGATTCGTAGCCTACGGCCAGTGCGACGTCAGCGATCGAACCCTGATGTTCCTGTAGCAGACGGCTCGCGCGCTGCATACGCAACCTTGTTAGGTAGGTTTGCGGCGACTCGCCGACCACGCGGCTGAAGAGTACCGAGAATCGGGACCGGGAAAGCCCGACCTCGGCAGCCAGCTGCTCGACGGTCCATGTGTGCTCGGGGCGCTCATGAATCGATGCCAGCATCGGCCCGATGCGCGAATCGTTCAATGCGGAGAGCCAGCTCGGCCGGTGCGGCTGCTCCGACAGCCATGTGCGCAGCACCTGAATGAAGAGCACATCCATCAACCGCGAAACCACGGTCTCGGAGCCCGGCCTCATCTCTAAGACTTCGGCGACAAGCGGCTCGACGATGCTTTGCAACAGGGTCTGCCGGCCCAGTTTGCCGCCGCGCAAGATCATGACCTTCGGCAGCATCGCGAGCAGAGGGTGATCTGCGTGCGCGAACACAAAGCCCCCGCAGATGAGGCCGCTGGTGGGCGCGTCAGAGCCCGCGCGCACGAACGCGCACCGGCCGCTGGTGTCGCCGCGCGGCATCTCGATCACGGTGGGGTTCCTGTGTCGGCGCGAATCGAAGAGGCTATAGGCCTGGCGACGAGTGACGACCGCCACGTCGCCCGCCGACAGCGGCACAGGAGACTTCTCCGCGTCAAGCAGCAGCCGTACGCGCCCGCGCTCGATAATGTGGAAATGCGTCTCCTCGCTCGCCGAGAATCGCACGACCCAGCGCTTCGTAAACTCGGTACGGGCGAGCAACCGCGAGCGCAGTCCGAGCTTTCCGAGCACGTCAGTCATAACGTCGAAACCGGCAAGACGCCGGAACACTCTGGTTGGCTTCGTGTTCATGAGCAAGACATTCGGACAAGAATAAAGGACATGTGGACATTGCGACTTGGAAGCACAATTCGACACTATTAAGTCCGCAGGCGGCGATGTTCTGGGCACTGGGTCAAGTCGAGGGGGCTATTATCGTGCGACGCTTTCATTCTGCAGCATTAAGCATCCTGTTGTCGGGCGTCGCAAGCATCTCCGCGCATGCGCAGGCAGATGCGCAGACAGACTTGACCGGCAAATGGGCTGGACCGTTCCACGGGATCCAGATTGAGATACCGCTGCGGCCCGGCCCATTTGGCTGGCAACCCGGAGAAAACAAGAAAATCCCGGGGCCGAGGTTTGTCGAATCAACCTTGCAGATCGACGTTGAGATTCAGAAGAAAGGCGTTGCTGCGGGGACCTGGACAGCAGGTGAATTTAAACAGAAGTTCGTCTGTGCGCAGGTCGGTCAGGCTGTCTGGAATTGCGTGGATGCGGGAGGCCGTTCCACCCTCGAGGTCACGTCGGCCACTGAGATCAAAGTGTGCTATTTGGACAATCGGGAAAACGCACAGGGCGCTGGCTGTGCGCTGTTGCGCAGAGTGGGGTGAGGCGGTATACGGTCAATCCCCCTCAACCGACTCCAGCTATTCCTAGAAACTCGCGTTGCTGCCATTTCCGCTTGAACGCCAACGGCGGCAGATGGCCGATGGCGCTGTGTGTGCGTTGCTCGTTTGTAGAGCGCGAGCCATTTCTCAGTGACGGTTCGTGCGTGACCTCCGCCACCGCCAAACCAGCCTCAGCCTCCTTCAAGATCTCCCAAGATCTCCGCGATCTGGCTCCCACTGAATTTCGACTTGCGCATGAAACCCTCCTTTGAGGAGAGTTTCTAGGAATTCGTGGGATCACTCTACGGGGGAAGGACCGAATAACGCAGGTCATAAGCTGAGACAAAGAACTAGACCTACCAACTCCGGAGATACGTCATGAAACGCCTTCTGCTGGCCCTCACACTGGCCGCACTGGCGGCGCTGGCCGCGCTGGGCGCGCTCGGCGCGACGGCAAGCAATTCGCCGGACTACTCGTGTCGAACGGTGGCATATGTATATTATGTCAAATAAAATAGGAAGCAATCGGGCGGCAACAACCTGGGGCCTTCCTTTCTCTCCTGCGCTGTCAACAATCAAAACAGTCGCCGAAAACGTGGACCGGTCTTTTGGCGCATGAGATTCCAGTTCAACGAGAGTGAACATGGTGCGCATGGCCTCGAGCCCTTCGCTCACGGATCGATGGCTTTCACTGCTCCGACCTTACCGGCCGGGAACGCCGCCACGAGCGCGCTCTTGATGAGCAGCCAAGGCCCGATCTGCCCGGCCTCAACCTGCCCTGGCTTGTCCGTAGCCACTTCGACGCGGTACAGGGTTTCGATTCCGGTCGAATCGGAGATGCGTCGCAGCCGAACTTCGAATTGCGGCCGCAATTGCGCGAGAGTCGCCAGAAGTGCGTCGGTCGGCGCCGACGTGGCAATGATTCCCAATGGTGAGAACTGCCGGTCGTCCTTGTTCCTGCCCATGGAATCTGGTCCAGGGCTCGCACTGCTCATTCTCACAGCTGCCCCTCGGATCGATGACGAGCCGGCCGACTCATTCGGCAGCCCGAAACTTCAGGGAAACCACCGTGCGCCTACGGTGTACGGTAATGCATTCCGGACATGCGGGCCATGTCACTGGCATGCCGCGCATTGCGCGACAGCGGCGTGGCCATGCGGCGTTTGGCGGCGACGATTGCCGCAAGAATCATCAGATATGCAAGAGCGATAACCGAGGCGGATATGCCGAGCATCCAGACCAACGCATTTCCCATGATCGAGTCTCCTGTTGCCGACTGCGCCCCCTTCGCAAGAATTTCAGTTCCTGCACGTGCAATATGTTCGCCATTCGAGCGCCGACGTTCACTTCCCTCCTGTATTCGCGCTGAAAACGCCCTTCTTGAGGGCGAATTGGATATTCCGTCGCCGCGCGTAAAATCGCCGCGAAGAAAATGTTGCCATGCATAACGCAATGCACGACAAGATCCTCCGTGCATAACACCACGTTTCGATTACAGACGTACGAAAGAGGATGATCGTTTCACGATGGCTGATCCCGAGCGCCGCATGTGCCGGCGCCTGGAGGCAAGCCGCCCCCGGAGCGTCAACCGCGCCAGATCAGAACCGGCAATGGGCTGTCAATCAGCACCTTGTGCGCCTCGCTGCCGAGGATGACGCCGCCGACGCCGCCGCGTCCGTGCGACGCCATCACGATCAGGTCGCAACGCTTCTTTCGGGCGTAGCGCCGACGCTTGACGCAGGTCAAAGTCCGACGGAGAGGCGCCCGACACACTCGATCGCATCGCCATACGTGCACGAGCAGATGAGCAGCGATTTTCATTGGCCACGTTCCGGACTCGGCTGGGTCGGCGTCGCGGTGGCCGAACCGGGCGGGATCGCGGATTACAGCCACTGGGGTATCAACGCAGTCGTGGTGTTTGCGACGGCGGTCGCCGTGCTCTCGTGTGTACTTTTGCACTATGAGGCCCTGAACCTTCTGTCGCGCTGGCTATCCCGGCGCGAAGGACAGCGCCGGCAACGTGTGCTGTTCGCCATCGTCGGCATGCTCTCGGCGCATGTCGTGGAAATCTGGATCTTCGCCGTTGGCTCGATGGCGCTGCTGGCCGCGCCGGCGTTCGGCGCGGTCGCCGGCAGCGGCGACAACCTGCTCGATCTGGTTTATCTGTCGGCGATGACCTTCACGACCGTCGGTGCCGCCGATGCGCACATCGCCGGGCCGATTCGGTTTCTCATCGGCACCGAGGCGCTGACCGGCCTGGTCCTGATCACCTGGTCGGCATCGTTCACGTTCCTCGAGATGGAGCGCTTCTGGCGCGAGCGCTGAAGTTCGTCGCGGGCATCAATTCGCGCCGCAAGCAGGCTGGCTGTAAATCGGGAAATCTTCAGGGGCTGTCAGAGCGCAACCGCTGGCGTTGCGGAGCGACTCACAGGGATCGGCCATCCTTGGCTCTGTGTCCTGGCGATGCGGTGCGTCTCGCACGGCTCGATTTCGAGATGGGGGAGGCATCTCGATCTAGCTTAGGGCAAGCCTCGTGCCAACGCATGAATCTCAATATTCCAAAGCCTTGCAGGTCCTTGCACCCGGCCGAGCCGCGCAAAATGCCTGCTCTCCGAACGGCTTGCCCTGCAAATTGCAATAGGCCGGTCACCCACTTCCGGTCGCGGCAACGTTGCCGTTTCCGGTGTGAAGCGACGCCTGAATAGCTTCACCGCTCGGCGCTGCGCAGCGCAGCGGACGATGGCGGGACAATGACGGCGTCGCGGGTGCTTGATCGAAATCAAGCCGCCCAATCAGGGTCCATCTAGAATTTTTCCCCGAACCTGTCCCTTCTTGAACGTACGAATTCGCGCATGATCACCACCGATGTCGTCATCGTCGGCGCAGGGCCGGTCGGCCTGTTCCAGGTCTTCGAACTCGGCCTGCTCGACCTCAAGGCCCACGTCATCGACAGCATGCCGCAGGTCGGCGGCCAATGCACCGAGTTGTATCCGGACAAGCCGATCTACGACATTCCGGCAATTCCGGTGTGCGATGCGCGCGAACTGGTCGAGCGCCTGCTGCAGCAGATCAGACCGTTCGCACCGCAGTTTCATCTCGGCCAGGAAGTCAGCGAAGTCGTGCGCGCCGCCGACGGCCGATTCCGGGTGCGGACCGGTGCCGGTACCGAATTCGACGCGGCGGCCGTGATCGTGGCCGGCGGCGTCGGATCGTTCCGGCCTCGCCTGCTGGACGTTTCCGGTGCCGAGCGCATCGCGGGCCGCCAGCTGCATTACAAGATTGCCGATCCGGCCTTGTTTGCGGGCAAGGACATCATCATCGCCGGCGCCGGCGACTCGGCACTCGACTGGGTGCTGGCGTTGCACGACAAGGTCAACAGCCTGATCCTCGTCCATCGTTCGCGCGAGTTCCGCGCCATGGCCGGCAAGGTCCGGCTGATGGAGCAGCTGTGCGCCGAGCAGAAGATGCAGTTTCTCGAAGGCGACATCAGCGCGCTCGACATCGTCGACGACCGTTTGAACGCGGTTCTGGTGCGTACCCGCAGCGGCGTCACCACGCGCATCGACACCGATCACTTGGTCGTGCTCTGGGGATTGCACCCGAAGCTCGGACCGATCGCGTCGTGGGGCTTGAACCTGGACAAGAACCAGATCGAGGTCGATACGGCCGGTTTTGCGACGAACATTCCCGGCATCTATGCGGTCGGCGACATCAATACCTATCCGGGCAAGAAAAAGCTGATCCTGAGCGGATTCCACGAAGCGGCGCTGGCGGCGTTCGCGATTCGCGAGTACCTCAGGCCCGGCGAGAAGGTCCACCTGCAGTACACGACGACCAGTCCGGCGCTGCACAGGCGCCTCGGCGTGGATCCGATCAAGCGCAACAGCACGATGGCGACCGCATAGCGGGCTGCGGAAGCAGCGCGGCGACTGAGCGACCCGATCGAAGGTCCGCGAACGCAGGATCCGCGTGCCCACAATGGACTCGAGCGGGGTCGGCACATTGCTAATCGTGCCGACAGCTTTTGCCCATATGCACGGGGCAACAAGTTCCAAAGACGTTGCCCACCTTTCCGGTCCTTCATTCCCTTGGGAGACGCCCGCTGAGCATCTCTTTTAGATTTCCACCTGCGTTCCGAGTTCGATCAATCGATTGCCTGGAAGACGGAAAAACGCAGTGGCAGAACTCGCGTTGCGCGCGAGAAATGCGAAAAGTCTGTCGCGCCACAACGGCATTCCGGGACGATCGGTCGCCACGACCGTTTCGCGGCTGACGAAGAAGGTCGTCTCCATCATCTCGAAATCCACGCCTTTGGCTTCGCAGCGGTCCATGGCCGATGGGATATCTGGATCCTCTGCGAAGCCGAAGCGGATGACGAGGCGGAAAAACTCGTGTCCGAGCGCAGTAATTTCCGTCCGCTCGCCATATTCGGCAATCGGCACATCGAGCGTCTCCACGGTCATGAGCACGTTGCGCTCATGCAGCACCTTGTTGTGCTTCAGGTTGTGCAGCAGCGCGTTCGGAACCGCGTTGGCGTTGGTGGTCAAGAATATTGCCGTGCCGGGAACGCGCGGCGGCGGATGGGTGATGACACTTGCGATGAAAGGCTCCAACGCCAGACCGCTTTGCCTGATTTCACGCAGTACGAGTTCGCGGCCCCGCCGCCAGGTGGTCATCAGCGTCAACACTACCGCGCCGAGCGCCAAGGGGAACCAGCCGCCCTCCTCGATCTTGATCGCATTTGCGCCGAAAAGCGATGCGTCGATCGCGAGGAAAACCAAGCCCGCGGCGACTACCAGCGTCCGGCTCCAGTTCCACTGGCGTCGTGCCACGATTAGTGCGAGGCAGGTGGTGGTGAACATGGTGCCGGTCACGGCAATGCCATAGGCTGCGGCGAGTGCCGCCGATGAACGGAAGCCGAGCACTGCGGCGATCACGAGCACGAGCAGCAGACGATTGATCCATGGCAGGTAGATCTGACCTCTCGTCTGCTGTGAGGTATGTACGACTTCCATGCGCGGCGAAAAACCGAGCTGAATCGCCTCGCGCGTCATCGAGAACGCACCGGAGATGACGGCCTGCGATGCGATGACGGTCGCTATCGAAGCGAGCACGATCATCGGAATCAGCAGGCTCGGCGGCACCAGGCGGTAAAATGGATTGTCGACAGCCTCCGGGTGGGACAGCAACAACGCGCCTTGGCCGAAATAGTTGAGAACCAGGGCCGGCGAGACGTAACCGAACCAGGCAACGCGGATCGGATTTCTGCCGAAATGTCCCATGTCGGCATAGAGCGCCTCGCAACCGGTAATGGCAAGCACGATGCCGCCGAGCGCGAGAAACCCGTGCCAGCCGTTGTTGCGGAAGAATTCGATTGCATACGACGGATTCAATGCCACCAGCACTTTGGGTTCACGTGCGATTTCGAGCCCGCCCAGTACGGCGAGTGTCGCAAACCAGAACAACATGATCGGGCCGAACACTCCGCCGACGCGCGAAGTGCCATGGTTCTGCAGCACGAACAACCCGAGCAGGATGGCAATCGAGAGCGGCACGATCCAGTGCTCCAGGGAGGGCGCCAGCACTTTCAAACCTTCCACGGCCGACAATACCGAAATTGCCGGCGTGATCACGCCATCGCCGTAAAACAGCGAGGCGCCGAGCAAGCCCAGGATCATGATTCCCCAGCGCAGGTGCGCGTTGCCGCGTGCGCAACGCTGCGCCAGTGCCATCAGCGCCATGATGCCGCCCTCGCCC
>Ga0068860_100006054_pt1 | contig 12173 bp, 9 predicted proteins | sample KBSSwiS32_FD_66597 | JGI IMG/M metagenome (GOLD analysis project Ga0068860, IMG submission 66597) | Switchgrass rhizosphere microbial communities from Kellogg Biological Station, Michigan, USA - KBS Switchgrass S3-2 | ecosystem: Host-associated > Plants > Roots > Rhizosphere > Soil ... | reverse complement strand
GTCCCGCCCCCCGCCTTCATGGCGGACGAAGAGATCCGCATCTTCTCCGACAGCGTCGGCAAGTTCTTCGACGAGCACGCGCCGCCCGAGCGCACCGCCAAGTGGCGCGCGGACGGCATGGTGGAGCGGGCCTTCTGGAAAGAGGCCGGCGAAGCGGGCCTGTTGGGCGTCTCGGTGCCGGAAGAATACGGCGGAGCCGGCGGCGACTTCCGCCACGACCTGGTGGTGTTCGACCAAGCGACCCGCAAGGACGTCTCGGGATTCTCCGTCTCGCTGCACAACGGCATCATCGTGCCCTACGTGGTCGCGCACGGCACGCAGGAGCAGAAGCAGCGCTGGCTTCCCAGCCTGTGCAACGGCGACATGATCTCGGCCATCGCCATGAGCGAGCCGTCCGTGGGCTCCGACCTGCAGAACATCCGCACCACGGCGGTGAAGGATGGGAACGGCTACCGGATCAACGGCGCCAAGACGTTCATCTCCCATGGCCAGCTCGCCAACTTCATCGTGGTGGTGGCCAAGACCGACCCGAACGAGAAGGCCAAGGGCATCTCGCTGCTGGTGGTCGACACCGACAAGGCCGAAGGCTTCCGCCGGGGCCGAAAGCTCGACAAGATCGGCAACGACGCGGCCGACACCTCGGAGCTGTTCTTCGACGACGTCTGGGCGCCCGCCGACCACCTGCTGGGCCTCGAGGAAGGCCAGGGCTTCCGCCAGTTGATGACCGAGCTGCCGCGCGAGCGGCTGGTCATCGCGATCGACGCGATCACCGGCATCGAAATGGCGCTGGAAACCACCCTCGACTACGTAAAGTCCCGCAAGGTGTTCGGCCAACCGATCCTCGGCTACCAGAACACCCAGTTCAAGCTGGCGGACCTGAAGACCCAGGCCGCCGCGGCCAAGACCTTCGTGAACTACTGCATCGAGCTGTTGTTCAAGGGCGAGCTGACCACCACCCAGGCCTCCATGGCCAAGATGCTGGCCACCGAACTGCAGGGCAAGGTGATCGACGAGTGCCTGCAGTTCCACGGCGGCTACGGCTACATGGAGGAATATCCGATCGCGCGGATGTTCCGCGACGCCCGGGTGACCCGCATCTACGGCGGCTCCAACGAGATCCTGCGCATGCTGATCGCGCGGAGTCTCTAGGGGCTCTTTCCTCCTCTGACGGTACGTTTGGGCTAGCACAACGTCGTGCTCCCCCTCTGGGGGAGCAGTCAGCCGAATGGCTGACTGAGAGGGTCCTTTCCGGCGAATCCGCAGGCCCTCTCCACCGCTTCGCGGTCCCCCTCCCCCAGAGGGGGAGGAGTTTCCTGGCCTACTTCGCGAACAGGTCGCGCACCCCCGGCATGCTGACCTTCATCGAGGGCGTGCGCGGCAGCTCCTCGACGATCCGGTAGGCCGTCGGCACGCAGTAGGCCATCAGCCTGGCGCGCACGAGGGCCTCCAGCTCCGCCTCGCTGGGGGCGGGAAAGCCCGGCCGCAGGATCAGGGCGGCGGCCGGAACCTGGCCCAGCCGGCGGTCGGCAATCCCCACCACCGCGGCCTCGCGCACCGCCGGGTGCTCCTGCAGCGCCTTCACCACATCGTCGGGCTGGACCTTGAAGCCGCCGCGGTTGATGGCGTTGTCGGCGCGGCCGCGGATCCAAAGGAAGCGGTCCTCGTCCAGCACCGCCCGGTCGCTGGTTCGCACCCACTCGCCGTCCTGGTTGATAGAATAGCCCTTCAGCTCAAGGATCCCTTCGGTCCCGAAGGGCAGCGCCTCGCCCGTATCGGGATCGACGATTCGGGCCTCGTTGTACTTGTGCACCTTGCCCACCGCGCCGCGCTTCTCCTTCCAGCGGGCCTTGAACTCGGCCAGCGGCCAGCTCGCCACCGCGCCGGCGAACTCGGTCGCGCCGTAGTTCGCCAGCACCGGCAGGCCGTAGCGTTCCAGGAACTCATCGACGATAGCCGGATCGACGCCGGCGGTGCCGACGCCGATAGTCTTCACCGAGCTCATCTCCTCGGGCGGAATGTCCGCGTCGAGGATCATCCGCAGCGCCGCCGGCGGCGCGCCCAGGACCTTGGGCTTGTGCTCGGCCATCGCCGCGCGCCAGGCGGGAACCGTGAACTTCTCCAGGAGGCACATCGAGCGGCCGGCCAGGGTGGCGGTCATCACGCCCCAGACGCCGCCGATGTGCACCAGCGAGCCGTGCAGGATCGCCGCGCCCTCGGTGATGGTCTGGGCGTCCGCCGCACCGTCGTGGCGCGCGCCGGCGGCGGCCGCACGGAGCTGGCGCTCCAGCACCGCGTGCTTCAGCGGCACGCGCTTGGGCGGGCCGGTGGTGCCGGAGGTCAGCATCAGGATCGACACGCCCTCCTGGGGCGGATGGTGCGGGCCGGCGCCCACCGTCTCCAGGCCGGCCACGGCCTCGACCGGCGCCGCGAGGTCGCCGGTGAGCGACAGGCCGGCCGCGCCGATCTCGGCGGCGACGTCGTGCAACGCCGGGCGCGCCCAGTCCTGGGCGGCGGCGACCAGCACCGGCGGGCGCACGGCGCGGACGTCGGCGACCAGCTTGTCGTCGGGCAGGAGCGCGTTCAGCGTCACCATGCAGCGGTCGCCGGTGACCAGGCCGATCAGCGCCGTGACGTGCTCCGGCGTATTGCGCAGCACGCATCCGACCGGCGTCCAGGCGCCGAGCCCCAGGCGGGCAAAATGGCCGTCGAGGGCGCGGACGAGGCGATCCAAGTCGCCCCAGGTCCGCCACTCGCCGTGGAACTGGATCGCCGGCTCACCCGCCCGGTCGGCCAGCAGTCCGCGGATCGTGTCGTTGAGGTGGCTCACGCCGGCGCGGCCTGTTCGTCGCGAAGCTGCTGGCGCAGGTCCACCTTCTTGATCTTGCCCGACGGGGTGCGCGGGAAGTCCTCGACGATGACAATTCGCTCCGGCGTCTTCTGCCGCGTGGCGCCCAGGGCGCGGAAGTGGGCGTCGACCTCGGCCAGGGTCAGCGTCGCGCCGGGACTCAGAACCACGAAGGCGCAGACCCGTTCGCCCATCTCCTTGTCCGGCATGGCCGTCACCGCGGTTTCGACCACGCCCGGGATCGACCCCATCAGGTCCTCGACCTCCTTGGCGGAGATGTTCTCTCCGCCGCGGATGATGATGTCCTTCTTGCGGTCGGTGATGGTCAGGTAGCCCTGGTCGTCCAGGCGCCCGATGTCGCCGGACTTGTACCAGCCGCCGGGCAGGAAGGTGACCTTGTCCACCTCCTGGTCGACGTAGCCCATGAACAAGCGCGGCCCGAGGGTGCAGACCTCGCCGGTCTCGCCGATCGGCAGTTCCTGTTCGTTGTCGTCGATGATCTTCACCTCGTTGCGGGGGGTGATCAGCCCGTCCGTGTTGGCGCGTCGCTCGAAGCTGTCGGTGGGGGCGGCGGTCGAAACGACCGGATGCTCGGTCATCCCGTAGGTGCGGCCCGAGGGGAAGCCCAGCTGATCGGTCCAGCGTATGTTTTCGGGGGTGATCGCCGAGGCGCCCAGGCCGAAGCGCCTGAGCGAGGAGATGTCCGCGCCGGACGCTTCGGCCGCCTTCATGATCGTCGACAGGAAGATCGGGGTGCCGGTCGACGACGACACCTTGTGCATTTCGATCAGCCTGACCGCCTCTTCCGGCACCCACTGGTCCATGCACACGGCCGAGCCGCCGTGGAGGAACGGCCGCAGCATGCCGAGCCAGCTGGCGATATGCCCGGCCGGGAAGACCTGCAGCACCGGGCCCTCGCCGATCGGACCGCGGTGTTGCGACGACAGGTCGGGACCGCCCTCGACGCGGGCGGCGTTGATATCGCAGAGCTGGGTGTTGTGCGTGTGCTTGGCCCCCTTGGGGTCCGAGGTGGTCCCGCTGGTGTAGATGATGCAGCACACGTCGTCGGCGTCGGCCTGCCCGCGCGGATAGTCCGTCGACGTCTCGGCGCGCAGCGCGTCCCAGTCGATCGCCCCGGGCGGGACGTTCCGGCCGACCACCATCAGGTGCTCGAGCGCCGGCAGGTCGCCGGCGGCCTTTACTCGATCCAGGTAGTCGTGGCCGCGCCAGGCGTCGGGAACCAGCAGCGCCTTGGCGCCGGTCTGGCGCATGATGAACCCGAGTTCGCGGCCGCCGTAGATCGCCACGATGGGGATGACCGCCATCCCCAGCTTCAGCGCAGCCTGATAGGCCAGCACCGCGTCGTACCAGGTAGGGAGCATCACCGCGATCCGGTCGCCCCGGCCCAGGCCCAGCCTGTGGAACGCCGCCGCCAGCCGCTCCGAGGCGTCGTAGGTCTGCTTGACCGTGGCCGTCGCCGGACGCACGTGCGAGTGATAGATCACCTCGGTGTCAGGGAACGCCTCCGCGCCGTCGCGAAACGCATCGGCGTAGGTGTAGTCGGCGTAGACCCCGCGCTCACGCCAGTAGGCCTTCCTGGCCTCACGGTCCCGCGCGATGGTTTCCAGATCAAGCATCGTACATCATTCCTTCCGGGCCGCCGCGTTGGCGCCCGCGTGTTCCCTGAGGATCCTGCCGGCCGCTTCAGCCGATCTTCGAATCCGCCTTGGCCCAGTAGGCGTCGCGGATCAGGCGCTTGTAGAGTTTGCCGGTGGGGTGGCGCGGCAGTTCCGGCGAGAAGTCGATCTGCCGCGGGGCTTTCACCCCCGAGAGGTTCGCCCGGCAGAAGGCCATCAGTTCGCTACGCAGCGCGTCGCCCGCGTCCGCGTAGTCCAGCGGCTGGATGACCGCGACGACCTTCTCACCCATCTCCTCGTCGGGCGCGCCGACCACGGCGGCGTCAGCCACCTTCGGATGAGTGATGAGCAGGTTCTCCAGCTCCTGGGGATAGATGTTCACTCCGCCGGAGATGATCATGAAGCTCTTGCGGTCGGTGAGGTAGAGAAAGCCCTCCTCGTCGACCCAGCCCACGTCGCCCAGCGTCGTCCAGCCGTACTTGTTGGTGGCGTCGGCGACCTTCTCGGGCGCGTTGTGATAGATGAACGCCTGGCCGCCCGCGAAGTAGACTAGGCCCTCGCTCCTGGGGGGCAGCGGCTCTCCCTCGTCATCGCAGATCTTCACCTCCACGCCCATGCCGCGGCCGACCGAGCCCTTGTGGGTCAGCCATTCGTGGCTGTCGATCATGGTGATCCCGTTGCCCTCGGTGCCGGCGTAGTACTCGTGGATGATCGGGCCCCACCAGTCGATCATCTGCTGCTTCACGGGCACGGGGCACGGCGCGGCGGCGTGGAAGACGACCTTCAGGGTCGAATGGTCGTATTTTTCGCGCACCTCCGGCGGCAGCTTGAGCATGCGCACGAAGTGGGTGGGCACGAACTGGCCGTGGGTGGCGCGGTATTTGTCGATCAGCGCCAGGGCGTGCTCGGCGTCGAACTTCTCCATGAAGATGACGGTCCCGCCCAGCTTCTGAACGGTCATCGACCAGCCCATCGGAGCGGCGTGGTAGAGCGGCGCCGGCGACAGGTAGATGGTGTCCTGGCCCATGCCGTAGTGCTGCAGGCCGCGCTCCACCAGGGAATCGGGATCGGTCAGGCTGGTGGGGGTGAACAGCCTGAAGACGCCCTTCGGCTGGCCGGTGGTTCCCGAGGAATAGAGCATCGCCCCGCCCGGCGCCTCGTCGGCGATCGGCTCGGCCGGGAACCCGGCGCGGGCGTCCTCGAAGGACTGGAATGGGGGAACCGCCCCGCCGGTCATGTAAAGCTTCAGGCCCGGGATCCGACCGGCGACCTCGACAGCGACCTCGGCCATGGCGTTGGAGGCGACAAACAGCTTCGCGCCGCTGTCGCGCAGGATGTACTCCACCTCGCCTGCGGTTAGCCGCGAGGAGATCGCCGTGTAGCGCAGGCCCGAGCGCTGGGCGGCCCACAGCACCTCGTAATAGATGGCGTTGTTCTCCATCATGATGGAGATGCTGTCGCCGAACGTCAGGCCAAGGGACCGGAAGAGCTGCGCGCCCTGGTTCGAGCGGTCGTCGAGCTCGCGATAGGTGACCGCCTCGCCGGTCGACGCCATGATGTAGGCGGGCTTGTCGGGCGTCTTCTTGGCCCAGACGAACGGATGCATCGCTCCGGTGTCTCCTCACTTCGGAACCCCGGCGGCAGGCCGATGAATCCACTGCTTTTGTATGTTTCCGGCGATCCAATCGCCGCTTGAGGGCGATATTGCTCGGCGTCCCGTAAGATGCAATGGGTGCCGGCGCGTGGGGAGCGCGATGTCCATTCCCCCCAGGAAACACAAGAGAGAACGCATGTCTGCGCCGAGCTTTGAGACACTGCTCTACGCCGTGGAAGACGGCATCGCGACCATCACGCTGAACCGTCCCGAGAAGCTGAACGCTTACAACGCCCAGATGATGGAGGACCTCATCCAGGCCTTCGACGTCACCGACGGCGACGATGCGGTCAAGGCGGTGATCGTCACCGGGACCGGCAAGGCCTTCTGCTCCGGCGCCGACCTTTCGGGCGGGACCGACACCTTCACCAAGGCCGCGCCGTTGCCCGGCGAGGACGCCCCTCGCGACAGCGCCGGCCGCGTCACGCTGCGAATCTTCGACAGCCTGAAGCCCGTCATCGGCGCCTGCAACGGCGCGGCTGTGGGCGTTGGCGTCACCATGCAGCTGCCGATGGACGTCCGGCTTGCCTCCACCACGGCGCGCTACGGCTTCATCTTCGCGCGCCGCGGCATCACCGTGGAAGGCTCGTCCACCTGGTTCCTGCCGCGGATCGTCGGCCCGTCGACGGCGGTGGAATGGGCCACGACCGGGCGCATCTTCAACGCTCAGGAGGCGCTGGACCGCGGCCTGATCCGCTCGATCCACGAGCCGGACGACCTCCTGCCCGCCGCCCGCGCCATCGCCCGCGAGATCATCGACAATTCCGCGCCAGTCTCCGTCGCCCTGACCCGCCAGATGATCTGGCGGATGATGGGCGCCTCGCACCCGATGATCGCCCACCTCTACGAGAGCCGCGCCCTCTACGAGCGCGGCAAGCAGACCGACCGCGTCGAAGGCATCCAGTCCTTCTTCGAGAAGCGCGACGCCAAGTTCCCGAACAGCGTCGCCAACGAGCTGCCGCAGATCTGGGACGGCTACCGCAACCCGACGTACGGCGAGCACTGAGCCCCCGCCCCTGTCCGACCCCATAGACGCCTTCCGGAGGAACCGATGACCTACGACGACTACAAGACCATCCTGTTCGAGAAGGGGGCCGACAAGGTCGCGACGATCACCATCAACCGGCCGGAAGCCTTCAACAGCTTCAACCGCCAGATGTGCATTGAATTCCGCAACGTCTGGGAAAAGATCCGCGAGGACGACGAGGTCAACGCCGTCGTGCTGCGCGCCTCGCCGGGCCGCGCCTTCTGCCCGGGCGTCGACGTGCGCGACCGCACCGGCGGCAGCGTGCTGATGTACGACGACCTGTTCGCGCAGGTCGACCCGGGCGACTTCCTGGGCCCCAAGCAGAACCGCCTGTGGAAGCCGGTGGTGGTCGCGGTCCACGGCATGTGCGCCGGCGGCGCCTTCTATTGGGTCAACGAGGGCGACATCGTCATCTGCTCGGAAGACGCCACCTTCTTCGACCCGCACGTGACCTACGGCATGGTCGCGGCGCTGGAGCCCATCGGCCTGCGCCAGCGGGTCGCGCTGCCGGAAGTGCTGCGCATGGCGGTGCTGGGCAACGACGAGCGGATCGGCGCGCAGACCGCGCTGCGCATTTCGCTGGTGACTGAAGTCGTGAAGCTGGAGAACCTCTGGACCCGGGCCCACGAACTGGCCGCCAAGATCGCGTCCAAGCCCTCGGTCGCCACCCAGGGCACCGTGCGCGCCATCTGGGAGTCCTTGGATGTGGGCCGCTCCATCGCCCTGCAGATGGGCCTGAAGTACACCCAGGTGGGCAACGAGACCGGAACGGCCCAGGTCAACCGCGACGCGGTGATGGCCCAGGCCAAGTCCTTCGAGGTCCGCTGACGCTTTCCCCCGCGCGCCCCGCGGCTTGATCGGCCGTCGGGGACCGGGTTAGCTGATTTTCAAGCGCCCGCCCGCGCGACAATGCCGGGCGAACCATTAGGGATGGGACATGAATTTCGATTTTTCCGATGATCAGAAGCATTTGAAGGGCGAGGCTCGCCGCTTTCTGGAGGCGAATTGCCCGCCTTCGAAGGTTCGGGTGGTGCTGAACGACGAGGGCGTGACGCACGATGCGGCCCTGTGGGCGGCGGTGGCCGGCCAGGGCTGGCTGGGGGCGGCGATCCCGGAGGAATACGGCGGCCTGGGCCTGGGGCACCTGGAGCTGTGCGCCATCGCCGAGGAGCTGGGCCGGGTCGTGGCGCCGATCCCGTTCGCGTCGACGGTCTACATGCTGGCCGAGGCGGTGATGCTGGCAGGCTCGGAGGCGCAGAAGCAGGCCATCCTGCCGAAGATCGCGGCGGGCGAGCTGATCGGGGCCCTGGCCACGTCGGAGGGCCCGGGCGCGCCCACCGCGGCCAGCCTGCAGAGCACGGTTTCGGGCGGCAAGCTCACCGGCGTGAAGCTGCCGGTGACCGACGGCGACATCGCCGACAGGTGCGTCGTCCTGGCCAAGGAGAACGGCCAGCCGGGCCTGTTCCTGGTGGACCTGGGCGGCCCCGGCGTGACCCGCGAGCAACTGAAGACCCTGGACCCGACCCGGGACGCGGCCAAGCTCACCTTCAAGGACGCCCCGGCCGAGCGGCTGGGCGGCGCGGGCGAAGGCTTCGATCTCTTGCAGCAGGTCCTCGACCGCGCGGCGGTGCTGATCGCCTTCGAGCAGACCGGCGGCGCCGACAAGTGCCTGGAGATGGCCAAGGGCTATGCGCTGGAGCGCTACGCGTTCGGGCGGCTGATCGGCTCCTACCAGGCGATCAAGCACAAGCTGGCCGACATGTACGTCAAGAACGAGCTTTCCCGGTCGAACGCCTACTACGGGGCCTGGGCGCTGAACACCAACGCCCCGGAGCTGCCGATCGCGGCGGCCGCGGCGCGCATCGCGGCCTGCGACGCCTACTGGTACGCGGCCAAGGAGAACATCCAGACCCACGGCGGCATCGGCTTCACCTGGGAGGTGGACTGCCACCTCTACTACCGCCGCTCCCGCCAGCTCGGCCTGGTGGCCGGCGCCCCCCGGGCCTGGAAGGAACGCCTGGTCAGCCAGCTCGAACGACGCAACGCGGCCTAGGGAGCGAGCACATGGACTTCGCTGACACCCCCGAAGAAGCCGCCTACCGAGAAAAGGCCCACGCCTGGCTGCAGGCCAACGCCCCGCCCGGCACGCCCAAGGCCGACCGCATCGGCGGTCGCGACCTGGAGAAGGCCCGCGCGTTCCAGCGCAAGAAGGCCGAGGCGGGCTACGCCCAGATCACCTGGCCCAAGGAATGGGGCGGCCCCGGCGGCACCCCGATCCAGAGCGTCATCTATGGCCAGGAGGAGGCCAAGTTCGGCGTGAACTCCGCCTACTTCAGCATCGGCCTGGGGATGTGCGTCCCCACGGTCATGGCCTTCGCCGACGACGCCACCAAGACGCGGTTCGTGGGCCCGGCCCTGCGCGGCGACGAGATCTGGTGCCAGCTGTTCTCCGAGCCCTCCGGCGGCTCGGACGTGGCGGCGGCCCGCACGCGGGCGGTGCGCGACGGCGACGACTGGATCATCAACGGCCAGAAGATCTGGAGCAGCGGCGCCCACTATAGCGACTACGGGATCCTGCTGGTCCGCACCAACATGGACGCGCCCAAGCACAAGGGCATGACCATGTTCTGGATCGACATGAAGGCGCCCGGCGTCGAGGTGCGGCCGATCCATCAGATGTCCGGCGCCTCGGGGTTCAACGAGGTGTTCTTCACCGACCTGCGCATCCCCGACAGCCAGCGCCTTGGGGCGGTGGACGACGGCTGGAAGGTCAGCCTCGTCACCCTGATGAACGAGAGGCTGTCGATCGGGGCCGGCACCGCGGCGGACTACACCGCCTTCATGGCGCTGGCCCGCGAGGTCGACCTCGATGGCCAGCCGGCGCTGCGCCACCCAGCCCTGCGCGAGAAGATCGCCGACTGGTACGTCCAGACCGAAGGCCTGCGGCACACCCGGATGCGCACCATCTCCGCCCTCTCCAAGGGCCAGACCCCAGGGCCCGAGAACTCCATCGCCAAGATCATCACCGCGGTGCAGGCCCAGGACATGGGCGCCGAGGCGGTGGACATGCTGGACCAGTACGGGATCATCAGCGACCCCGCCGTGGCCCTGCAGGGCGGGGTCTTCGAGGCGCAATGGCTTTCCGGGCCGGGTTCGCGCATCGCCGGCGGCACCGACGAGATCCTGCGCAACATCATCGCCGAGCGGGTCCTGGGCCTGCCCGGCGACATCCGCGTGGACAAGGACGTGGCCTTCAAGGACATGCCCACGGGCCGCTGACGCGAACTGGACCTGAATGGTGGCCGGGCTTCGTCCCGGCCATCTCGTTTTTGATTGAACCATTTTCGACCAAGGACCCATTGCATGAGCCAGAAGCCTGACGGCGTCGGAACCCTCGCCCTCTACGAGGTGGTGGACGAACACATCGCCATCATCACCCTGAACCGCCCGGAAGTGCGCAACGCCATGAGCCCGGCGCTGTCCGAGGCGGTGGAGTTCCTGGTCAAGAAGGTCGAGGCCGATGACAACATCTGGGTCGGCATCCTCACCTCCTCGAACGACAAGGTGTTCTGCGCCGGGGCGGACCTGGCGGCCATCGCCGCCGGCCAGGGCTCGAAGATCGCCACCGCCGACGGCGGTTTCGGCGGCTTCGTCGACGCCAAGCGCGCCAAGCCGTGGATCGCGGCGGTGAAGGGCTTCGCCCTCGCCGGCGGCTGCGAGCTGACGCTGGCCTGCGACATGATCGTAGCCTCGGACGACGCCATGTTCGGCCTGCCGGAGGTCAAGCGCGGGCTATTCGCCGGCGCCGGCGGCGTGCACCGGATCGCCCGCGTCCTGCCCCGCAACGTCGCCCTGGAGCTGGTGGCCACCGGCGAGCGGCTCGACGTGAAGCGCGCCTACGAGTTCGGCATGGTCAACCGCGTGGTCCCCACCGCACAGGTGATGGACGCCGCCCTGGAGCTCGCCCGCGCCATCACCGTCAACGCGCCGGTCTCCGTGCGCCAGAGCATGATCGTCGCCCGCCAGTCCGGGGACCTGACCGACGCCGAGCTGCGCATCCTCTCGAAGGAGCATTCGGCCATCGTCTCCAAGACCGAGGACTCCAAGGAGGGCCCGCGCGCCTTCCTCGAAAAGCGCCCCGCCCAATGGAAGGGCCGCTGAGCATGAGCGACACGGTCCTCCTCGACATCGCCGACGGCGTCGCGGTCGTCACCCTGAACCGCCCCGATCGGCTGAATGCGCTGAACGGCGAGATCATGGACACGCTGATCGGCGTGGTGAGCGCCGTGGTGGAAAATCCCGACGTCGGCGTCATCGTGCTGACCGGCGCCGGCCGCGGCTTCTGCGCCGGCGGCGACACCAAGGACGGCGGCCAGCGCCGCGCCGATGGCATAGCGCCGCCGCCGGAACTCACCCGGGGTCTAAGCCTGCGCCGCAACGCCGAGACCTCCCGGCTGCTGCGCGAGGCGCCCAAGGTGACCATCGCCATGGTCAACGGACCGGTCGCCGGCGCGGGGATCGGCCTGGCCGGCGCCTGCGACCTGCGTTTCGCCGCCGAGAGCGCCACGTTCCTGTCGGCATACGACAAGATCGGCGGGGCCGGCGACTATGGCGCGACCTACGTCTGGCCGAAGATCCTGGGGGCGGCCAAGGCCCGCGAGCTCTTCCTGCTGGGCGAGAAGTTCGACGCCCAGGCGGCCAAGGCGTTCGGCCTCTACCATCGCGTCTATCCCGACGCGGAACTGCGCGAGCGGACCCTGGAGGCCGCGAAAAAGTTGGCCGCCGGCCCGCGCTCCGGCTGGGGCTACATGAAGCAGAACCTCAACGCCGCCGAGGACGAGAGCTTCGCCCGCCACCTCGACCGGGAGTCGGCGAACATGGGCCTCGCCACCCAGGCCTATTTTTCGGCCCTGAAGGCGCAGCGCGCCGCGGCGGGCTGATGCCTCAGGGCCGCCGCAACGTGAGCACCGCGGCGACCCCTCCCACGATCATCGCGGCGGCGATCAGGAA
>Ga0068860_100006053_pt1 | contig 12174 bp, 6 predicted proteins | sample KBSSwiS32_FD_66597 | JGI IMG/M metagenome (GOLD analysis project Ga0068860, IMG submission 66597) | Switchgrass rhizosphere microbial communities from Kellogg Biological Station, Michigan, USA - KBS Switchgrass S3-2 | ecosystem: Host-associated > Plants > Roots > Rhizosphere > Soil ... | reverse complement strand
ACAACGGTTTTTTTATTATTGGCCACATAAGCAGATAAAATGATGCGGGGTTCGGTTTTTTCCTTCACTGCTTCAATGGCATTCACCACCAGGTTTATCAATACCTGTTCCAGTAGGTTGGTATCTGCTTCCAATTGCAGATCGGTGTCTTTCAGGATAATCTCAAGATCTATATTTTTTTGTTCCAGTGTAGGCTGCATCAGGTGATGCAGGTTTTCAAACAAATCGCGCACAAATATTTTTTTCAGGTTCAGCGTGGTAATCTTATTTAGGTTGCGGTAGGTTTCCGCAAATTTCAGCAACCCCTCGCTTCTTCTTTTAATGGTGTCAATACCCAGTTCCAGATCATCAACGGAACCGGTATCGTTGTTGAGCCGGTGCATCGATTGTTTAAGCCGGCTCTTTAATGTTTCTGCCAATGAAGAAATCGGCGCAATAGAATTCATGATCTCATGCGTCATTACGCTCAATAGTTTTTGCCAGGCTTTTGATTCCGTTTCATCCAGCGCTTCGTTTACATTCTGGAAGGCTATCAGTTTGAATTTTTTTCCTTCCGTCTGGAAAGCGGTGGCCGACAACAATATTTTAAAGGCAGATTTATCGTGGTGCGCAGTAGCAATCTTACCCTCGCCGGGTTTTAAAACAATGATACTGTGGTACAATTGTTCATCCCTTTTCTGCAGCGAGTGAATGGTTTTAAGATAGGGCAGCTGCAGCATCTGTTTCAGCGATTCATTCATCCACACCACTGCCCCGCTTTCTTCCTGGTACGATAAAATGCCGGTGTCTACCAGTTCCAGTATTTTCTGCAGGTATTGGTATTGTGTTTCCTTTTCTTTGCTGATGACTTTAAAAGTAGAATTGATTTCATTAAACCCTTGTCTCAGCGGTTGCAGGTCTACCGGTGCATGCTTCACATCAAAATAGCGCGAGAAGTCACGATAATGAATCGATTCCACGAACTGGTCCAGCTCATCGTGCGCTTTTTTCTGAAGCCGGTAAAAATCTACGAGTTGGTAAATGATCAGCGGCGTGAGTATTACGAGATAGATATACCAGCCGCTTCCTTTTATCAGGAAAAAAGCAGCAATGCTGAGGGTAAAAAACAAGAACAGCACCCGTATAAAAATCCGCCACTCGGTTGTTTTGAAAAACATAGTTAAAGGGAGAAATGCTAAATTATAAATAATAAATGCTGAATCGCCAGGCTCATTTCCCTGGTGGCGATGAAGTGTGCGACGCAACGCCGCTCAATTTTTGTTCGAATGCTCACCACATAAATTTTTGCTTACTATGCTTATATACTTTAAAGATACCGAACAGGGTTCATGAACCTTCCATTCCCCTTTAGGGGTTAGGGGTTAAATATCGTACTTACTCAATCTCCTGTACAAAGCGGTGCGCGTTAAACCCAGCTCTTTGGCGGCCTTTGAAATATTGCCGTTGTTTTTTTCTATCACACGCAGGATAGTGTTCTTCTCAATGGCACTTAATTTGGACTCTGCCGGTTCTTCCTCCTGCACGCCGGCACTTTCTATGGGTGAAAAAATAATGTCTTTTGCTTCCAGTACATTGCCATCGCTCATGATTACGGCGCGTTCTATGCTGTATTGCAATTCACGGATATTGCCCGGGTAATGATAGTGCAGTAGTTTATCCAATGCTTTTTCATCAAACTCCAGGATCGGCTTCAGGTATTTATTGCTGTAGATACGGCTAAAATGCCGTGCGAGCAATATAATATCATCGCCCCGTTTGCGCAATGGCGGCACTACTATCTCTACTGTATTGATCCGATAAATTAAATCTTTACGGAACCGGTTTTCATTGGCCAGTTCTGCCAGCGGTACATTGGTGGCGCAGATCAACCGGATATCTACGGGTACCGGTTCGTTGGAACCCAACCGCGTTACCTGGCGGTTTTGCAAAACGCTTAATAATTTGGCCTGCTGTTGCAGGGTAATGTTTCCAATTTCATCGAGGAAGAGCGTGCCGCCACTGGCCGATTCAAACCTGCCCACCCGATCCTCACGTGCATCTGTAAACGCACCTTTTTTATGGCCAAACAGCTCGCTTTCAAAAAGCGTTTCGGTAAGCGCACCCACATCCACTTTCACAAATGGTTTTTCAGCCCGTATGGAGTGCTGAAAGATCGCTTTCGCAATCAGGTCCTTACCGGTACCGTTTTCGCCCAGTATTAATATATTGGCATCTGTGGGAGCAATCTTTTCAACTTTATACAGGATTTCGCGGATCACATCACTTTCTCCAATCAATTCGCCGCCCGCCAGCAATTCGTTTTTCGGCAATACCGGGGTGCTGGCTTTATTCGTATTTCTTTTCAGCGCGTCTTTAATGGTATCAATCAGTTTTTCATTGTGCCAGGGCTTTACCACGAAATCGGCCGCGCCTTCTTTGAGCGAGCGTACCGCCAGGTCGATATCGCCGTATGCAGTAATCATGATAACCGCGGCACCGGATCTGAACTCCCTGATTTTCTTCAGCCAGAACAAACCCTCGTTGCCGGTATTGATGGAACTGTTGAAGTTCATGTCGAGCAGGATAAGATCAAATGGCTGTTTGGCCAATTGGGCCCGGATGTTTTCGGGATTTTTTTCGGTGATCACCTCTCGGGCCTCTGTTTTCAATAGCAGGCGTACCGCCGTCAAAACATCTATATCATCGTCGATTACTAAAATGGAAGCATTCTTAAGGTTCAAGGTGTAATTTTTTTGATAAGCTTCGGGCTTTGGGCCAGGACTTCGGGTTTGACAAAGATGCTGAGCTTACCGGTGATAAATGAATAGTTTTCATGAAATTTTCACAGCTCACAGCTCATCGCTATTGGCTCACAGCTTGTTTCCTACAATTATACCATAAATGCAAACGCATGATAAACAATTTTTAATAATTATCAGGATAATTTAAGATTGTATCAAAAGCGAACACTCTTTGTAACATTACCGGACAATAACGAAAGGTATCGTAGTATAATAAATTGAAAATCATGGTGCTGCTACGTTGGCACATTCTTATCTATACATGTGCAGAAGTTTCTCATGTTGTTTGTTAAGCTACGCCAGGTAGCCAGGCCAGGCGTAGCTTTTTTAAAATTAAAAAGTAGCAATTTACAATGGATAGAGTTATAGAAAAAAAGACTTGGACGACCAAACGTTTACTGACCATCGGCGGCATATTAGGCATTGTGGCATTAATTGCAGGCACTATTTATTCAACTTCAGGCAAATCAAAATTAAACCAGGACACGGACAGGCTTACCATCAGCGAAGTTAAAAGAGGTCCTTACAAAGACAATATCCCGGTGAACGGTATTGTGCTGCCGCTTACCTCTATTTACCTGGATGCAACAGAAGGTGGACGCGTTGAGGAGAAATTCGTGGAAGACGGCGCCATCATGAAAAAAGGGGAACCCATTCTGCGTCTTTCCAATACCAACCTGATGATGACGATGATGAGCCAGCAGAACACAGTGTATAATACCCTAACGCAGATGCAGATTAACCAAAACGCCGCGCTGCAGAATACCGTAAATAAAAGAACATCGATGGCCGACGTGGAAAGTCTTTTCAATGAAGCCGAACGCGTATATAACCTTGATAAAAAGCTGTACAGCGAAAAAGCCATCGGCCTGCAGGAATTTAAACAGGCGGAAAATAATTACAATTATTATAAGCAGAAAAAATTGCTGACACAGCAGATTCTTGCACAGGATTCTGTATCGCGCGCGCAGCAGGCCGCCCAGGACAAAAGATCCTACCAGGGTTCACAGGAAGCCCTGGGCATTATGGAAAAAAAGGTGGGCGATTTGATTGTACGCGCACCGGTTGACGGCCAGTTGACTTCATTGGATGCCGAGATTGGTGAAAATAAAAACCAGGGACAGCGGCTGGGACAAATAGATGTATTGAACGGCTTCAAAGTACGGGTAAACGTGGATGAACACTATCTCTCAAGGATTTTTACAGGCCAGACGGGCGAATTTACTTTTGCCAACAAATCGTACAAACTGAAAATTAAAAAGGTCTTCAGCCAGATACTTAACAATACTTTCCAGGTAGATATGGAATTTGTGGGTGAAGTACCGCAGGGCATCCGTCGCGGGCAGAACCTGCAGATTGTACTGGCCCTGAGCGATGAAACCGTGGCTACATTATTGCCGAAAGGCGGCTTTTTCCAGCAAACAGGTGGCAACTGGATATTCCTGGTAAGCCCCGATGGCAAAACCGCCACCCGTAAAGATATCCAGCTGGGCCGGCAGAGTATCGATTATTATGAAGTATTGGGTGGTCTGAATCCCGGTGACAAAGTAATTACTTCCAGCTATGAAAACTACGGCACTATTCAGGAGCTGGTATTAAAAAAATAGTTTTATCAAATACCATCATACCATTAAACTTTGTTTTATGAAACAAAAACTGATTTACTTCGTCATTCTGATAGCGGCAATGAACCTGCCTGCTGATTCAAAAGAATGCGGCAAGCCAAGCTGTTGCCCGTTGATAGTAAATGCTGTACCGGAAAAAGGCAAAACGGTTGTAAAAATTGAGGAGATGGATGCTGTGCCGGCATCCCCTTTCAGCAGGTTGCTTTTTAACCTGTAACTAAACAACGGCAATTGCGTCTTACACAAACAAAGCGAACATTCAATCAATAACACCCAATCATTTTCAATCTAAACTGTAACAAGATGATAAACATTACCGGTCTTGAAAAAATCTACCGTACAGAGGAAGTAGAAACCGTGGCGCTGAATAAACTGTCGTTTGAAGTAAAAGACGGCGAATTTGTTGCCGTAATGGGCCCCTCGGGTTGCGGCAAATCTACTTTACTGAATATTCTTGGTTTGCTGGACGACCCCGATGCCGGTAGTTTTTTATTCAATGGGATTGAAGTGGCCAAATTCAATGAACGCAAAAGAGCCGAGTTGCGCAAACGCAATATTGGTTTCGTTTTCCAGAGTTTTAATTTGATTGATGAACTGACTGTTTTTGAAAATGTTGAATTGCCCCTGATTTACCTGGGTGTTAAAAGCGATGAAAGAAAAAAACGCGTGGAAGAAGTGCTGGATAAAGTGCAGATCATGCATCGCCGCAACCACTATCCACAGCAATTATCGGGTGGCCAGCAACAACGTGTAGCCGTGGCCCGCGCGGTTGTAAATAAACCCAAACTGATACTGGCAGATGAACCTACCGGTAACCTCGATAGCAGCAATGGTAATGAAGTAATGGAAATGCTGACGGATCTGAATGAACAGGGAACCACTATTATCATGGTTACACACAGTGAACACGATGCGCGTTACAGTCACCGCATTATACGTATGCTCGACGGACAAACCGTTACGGAAAACATCTTGGTATAACAAAAGCAATAATTGCTGATTTCGATATTGCGGGATTTTGGGATTGTGTTGGGTGTAACACGATAAGCAATCAAAGACTCCCAATATCCCAAAATCAGAAATTTCCCGATTATGCTAAAAAACTATTTCAAAGTTGCATTTAGGAATTTGTGGAAACGCAAGGGCTATTCTTTTATTAATATCCTTGGTCTTACCACCGGCATGGCCAGCGCCATGCTGATCATGTTATGGATACAGAACGAACTGGGCTATGACCGGTTCTACACTAAAACCGACCGGATATACACCATGTATAACCGCGACAAGTTCAATAATGAGCTGTGGGCATGGAATACCACGCCCAAGATCATGGCGCCCACCATTAAACACGATTACCCCGAAGTGGAAGATGCAGTTCGGTATAATAATATCACTTTCCTGGCAACGGTTGGAGAAAAAAAATTAAACGTACGCGGGGCATTTGCAGATAGCGGCTTCCTGAAAGTATTCAGCTTTCCCCTCCTGGAAGGCAATGCCGAACACGCATTGGCAGGTAACTATGATATCGTGCTCACCCAGAAAATGGCAAAAAAATTATTCGGTAACGAGGATGCCATGGGTAAGATAGTACGGATAGACAGCAATGCCAATTTTACCGTAAGCGCCGTATTGAAAGATTTGCCAGCCAACACCTCATTTGATTTTGAATACCTCTTGCCCTGGGCTTTTATGGAAAAACTGGGATGGAACGATAAGTACTGGGGCAATAATTCGGTGCGCACATATGTTTTACTGAAACCGGGTGCCTCACATGCAACCTTTGACGCAAAGGTGAAAGATATTACCACCAGCCATTCTACCGAATCAGAAAAAGTCTTTTCTTACCCGATAAGCAGACAGCATCTTTATTCGAAAAATGAGAATGGTCAGTTGGTTGATGGCCAGATTGAAACGGTTCGATTGTTTGCCGTGATTGCCGGTTTTATCCTGCTCATAGCCTGTATCAATTTTATGAATCTCTCTACAGCCAGGAGCGAAAAGAGAGCCAAGGAAGTTGGCATTCGCAAAGTTGCGGGCGCATTAAAAGGTTCATTGATTGCACAATTTATGGGAGAAAGCATATTGCTTTCGGCAATTGCATTCCTGCTGGCAGTACTGGCAGTACAACTAAGCCTCCGCGGATTTGATAACCTGGTGGGCAAAGAATTGTTTATTAATTACGGCAATCCGTATTATTGGCTTTTTGCCATTGGCTTTATACTGTTTACCGGTTTTATAGCCGGCAGTTATCCTGCGCTCTACCTGTCTTCTTTTACACCCGTAAAAGTTTTGAAGGGAACCTTTAAAAAAGTAAATGCCCTGGTTACGCCACGTAAGATATTGGTGGTACTGCAATTCAGCTTCGCCATTATTCTCATTATTTCCACTATTATTGTTGAACACCAGATACAGTTTGCGCAAAACCGCGATGCGGGCTACAACCGCAATAACCTGGTATATGCTTTTACACAGGGTGACGTTGATAAAAATTACCTGCTTATAAAAAATGATCTGCTGAAAAGCGGTGCTGTTGTTTCCGTCAGCAAATCGGCCAATCCCATTACACAACGCTGGAGCGATAGCTGGGGGTTCAGTTGGGAAGGCAGCACCGAGACCGATAAAAAACTCGATTTTGTTCGCCTGGGCACCGATGCCGATTTTATTAAAACCATTGGCGTTAAATTAAAAGAGGGCCGCGATATCGATGTATACAATTATCCTACCGATAGTACGGCTGTTATGCTGAACGAAGCTGCAGTGACTGCTATGCACCTGCAAAACCCCATTGGACAAATCATCAGAAGCGGCGGTGATGGTGATCGCAAATTTCACGTAGTAGGCGTGGTAAAGGATTTTATTCTGGAATCTCCTTTCGAGAAAAAGGTAAATGCCATGATGATCATGGGACCTGCCAACGATTTTTTCCAGGTGATGCACATGAAACTGAACCCGGCCCATTCAACAGCCGAGAATATTGCTAAAATGGAAAAAATCTTTAAACAATACAATCCCCAGTATCCCTTTGAATATGTATTTGCCGACGAATCGTACGCGAAGAAGTTTAAAGAACAACAGCGTACCGGCGTTTTGGCAACGCTATTTGCCTGTCTTACCATTTTTATCTCATGCCTTGGTTTATTTGGCCTGGCCACCTACACGGCAGAGAACCGCATTAAAGAAATTGGCGTACGCAAAGTGCTGGGGGCCTCTGTGTTCAGCATTACATCCCTGTTGTCAAAAGATTTTTTAAAACTGGTTTGCACTGCACTGATCATTGCTTCACCGGTTGCCTGGTGGGCCATGCACAAATGGCTTCAAAATTATACCTATCATGTAGATATCGAGTGGTGGGTATTTGCCGGCGCCGGCGTTACGTCGATATTGATTGCCTTGCTTACCGTAAGCTACCAGTCGGTACGAGCGGCTATTGCTAACCCTGTGAAATCCCTGAGAACGGAATAGCACTGCGCGGCCGTCGCGGCTTTCCGCCCACAACATGAGAATGACCTGTGAATTCCATTGGTGCCGTAACAGTAACCTGTTACTGAAACCGAAGCCTGTTTATATAACTAAAATTCGCCGTCATGCTCAGGAACTATTTCACCATCGCTATCAGGAACCTGTTGAAGTACAGGTTTATTTCATTTATCAACCTGTTTGGCCTAACGGTGGGGCTTACCTGTTGCCTGCTGATCACTACCTATATTATCAATGAATTGAGTTTTGATCGGTATAATAAAAATGCGGCCAATATCTACCGCGTCACCCGCAGCTTCAACAACCAGGATGGCGTAGTATCCCTTACCCTCAGCACGGTCTCTCCTCCTTTTGGTTATTATATGCCCGGTGATTTCCCGGAAATAAAAAAACTGACGAGGCTGTACGACAATGGCCTTACGCCGCTCCGGTACAAAGAAAAATTGATCAATGAAGACCACCTGTTCTTTGGAGATGAAAACCTGTTTGATGTATTTTCCGTAAACCTGCTCCAGGGCAATCCTAAAACCGCACTGCTGGAACCATATTCGGTGGTGATGACAACGGAAACCGCCAGGAAATATTTTGGTGACGAAGATCCCATGAACAAGCTCATCCGGTACAATAATCAACTTGATTTGAAAGTAACGGGTATCTACCAGGCCTTTCCTGAGAATGCACATATTCATCCTTCCATGCTGGTCTCTTTTAATACCATGAAAGATACCCTGGTGTATGGTGAGAACCTCATCCGAACAAACTGGGGCAATAATTCATTCTTTACCTATGTATTGCTGCCTGATCATTATGATATAAATAAAATGACATCCCGTTTTCCGGCGTTTCTCGACAACCATATGGCCGGTCAGTATGGCGGCAACCAACCCTCAAAATTTACCAAACTGGGTTTGCAGCCACTAACAGGTATCCACCTTTACTCGCATACCGATTATGAGGCGGAAGCCAACAGCGATATAAAACGGGTATATGTTTTTGGTGCCATTGCGTTTTTCATACTGTTGATTGCCTGTATCAATTACATGAATCTTTCTACGGCCCGTTCCGCCCTGCGTGCACGCGAAATCGGCATCAGGAAGGTAATTGGTGCCCGTAAACAAGAATTGATCTTCCAATTCCTGAGCGAATCAGTATTGATTTCCTGGATGGCCATATTGCTGGCAGCCGCGTTGCTATATTTCAGCATCCCCTGGCTGAATAAAATGACCGACCAGCACCTGTCGGTTTCCTTATTGTTCAAATGGCAGGTATTGTTGCCCGTATTGCTCACCCCATTCGTGGTAGGCATTGTATCGGGCATTTATCCTGCGCTTTTTATGTCGGGCTTTCAGCCTGTTAAAACACTGAAAGGATTGTTCAAAGCCGGTAGCGGCAATATCTCGTTTCGCAAAGTGCTCGTGATAACGCAGTTTTCCATTTCCATTATCCTTATTATCACTACCGCAGTCGTTTTTCAGCAATTGCATTTCATGCAGCAAAAATCGCTGGGGTTTGACCGTGAGCACCTCGTTATTTTAAATTATAACAATGCCGTTAGCCCCCGTTTTGAATCTTTCCGGAACGAATTAATGTCGGAAGCCAGTTGCAGGGACGTTACGCGTTCTTCCCGCATACCCACCGGCAGGTTACTGGATAATATGGGTGCTTCTACCCTTTCCGGCGATTCATTGCAGCCCACCACCATGGATATTAAATATGTTGCCATTGACGAACATTTTATCCCTGCTTACGGAATGAAGATGGCAGCGGGCCGTAATTTTTCAAAAGAATATGGCACCGATACAGCCAATTTCATTATCAACGAAATGACGGTAAAAGCGCTGGGCTGGCCCTCTGCGCAGGCTGCCGTGGGTAAGGATTTTAAATATGGCAGAACAAGGGGCCATATCATTGGCGTGGTGCGCGATTTTCATTTTGAAAGCATGCACCAGCCCATCGTACCTATGATACTACTGATGCTGCCCGAAGCACGCAGTTACTATAATAATATTTCCATAAAGATTGCCGGTAATAATATTCCGTCCTCCATCGCTCACCTGGATGCCGTATGGAAAAAATATCTACCCGAAGTTCCGTTTCAGTCTGCTTTCCTGGATGAAAATTTTGACGCATTGTATAAATCCGAACAAAAGCAGGGCAGCATCTTTACTGTTTTTTCATTCATTGCCATTTTCATTGCCTGCCTGGGCCTGTTCGGGCTGTCTGCTTTTTCTATCACGCAAAGAATAAAAGAGATTGGCATACGGAAAGTTCTGGGTGCCAGTACGGGCAGCATTGTAGGACTATTATCAAAAGATTTTTTGAAACTGGTTGCAGTGGCTGCCGTGATTGCATTCCCCGTGGCATGGTATGCGATGCACAACTGGCTGCAGGATTTTGCTTACCGCATCAATATGCCCTGGTGGATATTCTTGCTGGCAGGTATCATTGCAGCCATCGTAGCCCTTTGTACCATTAGTTTCCAGGCCATCAGAGCCGCATTGTCGAACCCCGTGAAAAACCTGAGAACGGAATGAGAACCTGAGGCACGAGGCGTGAATAATTTTTGGATATGTAGTTAAGGATATTAGTTGTACGCTCGAGCCTCACAGCTAACAGCTAACAATTAATAGCTAACAACCAACAGCTTCTTCATGATAAAGAGCTTTTTTAAAATTGCGTTGCGCAACCTGTTAAAAAGGAAAGCCTACACGTTTATTAATGTGATGGGGCTGGCTACCGGTATGGCTGTATGCCTGCTGATCATTTTATTTATTACGGACGAATTAAACTACGACCGGTTTCATGAGAAGGGAGATGATATTTACCGCCTGGTAGTAAAACGACAGTACCCCGGCCGCGTTTCTTCTTACGCTATAGTACCGCAATCTTATGCCTATGCCGTAAAGCAGGAATGCCCCGAAGTAAAAGAAGCGGTGCGCATTTTTGATTTTACCGGTGCTGGCAGCTTCCAGCTTAAATATGGCGACCAATCATTTGAAGAAAAAAGAGTGCTGGGGGTCGATTCAAATTTTTTCAATGTTTTTAGCGCGAAAATACTGGCGGGTAGCGCTGCCAACGCGCTGTATGCCGCACATTCGGTGGTGCTGACTGCAACGACTGCCAAAAAATATTTTGGTTCAGTTGACAACGCCGTAGGTAAATTGCTGCAACCCGAGGGCGTTGGAAACGATCCCTTAAAAGTTACCGCTGTATGTGCAGACTGGCCCGAGAATGCCCATTTTACCTTTGATCTGCTGCTGACCACAGCCGGTAACCGCAACCTTACCAATACCAATTACGTCAACTTTGCCGCACATACTTATATCCTGCTCAACAAAAACACTTCAGCTGCAAACATAGAAGCGCGTTTTCCGCACATTATAGAAAAATATGCAGCGGGCGATATTGAAAAACGTTTTGCGCAAACATTCAGCCAGTTTCAGAAGAACGGTAATGGTTATACCTATTACCTTCAACCTTTAAAAAAGATTCATCTTATTTCAAACCTTGAAAATGAGCTAAAACCCAATGGCAGCCTCCGGGCGGTCTATATTTTTGGCGTGGTGGCTGTATTCATATTGCTGATTGCCTGCATCAACTTTATAAATCTTTCTACCGCAAGATCTACGGAGCGGGCCAAGGAAGTAGGTATACGCAAAACATTCGGGTCGGAAAAGAAATCTTTGATCAGCCAGTTCCTGATAGAATCGGCCTTATTGAGCACCTGCAGTATTGTATTAGCAGTACTGCTGGCATTTTTATTATTGCCATTCTTCAACCAGGTATCGGGTAAACACCTCCAACTTTCTGTCTTTTTTACGCCTTCGCATATTCTTATTATGCTGGCGCTGACCATTTTCACTGGTATAGCAGCGGGCCTGTATCCTGCTTTTGTACTGTCATCTTTTCGTCCAATAGCTGTACTGAAAGGCCATTTTAAAACCAGCACCTATGGCACCCTGCTCAGGAACGGCCTGGTTATTTTTCAGTTCTCCATCTCCGTTATATTGATTATATGCGCCATTATTGTAAATGCGCAGATGAACTATATGACCAATGCCGGTGAGCTCGGGTTCAACAAAGATAATGTCATCATCATTGAAAGGGCCGATTTACTGGGCAACCAGACAAAAGCTTTTAAAAATGAATTAATAGGTATCCCGGGTGTTGCCGGCGCCAGCAGCACCAGCGCTTTACCCGGGCAGGCAAATTATTTTGGCGTAAGCTGGCAGGTAACCGGCAGCAAGGAACCCGGGGTGACTGGCCGTGGCATTGTTACGGACGACCAGTAC
>Ga0068860_100006042_pt1 | contig 12186 bp, 7 predicted proteins | sample KBSSwiS32_FD_66597 | JGI IMG/M metagenome (GOLD analysis project Ga0068860, IMG submission 66597) | Switchgrass rhizosphere microbial communities from Kellogg Biological Station, Michigan, USA - KBS Switchgrass S3-2 | ecosystem: Host-associated > Plants > Roots > Rhizosphere > Soil ... | reverse complement strand
GCTGGTGTGGAACTCGCTATCCAGAGCGGTGGGACGCTGCAACTGTCCATCGAGCACTTCAGCGGCTACGTCGCGACCTGGCCTATCCGAGAGGCTGACTGGCGCACCTTGGCGCGCCAAACATTAGAGGCCAAGGAAGCGGCCCTTCGTCACGTCATGGCGACTTGGCTAGGCCTTCGCGCCCAAATGATCATGGAAGGCGCCGATCCGTCGAAGTTCTTGACCGAGGTCGAGTTCGCCCGCTCCATGCTCGAGAAATACGTAGCCGAGGTGCTTGCCCCCAGGATCCAGGCGGCAGCGAACGGCTGCCGCGAGAGCCAGGACGCGATCGGGTATTGGATCGCTTACTGGCGGCAGGTCGCGTTTCTGAATGTGGCCGATGACCCGGACTTCTTCGTGACGATCAATGGGCGCACTTATACGGGCATGTTCGAAATGCCTGAGTCGCTTCTGCCGACGGCCGTCGAGAATTGCCTCCGGGAAGATTACCAACGCTGCGTGGCCAGCGGTGACTTCTTCGTGCTGTACCGGCGGATGCTCACCTTCTACCGTGTGACGCAGCTCATCGGGCAGGAGTTCGAGCCTGCCTGGATAACCCTGGTGAGCGGCTATTTGCAGAGGTGCGGCCGCTGGGAGCTCGAGGTTGCGACCCGGTCCCGCTCCGAGGTGGGCGAAAGCGGCCTTGTCATCACAGCCAACCTGCGGCGGACGGTCAAGCTGGCCTGGAAGCAGGGTGATGGCCAGGGCATGGACACGCTCTTCCTAGCGAAGATCACCGGCACGGCGGAGCCGACGCTCGAGCAAGTCAACTCTACTTCGGGCGACTGCACTCTCAGCTTCGGTCCACCGAGCTTGGAAACTCCAGCCGAGGCGTCGCTTCGTAAGCTCGAATGGGAGTACCCGGATGACCCGGGAACTCCCGACTGGGCGGCAAGCGGCTACCCCACTGCGCTCGAGATAGCCCTGCACCCCGGAACGCTGCGAACGACGATCGCCGTACAGTGTCCGGAAGGTTCTCCAAAGCAGCTCCCGTGGGAGTTCGACGGCGATCTCCTCACCAGCCTCATGTTGATGGCCAAACACGCCGTGCGAGATGATGACCACCCTGATCTGGGAGCGCAGAAAGTCCTCTTCGGCACGGGATGGGAGTTCGCTGGCCTTAACCCGTTCCGGGCGCGCCTTGCCCGCGAGGCTGCTTTCGTGGGCGGTCCCATCGCACTTACAGCGCGGATTGAGATGGACCTGCGCCACGCGCCTGAGTAGAGCGTCCGCGCAGCTGCAACGTTAGCTTTCGGCAGGAGCTGTCGCTCAGCACCGCGAAGTCGAGAGGCAGCGTCAGTCTCAAGCAGTTGGCGCAGGTAGATGGCACGGAGAGAATGGCGCTTGCGCTCGGCGCTATACGATGCGCCATGATGCTTCGCCGTCCTTGGATTGCTGTCCTCATCGGAGCCGCCCTTCTGGTTGCGCGGACGCGACGAGTTCCTTGACTATCACGTCCGCTTGCAAGGCTTCGAGAAGCTCTTCCGCGCTCACGTCGCGGTCCGGACCAGCTGGGCGAGTGCGACACCGTCATATCGGTCGAATTCGGAGAATCCGCTCATAGGTCCTCCGTGCTCGATGCGTCGACAGCCATCTACCGCAGAAAGTGGCTTACCGCACCCGTGCGGTGTAACTCGGTTCATTCTGCGCCACAAGACATCGCCGCGCCCTAACAAGCCAACCGCTCGTCGGTGCCGCGCGTACCGGCGATCTGAGCCGTCCCAAAGCGGTCGCTCGTGACCGTCTGGTATTGGCCGTGAGCCGCCCTTTCCTAGGTTCGCTCGCGACCCACAGCACCAGCCTCGCTGGCGCATTGATCTTGGCTTCAAGTGCCGATCACTGGATCACCTCATCCGCGCGCATCAGCAGCGCCCGTGGAATCGTGAGGCCGATCGCCTTTGCGGTCTTCATGTTGATGGCGAGCTCGAACTTGGTCGGCCGCTCGACCGGCATGTCGGCGGGCTTTGCGCCCTTCAGGATGCGATCGACGTAGCCGGGGACGCGTCGTGCGACATCCCTGGGATCCGCGCCGTAGGACAAGAGCAGGCCTTTTTCCATCAGATACTTGTTCGCGGTGATCGACGGGATCCGCAACCGGATCGCGAGCTCGCCGATGCGCTCTGCATTGGCGGTGGCAATCACGGCCGGAAGCACGATCAGAGCGCCGGGACGAGCACGCTCGATGGCCGCCAGAGCAGGATCGACGTCCGCGGCGTTCGCCATCGCCACCGGCAGAAGTTTCAGCTTCAGGCCTTGGGCCGCAGCCTGCATGTCCCTGAGGGTGAACTCGACACCGGGATTGGCCGGGCTCCAGACGACGCAGACGTCAATGGCCGCCGGGACGAGGTCCCGCACCAGCTGCAGCAGCTTCGTGACCGTGTCGGACTGCGCCACCGTGACGCCGGTGATGTTGCCGCCTGGCCGCGCAAAACTTTCCACCAGTCCTTCCTCGACCGGATAGCTCGGGCCGCTGAACACGATCGGGATCGACCGGGTCGCTTCCTTCATCGCCTTGGTCCCCTCGGAACCACCGACGACGACGACATCGGGATTGAGGCGCGTCATTTCCGCGACCGCGTCGCGCAGCCGTTCGGGCGACCCTTCCCACCATCGCCATTCGATGACGACGGTACGACCCTCGACGTAGCCGAGTTCCTGCAGGCCCTGGCGCAGGGCCTCACCGCCGGTCGCCACCTTCCCGGGGTACAGGACACCGACGCGTGGCAAGCGGGCCGCTTGCTGGGCCCCGGACGTGAACGGCAACGCGACAGAGCCGCCTGCGACGCCGCCCATGAATGTTCGCCGATCCATCCTCACCTCACCGACGAATGGAGTCCAACGATAGTAACTTCGACGGTTCGATGACAGCTTCCCGCAGGTCGGGGTGCCGCGGCCTGATGCCTTGACCGGCAGCGGACTGTGTTGGTGTGAGTCGCGACCCGAACCCCACAAAGCGGACGTTGACGAGTGACCGGAGGTGGCCGACAGGGGTCCTACCCGCACGACCAGCAGGTAGGTCGCTAGCTAGCGTCGCTCAGCCGGTGAACATCGCGCACTGCTGCGGCAGCTCCAACCTACTGCTCCGCAAACCCCGCCTTGCGCATTCCAGACAGGATGTTCCGCTCGTACTGTTCTCGATAGTTCGGGTTGTCCGAATCCTTCCAATTATTCGCCCTCCAGGCAGCGACCGTCAGGCCGGGCCACCGTGCAAGTGCCCTATCCCTTTCGGCTGCGGCTTTCGCGGCGTCGCCTTTTTGAGCGTACGCCGCAGCAAGCCAGATGTGCTGGTTGGCGCTTGCCCTTCCGCTCACGGCCTTCTCGCAACTTGCTATCGCCTCGTCGAACTGACCAAGCGCGAGGTGCGTGCGACAGAGGGCAGCCTGGTAGTCGAAGTCTCTGGCGACGTCCGGTTTGATTTCCAATTCCTTCGCGAGCGCGTGAAGTGCTTCCGCAGGCCGTCCCAAATGAATCATGTCCCAGGCGAGGTCGGCGTAGGACCCATGCCGAGAGGGACCGAGTTGAAGCGCCCGGGTGCGGGCCTCCGCCATCGCGGCCCATCGGAACTGATGACGCAGCGCATCGGCACGTAGATTCCAGGCAACAGGGTCAAGGTCATCCAGCGTCACCGCCCCCAGCGTCAATTCCTCCATCTGCGCGATGCGCTTTGAGTCGAGTGTCCGGTCGGGCGAACTGTCCAGGTCTCTCTCGACCTGAACTGCCTTGCCCCACAGCCCCGCGGCCAGCTTCGGGTTCTGCCTCAGCGCTGCGTCGCAGAGTTCCATAGCCTTGTTTGAATCCAAGTCACCATTGGGCTTGAACGCCATGAAGTTGCCGCGAAATACCAGCTCCAGCGCGCTGGCATCGCGCGCGGGTTGCGCGGGCAGACGGCGCAATTCTGCGTTCACGAGCGCGACTCGCACGGCATTCGCGGCGCGCAGCACGGCAAGCTCTGGAAATTCGACCAATCTTGCCTCCGGGGTGTCGATGCGCCCGGCCCAGGCCTGCACCCGGGTGGGCGCATCGACGAGCCGCGCGTCGACCACGACCTGTCCACTCTGCCGACGGATTTCGCCTTGGACCAGATAGCGAACATTCAACTCCTTGCCGACAGCGCGTACGTCGCCGAGTTCGCCGCGGTAGGCTGCAACCGTATCCGCCGGAACCACCGGCCTGCCGATCACCGTCCGGGCCAGCTCGGCCGTCACCGCCCGGGTGAACGCGTCGGCGAACGGGTCCGGTGCCGAGCCCCCAGCGGACTTGAACGGCAGCACCGCCAACGACAGCAGCGGCGGCCCGCTGGCTGAAGCCGGGCCGCCCGGGTCGCGCGTCAGATAGGCTGCAACGCCGGCGGCCAAGCCGACGGCCAGCACGCCCATGGCGAGCCAGCGCAGGCGGCGCAGCCATGACGCCGCTACCGGCTTGCCCAATGTGCCCAACGCCGCCTCGCCACCCTGCACCTTGGCGGTGACGCGAAACGCCCGCACCGGGTCGGTAATGTTCTTGACCTGCTGGTCGCCCAGGTCCTCGAAGGTCGCCGCGACCCGGTGCCGCACCGAGCCGCGCACCGCATCCGACACGGTGATGCCGCCCGGCAGCGCCAGCCCTTCGAGCCGGGCGGCGATGTTCACGCCGTCGCCGTAGACCGTGCCATCGGGCTTCTCGATGATGTCGCCCATGTGCACGCCGATGCGAAAGCGCATTCGCCGGTCCGCGGGCACACCGTCGGCCAGCGCTTCGAGCGCCTGCTGCACGTCCAGCGCCGTGCTCACCGCGCTGGCGGCGGTTTCGAACACCGCCAACACCGAGTCGCCAGCCATGTCGATGACGTGGCCGCCGTGGGCCTGGATTGCAGCGCGGAAGGCCTCGCGCGCCGCATCGAGCGCCGCAACGGTGGCCTGCTCGTCCTGCGCCATCAGGCGCGAGTAGCCCGCGGCATCGGCAGCGAGGATCGCGGCCAGTCGCTGACGGATGCCTTTGGCTTCGCTCAACACCACCTCCGAGCATTCGGCGCATGCTATGCAAAAGGACGGGCACGCGCCAGCGCTCGGCAGCTGACTGCAGCGCTACAGGAATCTCACCAAGAGTGTCGAAGATGGACCGCTGCTGTTACGCAGTCCGCGTTCTTGCCATCAAAAAGCATGAGTCCGATGCGTGACCGCAGAGCCGACTGTCGTCGCCGGCTGCTGATGGCCGACTTGAGACTGTTGGGGACGACCGCTCGGAGCGAATGCCGCTCTGAGAAGCCGACGCGGCACCAAGATGGTCGTTCCCGAGGTAGACAGGGTTAGCCGGGACTCGTCACTTCGGGAGATTGAAGGCCCTGAGTCTTCGCTTTGTTGAGCTCGCTGCTTTCACTCGCAGGGGCGCGCTGCTGGCGATCCTTTCGAACGCAGTTGTTGGCGCGCGCGATCGCGCACCTGCAGAACGAGCGCCCTCGACGACGCTGGGCCGCGCTTGCGCGTGCTGCGCCACGGGCAGTGCCGCAGCGACGACGCGGTCGCGCCGATCCCGGCGTCGCACGCCGCGGCGACGGCGTAACATGTGCCGTCAACCAGGCCCCACGCGGGTCGACGGGCGTGAACGCGACGGGGCTCAGGCAGCGATTGACGGCGATCCTCGCCGCGGATGCGGCGGGCTATTCCCGCCTGATGGCGATCGACGACCGCGCCACCGTGGCCGCACTCGACGCCGCTCGCGCGGTCTTTCGCGCGCACATCGAGGCCAACCAGGGTCAGGTCATCGACATGGCCGGCGACTCGGTGCTCGCCGTCTTCGAGACGGCGGTCGGGGCGGTGGCCGGCGCGATCGCGGTGCAGCGCGAGCTCGGCGCGGCTGCGAACGACGCACCGCACGACCGACAGATGCGCTTTCGGATCGGCATCCACATGGGCGACGTCATCGAGAAGGCCGACGGCACGGTGTACGGCGACGGCGTCAACATCGCCGCGCGCCTGCAGGCACTCGCCGAGCCGGGCGGTATCGTCGTCTCCGACGCGGTGCACGGCGCCGTTCGGGGCAGGGTCGGCGCGGAGTTCGTCGACCAGGGCGAGCAGCGGGTCAAGAACATCGAGCATCCGCTGCGCGCCTTCAAGGTCGCATCGTCGCCCGCCTCGGCGGACGGCGCTGCGACGACGTCGTCGTCGCCGCCGGCGCTGCGGGTACCCGACAAGGCCTCGCTCGCGGTGCTGCCGTTCACCAACATGAGCGGCGACCCCGAGCAGGAGTACTTCGCCGACGGCATCACCGAAGACATCATCACCGACGTCTCCAAGGTCTCCGGCCTGTTCGTGATCGCACGCAACTCGACGTTCACGTTCAAGAAGCAGATCGTCGACATCAAGGAGGTGGGACGAAAGCTCGGCGTGCGCCACGTCCTCGAAGGCAGCGTGCGCAAGGTCGGCATGCGGGTGCGCATCAACGTGCAGCTGATCGACGCCGAATCCGGCGGCCACGTCTGGGCCGACCGCTACGACCGCGACGTCGAGGACATCTTTCTCGTCCAGGACGAGGTGACGCGAAAGATCGTCCAGGTCCTCGAAGTGACGCTCACCGGCAGCGAGCGGGCGCGCTCGCAGGGGCGTGGCAAGGTCAACCCCGAGGCCTACGACTATCTGATCCGTGCCCGCAAGTGCATCCTCGACTTCAGCGCCACCGCGGTCGTCGAGGCCCGCGACATGCTCGAGCGTGCGCTGGCGATCGACCCGGCCTTGGCACCCGCCCACGCCGCGCTGGCGCTCGCGATCGGCACCGAGTACGTCAACGGCTGGAACGGCCGCACCGCGAACGACCTCGAACAGGCGCTGGCGTTCGCGCGCAAGGCATGCGAGGTCGACCCGCTCGAGCCGGTCGCGCAGCACGCACTCGGGATCGCCCTGATGTGGATGCGAAGGCTCGACGAAGCCGAGACCGCGGTGCGACGCGCGCTCGAGCTCGACCCGAACTCTGCGCAGGGACATGGAGCGCTCGGCAACGTCATGCATTTCGTCGGCCGTCACGAGGAGGCACTCGAGTCGCTGGCGCTCGCGCTCCGGCTCGACCCGCAGTTCAACCTGTGGATCCATGCCATGGGACGCGTTCAGTTCGTCCTCGGCCGCTACGACGAGGCGGAAGCGACCTTCAAGCGGCGCCTGATCCACATGCCGACTTCGGACGTCACGCGCGCCTACCTCGCCTCGCTGTACGGGCACACCGGCCGTCACGACGAGGCGCGTCGGCTCTGGCAGGAGCTGATGGCGTTGAATCCCGCCTACAGCATCGAGCACACGCTGCGAGTTCTCCCCTACCGCAACCCCGCGACCCTCGAGCAGTTCGTGGCGGGTCTGCGCAAGGCCGGGCTGCCGCAATGAGCGATGCCGTTTGCAATCAGGACCACGAGGCGCAGCGGCAGCGCTGCCCGTCGGCCCTGTAGGGCGTGCCCCGATGCCAGAGCCACGGGTTGGTGCTTAAATCGCCTCGCTGGCGAGGAGTCGACATGGATGCCCGCACGGGGTTCGGCCGCTGTTTCTTCTCTGCACCCGTGTCACCCACGCGGCGTACCTTCGCCCGCTTCGATATCGCCGACGACGCTGGCTCCGGCGCGCCCTGAGGCCGGGCTGTGACATTTCCGTTCGTGCGGCCGTTGCCTGCGTTCACGATCCTGCTGCCGTTTGTGCCCGTCGCCTCGCCGGGCGACCCGACGATCGTTGCCGTCGCCGTCACGACAAGGATGCCGATACCCGTCCAGCCGACAGGAGACCCACCATGATTCCTGCGAGTTTCGACTACCACGCGCCGCGTTCGGTCGCCGATGCCGTCAAGCTGCTCGTCGACCTCGGCGGCGATGCCAAGCTGCTCGCCGGCGGCCACAGCCTGCTGCCGATGATGAAGCTTCGCTTCGCGCAGCCGGCCCACCTGATCGACCTCGGTCGCATCGCCGACCTGCGCGGAATCGCCCAGTCCGGCGACGAGATCAGGATCGGCGCCATGACGACCGAGGCCGAGCTGCTGCGCTCGAGCCTGCTCGCCGAGAAGGTGCCGCTGCTCGTCGAAGGTGCCGGCTGGATCGCCGATCCGCAGGTGCGTGCGAGAGGCACGATCGGCGGCGACATCTCGCACGGCGATCCGGGCAACGACCAGCCGGCGCTGATGCTCGCCCTCGACGCGTCGTTCGTGCTCCATGGGCCGAAGGGCGATCGCGTGGTCAAGGCCGACGGCTACTTCATCGGTCCGTACGCGACGCAGCTGGAACCTGACGAGATCCTGACGCAGATCCGCATCCCGGTGCCGCCGCCCGGAAGCGGCTGGTCGTACCAGAAGCTCAAGCGCAAGACGGGCGACTTCGCGACGGCGGCGACGGCGGTCATGCTGCAGATGAAGGGCGGTCGCGTCGCCAAGGCTTCGATCGCGCTCACCAACGTCGGCCCGACGGCGCTGAAGGCGAGCGCCGCGGAAGCGTCGCTCGTCGGCAAGGCGATCGACGATGCCAGCGTCGGCGAAGCGACCAGGCTGGCGATGGGAATCTGCGAGCCGACGTCCGACCAGCGAGGCGACGTCGCCTACAAGACCGCGATGTGCGGCGAGATGACGCGTCGCGCGCTGCAGGCGGCGGCGGCGCGCGCCAAGGGCTGACGACGCAAACGGAGCGAACGATGGCGAACACGCATACGGTCTCCTTCACGTTGAACGGCAAGGGCGTCACGGTCGACGTGCCGGCGCGCGAGCTGCTGATCCACACGCTGCGCGAGCGGCTCGCCCACACCGGCCCGCACATCGGCTGCGAAACGTCGCACTGCGGCGCCTGCACGGTCGACCTCGACGGCACTTCGGTCAAGTCGTGCACCGTGCTCACGGTGCAATGCGAGGGCGGCGACATGCTCACCGTCGAGGGCCTCGAGCAGGGTGGCGTCCTGCATGCGCTGCAGCAGGCCTTCCACGAGGAGCATGGGCTGCAGTGCGGCTATTGCACGCCCGGGATGCTGACGCGCGCCTACCGGCTTCTGAAGGAGAACCCGAACGCCGACGAGCAGGAGATCCGGCGCGGCCTCGCCGGCAACCTCTGCCGTTGCACCGGCTACCAGAACATCGTCAAGGCGGTCCAGTCGGCGGCGCGCAAGCTCGCCGCCGCACCCGCGGCCTGACGTCCCGCAACACCAGACGGAGATTTCCATGGGCGACATGTCTGAGCTGAAGGAGCGCGAGGACAAGCTGCAGGGCGTCGGGTCCTCGCTGCCGCGCAAGGAGGATGCGCGCTTCATTCGCGGCCAGGGCAGCTACGTCGATGACATCAAGCTGCCCGGCATGCTGTTCGGTGCCGTCGTTCGCAGCCCCTATGCGCACGCCCGCATCAAGTCGATCGACAAGAGCAAGGCGCTGGCGGCGCCGGGCGTCGTCGCGGTCCTCACGGCCGATGACCTCAAGCCCGTGAACCTGCACTGGATGCCGACGCTCGGCGGCGACGTGCAGGCGGTGCTCGCCGACAAGAAGGTCTGCTTCCAGTACCAGGAAGTCGCGATGGTGCTCGGTACCGACCGCTACGCGGCGTACGACGGCGCCGCGCTCGTCGAGGTCGACTACGAAGAGCTGCCGGCGATCGTCGACCCGAAGCAGTCGATGGCCGCCGACGCACCGGTCATCCGCGAGGACATCCAGGAGAAGAAGGAGGTCGGGCACGGCCCGCGCACGCATCCGAACCACATCTTCACGTGGGAGGCCGGCGACAAGGCGGCCGCCGATGTCGCCTTCGCGAGCGCGCCGGTCACCGTGCGCGAGGAGATCCTCAACCCGCGCGTCCACCCGTGTCCCCTCGAGACGTGCGGCTGCGTCGCCTCGTTCAACAAGGCGACCGGCCATCTCACCGTCTACATGACGACGCAGGCGCCGCACCTCGTGCGCACGGTGCTGGCGATGCTCTCGGGAATCGCCGAGAGCAAGATCCGCGTCGTCGGCGGCGACATCGGCGGCGGCTTCGGCAACAAGGTGCCGGTCTACCCGGGCTACGTCGTCGCGATCGTCGCCTCGATCGTCACCGGCGTGCCAATCAAGTGGATCGAATCGCGCATCGACAACATCTCGACCACCGGCTTCGCGCGCGACTACCACTGCGTCGGCGAGCTCGCCGCCGACGCCGACGGCCGCATCAAGGGCCTGCGCTTCACGGCGCTCGCCGACCACGGCGCCTTCAACTCGCACGTCTCGGCGACCAAGCTGCCGGCCGGGCTGTTCTCGATCTGCACCGGCTCGTACGCGATCCCCAACGCCTATGCCCGCGTCGACGCGGTCTACACCAACAAGGCGCCTGGCGGCGTCGCCTATCGCTGCTCGCTGCGCGTGACCGAGGCGATCTACCTGATCGAGCGGATGATGGACGTGCTCGCGCAGAAAGTCGGCGTCGACAAGGCGGAGATCCGGCGCCGCAACTTCGTCAACGCCGAGCAGTTCCCGTACACGACGTCGTTCGGCTGGACGCTCGACAGCGGCGCCTACCACGGCGCGCTCGAGAAGGTGCTGAAGGCGGTCGACTACGAAGGCCTGCGCCGCGAGCAGGCGGCACGCCGCGCCGACCCAAACAGCCCGACGCTGATGGGCATCGGCCTGTCGACCTTCACCGAGATCGTCGGCGCGGGGCCGACGAAGGTCTGCGACATCCTCGGCATCGGCCTGTTCGACAGCTGCGAGATCCGCGTCCATCCGACCGGCGGCGTGATCGCCCGGCTCGGCACGATGACGCAAGGGCAGGGCCACGCGACGACCTACGCGCAGATCATCGCCACCGAGCTCGGCCTGCCGGCCTCCGACATCGTCGTCGAGGAGGGCGACACCGACAAGGCGCCATACGGCGCCGGCACCTGGGGCTCGCGCTCGACGCCGGTGTCGGGCGCGGCGACGGCGCAGGCGGCGCGCAAGATCAAGGAGAAGGCCAAGCAGATCGCCGCCCACCTGCTCGAGGTCGGAGAGGGCGACCTCGAATGGGAGATCGACCGCTTCAAGGTCCGCGGCAACCCGGGCCAGGCGAAGACGATGAAGGAGATCTGCATGGCCGCGCACACCAGCAACATCCCGGCGGGGATGGAGCAGGGCCTGAACGCCGTCTCGTACTACGACCCGCCGAACCTGACCTTCCCGTTCGGTGCCTACCTGTGCGTCGTCGACGTCGACCGCTACACCGGCGAGGTGAAGGTGCGCCGCTTCTACGCGCTCGACGACTGCGGCACGCGCATCAATCCGATGGTGATCGAGGGCCAGATCCACGGCGGCCTCACCGAAGCGTTCGCGGTGGCGATGGGGCAGCAGATCCCGTTCGACGAGAACGGCAACCACCTCGGCAACAGCCTGATGGACTACTTCCTCCCCACCGCCGTCGAGACGCCGGTCTGGGAGACCGACCACACGGTGACGCCGTGTCCGCACCATCCGATCGGCGCCAAGGGCGTCGCCGAGTCGCCGCACGTCGGCGGCATCCCGTGTTTCAGCAACGCGGTGATCGATGCGTTCGCGCATCTTGGCGTCACGCACATGGACATGCCGCACAGCGCCTGGCGCGTCTGGCAGCAGTGCCATGCGCTCGGGCTCGACCGACGCTGAGGCCGTGCATCCCGCTGGGCGATCGTGAAGGTTTCGCTCGAGAAGGCGTACCCGGTGCCGGCTTCAGCCGACACCACGTGGGCGTTGTTGCAGGACATCGAGGCGGTCGCCGGCTGCATGCCCGGCGCGCGCATCAGTGAGCGCGTCGACGATCGGCACTACAAGGGCACGGTCGCGGTCCGCTTCGGCCCCGCCAACATGACGTTTCGCGGCGAAGTCGAGGTGGTCTCGGTCGAGCCGCCGGGACGAACCTTGCGTCTGATCGGCAAGGGCACCGACACCACCGGCGGCTCCGGAGCCTCGATGGATCTGACGGCGCGCGTCGAGCCGCTCAGTGTCGATTCATCCAACCTCGTCGGAACGAGCGAGGTGTCGATGAGTGGCAAGGCCGCGACCTTCGGCGGCAGGCTAGCGGTTCCGGTGGCCGAGCAAATCCTGCAGCAGTTCGCGGCCAACTTCGCTGCCAAGGCCAAGGAGCGGCAGCTCGCCGCGGCCGCCCCCGCACCGGCCGCCGAGGGTACTCGTGCTGAGGTCGCCGCCGCGACGGCGCCGACCCCGGCGCCGCCCGAGAAGCAGCTCAACGCCCTG
>Ga0068860_100006038_pt1 | contig 12189 bp, 5 predicted proteins | sample KBSSwiS32_FD_66597 | JGI IMG/M metagenome (GOLD analysis project Ga0068860, IMG submission 66597) | Switchgrass rhizosphere microbial communities from Kellogg Biological Station, Michigan, USA - KBS Switchgrass S3-2 | ecosystem: Host-associated > Plants > Roots > Rhizosphere > Soil ... | reverse complement strand
CGGAGAGCTCAAGACCTCCCACCACCTGCACCGCCGGACGGACCGAAGCCGACAGCACCATTCCACTATTTGCATACGCGCTGGACCAGCCGGCGTGCAACCCGCCCCAGATCGTCACCCGGTCTGCGACGCGGAGTGCGGGGACCAGCGACGCGATGGAGTAGACGCGCTCGACGCCGCCCACCGGCTGCTCGCGGGTGAGGCTGTAGCGGAGGACCGCCATCCACGCGTCGGCGCGGTACGCCAGCGAGGAGGTCCCCTCCAGGAAGCCCGTCACCGGGAACTGTGCGCCGGCCGAATTCGTCTGGCTCCAGTTCACCCGCCCGGAGAGCTGGAGCCCCAGCGGCAGGTCCGCCTCGGCCGCCGCGGAGAGCAGGTGCTGCTCCAGGTCCATCGACACCGACGGGTCCAGCGGGGACGGGCGGTGGTCCAGCCGCAGCTCGGCGCGCCCGAAGAGGCGGAGCCAGGGCTGGATGAAGGTGGCGCTCACGCCGGCCGCGTCGCGCATCAGCGCCGAGGGGACGCCCAGCGGGTCGCGCACGCCGCGCTCGTAGCGCGCCTCCAGCTGCAGCGCGCTCCCCACCTGCTGCGAGATGCCCACCGCCCGCGCCAGCCGGACGGCGGTGGCGTCGTGGGTGGCCACGTCCTCCACGAAGGCGGTGGCGCCGCTGCCGAGGTCGGTCCGGGCGCCGGTCACCGCGCGCCCCTGCCCCACCGACGGCCCGTCCACGTCCACCGAGTAGCTGCCGTAGTACCAGTCGCCGCCGCTGCGGTGCTCGCCGTGCGCCCAGACCAACGGGCCAAGCTCCGGCCCGTAGCCGACCTTCGCGCCGAAGGTGCCCAGGGGCTCCAGCGACACCTCCGCGCCCAGCGCCGAGAAGGTGTCCTGCTTCGTCCCCAGGCCGCTGCCGCGCGTGAGCGGCGTCAGCGTCTGCAAGTGGCTGGCGGTGAACGCGAGGGCGGGTGTCGCCCTCCAGGTGAGCTGGGCGCCGGCCGAGGTGCGCCCGCCCTCCTCCGGCAGGCCCACCAGCGGGTCGGCGGCGGCGGTGAGGTCGGAGTCCTTCGCCTCCACCGCCAGCTCGAAGGCGCCCAGCCGGTACCCCACGGACGCCCCCAGCACCCGCCAGCCGATGGGCTGGGGGCCGAAGGGCGCGCGCGGGTCGGCGGAGGCGCGCACGTCCGCCAGCGCGCCGACGCGCAGGTCTCCCAGCGGCTGGTCCACGCGCAGCGAGATCTGCCGGAAGAGCCACTGGTCGCGGTGGTCGCGGTCCGAGAAGTTGGGGCTGCGCCAGCGGAAGGCGGCGTCCACCCGCCCGGCGTCGAACAGGCCCTTGCCGCGCAGCCAGACGGAGAGCGCGTCGCCCCCGCCGGTCAACGGCGCCTGCGCCGCCTGCGCGGTGAGCCCGCCGTCGTCGGAGACCAGGAACGCGTCCGGGGCGACCGCCTCGCCGTCGCTGTGGGCCGCCTCGGCGCCGAAGGTGAACGCCCCCACCTGCCCGCCGCCGCGCGCCCGGATCAGCGTGTAGCCCTGGGCCCCTTGCCGCTCGCGCACCGCGCCGCCCGAGAGCTGCCACGGGCCGGCGGAGACGGTGGCGCCTCCGCCCACGGTCTGCCGGCCGTCCGGGCCGATGACGGCGCGCTCGGAGTCCACCACCAGCACCGGCTCCACCCCGGCGGTGAACGCGTCCGCCCCCAGCGCCGGCGGCCCCTGGAAGAACGAGAGCGGCCGCGCCAGGAGCAGCCGCCCGGAGAGCCAGTCCAATTCGTAGTCGCGGCCGCGCTGGAGGTGGCGTTCGGAGAGGGGGAGGCCGGTGAGGCCGTCGCGCAGCTCCACCCGGACGGATTCGCTCCCCTCCACCACCGAGCCCGCCCCCAGGTAGAAGACGCTGCCGGAGGTGGCGCGCAGCTCCTCGTGCACCGGCTGGGCGACCACCGGCCGCAGCGGGTCCACCGCGCCGGACTGGCCGAAGGCCTTCACCGACAGCTGCGCCGGCCCCAGCGGCGCCGCCAGCTCGAGGTAGGGCCCGTAGAGGGCGCGCTGGAAGCGGCCCACCTCGGCGTCCTCCATCACCGCCCGGCGCGGGCCGTAGCCCAGGGTGCCGAGCTGCTCGTGGCGGGCCTCGAAGCGCAGGCGGCCCTGGGGCTGGTTGGGCGTCAGGCCCACGGAGACGTCGCCCCAGGCCACCGGGTACAGCTCCGGGTCCACGCTCCGCTCGAAGCGCTCGGGGCGGCGGGCGAGGAGGAGCGCGGCGGGCGAACGGAGGCGGTCCACGTCCTCGTCGCGGAGGTCCACCTCGCCGGCCAGGGTCCAACCGAACAGCTGCGCCTCGGCGTGCGCGGCGGCGCGGCCCTGGAGGGCGAGGGCGCCGCGCTGGAGGGAGAAGCCGCCGTCCAGGTCCGCCAGCGCGACCACCAGCGGGCGGAAGGCGGCCTTGAGCAGGAGGCGATCCTCGCGGGGAGATTCGCCGGGGCGGGCGACGGTGAGGCGGAGGTCGTTGTCGCCGGGCTTGAGCTCGAGGGGGAGCTGGGCCTCTCCCGAGGCGCCCACGGTCACCTCGCGGCCGGCGCCGGTCACCTTCGTCCCCGGCGTGCCCTGGACGCGGAGCTGGGTGGGGCCGGCGGCGGCCACCGCGCCGCGCCCGGCGGGGACCTGCAGGGCCGCGTCCTGCTGGAAGCCGCGCGGGACGACGAGGAAGCCGCCCGGGCGCTTGATCGCCTCCAGCACCTGGGTGAGGTAGCGGACGGTGCCGGAGGGGGAGACCACGGTGATGGAGACGTGGTTGGAGCCCGGCTTGAGGGGGACCCAGGCCTGGTAGCGGCCCGCGGCGTCGACCTGGGCCGGCTGGCCGGCGACGGTGACCTCGTCCCCGGGACCGGCCTGGCCGCCCAGGAGGTAGCGCAGCGCGCCGCGCTCCACCTTCGCGCTCGGGGCGGCGCGGGGCGCGTAGCCGGGGGTGACGGGCTGGAGCTCCGCGGCGCCGGCGGAGCGGACGGCGAAGTTGACGATGGCGGCGCCGCCCATGGGCAGCTCGACGGTGGCGGCCTCCGGGGTGGCGGTCTCCCCGGCGGCGAGGGCGCGCGGGTCGATGGCCACGCGGTGCCGGCCGGTGAGGAGGCGAAGGCCGGAGGCGCCGCGCTCGGGGGAGCGGGCGTCCACGGCGGCGAGGTGGAACTTGCCCCCCGGGCCGGTGAGGGCGGCCTGCCCGGTCTCCATCACCACCCGGACGCCGGGGATGCCCGGCTCCGCGGCGCCGCAGCGGCCGTCGCCGTCGGTGTCGCGGCACACGCGGCCCACCACCGCGCCGGTCAGCTCGAAGCGGTCCACCGGGACGCCGGGCGTGGTCTGCGCGGAGGCGGCGGTGGCCAGCAGCGCCGCCCCGCACCGGATCCATGGCGCGGCGCGGCCGGAGATCACGGTTGCACCTCCGCCACCGCGGTCACCCACGTCGCCGCGTCCGCGACCGACACCGTCACCGGCCCCGCGCCCTCCAGCTTGAACGTCGTCCGCCCCTCCGCCGTGGTGCCCGCGGAGCGCGACCCCGCCGACACGCTCACCCGCACGTCGCGCCCGGCGAGCACCGCGCCCTCCGGGTCCTCCACCCAGTAGGTGACGCTCCGGCCCTCCACCTTGATCCGGACGTTCACCGGCACCGGCGGGAAGAGGTCCACCGCCTTTTTGGCCACCGCCTCACCCACGGGCGCCGACGCCGGGTACACCGCCTGCGCGTCGTCCAGCACGTACGCGGTGAGCCGGAGCCCCGGCCACTGCTTGTGCGACAGCTCCAGCTTCCCGGGCACCGGGGTCCCCACGTCCGCGCTGCCGTCGTCCCCGGTGACCAGCTGCCGGTCGCCCACCAGGAGCGGCTGGCGCGACAGCGGCAGCCCCGCCAGGTCCGTCACCCCCACGAACAGGTGCCCGTCGCGGATCCAGGTGGCGATCTTCGCCGGCGCCGACCCCGCGGGCCCGTACGCGCGCGCGGAGATCTCCGCCGTCCCCGCCCCCTCCTTCGGCGCGGTCCACACCGCGCTCCACTTCCCCGGCCCCTTCTCCGCGGGGGCGCTCACCGTCCCCGCCGACGCCCGCACCTCCAGCGACGCCCCCGGCCGCGGCCGGTCCAGCGCGTCCTCCACCACGATCTCCACCGGGAGCTTCCCCCCCAGGTGCGCGTAGTCCTCCGCCGCCACCACCGCGGCCTTGGCCGCCGGGCCCTGCACCACCTCCACCTTCAGCTCGTCCTTCGACACCGCGCTCCCCTGCTTGAACAGCGCGGTGAGCACGTCCGGCTCGGCGGAGAGCTTCCGCGGCGCGGTGTAGATCCACTCCAGCATCCCGCCCTCCACCGCCCGCGGCGCGGAGATCGTCCCGCGGGAGGCGGTGAGCTGCACGTGGGCGTTGGGCACCGGCTGCCCGAACACGTCGCAGACCGCGCAGAGCACGCGCGAGCGCGACACGCCGTCCGCCGGGAGCCGCGCCGGGTTGAGCACGCAGGAGAGCTGGTCGGTGGGCGGCAGCCGCAGGTCCACGTTCTCGCTGCGGTGGTTGCCCGCCTTGTCCACCGCCACGCCCTTCCCCATCTTGGCGCCCGGCGGGGCGATCACCGGGATCTTGAACTTCCCGTCCGGCCCCGCCTCCACCGGGCCGTACTTCTTCCCGGCGATCTCCACCGAGAACTGCGCCTCCTGCTCCACCTTGCCGACGAGGTCGAACGCGGTGGCCAGCGGCACCAGCAGCCGCCCGAACGTCCCGTGGATGGACTGCGGATGCGGCCACGGGTCGAGCGCGGCGATCACCACCACCTCCGGGTACCGCGTCTCCGGCAGGACGTAGCGCGCCTTGAACTCCCCCGGGCCCACCGGCTCCACCGCGGCCAGCGTCCCCACGTTGGCGCGCAGCACCGGCGGCGACCCGCTGGTGTCCGGGGTGCCGTCCGGGTTGCGCACCCGCACCCGCAGCACCGCCTCCTTGTCCTGCCCCTTCACCGGCGCGGCCGGCTCCAGCGACAGCTCCACCCGCGCGCCGGGCGGGCCCACCGGGAAGCGCGCCTCGGCCTGCGCGCCCGCGTCCTGGGCGTGGATCCGGATCTCCTTTGCCCCCGGCTTGGGCACCACCAGGAAGGCGGCCAGGGGCGGCGAGGCCTGCGAGGGCCGCACGTCCGCGCCGTCCGCGGAGACCTGCGGCGCCTTGAGCGGCACCAGCGCGCGCTCCGGGCTCCGCTTGAGCAAGGCGATGGCGAAGCCGTCCGGCGGGACGGGTCCGGCGCCGGGGCCGAGGATCTCCAGCGTCTGCGCCACGGCGAGGCCAGGCGCCAGCAGCACCAAGAGCGGTAGGACGCGCCTCAGGTGCCCCACTCTATACGAGCGATCCACGGCCCCGCAGCAATTCCCGCCGGTGGGCCGGCCCGCCCGCCCCGGCGTCTCCAGGTTCGCCGCGCGCGAGCTCGAAGCACGAAGCGCGCGCGCGGCGTGATGCGGTCACTCCACCTTCGCGCTCAGTCGCGCCGGACGCGCACGGCCTGAGGCCGGCGGCGCGCCGCCAGCCACAGCGCCAGCACCGCCAGCGCGGAGAGCGCCACGCCCGACGTGGAGCTGCAGCCCATGGCGTCCGCCTCGAGCGGCTCGTTCACGTCGTACTGCATCTGCATGTACCGGTCCGCGGTGGTCAGGCGTTCGCCCTCGATCGTCCGCGCGGCGGCGCCCACGGCCCTGGACTCCCTCTTGGCGCAGGAGCAGGTCCCGCTGTCGCTGTAGACCTTGACCGTGTAGCTGGTGCCCTTCTCACCGGCGATGGCGGCCTCCAGGTCGTTCACCGCCTGCATCCCGTCCACCCGGAGCGCGATCAGGTTCACCGAGTGCTTGAACGCGGACGGGCCCACCACGCGCGCGTCGTTGATGCTCACCGCGCCGGAGGTGGCGCCCCGGTTGGTGATGCAGATCAGCGCGCTCGGGTCCGCGTCCGCGAAGGTGGTGGTCCCCACCTGCGGGTGGCCGGTGTCGCGGGTGACGGTCAGCTCCGCCAGCAGCGAGCGGCCCTGCGGGTTCTCGCAGGCGTCGGCCGCGGGCTCGCACTCCGGCGGCGGGGCCGGCGGAGGCGGAGGCGTGAAGGTGAAGGCGTAGACGTCGAAGTCGCCGAACCCGCCCGCCACCGCGTACACGATGCGGCCGGTGCCGTTGCAGACGCTCATGTCGGTGAGCGTCTCGTCCACGCCCGGAGTGTTGGTCACCTGGAACAGCGTGTTCGCCGCCAGGTCGTAGACGTAGATGTCGTACCCGGACCCACCCCCGTTGGACTCGAAGGCGAGCAGGTTCCCGGAGATGGCCACGTCGCGCTGGTCGCCCGGGATGGAGAGGTGGGTCTCGGTGCCGCCGGCCACCGGCTGGTAATAGATGTCGTTCTGGCCGCTCCGGTTGGAGACGTAGACGGCGATGGTGCCGTTGGTGTCCGGCGTCCGGTCCTCTCCCCCGGCGACCGTCAGCGCGTGGGTGGTGAAGAGCCCCGGCCCATCCTGGGTGGCCGAGTAGATGTCGCACCCGGTCCCGTCCGTCTGGCACTTCTCCCACACCACCGCGTTGCCGCTGGGGCTTACCGCCGGGTTCTTGTCGAAGAGGACGTCGTTGGTGAGCCGGGTGACCGAGTTGGTGTTGAGGTCGTAGAGGTCGATCTCCGACTGGTTCGGCGGGACGAGATAGCCGCGGTCTTCGTAGGCCACCAGGTTGCCGCCCAGCGCGGGGCTGCTGGACTTGGTCCCCGGCAGATCGATCCGGGTACCGGCGGCGATGTCGTACAGCGCCACCACGTCATCCCCGTCAGCGTTCAGCTCCGTGAAGGCGACCTTGTTGCCGGCCAGGTCCGAGAGGCGGTCCAGCCCGTTGCCGGGGATCACGTGATCCGTGCTGGTGGTGAAGTCCCAGTAGTGGATCGTCGAGTGCCCGGCGAAGTCGTCATTCGTGTACGAGGCCACGCCGCAGTCGACGTGCGGGTTGGTCTGGTCGCCCTGGCTATTGTTCACCGCCGAAAAGCTTCCGGTCAGCGACGGAGAAGGCGACGCCTGAGCGAAGGCGACCGTGCAAATGCAAGACGCCAGCAGTGCGGCAAGTCGGGTGGTCATAGGGGCCTAATGACCTCCAGAAACGACAAATCCCACGAGCCCGCACAGGCTCCGTGGGATCGGTACCACGACACGCCACTTCTCCGTTCCCACGGCAGTCACGGCCGGCCTTGCTTCGGGCCCCGCGGCTTTGCGCATCCAACCTTTCGGCTGGAATTGCCCTTATACAGGAGCGACGGTGAATCTTAGCGGTCGCTCTCTGGGGCGTCAAGCGAGAGCCGCCCGGGACCGTTCCGCTGCCGGTCCCTCATTTTCAGTCAGTGCTCGTTTACCCAGGGCGGGGGCTCTACCTGCGCTTTCGGCCCGTGCGTGTCTATCCGGACTTCCTGCTCTTCTTCCTCCTGGAGCCCGGCGACCGACCTGGCCTTGACCTTCAGCGGCACCTTCCCGTCCTTGAGCTTGAGGCGCACGTGGAAGTTGCCCTTGGCGTCCACCACGGTGGGGCGCCCCTGCACGGTGACCACCGCGCCCGGCTCCGAGGTGCCGGAGACGGTGACGTCGGCGTGGGTGAGGATCTTCCCCGCGGGCCAGTCCACCTTGAGCAGCAGGCTGGAGGGGAGCGCGGTGGGGTCGGACGGCGCCTCGCCCGGGCGGACCACCGACTCCTGGCCGGCGCGGACGATCACCGTCTTGCCGCGCCCGGCGAACTCCACCTCGCCCTCGCGGGTGCCCACCGCCACCGTGCCCATGGCGTTGTTGCTGATGGCGAAGGTGCCCTGGCGGGTGCGGGCCACCGCGTCGCTGTTGCGCGCGTGGACCTCGAAGGTGTGCTTGCCCGCCTTCACCTTGGCGGTCGCCATGCCGCCGCCGAGCATGACGCGCGAGATGGAGTCGGTCAGCTCGTCGACCGCGACCTCCGTCTGCGGCTCGAGGGCGACCTCGTACTGGTCGCCGCCGGAGAGGATGGCGGTGGACCCTTCACCGGTGCGGACGCCGTCCGAGGGCTGCAGCGTGTCGCCCGCCTTCACCTGGCCCCACTGGCCGCTGGCGCGGCGGATCTCCACCGTGCCGTCGACGCGGGTGACCTTCAGCTCCACCGGCTTGCCGGGCACGGCGGCCTCGCGCGTCTGGGGCGGCGCGTCCTGCAGCAGCAGGAAGTAGCCGGCCGGGAGCGACGCCAGGATCAGCGCCATCGCCAGGTAGAACGGCCAGGCGGAGCGGCGGCGGCGCTTGCGGGCCGGCGGCGGCGCGGGCGAAAAAACCTTGACCGGCGCGGGCACGGACGGCTTCGGCGCCGCGGGCGCGGGTCGAGGGCCGGACGGCCGCGCCGGGGCCTGCCCGGGGACGCCGACCTCGAACAACGGCGCCGCGCGGGGCGCGCTCGGGCGTTGGGGCACCGCGCCCGCGGAAGGGGGCGGTGCGGACGGCGGCTTCGGAGAGGCGGACATCTTGAGGTGGGAGTCGAGACCCGGAACGGAAATCTACCAGAACCCGGCCACAACCCCGCATTCAGGGCCTGGCCGGAGGGTCAGGTAGGCAGGCGAGGGATCCGCACCGCGAAGGTGCTGCCCTTCCCAACCTCCGTGGCCACGTCGATTTTTCCCTGGTGTTCCTGGATGACACGGTATGCCACGGAGAGGCCCAACCCCACGTTCGTCCACACGTCCTTGGTGGTGAAGAACGGGTCGTAGATGCGGGGGAGGTGCTCGGCGGCGATGCCCTTGCCGGTGTCGGTGATCTCCACCACCGCGTTGGGCCCTTCGGAGCGGGTGGCGATCCGCAGCTCCTTCACCTGGGCCTTCATCATCGCGGTGCGCGCGTTCTGCATCATGGCCAACACCACCTGGGAGAGGTGGCCGGGGTCGCCCTGCACCATCAGTGGGCCGGGCTGGAGCTTGACCACCACCGCGATGCCCTCGCCGCGCGTCTGGTGGTCGGAGAGGGAGAAGGCGTCGCGCACCACCGCGTTGAGGTCCATGGGGCGCAGCTGCCCCTTCTCGCGCGCCTGGGAGAAGCGGAGCAGGTTCTGGGTGATCTCCTTGCAGCGCTTGGCCATCTGCTCGATCTTCTTCAGCGTGTCGAAGTCCGGGTCGCTCTCCGGCCGGTCGAGCATCAACAGCTGCGTGTTCCCCAGGATGCCGGCGAGCGGGTTGTTGATCTCGTGCGCCACCCCCGCCCCGAGCTGGCCGATGGCGGCCATCTTCTGGCTCTCCAGGAGCTGGGCCTGGGCGTCCTTGAGCTCCTGGGTGGCCTCCTCCACCCGCTGCTTCAGCTCGTCGTTCCAGCGCATCAGCTTGGCGCGCGACGTCTCCAGCTCCCCGCCCATCCGGTTGAAGGTGTCCGACAGGTCGGTCAGCTCGTCCGCGCCGGAGACGGGGATGCGGGCGGAGAGGTCGCCTTGGGAGAAGGACTCCGCGCCCTTCACCACCGCGCCGATCCGCCGGTTCATCCGGAGCGTGAACGCCCCGCCCAGAAGCAGCAGCACCACCAGCGCGGCGCCGATGGAGGCGAAGACGGTGGAGCGCATGGCGCGCACCGGCTTCAAGGCCACCCGTTCGGGCAGGAAGATCACCGCCACCAGGCCCAGCTGCCCCGGCACCTGGCGCGCGGAGACCAGGTACGGCTCGCCCAGGGTGACCACGGAGAAGCTGTGGACGGCGTCGTCGCGCACGCCCTCGCTCACCGGTTGCCAGAGCGCGGCGGGGAGCGGCTCCAATAGCGCGTGCGCCTCGGAGCTGGACACCACCCTCCCCTCGCGGTCCACCAGGTCGATCCGGCCGCTCTCGGGGGTGGCGCGGGAGGCGAGGATCCGGTCCAGCTTGCCCAGGCCCAGCTCCGCCAGCGCGAACGGGGACTGCGGCTGCGCCTGGAGCTTGACCGCCACCGCCATCGCCGCCATCGCGCCGCGGGAGTGCGGGTAGATGGAGCTGATCGCCGCCTGGCCCTTGCCGCCGCCGGCCATGGGCGAAAGGGGGATGGCGTGCTGGAACCGGTCCCGCCCCTGCTCGTAGGCGAAGGGGGGGTGGCCGTCCTTGCCTTCCTTGATGAACAGCGGCCCGGCCAACAGCTGGCCCTCCGCGTCCACCATCGCCACCGCGCTCACCGTCTCCGACTGCCCGTAGAGCAGCCGGAGCAGGCCGTCGCGCTCCTCGTCGCCGGCGTGCGCCCAGTCGATGTTGAACCGCTCCGCGGAGTGGGCGATGGACTCCACCGCGCCCAGAAGCTCGGTGGAGACCGCCTCGGCGGCGCCAATGGCGCGCGCCTGCTGCTCGCCGGTGATGCGGCGGGTGATCTCCGCCTCCGCCCCGCGCTGGAGCAAAAAGCCCACCACGGCCAGCGGAAGCACCGTGGCCGCGAGCATGAACAGGATCAGCTGTTGGTAGAGCTTCATGCGGGGGCAGGGCCGCGGAGGGCCGAGGCTAGCGGCCAGGCCCCACCGCCACAACCCTCTCGAGAAGCACGGCCCAGATCCAGGGGGCGGTGGGAGGGAGCTTGATCGGGGGGCGGTGCTGGTGTGGGCCCCCCTGGGCGCGGCAAAGCGAATCCCGGTGGGCTACGCCATCATCCGAGCGGCGGCGTTTTTTTGTCTGGCGCCGGCTTCGTCACCGTGATCGGCGCGACCGCTTCCACCAGGGGTGCCCGAGCAGCAAGCTGCGTCGAGCTCGTCTCCTGGCGCTTGGCCTGGAACATCACATCGAAGAGCTCACGCAGCTTCCTCAGCGCCTGCGTGCTGAACAGGCCGGACATGATCGCCCAGCCAACGAACACCCAGGGATGCGTGGCGTAGTCGACGGAGACGCCGAGCAGCCTCGCGCCGAGCACGAGGCTGACCGTCATCGCCATGCCCGCGCCGGAAAACGGCCTGGCCCAGTAATAGAGGACCCACGTCCCACTGTATGTTCCGCTGCCTACGAACGCCTCCAGCGAGGCGAGCCCGCTGAGGGCCCCGCCCAGCGCTCCGCCCAGCGCGACCAGGATGAGCACGTCGAGCAGCGACGCCCTCGGCTCGCGGCCCACGGCCGGCCCACTCGCGATGCGGCCGTCAGCCAGTCCGACCACAACTCCCCCGTCCCGGGCAGACGACCCGGCGTCGCCTCCACCGTCCACGTCGCCGCCGGAGGTCGTGGGCTGCTCCTCAGCGGTGTCTCGCTCCGGAGCGATCTCGAGCGGTTTCAGGTGCCCCCCACCGAACCACAACACCGCCCCAATGGTGGTCATGTAGTAGACGAGCAGCACTCTCTGCGTCCTCTCCATCCTCCGCTTTCCGGGGTTGTCCTCCTTGCCGTAGGTGGAGACCTCTGGCGTGGGAGCGCCACGCTCGCCTTTGCCCTGCTCCGGGTCTCTGGGGCCGTTCTGGTCGTCGTTCATGAAGGGTCCCGCCCGGCTTTAGTTGAAGTCGAACAGCGGCACGTAATAGGCGAGCGTGATCCCCGTCCGAAACGCGCCGCGCGTCGACGAGCCGTCCGTCATCTGAGCGGCGAGAATGCCGGGCGCATAGCGCGCATCGAGCGCGATGAGGAACGTGTGCTCCGGGTCGCCGAGGATGAGCCCCAGCTGGATCCCCGGCGAGAGCACCGTGTCCCACTGCGGAGGTGACGCCCGCCCCGTCGAGTCGTACGCGGCGAACAGACCGAGATCGAGCGCGGTCAGGCCCAGGTGAAACCCGGCCGCCACGTTCTCGGACTTCTTCGGGAGGCGCTGCAGCGCGACTCCCAGACCCAGGCCGAGCTGCGGCGGCATGAACCCCGTCCCGGCCGAGGCGTTGAGAGGGAGCGATTCGCCCTCCGGAGTGGTGCCGTGCGCCCATTGCCAGCCGGTCGTGAACCCGACGGGGACCCCGAGCGACAGGACCCAGTTCTCTTCCCGGCCGGCCCGAACCGTCGTCGCCGAGATCAGATCGTCGATCACCTGCTTGCGCGCCGCGAGGAGTGCCTTGCGGCCCTCCTCGGTGTCCGTGGCGGGGAGCTGGGAGAACGTCACCGAATACGCCGAGATCGCCGTCAGGACCTCGGTGGTCTTGTGGACCAGGTTCACGTCGAGGGCCGGGAGCCCTTGGGGCGCCGCCGCGAGGGCCCCCAGCATGTACTCGGCGCCCGAGGCGATCATCTGCGGCTGATTTCCGTCGATCGCCGCCGTCAACACG
>Ga0068860_100006032_pt1 | contig 12197 bp, 7 predicted proteins | sample KBSSwiS32_FD_66597 | JGI IMG/M metagenome (GOLD analysis project Ga0068860, IMG submission 66597) | Switchgrass rhizosphere microbial communities from Kellogg Biological Station, Michigan, USA - KBS Switchgrass S3-2 | ecosystem: Host-associated > Plants > Roots > Rhizosphere > Soil ... | reverse complement strand
GGACAACTTGCGCCTGGCAATTCGCGGATGCCAAGCCATGCCAGGCACAGGAAGCCAACGCATAGTCCCCCGCCTCATTCCTGCGCCAGTTCGCGTCGGAAAGGAAGAATTGTATCTGAAATAAAAAACCAGCAAAGCGCTGAAAGCCCTGCTGGTAACGAGCGGAAGACGGGACTCGAACCCGCTACCTATAGCTTGGGAAGCTATCGCTCTACCAGGTGAGCTACTTCCGCTTGTATGACTAAAATACAAATTTTATTGCTTCGCCGGTTCACCAGGTGAACACCACCACCTCTTTCCCAGATACCGTTTTTGTCCCGCTTCCGGCCGCCAAAACTTTTCATGATCGTAGCCTGATAAGTTTTATCCGCGACTAACGTCGCGGCCCCCGCTGCCAATTGATTTTGCCCGCCCTGATTGCTTTAATCGGGTCAGCCCGGTTGTCTGTGTGCACCTTACACTGGTTGGTCTCAATTAAAAAAACAGGGCGATTAACAGGATTATTTTCACTGAAACAATTTACTAAACGATAAACCTGATTATCATGAAAAGGACAATTATTATCTATGCTGTAGCTACTGCATTCATCTTTATTTCATTTACCGCATTCAGCCAGGAAAATAACCCTGCAGCGACGCAGCACCTACCAGCATGGGTAAGCGAAAAGGGCTATTGGGTGGTGGAAGCCAATATTCATGTGCCGAAACAATATACAGTGCGTTTTTACACCAATGAAAACAAGCTGGTAGCCACAAAAGAAATCAATGGCGTTGTGTTAAATATGAAAAAAAGAAAAATAAAAATGCGCCTGAAATCAATGCTGGAATCTTCGCTGCACGACTGGGCAATAACGCACCCTGCCGGCACCAATGAAGATCTGGCCCAAAAACCATAACCTGCTCCTCCTTTGTTTCTACAACCCGCCTTTTAACGGTGGGTTTTTCTTTGTTGACAAAAGATGTTCGTCGCAAAAAAACGCTTGTATGACGCAATACCCGTCTTTGTTATGGTTACAAAAAAACCAATTCGTAATTTTAAGCAAGCAGTTATGCAAGAGCATCCCTTTATATTTTCTGACAGGCCGCGCCACCGCCTGCAAAGACACCTGGCCTTCTGGGCTTTCTGGTGGCTATTCCTGGCAATTCTGTATTCCTTTCCTCCTGCCAGCGGCGGCGATGATTATTGGAACAGTCTTAAACTGGCAGTGATTGAATCATTCATTTTCATGTTTGCGCATGCATTTCTGGCTTATTCTTTAATGTACTTTATTATACCCCGTTTTTTGCTAAGACAGCGATATTGGGCTACCGCTGTATGGACAATCCTATTTTTTATTGCCACAGCATGCTGGTCTATTTTTTTAGGCAGGTTTATTATTAACCCCGTGGGTCCCTATTTAGTAGAAAAAGGGTTTATCAGTACATTCGCTCCACGACACCATGCAGCTCTTTTTCTTTCATTAATGGCAGGGTTGCGTGGCGGCATTACCATTGGCGGCATCGCCGCTGCCATCAAACTAATGAAATTTTGGTATGTAAAGGAACAACGCAACCTTCAGTTACAAAAAGAAAATGTAGAATCGCAATTGCAATTATTAAAAGCACAGGTACACCCGCATTTTTTATTCAACACCTTAAATAATATATACTCACACACACAGGATAAAGCTCCTGTTGCTGCGCAATTGATTACCGGCTTATCGGAAATGCTCCGGTTTATATTGTATGAAAGCAGCCAGCCGCTGGTGCCATTATCGAAGGAATTGCAACTGATGCAGGAGTATATCAGCCTGGAACAAATACGCTACGGCAATAAATTAGATTTGCATATTGATTTACCCGCTGATACAGGGGATCTGCACATTGCACCCCTGCTGATGCTGCCCCTGATTGAAAACTGTTTTAAACATGGGGCCAGCACCATGCTGGAGCAACCGTGGATAAGCCTGCAGGTAACATTGCAGGATAAACAATTGCATATGAAACTGCTGAACGGAAAAACAAATGAAGCAAACAAAGCTGGTTTGCCATCTGGCATTGGCATTCAAAATGTAAGGAAAAGACTGGCGCTGATCTATCCCGGCAAACACGAACTGTCTGTTACCAATGAAGAAGATGTTTTTATTGTAAACCTTAAACTGGAACTGGAGCGGGTACCTGCCAGAAGAATGAAATTGGTTAACCAAACGGAGCCTGTACATGCCTGATAATAGTCCCATACGCTGCCTGATTGTAGACGATGAACCGCTGGCGCGGCAAATCATCAGCCGTTATGTACTGCAGGTACCTACATTACAACTGGTGGGTGAGTGCGCCAATGCCATCCAGGCTTTTACCTTTCTGCAGCAGCACCCTGTTGACCTGCTTTTTCTTGATATCCGCATGCCGCAACTAAATGGCAATGATTTTCTAAAAGCCTTACAAAACCCTCCGAAAGTAATTTTTACAACGGCTTTTTCCGATTATGCACTGGAAAGCTATGAACTGGATGCCATAGACTACCTGATGAAGCCCATTACTTTTGAACGTTTCTTAAAAGCCGTAAATAAGGCTACCGATCCCGGAACCAACAGGAATGACATAAAATCAGTGCAGGAGGAAAAGAAAACGGAATCTTTTGTTTATTTCAGGGCCGACCGGAAAATGATAAAAGTTATGTTGCAGGATATCTTATACGTGGAGAGTATGAAAGATTATGTGAAGATTATTACCAGCAACAGTACCATTATCAGCCGGCAATCCATCAGTTCTGTTGAAGCCATGCTTCCGGAAAAAGAATTTATCAGAACTCACCGCTCTTTTATAGTATCCCTTCAAAAAATACGATCATTTACACAGGAGCTGATCGAAATTGAAAAAACAGAAATCCCTATCGGGAAAATTTACCGCAATGGTGTATTGAAGATGCTGGCGTGATTGGTTGATTGGTTGATCGGTTGATTGGTTGATTGGCTTACTGGTTTACTGGTTGATTAGACAACATCGGTTAATACCATTGGGCAAGACTGATCTTACCGCCTCCAAATCTAACCCTGGCCTTCAGACCAGGGCCATAAAGTCTTGCACGATTGGCTTTAGCCGAATTGGCCTGGCCCTGTCTCAGCAAATTACCACAAAGCCCTTAACTGGTAGTAGTCAAGAATTTTTGTTCTTAATAGGTAGTCGTAACGGGCTACAATAAGATTTGTCTTTGCCCTGTCCAGGTTATTTTTTGCAATGATGTAGTCAACCGTGGTACCCACGCCCTGGGTAAACCTTGTTTCTGCGGCGTGAAAAGATTCTGTATATGCATTCACCTGGTCGTTCAGGGTTTTATAACGGTCAAGCGAAGCCGTCATGTTAAAATAATCCAGTTCTATATTTTGTTTCAGTTGTATGCGGGTGGTTTGCGCGGTAAACTGTGCACTTTTATAATCAATCTTTGCTATTGCCACCTGGTTGTGGTAGCGCAGGTTATTCAACAGGGGAATATTGATGCCAGCCCCGATATATGTTCCATAATTGTTTTTTAACTGGCTTTCGTAAGCAATTTTGTTGTTCAGGTTATCGGTGGCCAGGCTGGAATAGTTGGTAGAAATACCGGCACCCACACCAAGGCTGGGGTAGCGGCTGCCTTTTGCAGCTTTTACTTCTTTTTCAAAACTCTTGCTTCTTAAATCAGCTGCCTTTACAATGGCCAGCTGCTGCATGGCTACCTGGTAAATGCTGTCGGGCGAACTGCCATAATTCATGTCGAACTGATCCACGCCAATACGTTCTACCACCAGGTTTTTGTTATAGGGCACGTTCATTAGTTGCGCAAGAGAATAACGTGCCTGGTCAAGCGCATTTTGAGCATTTACATAGGCCAGCTGATCGCTGGCATACTGGCCTTTCAGGTCCGACAGGTCGGACGGTTTAATGGCGCCTTCTTTGTTCATTGTTTCCAGCCGGCTTACCTGCTGACCGGTAACATCGGCCTGCCGGCGCGCCTGTTCCAGTAAATCGGTGTTGGTAAGCATCTGCAGGTAGGCCAAAATTACATCCAGCATCAGTTTATCCTTCGATTGCTGCCAGTCCATTTTGCTGGCCTCATATGCGTACTGGTTCTTTTTAAGGTTATTCAGCAGATAGAACCCATTGAAAAGTGTAACGTTGCTGCTCAGGCTGTAATTGGCGGTGGTTAAAGATGAATTGATATAGGTATTATTGGCCGTGTTAATGCTGCGGCCAGAGTTAAGGTTGTGATTGATGGAACCGTTTAACTGCGGTATCAGGTTGCCCTTGGCCTGTGTAAGACTAACGGAGGCATACTCTTTCTGGAATTCAGCAGTTTTTACAGTGGCGTTATTGGCAATGGCTATTTCCACGCTTTGTTTCAGGGTAAGTGCATTATACGTATGCGTGGTATCCTGCGCAAGACCAAACAATGAAACCAGTACAAATCCTTTCAAAAAAAATAACTTCTTCATAATTTCTGTAAAATCGATTTTAGTGTAGCTGTTAGCGTTTAGCTGCGGGCTGTTGGCTGTGAGCGAATAGCTGTTAGTGCTTTAGCCACCGCTTTATATTTCTCACGAACTTCTCTCATCGGCTCTGACCACTCACCACTCACGCCTGACGTCTCACGTCTCACGTCTCACGATTAAGAGTCTATCCTTCCATCAAGCAGGTTAATAATATGGCTACCATAGCTGGCATTTTTTTCAGAATGGGTTACCTGTATAATGGTTACCCCTTCCTTATTCAGCTCCTTAAACAAATCCATAATTTCCTCGCCTTGTTTTGAGTTAAGGTTACCGGTTGGTTCATCGGCCAGCAATAATTTTGGTTTGGCTATCAATGCCCTGGCAATACCCACCAGTTGCTGCTGACCACCGGAAAGCTGGGTAGGGAAGAGGTCTTTTTTGCCAACTATATTGAACCTGTCCAGCATATCTGCCACCAATGACTTGCGTTCAGACGTTTTTATGTCCTGGTAGATGAGGGGGGTTTCAATGTTTTCATATACCGTTAGCTCATCGATTAAATGATAAGCCTGGAACACAAAACCGATATACTGTTTATACAAGGCTGATTTCGCTTTTTCTTTCAGCTTATGTACTGCTTCATGTAAGAAATTGTATTCCCCTTCGTCGATATCATCCAGCATACCAATTACATTCAGCAGGGTTGATTTTCCACTGCCCGAAGGCCCCATAATGGAAATAAATTCACCTTCTTTTATATGCAGGTTGATATCCTTTAGCAAAAACGTTCTTGCTCCGCCCACGGTAATCCATTTTGAGACATGTTTTAATTCAATCATACGGTTATTTTTAGCTTTTTTGTTCTTTGCCAATACCTTATATCACGGCCTGCCGCCCTTGTTTTTCAACTGCTGTGCCAACTATCAAACCTTTGCCAGTAAAGGGTTTGGGCCAAATGTGTCCGGTGGGGTGTACGAAAACGGACACTTTTATGTACGATATCGTACGTACCCCCGGTGGCTGATTTCAATGGCTGATGGCTGATTTTTCGATGTCTGATGTCCTCCGCCATGTAATTGCTGATTTTGTGATTGCGGGATTTTGCGATTGCGCCGAATGTTACACCCGGATAAATCTCAAAATCACCAAATCCCGAAATCAGCAATTTCCTTCCTATTCCGTTCTCAGGCTTTTTACCGGGTTGGCCGTAGCTGATTTAATGGCTTTAAAACTTATGGTGATGAATGCAATCAGCAACGCAAGCATGCCGGCGATGCCAAATACCCACCAGTTTACCACAATTTTGTATTCAAAATTCTGAAGCCATTTCCCCATGGCCAGCCATGCAATCGGTGTTGCAATAACAATGGCAATGGCCACCAGCTTCATCAGATCGGTTGCCAGCAACATTACAATACTGCCGGTGCTGCTGCCCAATACTTTCCGGATACCGATTTCCTTTCTTCTTTGTTCAGCCGCAAATGTAACCAGGCCAAACAAACCCAGGCAAGCAATAAAGATGGCCAATGCTGTAAAGATCAGCAAAAGGTTTCCCTGCAGCTTTTCTGCCTCATATTGTTTGGCAAAATTCTGGTCCAGGAAATTGTATTCAAACGGGTTGGATGGATCATATTTTTTTAAGACGGAAGCCGAAAATGCCAGCGCCTTTGGTATGTTCGCCCTGCTGAGCCTTACGTACATGTTGTCTTTATCATTTGTTTCGGCGGGTAATTGCAACACCATGGGTTCAATTTTGTGCTGCAATGAGTAGATGTTGAAATCTTTTACTACTCCCACCACCTCATACATGAGCGGATTTTTTTGCTGGTCTTCGCCAAACTGAATTTGTTTGCCAATTGGATCCTTCCAGCCTGCATCCTTCGCCAGCGTTTCATTTACAATTACTGCTTTGTCTTTATCGGTAAGCATGGTCGTTGAGAAATTTCGTCCGGCGGCCATTTTAATCTGCAGCGCGGGAATATAGTCTTCGTCTATCTGAAAAGTATTGGCTTTGTTGCCTTTTTTAAGATTATTGCCATCGGCGGCAACATAATAATCCCTTCCGCCTATATTGTTATTTCCAATGGGATTGCTGGCAGTTGCTACACTTTCTATCAGCGGGTTTTGCAGCAATTGCTGTTTAATGGCAGGAATTTGCTGGCGCATACCGCGGCTAAGATGAAAAACAATCACCTGCTCCTTATTGAAACCCAAATCTTTTTTGTTTACATATTGCAGTTGCTGCCAGATTATAAAGGAACCTGCCGTCATGGCAATGGTAACCACAAACTGGAAAACAACCAGCGACTGACGGAATACAAAATTCCCTTTGTGGTTACCAGTTTGTCCTTTTAAAGCTGGAATTAGTTTAAAACCTGATAGGAATAGCGCGGGATAAAGACCGCTTAAACAACCTGCCAGCAATGAAAAAGCGGCAAGGAAGAATATAGTTGGTCCGGTACCGAAATGCAACAGGGTTAGTTCCCTGCCTATAAAATGCTGGAAAGCGGGCAGCAACAGGTTTAACAGCAGGATGGCCAGCGCAGATGCAATAAATGTAATTACAACCGATTCCGATAAAAACATCAGTACCAGTTGTGTTCTGCCGCTGCCACTTACTTTGCGTACTCCTATTTCTTTTACCCTGAGTGATGAACGTGCAGTAGATAAATTCATGTAATTGATGGAAGCGATGATTAGTATCAACGCCGCTACCAGTGAAAAAATAGTAACATAGACAATGTTACCATTCTGACCTATTTCAAAACTGAGGTTAGAATGCAGGTGTATGGAAGTCAGTGGCTGAAACTCAATATTGTATTTGGCATCGCCAACGGATGCTTTTATATACTTGTTAAAAAAGAAATCCTGTTTGGCGTCTAATTTTTTGATGGCTGCTTTTTCTTTTAAAAGTATATAGGTGTAACAGGAAGAATTGTCCCATAAATTGCCGATATCTGAAGGCATGGCACGCAAAGCACTGAATGTAAAATGAGAATTAAGCGGCACATCTTCAATAACTCCCGTAACCAATTCGCTGTAGTTGTTGCCCATATCGATGGATTTGCCCGGGGCGGCAGCCGCATCGCCAAATATTTTTTTAGCCAGTGTTTGTGTTAATACAATGGTGGCTGGTTGATGGAGGGCTGTCGCCGCATCGCCGTAAATAAAATGACAGGAAAAAATGTTAAAAAATGAACTGTCTGCGAATAGCATATCGCCCACCTGTAAGCGCTGCTCGCCATAGATAATAGTGCCGCCACCTTCTGCATTGATGCGCACAGTTTGTTCAATTTCGGGAAATTCATTTTTTAATGCCAGTGCCATTGGGGGTGGCGTAACGGCCAGGTGAAAATTGCCGCCATTCCAGCTACCGTGTTGTGCTACACGAAAAATACGATCTGCCTTTGCATGGTATTTATCATAGCTGGTTTCATTGGCAACATAGAGACTTATCAGCCAGCATGCTGCCAGGCCAATGGCAAGACCGCCAATATTAATGAGGGAAAAAAGTTTATTTCTGCTGAGGTTGCGGAATGCAACGATAAAATAGTTTTTGATCATGTTATTCAGCCTTTGTAAACCGGCTGCACCTGTGGGTTCAAGTGCCATGCCATTACTCAAATTACTGAATTGCAGCTATTAACAAAATTCTTTCCGCATGTTTGTACGAAACTGGACAGGGGAGTGTTCGGATACGGACAATGCCTCTGCCAGAAAAATGTCTGATGGCTGATGTGGGGATGTCTGATTTCTTTTGTCACGATTTGTATTGCGCCCCTGCAGGGCGTTGTTTAATTTCATTTATTCGGTCCCGGGGTTGCGCATATGACGCCCTTTCAGGGCTGATTTTATTTGTTGTTATTTTACGTGTGAGGGCTACGCCCCCCTCTAACGTATGGCGGCCTTTCAGGCCTGCACAAACAAACGACAAACTTCATAACTCGCGCCGCCAAATCGTCTCACCACTCACCACTCACCACTCACCACTTGCTACTCGCTTCTCAACGATTTCACCGGGTTGGCCAGCGCTGCCCTTATTGATCGGTAACTGACGGTTGCGGCAGCTATTAAAATAGTGCAGGCTATGGCTATTATAAAAATGTCCACACCCAATGGAATCCGGTATTTAAAATCCTGCAAATAAACATGCATGGCCCACCAGGCCAGGGGCGCGGCAATCAAAAAAGCAACCAGCAGCAGACCGAGAAATTCCTTTCCAAACATCCAGATGATATTTTGCACGCTGGCCCCCAATACTTTTCTTACACCAATCTCCTTTGTTTTGCGCACAGCCATAAACGATACCAACCCGTACAGACCCAGGCAACCAATAAAAATGGCAATACCCGCAAATACTTCTACCAGACTCAGCATGGTATTATCCAACTCATAAAAATTAGCAATGCGTTCATCCAAAAATTCACTTTTGTAAATGTAATCCGGGTAGGTTTGGTTCCATATTTTTTCTATAGTTGCCATTATTGGTTTAACATTTGCCAGGTTAATGGCTATTGCACAGTTTTCATAATTGTAGTAGCTGGAATAAATAGCAATGGCGGCTATATCTTCGCGAAAGGAATAATTATAAAAATCCTTTACTACGCCCACCACGCGGGCCCGCCTGCCATCTACCCTGATCTCTTTATTGATAATTGCCTGTGGAGATGAAAGGCCCAGTTTTCTTACCACACTTTCATTCACTACAAATTCCCGCAGGGTGTCTGAAGGGTAAAAGTTTCTGCCAGCCACCAATTTCAGATCAAATGTTTGCAGGAATTTATCGTCGGCAGGTTTTACATTAAGCTCCCAGGGTTCTTCCTTTGGCTTATTTTCGTATTGCAAAGAAGTAGTATTGTTTGCGCCTGAAGCCGGGGCCTGCATACAGAATGAAATTTTTGTAACACCGCTGACAGCCGCCAGCTTATTGTGCAATGCCTCCATTTGCGATTTACCACTGGGACCATTTACCGGTACATTCAGCATTACAATACCATCTTTCTGAAAACCAAGATCAGATGTTTTTGAATAGTTCATTTGCCCGGCAATAACAATGGTGCCGATGATGAGTACCTGCGAAATAGCAAATTGGGTAATGACCAGCATTCTGCGTAAAGAGAAGCCGCCAATATTGCTTTGCGATAATTTTCCTTTCAATGCCGCAATGGGCTGAAACCCAGATAACACCAAACCAGGATAACTGCCGGACAGGAATATAACCAGTACAGCAGTAATAGCAAGAAATACCAGCAGACCAGCATTGAGCAATGGATTGATGGACAAAGAAGTCTTGAATAGTTGGTTGAGATAAGGCAATGCCAACTGCGATATGCAGAAAGCAAGCAATACCGCAAAAAAGGTGATTAAGGCGGTTTCTGCAATAAACTGCCAGAATAAATGAAAACGCATGCTGCCCAATACTTTCCGGATGCCCACTTCTTTTGAGCGGTTGAGTGCCTGTGCAGTGGCAAGGTTTACAAAATTGACACAGGCGGTTATAATTAAGAAAATACCTACCAGCGACAGTGCCCATATGTATTTTTTGTCTGCATACCCATTATAATCAGTGTTAAAATGCATATCAGAAAGCGGTTGCATTTTAAATACAAATGCTTTCATGTTAAACTCGTTGTCGCCAAAGTATTTTTTCTTTAACGATGGAAATACTTTTTCAACGTCTGCTGCTGTAACACCTGGTTTCAACAGTACGAAGCAATGCGTTTCGCTGTTGATGCCACCCCAGCTTTTATCATCGGCCATCCATTTACTAAAATCCTGTAAGTTTTTGTCAGACACATAGATTTCCTGTCTTCTATCAGTATTCAGGGGCAGGTCTTTCAGGATGCCGGTAATTTTAAAGTCAATTTTGTTATTGAACCGCATTACCTTGCCCATTGCATGTTCGGTGCCAAAATATTTTTTGGCGATCTTTTGTGTAACGATGGCTGTATTGGGTTGGTTGAGTGCCGTTTTAATATCGCCTTCTGTTAACGGGAAATTGAAAATGCTGAAAAAATCAGGTTCTGCAAAAGCAAAGCCATTGTCTTCCCTGAATTTTTTATTTTCAGCGGGTATAGAAATGATGGAAGGGTAACCGATAACCCGGGCTGTTTTTTCGGCAAATGCATAGTCATTTCTGAATGCTTTTGTAAAAGGGGGCGGCACGCCCGGTGTGTGGCCCAGTTGTTCATTGTGTATTTCAGTAACAATGCGGTAAATGCGGTCTTTGTTTTTATGAAAGTTGTCAAAACTAAGATGGTAGGAAACCAGCGTGAAAATAAGAATCGCACAAGCAATTCCGAGTGATAAGCCGGTGATGTTAATAGCCGCATAAGCCCTGTTGCGTTTCAGGTTGCGCCAGGCAATTTTGAAATAATTCTTCAGCATAACTTACAATTTCTGATGTCTGATTTTGGGATGTCTGATTTCTTTTGCTCCCCCGGGCAATTCATATGACGCCCTTACAGGGCTTTGATTAATTTCTTTTATTCATTCCCGGGGTTGCACCCCGGGCTACATATATGAGGCCCTTTCAGGGCTACCCGAACAAACAACAAATACATAACTTACGCCGCCAAATCATCTCACCACTCACCACTCACCACTCACCACTCACCACTCACTCACTTCTCAAAGATTTCACCGGGTTGGTCAATGCTGTCTTTACAGCACGGTAGCCTACCGTTATCCATGCAATCAGCAGCGAGGCTGCAATTGCCAGCAAAAAAACACCCACACCCATATGGATACGGTACACAAAATTTTGCAGCCAGCCATTCATCAGGTACCAGGCTACCGGTATGGCAATAACAAATGCGATGCTGATCAGCATTGTAAATTCTTTTGAGAACATTACTACAATATTGCCAATGCTGGCGCCCAACACTTTCCTGATGCCTACTTCTTTTGTTTTTTGCACGGCCATATAGGATACGAGACCGTACAATCCAAGACAGGAAATAAATATAGCAATGCCGGCAAATATTTTATACAACAACGACAACTGATTTTCCTGTTCATAAAAACGCTGAATGGTATCATCCATAAAATGCCCTTCATAAGCATATTCGGGATAAACAGACTGCCATAGTTTTTGCACATAGGCCGTAGTTCTGGCCATATCTGCCGTGCGTATTTTTATTCCCGCCGTGTAATAATTTTTTTGAGAGGAGGCAATCGTGAGCGGTTTAATATCTTCACGCAGTGAATTTGTTTTAAAATCCTTCACCACCCCAACAATGGGCAACCAGCGGCCACCGCCAATTCTTATTGTTTTGCCTATTATTTTTTGGGGATCCGTTATATGCAGCTTCCTCATCATGGTCTCATTCACTACCACTTCGCGCATGGTGTCTGCTGCGCTAAAGCCTTTGCCCACCAGGAATTGCAGGCCAAACGTTTTGAAATAATCTTCGTCGGCATATTTAAGGAAAGACGGAAAATCAACATCTTTCCCGCTGTTGTCAAAATAAAAATTGCTTGCCCAGTTATTATCAGACGAGGGTACATCGCTTGCAATGGAAACACCAACAATATCGGGGTTTTTCAGCAATTCTGCCTTCATTGGTTTCATACGGGCCATCAGTGCGCTGTCACTATATACCGGAACAACAAAAACAGATTCTTTAACAAATCCCAGGTCTGCATTGCGTACATAATTCATCTGGCTAACGGCTACAATGGTTCCAATTATCAATACCTGCGAAATGCTGAATTGTGTAATCACCAGTATCCTGCGCAGCGAGATACC
>Ga0068860_100006031_pt1 | contig 12198 bp, 12 predicted proteins | sample KBSSwiS32_FD_66597 | JGI IMG/M metagenome (GOLD analysis project Ga0068860, IMG submission 66597) | Switchgrass rhizosphere microbial communities from Kellogg Biological Station, Michigan, USA - KBS Switchgrass S3-2 | ecosystem: Host-associated > Plants > Roots > Rhizosphere > Soil ... | reverse complement strand
ACTTTGTCAGCGCGACGCCGCGCACAAAATATTTTGCGAAAGCGAAGAGCCTGATCAAGACCAACGCCGGCCAGTTGCCGCAGGACAACAAGCGCCTGCCGAAGATCGTGCGGGTGCCGGTAAGCGGGATCAACCAGTCCGTGCTGACCACCGACTTCTTCGGCTTCGATACCTCGAACGATCACTACCACCTGCAGGGGCTCGGCGACGTGTCGGAGATGGGCGATGCGATCCTCGGTCTCGTCGCCAGCCGCATGAACGGCACGGCGCCACGCTGGGTCGCCGTGCGCAACGTGTCCGACCCGCAGATCAAGGCCGAGGGCACGCTGCGCCAGCAGGCGGAGATTGCCGCGCAGATCTACAAGGCCTATGGCCGCTGGAGCTCGGTGTGCAGCGCACTGGCCTGCTGGGCGCTGATCGCGGCCGAGTGACGGCAACCAGCGACACGGAAACACGGCGCCTTCATGACACGCTGAGCACGGGTCCGCGGCGCCCGAAGCGGCCGCGATTGATGATACCTGCAAGTTTTTGCCAAACTGACGCGTGCGGGAAGTTCCCGGCGTAGCCGAAGCGGCGCCGCTCGCAACCGGCGTTTGGTTTCACGTCAGGCTCGAGTCGCTACGATGGCTGTTCGCCTGCGCCCGGCGCAGACGACAAACGCAACGCGCCTTCGCCGGTAGTGCCCTGCTGCCGGCCGACCATCATCCGAAGAGGAAATAGACGCCATGGCCAAGAAAACCAAACCCGACAAGAGCGAGCTCCAGCACCGGCAGATGGCGCCGCTGGTCACGCCGACCGACCTCAAGCCGAAGGCAACGCGCGATATCGCCGGCGGCATGAATGCGATCCTGGCCGACGTCTTCGCGCTGTACTTCAAGACCAAGAACTTCCACTGGCACCTGAGCGGACCGCATTTCCGCGACTACCATTTGCTGCTCGACGAGCAGGCGGACCAGATTTACGCAATGGCCGACCCGATTGCCGAGCGCGTGCGCAAGGTCGGCGGCACGACGCTGCGTTCGGTCGGCCACATCGCCCGGCTGCAGCGGATCAAGGACAACGATGCCGATTACGTCGATGCGCTCGACATGCTCGCCGAGCTGCGCGAGGACAACAAGACGCTCGCGGCGCGGCTGCGTGAAGTCCACGATGTCTGCGACGATCACCGCGACATCGCCACGGCAAGCCTGATCGAGGTGTGGATCGATGAAACGGAACGGCGCACCTGGTTCCTGTTCGAAGCGAGCCGGCGCGGCGACGCGACCGGGCACTGAGCGACGGGCGGCCCGCCGTCTTGCGGCGAGACCGTCGGCCAACCGGCCCCGGACTTCACGCCGCCAGCGATGGCCGTCGCGCTGTCGCAGCAGCGCCGAAGCCGTGATTCTTTTCCCCGGCGAGTTGGCCGGCACGCGCCGGACCGGCATTGATTCGGCACACCTGGAGAACATCATGCAACCTTCGGCAAGTTCATTCACCGCGAAGCTCGGGGCGTTCTCACCGTACGCCCTGGCCCTGCTCCGCATCGTCGTGGCGTATCTGTTCATTCAGCACGGCACGGCCAAGCTGTTCGGTGTACCGCACGTCCCTTCGATGGACGGCGTGCAGCTGATGTCGCTGTTCGGCGCCTCGGCAATCCTCGAACTCGTCGGCGGTGCGTTGCTGCTGATCGGCCTGTGGGTTCGCCCGGTCGCGTTCGTCCTCTCGGGCGAAATGGCCGTAGCCTATTTCCTCGTCCACGCCGCGCAGGGAAACGTGCTGACGCCGATATTGAACGGCGGCGAGGGCGCGGTGCTCTACTGTTTCATCTTCCTGGCAATGGCCTGCGTCGGCGGCGGAGCCTGGACGCTCGACCGGCGCGGATAGCCGGCAACACTGCTCCACAGCCAACGCCGCACTTGCAGCAGGTGCGACAGGGAGTTTGTCGCCGCGGAACGTTCCATCAGCCGCGGCCTGGAATGCCTCAACTTTCCTCCGCAGCCGGTACAATTGGAGTCGGAGCAATCACCGCATTGTCGCTTCATCATGACCAGTAACCTCGACACACCGCCGAGCCGCGAACATCTGTACCACGCCCTGTGCGAGGCCGCGGAACTCGAGCACTGCCTGATGTGCACCTACCTGTACGCGGCGTTCTCGCTGAAGACCGGTACCGACGAAGGCCTCACCGCGACACAGCTCGAGGCGGTCGCGCGCTGGCGCCGCGCGATCATCGAGATCGCAACCGAGGAGATGGGCCACCTGGTCGCCGTGTGGAACATCATGGCCGCGCTCGGCGGCGCGCCGCGCCTCGGACGGCCGAATTTTCCGCTCGATCCGGGCGGTCTTCCGGCCGGAATCGTCGTGCGCCTTGCACCGTTCAACGCCGAAACGCTGCAGCACTTCATCCATCTGGAAAGCCCGGCCGGCTCGGACGAACCGGACAGCGCCGCGTTCGCGCCGGAACGAAGGTTCGTGCGCGGCGCCGATGGTCCGCGCCTGACTCCAATGGGTGTGGACTATGAAACGGTCGGCGATTTCTACGAGCTGCTCGGTTCGCGGCTGAGCCTGTTCGTCGAAACGATGGGTGAAAAAATCGCGTTCTGCGGCGACCCGGCGCTGCAGCTGCGCGCGAGCGACAGCGGGCTGACCGGCATCGAGCGCGTGATCTGCCTGAAGACCGCGCTGGCCGCGTTCAAGGCGATCGTCGCGCAGGGCGAAGGCGCGGCCGAGCACAGCGAAGGTTCGCATTACCAGCGCTTCGCCGAGATCCGCCGCGAGTACAGGGCCCTGCTGAAGGACGATCCGGATTTTGCGCCGGCCTTTCCGGCGGCGACCAACCCGGTACTGCGCCGCCCGCCGAAACCCGAGGGCCGGGTCTGGCTCGAAGATCCGCGCGCGATCGCAACGACCGACCTGGCCAACAGCGTCTACGGCCTGATGCTGCGCCTGCTCGCCTACAGTTATTCGGTGCCGGAACCGAACGCCGACAAGGCGCTCGCGGTCGATCTCGCCGTCGGTCTGATGCACGCGATGGTGCCGCTGGCAGAGCGCGCGGCGCGCCTGCCGGCCGGCCCGTCGAATCCGGATTGCCATGCCGGCGTGTCGTTCATTGCGTTGCGCGACGCGGCCAGCCTGCCGCCGGGCGCCAGTGCGCGCCGCTTCTTTCGCGAGCGCCTCGACCAGTTTGCCGCAGCGGCCGAGAAGCTGCGCGAACCCGGCGACGTGCGCACGGCAACGGCGGCGTCGATCTTGAACAGCCTCGCTGTTCGCGCCAGACGCTTCGACCTGTCGGACGCTCCGCAATCGCGACCACTGCCCGCCGAGCAGTTCGCAACCATGCCGCCGTCCGTGCACGAAACGCCGCCGCCGAAACCGACGGCGCAGGGCGGCATCGAGGAAATCGAAGGCGAAAACCTCACGCTGATCTACGAAGGCAGCAAGTGCATCCATTCGCGCTTCTGCGTGACCTGGGGCCCGACCGTGTTTCTGGCCAACGTCAAGGGTCCGTGGATCCATCCCGACACGATCGATGCGGAACGTCTCGCCGAGATCGCGCACGTCTGCCCGTCCGGGGCGATCCGCTACCGGCGCAAGGATGGACGTCCCGACGAATCCGCGCCGCCGGTCAATCTCGCCGCGGTGCGCGAAGGCGGTCCCTACGCATTCCGCGGCGACCTGCGCATCAATGGCGAAGCGGCCGGATTCCGGCTCACGCTGTGCCGCTGCGGCGCCTCGAAGAACAAGCCGTTTTGCGACGGATCGCACCACGAGGTCGGCTTCGCCGCGAGCGGCGAGCCGGCCATCGGCGCGTCGACCGACATGCTGCCCGCACGCGACGGCCCGCTGCAGGTCGACCCGCAGGTCAACGGCCCGCTGCAGATTCGCGGCAACCTCGAGATTACCAGCGGCACCGGACGGATGGTCGCGCGCGTGACGAACACTAAGCTGTGCCGCTGCGGCGGCAGCCAGAACAAACCGTATTGCGACGGCACGCACGCGAAGATCGGATTCGTCGCGCCGTAATCGCCCGCGCCCCATCCTCGCCCGATCGACGGAGCTGATCGGGGAGCGGGTTCGCATGACTCGCGCCACACCTGAAGCGCTGCTCCAAGGCGCGCTTTGTCCATCAATGGCGCATCCGCAATCACAAGTTCGTTTGACGCTGCAGCCGCGCAATTCACGCGGCTGATCGCGGCGCCCGGCGTCGTGCGCGAACCACGCGTGCGACGACATGCGACCGTCCCTGAAAGGTGCGCACGTTCTCGGCCTGCGCCGCTTCATGCCACAGATATCTGGCGCGATGCGGCGGCGCGAAAACGTGAAGGACCGTCATCGTTCCACCAAGGAGATTGGACCAAGTGATCAGTTCCTATCTGAAAACCCGCCTCGCCCTGACCGCCGTCATCACCGCGACGCTTGCCGCGGCCGTGCCGATGGCCCACGCGGCCGGCTATGTTCCGAGCGGCGAAGTCGAATTCGCGCGCAGCGTCGTCGAACCCGTATACAACGACCTCGACGGTTCGTTCGGCTATCTGCTGACGCCCGAACAGGCGCACGTGAACGCGACCAGCAACAACGTCTCGGAGATCTACGTGGTGCTGTACCCGGCCGCGTCGGCCGGCGTCATCGGCACGGTGAACTGCGCGCATCAGCCCGCCGACAACTGTCCGGATCATGGTCCGGCGCTGTCCGGTCTGGCCGAAGCCACTGTTCCGTCGGTCTACGGCGCCGGCGTATGGGGCCACGACCATCTCGCCTCGGTGCCGACCGCGCCGAAGCTCGCCGGCGGCGAGTTCAACGTCGATTGGCTGCCGGTCGCCGTCATGTTCAACACGCCCGAAGCGGTGACCCACATCACGACGCTGAACCAGCTCAACAACGCCCGCGCCCACGGACTCATCACCGAGATTCCGTTGCCGGGCGCAACGTTCCATGGCAGCCCGGTGTCGGCCACCGCGTATGCCCGAGGCACCCCCGTGGTACCGGCGCCGCCCGTTCCCTGACCCCGGGGCGGTGCTGTTTTTGGACCGGACTCGAATTCCCACGCCTTCCCTTCCAGTCCGGTCCATTTCTTTTTCTCTTCCCGGTATCCGGCCCCGCGCGCGCGTTGCGCGCGGGCGCCGGCACGTCGGCTATCCTGCCGGCATGGCCTGGTTCGTCTATCTGATCGAGTGCGTCGACGGCAGCATCTACACGGGCATTGCCGTCGATGTCGAGGCGCGCTTTGCGCTGCACGCCGCCGGCAAGGGCGCGCGCTACACGCGCTCGCATCCACCGCGCCGGCTGCTCGCGGCGTTCGAGCATGCGGACCGCTCGAGCGCATCGATCGCCGAGTACCGGATCAAACAATTGTCGGCGCCACAGAAGCGCGCGTTGTGCCGCATCAAGACCAAACGCAAGCGTCCCTTGCGTTGACCGGCGCAGGGCAACCGCGAGGCGACGCTCACGCGGAGCCGGGTGGCCGGCGCCGGAATGCGAGGCTGATCCGGGGTCCGACGGTCTCGGTATTCTTCGGAATACCGTGGTCGAAATGCAGCTGCGTCGCGTAGCTCATGACCAGAATGCTGCCGGACTCGAGGTCGAGTTCGAGGCGCCGGCGCGGTCCCTGCTTCGCGCGGATGACCATGCGCCGCGTCGCACCGAGCGACAACAGCGCAATCGGCGCACCGGCCACGAGCTCATGCAGCTTGTCGTTGTGCGGCGCGACGCTGTCGCGGCCGCCGCGATACAGATTCAGGCCGACTGCATTGAAGACGCAGCCCGCAAGTTCGCCGGCGACGGCCGCGGCCTGCATGAGCGGTGCGGGAAGATCCGCATCGTCGAACCGGTAATGCGCAGTCAGCCGCGGTACGTCGACGTCGCGATCGTACATGCGGCGGCGCTGCGCTTGCCAAGGCACGCCGGCGTGCAGCAATTCGAACCATGCCGCGGCAATGGAGTCGCCGACTGCGGCCGGATGATAAGTGATCGAGCCGAGCGGACCGTCGAGGAGCGAATGCCGGTTGGCTTGCAGGGGCAGGAACATATCGGTGCGGCAGTACCTGGATTGCGCAGAGTCCAGCGCGAACCCGCGATGATGAGTTGCGTGCGCAGCCGCGAATTTCAAGCAAGCGCTGCCGGGGTTGTGCCGGGCGGGCACCGCCGGCCGAGACGCCGATCGATGGGACCGGCGCGCGTCAACGCGACTGCGGGCGCAGGTAGCCGAACACGTCGAAACGCACGTCGTACCCGTGCGGCGGCTCCGCGGTCCCGGGTGCGACGAAGCGCCGAGCCGTTGTCAGGTCGAACTGGCCGATGAACAAATCCGGTCTGCCGCTTTCCAACGCGGAGAGGATTGCGGTCAACGGCTTCAACTCGCAGCGCATGCGCACCTGCACGACGGCGCGCCGGAGCGGGCCGTCCGAGGCATCGGGATGAACCGAGGTCGACACCGTGGTGCAGCTGCTGGCGTCGGCAACGAGGGTCCGGGCCGTTTGCTGCAAATGCTGCGTCACTTCGGTGTAGGCGCCGGAAGAATCGCCGGCGGCGAGAAAACCGCCGGCGGCGTCGTTCGCCGCATGACGCGGCTTGCGCACCCCGGCGACGATCGAGACGCGCTCGTTTTTCGTCCTCGCATCGGCCACGGCATCCTGCAATTGCGCGTCAATCAGCAGCGTCGACTCGGCCAGGTCCGCAGCCAACTTCGCGGAACCGGCGGTAAATGCGCGCAACTCGAGCCTGCCGCCTTCATCGATGCGCAGGCGTTCAAGATCGGTGCCGCTGCCGAGCCGACGCATCAGATCGTCGAGCAATGGCGCGATCGCGGCCGAAGGGGCGCTCCCGGAATCCACTGTCGCGTCCGGCACCGGCGCGCCGAACCCGGCGCCGGTCACGGGAGGCATTGCGGTTTCGTCGCCCGGTGCATGCTCCGATACGACCGACGTCGAACGCAGAAGATCGGTGCGCTCGCCGGCGGACGTCGCAAAGACGAGCTTCGAAAACCTCCACTCGCCCATCGATTTGCGCGCGACGAGGAATACCCGGCCTTTGCTTTTCGGACCCGACAGCGGGATGGCCAGGTCGGCGTTGCCGGACGACCCGCTCACGCTGATGTGCCCCGTGACAAACCAGCCTTCGGCAACCGGCGTGCCGAGCGCCTCGGCCACTGCCGGCGCGGCCCTGGCTGTGGCCACGGCTTGCCGGTAGACGTCGCTGGAGGTCATCACCACTCGAACAGCGACCAGGATGCCGCCCAGCAAGATGGCCAGCGCGACGACACACGCCACGGCGAGCAGCCCCTTCCAGTTTCGGCGCGGCCACGACAATTGGATGCTGCCGTTCATTCCTCCCCCGCCTTGTAGTGCCGGCGTGCGGCGCGCAATGATGGCGACGGTGCTGCCCGCCATGGCGATCGAATCAGGCAGCGCGCCCGAACGACCAATTCCGCAAGCCGCCCGCTGACTGGATAACGCGAACCGGCAGAGAAAACGGACAACCAACACCCGATCCCGGGAGATTCCTGTCGCCTTGCTGAAGCGCAGCGCGCACCGCGAAGCGCATTCAGGGCGGATTTTCCCGTCGTGGCGCACCGTAGCGTCAATCGGCAGTTGCCGTCTGCGCGGCGCGGGCATGCATGTTCGACGCAGGATCGCAGCGGCTCAAACAGGAGGCGGAAAGATGTCAGTTCTACGCGCAGCAATCGTACTCATTCTCACCGGCGGCGCGACGTCCGCGCTGGCCGAGCAGATCACCTGCGAGTCGCACCGCATCGGCGGCGCCGAACCGTGTGGAACGGTCGCGGCCGGCAGCACGGTGACGCTCGCGCGGCAGCTGAGCGGACCGGCCTGCGTCGAAGGCAAGACCTGGGGCACCGGGCCGGATCGCGACAGCATCTGGGTATCCGGCGGCTGTCGCGCCGTATTCGATGTGCAGCCGCCGTACGCCGGCGCATCGACGCGTTCCGAGCCGCAGAACGGCTACGACAGCGGCGATCGCGACGATTCCCGCGGCCCGCGCAACAGTTATCACGCCGACGAACCGGTCGATGAGGACGATCGCGATGCGGCTGCACCTCCGCCGAGAGACGACGAGCGCTACGCGCGTTCGCCGCAACGCGACGACGATCGCAACGCCCGCTCGCAGCGCGACGACGATCGCTACGCGCAGGACCGCGACGTGGACGAGCGCGATCGGGACCGCAACACCGAGCGCTCCGAGACCTACCGCGACGATCGCGCGACGGACGATCGCGAGTCGCGTCGCTACGCGCGCGCCGAACGCCACGACAGCGCACGCCAGGCCTGCATCGAACAGGCTGCCGTCGGCCAGCGCTTCGGTCCGGAACAGATCGAAGCCAGCGACGCGCGCCGAATCGCCCACGGCCTGTATTCGGTCGACCTCGACACGCCGACCGGTCCGGTCGAGTGCAGGGTTGACCGCGACGGCCGCGTGCAATCGCTGACGCACGAACGCTGAAAGCGCGCTATCCCGGCCCGCCGCCCAGCGGTCAGCATCACACCGGCGGCTTGCGACGCACCGAAACTTGTTGACGCCGGCAAAATGCCGTTGCGCCAACTCGCGCGCGCCGCTGATGCGGCGTTTGCCCGGCTCGCAAACAGCCGCATGGAGACTGGCGCCGAGAGCGGCATTTGGCCGAGCGATCGCAATCGGACGATAGCGCCGCTCGACGGGCAGTCACGAGCGTTCACGTTTCCTCGTCAATTCCGCGGCTATCATGCCCGCAAGTAAACCGCGCGGCGGAGCTTCCCGCGCCCCTGCCATCGAACCGATCACCATGGATACGCTTCCGACCGATCTGCAACGCCTGGCCGCCGCGCTCGACTACGCCGCGCACCAGCATCGCAACCAGCGGCGCAAGGGCGAGGAACGGGTGCCGTACATCAATCATCCGATCAGCCTGCTGCATGTGCTGGCGGTCGAAGCGCAGATCACCGATGCCGACGTGCTGTGCGCAGCCGTACTGCACGACGTGATCGAGGACTGCGCGGAAAATGCCGCGGAACGCACCGAGCGGGCAGCCGAGATCGGGCAGCTTTGCGGCGACCGCGTGCTGCAGATCGTCCAGGAAGTGACCGACGACAAGACCCTGACCAAGCTGGCGCGCAAGCGCGCCCAGGTCGAACATGCCAAGCATCTGAGTCACGCGGCGAAGCTGGTCAAGCTCGCCGACAAGACCGTGAACCTGCGCGACGTCGCGAACGCGGCGCCGGTCGACTGGCCGCTGCGCCGCCGCCGCGAGTACTTCGACTGGGCCAACGAAGTCGTCCAGGCGATCGGCCCCGCCCACGCGCGCCTGCGCCGGCTGTTCGACGAAGCGTATGCCGCAAGACCCTGATCCGCAGACAAGCGGCGAGAAACCTCGATAGTTGTCGCTAGGGACTTTTTTTCAACAAAGCGAATTCATCGAGCCGGCATCACGCGCCGCTCGAGCGCGAAACTCCCGCCTGCGCAGAAGCGTCCCGTTTCTCGATCATTTCGACTTGGCTGCGCGCTTGGCATCGAGGTCTTCCGAAGTCAGCTCGAGCACGCCGGATTTCTCCAATCGAATGAGGAGCGCCTGCGTCGGCCACTTCTCGACCTTCGGCGGATCGAAGCCTCGTTCGGACAGCGTTACCGTCACCGGAGGCAGCTTTGCCAGTTGCGGATAGCGGCCGTCTTCTTCTTCTCGCACGCGCAGATGCAGCACCGCAGCGCCGGCGCGGTCAGTCACCCGGTAGGCTCCCGGATAGAACAACCGGAAGACGACCAGGTCTCCGGAATCGAGCTTGCGGCTGTCGAAGACGACCTTTTGCTCGTGTTGCTCGGCTCTCGCCAACGTCACGTACACGCCGTTGTGGTGGCCGCCGGCGAAGAACACAACGTGACCGTCCGGACTCAGCGACAATCGCTCGGGGCATGGCGACTCGGCATTCGCGGCGGCGCGAAGTACCGCATCGAACTTGGACACGTCGATGTCGACCTGCGTCGCCGTTGCCTCCTTTCCGCAGGTCAGCTTGAAAGCGCCGAGCAATTGATCGCGGCAGACGACCCTGCCGAAGTACTCGCCCGGCTCGCGAATTCGATGAATGATCGTGCACAGGTTGTTGAAACCGGCGGTTGCCGCTTCGCGGTGCTTGAAAAGATGAGGGTTGAAGAGCGCAGTCATGACGGCCCTGCCTAGAGGATGTCGGCGGCGAGAACAAACTCGTCGTCATTGACGGTGATGTTCAGGTTTTCGATCGGGACCAACACCGGAATCAGACCGCTGCCGTCGTCGAGGAACGGATACGGCGTTTCGAATTGATAGACCGGCACCATCGAGCCGATGAAGTCGACGATCAGCTGCGCGATCAGGTCGAGCAGGCCCAGGCTCGTGCCGAGCAGCGACGACAGCCATTCGAGAATGTCGTCCGGGATGTCCAGAATGGCGCGGACCAATTCGATCAGCGGATGCAGAATGGCCTTGGCGATGCCGCGCAGGATCGACGGAATTGGCGCGAGGATCTTGTCGATGATGAAATCGACCAGGTTTCGCAGGATGTTTGCCGCCGTGTCGGCGATGTCGATCAGGTCGAGGTTGTGCCAGACATCGTGCAGGAAGAACTGCCACTTGTCGGCGAGATTGCCCTTGACGAACGGCACCAGCGCGTCGGCGATCGAATTGACCGTGCCCGAGGGCAGCAGCGGCAGCGCGCCGGAGATGATCGAGCGGAACCGGTTGCGGATCTCGTTCGACGTATCGGCAGTGAAGTGCGCCTGATGATCGGTCAAGGCGCCTTTCGCGGCGAGCACCTGTTTCTTTGCCGCGAGGGTGAACTCCCCGGAAAACTCGCTGACGACCGTGTTGCTGATGTCGATCGGAACGCTGATGTCCGGATTGCCGCCGAAAATATCGATTTCCGGCAGCCTCAACGCGCAGCCGAACGGCGTCGGAATCAGGCATTCGCCGCCGATGTGGATGCGCGGAAGATCCAGGCCGAACGTCAGGATCAGCGGATCGTAGGTCAGATCCAGCTCCTTGATGTGCACGCGGCCCGAACTGGTCAGGTCGATCGAACCATCGGTGATCTTGAATCCGATCTGATAGCCGATCCAGAACGGGCCGAACGTGCCGGACCCGGACAGCGGTGGAACATTCTCGAGTGCCTTGCTGGCGACCTTGACCAGATCGTTGAAGGCTCGCTCATTGGCGGCGATAGTGATGGTTGACACGGCGATACCCTCAAACGGTGAGCGTGACGAATGCCTTCACCTGGTCCTGCTCGACGGCGGGATTGAACGGCACGACGGTGGATGTCGGCGTCGGCCCGATCGCCAGCACGTCCCCGAGCTTGAGCACGAGCGAACTGACGGCGATCCGCACCTTCGGCAGGACGCCGAGTACGAGCGTGGTGCGCAGAAAGCATTCGGCCATGCTTTCGAGGCTGTCCGGCGCGATGTCGACCAGCTCGAGATTGTCCAGAGCCAGCAGCAGCACTTCCGCCTTGCCGCTCCCGCTGCGCTCGAAGTGAAATACCGCGTAAAGGTCGAGGCAGAAGCAGATCGTCTGCTCCGGATTGAACGGCGGCGGGCGCGATGGCGACGGCAATACCAACGGACCGTCATGCTTCCTTTCGCGGTCGGCTGCTGAACCCTGGGCGTCGGATTTGCCGGCAAGCAGCGAGCGATCGGTCGGCGCAATTCGCCTGAGCAGATCGGGCGGCAGGCAATTCAGGCCCACGCACACGCGCCCCTTGAGCGAGAAATGCTGGGGCGCCAGCGGCGGCTGCAACTGCGGCGGCAGCACGTGCACGTTGCTCGGATGAAAATCGACCGACAGCTCGGACAGCTGGAAGCAGTACTCCAGACCGTACGGCCCGTCGTAGCCGGGAACCCGCAGCAGCGGCTCCTCATGGACGACCGGGTTGTGAAACGTGACGACGTCGGGATCAATTGCCGCGATCTGCTTGCGATTGCAGAAGAACCGCGGATTTTGAACGAAGGAAATCGTCCCGTAATTGAACAACGACGGCCGCTGTCGTTGCAGATGCACAACGACATTGTTGAACGCTTTCTCGTGGACGGCCCCGAAGATGTCGCAGTGATCCGTGAACGCCATTGGCAATCCTCCTTGACTGGACGGAGCCGCACCGGCAGATGCCGTGTCCGCGAGGACGGGTTTCCGCGAGCGGATATGCAGCCCGTTCGCGCATGTCCCGGCACTTGCCTGCTCTTCATCGCGCTGCGCCGCTGCATCCGACA
>Ga0068860_100006030_pt1 | contig 12198 bp, 8 predicted proteins | sample KBSSwiS32_FD_66597 | JGI IMG/M metagenome (GOLD analysis project Ga0068860, IMG submission 66597) | Switchgrass rhizosphere microbial communities from Kellogg Biological Station, Michigan, USA - KBS Switchgrass S3-2 | ecosystem: Host-associated > Plants > Roots > Rhizosphere > Soil ... | reverse complement strand
GATTTTGTTTAAGCTGATCACCAAGCTCTTTTAACCGGCTTTCCGCAACTGCCTGCTGATGGATGGTGTTTTCAGTCTTATTTCGAATAGAAAAAGATGAATTAATTAGTTCGTTTATAATCTGTTGCGTTTGTTGTATCGTATTTTCCTTTAACTGGTCATTAAATGCAATTACTTCATTGGAACGCTGCGTAATAATCACTTTCAGGTCATTGACTTTGCTTTTTTGAACAGCTATTTTTTCAGCCAGCTTCTCAAGATTTTTTGTACGGCCAATTTTCTTTCCTTCAAATAGTCCAACACTTCCGCCGGTAAGAGAATAACTTCCTTTTACATATTTGCCATGCTTTTCAAGAACCACGTGGCCATTACTGTTTTGCAGGGCCTCTTCATTTTCAGCAATAAAAACATTTCCTAAAAGATAGTCGGCAAGGTGCTTATATTTTTCATCTATTTCAATGACGGACAATGCCGGAATAACACCTTCAAATATTTGTTCTGGTGTATTGTTAAACGTGTTTAATTTATCGAGCAGGAAAAAATTGGCTTTCCCTTTTTTATTATTATCTAAAAGATGAACCGCTGTAAGGCCTTCCCCAAGATCATTCACTACATAATAATTAAGGTATGGCTCCAGTACATTTTCAACAGCTGTGCGATATTCTTCTTTTACATAAATAATGTCGGAGAGTAAGGGAGCCGTAAAGTTCCATGACTTGTTGTTGTGCAGGAATTTCACACTTTCGGGATAACCTTCCATTGTATCTATAAGACTTTTTAGAAGGTCATGCTCATTTTGCCTGGAATCCAGCATACGATTTTCTTCAGCAAGTTCGCTTCTCAATTTTTCAATAAGCGATTGGGTTTCCAGTATTTGTTCTTTGGTAAAAGTATTGTGTTGCTTCAGTTGTTCCAGCGTTGATCTCTTTTCTTCAAGTTCTTTTTCAATTTGTTGCTTTTCAATTTCCAGCCTGCCGAGTATTTCTGTTCGCTGATTCTGTTCTTCTTCAATTTGGGTGATCGTATGCTGAAGGCTATGAATAGAAGCATCGGAGACCGCTACATTTTTTTCTGCTTCGAAATAGGTGCGCTGCAAGCCCATTTGCTCCTGGCGCAAAGCATCTACTGCAAATCTTTTTTCATCAAATACTTTTCTTTTCTCTTCAGTATTTTGCTTCAGCAGCTGAAGTTGTTGTTTTTGATCAGAGAGATTACTTTCTTCATCGCTTATCTGCTGTTTTGTAAAACCAATACTTTCTTCTATTCCCTTTAATTGTCCTTCTGCTTTCAGCAAAAAATCTCCCAGGCCGGTTTCCCTTTCTTTTAAATATTGCAGGCGCTGTGCACTTAAATTCTTTTCGCTCTCCTTTTCTCTCAGGGTATTATTCAATTCGTTAAACGTATGTTGTTGTTGTTGCAGTGCCTTTTCTTTTTCAATAAAATCTGCCTTTTCTTTTTCAAGAGCTGCCTCCCCGGTTGCTATGGTTGACTCCAGCTGGGTTCTTTTATCTGTTTCATTTTTTTGCTGTTCATTTAATTCTTTCCAGGTAACGTTAAAACCTTCCAGGGCTGCTTTTGCCAGTTCAATACTTACTTCACGGTATTCTTTTTTGATTTCCAGGTATTTTTCGGCTTTTTTCGCCTGGCTTTCGGTTATTTTTAACTGATTATTTATTTCAAAAAGCAAATCTTCAATACGGGCAAGATCCTGTTCAGTGGCATCAAGTTTTAACTTTGCTTCACGTTTTCTTGTTTTATAAATGGAGATACCGGCAGCCTGTTCAAGCATCCGGCGACGGCTGTTCTCCTTATCTTTTATAATATCATCGACCATCCCCAACTCAATTATTGCATAACTATCGGTACTTACACCGGTATCCATAAAAAGATTATGAATGTCCTTTAACCGGCACGTTACATCATTGAGGCGATATTCACTATCTCCGTTCTTGTAATATTTACGGGTAATCGTTACGGTATTAAATTCTGTCGGAAGTAAATTACGTGTATTCTCAAAGGTGAGACTTACTTCAGCAAGCCCGCTGGCGCTACGGGTTTTGGAGCCATTAAATACAAGACTTTCCAGGTTCTCGCTCCTGAGCTGGCTTATCTTTTGCTCACCAATAACCCAGCGGATACTATCCACGATATTACTTTTCCCGCAACCATTTGGGCCGATCACCCCGGTAATTCCCTCATCGAAGTTGAGGACCGTTTTGTCGGCAAAACTTTTAAAACCCTTTATTTCAAGACTCTTTAATCTCACTATATCTTTTTTTTTGAGCCCCACATGAAAAACCGTTTGGGCTGGTGGCAGGCAAATATATTGGTTATGTCATAAAGAAATGTCTGCCGGGATCAATTGCGTTTCATACTTATACACACCTTTTTCACAGATTTTTCTTATAATTGCTTGATTAGCGCAAGATTCCAATTTTTTCAGCATTTGATTTTATTTACATTTACAAAAAATATTAAAAATGAAAACATTCCTTGTCCCTGTAGATTTTTCTGGAACTTCAGTAAACGCCGCCGAATATGCTGTGGCTCTTACCAAAGAATTTCCAGGTGTTGACATAATCCTTTATAATGTATATAAAACAATAAGCTTCGCTACTTTAACCGAAAAAGAGGAAGGCTCCCGCAAGATTATAACTGAACGTGAATTGAAAAAGTTAAAACGTAAGCTGGATGCTTCTGATACTCAAAATATTTCTATTGACTCTGAAGAAGGGTCCTTTATTGAAAACCTTGAAAAATATGTTCTAAGCAACCACGTTGATATGGTAATTATGGGTATTACCGGAAGTTCCAGGATTAAACAGGTTTTTATGGGAACCAATACATTGAATGTGATAAGGCATGTCAATACACCGGTTATGATTATTCCGCCAAAAGCGAAATTTAAAGGAATTAAGAATGTATTGTTCACGTCAGATCTTAAAGATGTGGGGCGCACGACGCCTTTCGACTCACTCAAAAACCTGCTTGACATTTTCAAACCGAATCTTACTATACTAAATGTGGACAGTGAGCACTATATTGAGTTGACAGATGAATATAAAATTGAAAGAAGAGCTATGGAGGATAAGCTCGGTTCTTATAACCCTGAATTTTCTTTTTTAAGAACTTATGATTTTTTAGAAGGCATTAGCGAGTTTCTGGAGGCGAAAGAAATAGACACCATAATTACTGTTCCAAGGCGACATAGCTTTTTGAGCCAGCTTTTTAAAACCAGCCATACCAAAAAGCTCGCCTATCATAGCCATGTTCCCATAATTGCTATTCATTTATAAATTTATTGGTTTCTAGCATGTTATAAAAATAACATTATATTTTATTTTCAATATTGCAAGACATCAATCCTCTTATCCGCAAACTCAAAAAAGTATTGCTCAAAGGCGAAACCTTTAAATTTGCAGACCCTGCTATGGGTTGACTAAAAGATTCTTTTATTTTATTGGCCTTATTCAATGGGTAAAAACTGCTTATGAAGAATATTAAGATAATAGAAGTACCCAGCGAGATTGGAGCAGGCACACGGGGTGCAAGCCTTGGCATCGACGCAATAAAAATTGCGGCTCTTGACTTCATGAGTAATTTCTTTGTTCATTTTCCCTCTGAAAAAATAGAGACAGAAAACCATTTACTTTTTGAGCCCATTACTTCTCCTTATGCAAAAAGAATAAATGGTGTTTTAATAATGTATGATAGAGTATCAAAGGCTGTAAAAGAAACTATTAAAAATAATTTTTTCCCTGTTGTTATAAGCGGAGACCATAGTAATGCAGGTGGAACGATTGCAGGGATTAAAGAAGCGAAACCTGACAGCCGGCTGGGTATTATCTGGATTGATGCCCACGCTGATCTTCACACACCTTATACAACACCATCAGGCAATATGCATGGGATGCCGCTTTCGGCCTCTATTGCAGAAGACAATGAGGAAAGTAAAGTTCATGACATTGATGAGAAGACAAAAAAACAATGGGAGCAATTGAAACATTTTGGAAAAATTTCGCCAAAAGTTTTACCTGAAGATATTGTGTATATTTCTCTAAGAGATTATGAAAAGGAGGAGAAACATTTGATTGATAAATATGGAATGTATGTAATTACTACCTCTGAATTGCGGCGGAAAGGTCCTGAAAATGTTGTAAAGGCGGCCCTCCGGTTTTTAAATGAATGCACGGATATTTATGTAAGCTTTGACGTGGATTGTCTTGACTCATCGATCACAAAAGGCACAGGAACACCTGTAAGCAACGGGCTCAAAGAAAGGGAGGCCGAGGATCTCGTGAGTAAATTTATGCAGAACAGGAAAATATGCTGTTTCGAAATCTCTGAAGTAAATCCTACGCTCGATAAAGAAAACCTGATGGCTGAAATTGCTTTTAATATTTTGCAACGAAGCGTGAATGTGTTGATGATGAATTAAATAATATACTGATCCTGTTTTTATTATTTAATTTCGAAAATATCTTTTTAAAAAATTCAGTTCCTGAACAATTTTTGACAAACTTGTTTTATTATGCCGGATACCTTTATTATGAAAAAGATTTTCAATTTGATTGTGGCTTTTTTTGTTATTGCCCCCTCAACTGCTCAATCCCTGCAAAGGCCCCAGTTAGTTGTGGGCGTCGTTGTTGACCAGATGCGATGGGACTACCTTTACAGGTATTATGACCGCTATGCCGAAAACGGTGGATTTAAAAGATTAATAAAGCAGGGATTCAATTGCGATAACACATTCATACCTTACGTTCCTACCATTACTGCCTGCGGGCATGCCAGCATTTATACCGGTTCTGTTCCCTCAATAAATGGCATGACGGGAAATTTCTGGTGGGATAACCGGTTAAACAGAACTGTTTATTGCACCGAAGACTCTTCAGTAAAAACGGTAGGTAGCAATACAACTGCGGGATTACAAAGTCCCAGGAATTTACTAACCACAACTATCGGCGACGAATTGAGACTGGCTACAAATTTTAAAAGTAAAGTAACAGGGGTAGCATTAAAAGATCGCGGCAGTATTTTACCGGCAGGGCACAATGCCAGCAGTGCTTACTGGTTTGATATCAAAACCGGCGGTTGGATCACATCCGATTATTACATGAAGAACTTACCTGAATGGGTAAAAAATTTTTCTTCGCAGAAATTAATTGACACATATTATAAAGAAGGATGGAAAACATTATACCCGCTGAACACATATACGCAGAGTGCCGCAGATGAAAATGATTACGAAGCCAAACCCTTTGGCGCAGCCGCAAAAGGCTTTCCTTATAATTTTACGGGCTTTGCAGGCAATAATTACAATGCTGTTTTAGCAACTCCATTTGGTAATATCCTTACAGTAGAATTTGCAAAACAGGCAATAATAAATGAACAATTAGGAACGGATTCAATTACAGATTTGCTGGCTGTAAGTTTTTCATCGCCCGACTACGTTGGACATTCATTTGGGCCTAATTCTGTAGAAGAAGAAGATACCTATTTAAGGCTGGATAAAGACCTCGGTGATTTTCTTAATTTTCTTGATACTAAAGTAGGCAAAGGTCAATACGTCCTGTTCTTATCGGCTGACCATGGAGTAGCTTCTGTACCTGCCTTCTCAAGGGATCATAATATTCCCGCGGGCAGCATAGATTTTTTATCACTTGCTGATACAATGAATGCATTACTCAAGGAAAAATTCGGTCAGAATAACCTGGTGGCAGCAATTGCAAATTACCAGGTTTCCCTAAACTTACCCGTAATCGCTTCGTCTTCCTTAAAAATAACAGACATAAAAAACTGGATAATAAATTATTTATCAAAACAACCCGGAGTGGATCGGGTAATTGATTTGGAAGATTTATATAAAGCGCCTCTTAATATAAAAGTGCGGGAGATGATTGCCAATGGTTATAACCCGGGCAGAAGTGGTCAAATACAAATCATTTTGCAACCACAGTGGCTGGATGGTTTTGGCAAAGGCGGAACTACGCATGGGGCCTGGAATCCATACGATGCGCATATTCCACTCCTTTGGTATGGCTGGGGAATAAAACCCGGAAAAACCAGCAGGGAAGTATACATGACAGATATTGCTCCTACATTGGCATTTCTTCTTCACATTCAAATGCCCAGTGGATCAATTGGAAGTGTAATACCGGAAATTTTTAAATAGCATTTGCATAGTTTATATAGTTTTTCTATTTTTCAGCTTGCTGATTGTTCAAGATCAAAACATTTCCAGGATGAAAAAATTATGTTGCATTATTCTGTCATTGATCCTGCAACACCCTTCAGTACTTTGCCAGCCTTCGACCATAGACAGGCAATTGTTTTTTTTGGATGATAAGCCTGTTGAAGTCACCCTTACAACCGATATAAGAAAATTACGAAATAATAAAAACAAGCCTTCATACCAGCCTGCCAATATCATTATGCAATTCCCTGATTCTTTACAAATCAATGAAGAAATACGTGTGGAATCAAGAGGCATTTACAGAAAAAATAATTGCGACATCGCTTCCCTGATGTTAAATTTTAAAAATTCTTCCTCACCGAAGCTTTCTCCTTTAAAGAAACTGAAGTTGGTGGGTGGTTGCAGAAGCGGTTCTAATTATGATGAATTATTACTTAAAGAATACCTGGTTTACAAAATTCATAATTTCCTTTCCAACATGAGCTTTCGTGTAAGGCTATTGCACATAACTTACAGGGACACGAGGGAAAAAATGAAGCCTTATACACAATACGCTTTCCTGATGGAGGATATCAATGACCTGGCAGCCAGGAATAATTGTGTAGAGATTAAGAACAATAATTTTTATACTGAAGCTACCAATAGAGACCAGATGACCTTTGTAAATTTGTTTCAGTATATGATAGGGAACACCGATTGGTCAATTCTAAAATGCCATAACATAAAATTAATGGTGCCAAAAAATGATACCCTTGCAAAACCCTACGCAATACCTTATGATTTTGATTTTTGCGGCCTTGTAAACGCCGATTATGCGATTCCGGCGGAGGGACTGCAAATAGAATCTGTACAGCAAAGGCTATATCGGGGCTTTCCACGCGACTACCGTGAATTAGTGGCAGTCATTGATGTTTTCCTGGAAAAAAAAGAAAGCATTATGTACTATATTGATCATTTTGAATTGTGCAGTAAAAAGTGCAGGAAAGCAATGATGGCCTATCTCGATGAATTTTATGAGACTGTGATCAACAAAAAAAAGGTACAGTCAATCTTTATTTCGAATGCCCGTACCCAGTAAAATGTTTTTTGAAAATTAAATTAAAAAGGGTACATAGTGATATGCACCCGTGTGTTACTTAATTTATCCACCTTATCACATAATCTGCAGCCTTGCTGTTTCTTCGAGATTACTTTTTAAATCTTTTACTTTTAAATAATAAATTCCAGGTTGTGGCTTAAGTGACCATTCTATATTGATAGAACTATTTTGATTTAGAGAATATCTTTTTTGAAATATTGACTGGCCTGTGCTGCTAATTAATTCAACGTTATAATTACCACCTGTATTCTTTGGAAATTGAATATTAACACCTGTTACGGATGGATTTGGATAGAGGGAATAAGTTGTTGTCGCAGGATTTTTAGTAATGGCAACGGTCTTTATTTCAGAATATGAAACTTTGCCGGAATAATTGGTTTGCTTTATTCTGAAAAATAATTTCCCGGTAAAATTTTGATTTACGTCATATAAAAAATTATACTTTGCGACACTACCGGAAATGGTAGTGCTTCCTACGCCTAAATTTTTAAATATCCTACCGTCATTACTCATTTCTATTTCATACTTGTCAGCAGGTAGCGGATTATTTACCTGCCACCGTATGAAAATATTGTTGTCTTTTAATGAAGCATTAAAGTCGGTAATATGTGTAGCCAAAACAGCGAACGGACACCAATAGTAAACCAGTTTTACATCTAATCTTGTATAAGCTCTTAGTTTAAAGATTGCATTATCGCTCCCGGTTAATATAGTGAAAGTGCTGGTGGTAAGATAATTAAAGTTAACAGTACCTGTACCGTAAAATGCCGGATCTGCCCCGGCATATTGCTCATGATATCTCTTATTGAAAACCGTATCGGGGCCTATATCTACATTATCACCAACAGAATCCTTTGGTTGAAGGGTATATGGGCCATAATCCTCAGGTGGTGAAGTCATCGAGGTAAAAAAACCACCAGGGCCGGTAAACTGTGATCGCCTGAAAGTTTCAAAAATGTAATCTTCAACGGTAGCCAGGTCATTTTTCAAATTATAACTTACAACTGTTGTTACTGTATCACTTAATTTAATACACCTCAATGTTCCCATCAAAGGATCAAATTGCGGAAATGAGATAGTGGTGTTTGTGGCAATTATCGAATCTAAATATTGTTCATAGGCAAGGGAATCAGGTGTTGACCCATCTGCGCAGGTACATTGAGCGAAAGTTTTTTGTTGGGGAATAAATGCCAATAAAACTCCATAAATAATTATGTATAGTTTTTTCATAGGTTAGGATTGGGTTAAAAAATTGGCTATAAGCCAATGATAAAGTTAGGTCTTAATATGACGGAAATCAACAGGGAAACTCCCCAATTAAGGTCACCGTAAAAACAACCTAAACATTTAATGTATATCGTGTGAATACTGCGTTACTTTACCAATAAGAAAAACCATTTAAGAATTTCCTGCCAGGGGAAGTAAAATATTTTGGATAGGAATACGCTTTGAAAAATGCTGGCTAACGTAATTTGTTTTTGAATAGCCTTACATGGGTAGCTCTTTTTTCTGGCGGTGACTTGCAAGGGAGGGATCCATTTCAATGGCCTTATCACATATTTTCTGACCCTTTTCTTTATCCCCTTTTTTTTGAAAAGTCATTCCTGCCATAAATAATGAGCTGGCATCCTTAGGATTTATTGTCAGTAATTTTTCATAATAACTTACCGCTTCATCATAATGTTTGGTATCGTACATTGCCTGGGCAATATTATTGAGCAGTTCTCTATTGTTGGGTTTGCGCTGGATGATCTCAGTTAGGGTTTTCACTCCGTTTTGAGTATCACCGGTATATAACTGGGCAAAACCCATATTTTCATAAAAATCATTCGTTTTGTTATACCCTGCATCACCAGCCATAATGAAATATTTCAAAGCACTTTTATAATTGTCCTGGCTGTAATAAATAAGTCCTAGTTCATACATCCATACATTTCGCAAAGGCTCCAGTTCAATAGCCCTTTGAAATTGTGGGATAGCATTTTTCTCATTTTCAAGTTCGAGGTAAGTACGGCCCAATGTATAAGCCGATTCTGCGTCTCTGTCATTTTTAATAATAGCTTTTTGCAAAAAATTTACCGCTTTTCCAAAATCTTCGAGGTTGTAATAACTCATTCCCAAAATACGGTCTGCCTCAGGACAACTAGTACATTTTTGCGCCAAATCTATTGCCTTTTGAAACTGTCGGTTATTAAAATAAAGTGATGATAATTCTTTGACTACTTCATTATTCCCCGGCTGTAACTCGTATGCCCGGGTAAAATTGGCCATCGCCGCATCAACTTTACGCATGTCCTGGTTTACTCTTCCATTTTCAATAAATGCCTCTGTATAGTTTTGATTAAAATGAATTGCTTTGTCAAAATTTTTACCGGCAACTGCAAAAAGACGGGCATCCTTTGCTTCCGTTCCTTTCTTAAAATAATAACCGGCACTATCGATATTCTGAGAAAAAAGGGATGCAGGAAAGCATAAGAATATTATGATGACGCTTTTCATAGTAGGATGTTTGCAGGTTATATTACCGATTCTATTTCAGTATTATAGCTCCTAACGAAGGCAGGTGCAGGTTTATTTCATACAATTTGCTTTTTTTATCCACAAGGGTGATTGTAGCCGCCTGGCCATCAAAGTCGCCTGTTCCCCAAAATTTCTTATCATCACTGTTAAATATTATTTCCCATTCCTGCTTGTCATGGATTTTTATTTTCCAGTTTTCCCGTTTAAGGGGTGTCATGTTAAATACGACTAAGATATTTTCTTTACTTTTTTTCCCTTTTCTTAGATAAACAATTACTGATTCATTGCGATGGCCGAGATCTATCCATTCAAAACCCTTTTCATCAAACTGGTATTCATAGAGAGCTGGAGAAGATGTATAAAGTATATTCAGCTGCGCCACAAAATCCTGCATTTTCTGGTGTGGTTCATGTGCCAGCAAATGCCAGTCAAGCTCTTTATGATAATTCCATTCGGAAGTCTGGCCAAATTCATTTCCCATAAAAAGAAGCTTACCGCCGGGATGTGTGTACATATAAGTATATAATAATCTCAGGTTGGCAAACTTTTGCCATTCATCGCCGGGCATTTTATAAATCATGGGAGACTTGCCATGTACCACTTCATCGTGGCTCAAAGGCAGCATAAAATTTTCATCATAGAAATACATCATGCTAAAGGTGAACTTATCCTGGTGATCTTTCCTGTAAAGGGGATCTATTTTGAAATAATTGATCGTATCGTGCATCCAGCCCATCATCCATTTCATTCCAAATCCAAGTCCGTCATTGACCGTAAGCCCTGTTATATTTGGCCAGTCGGTAGACTCTTCAGCAATCATTTGTACATCCGGGAAATCCCGGTAGACCATTTCGTTGAGATTTTTAACAAAAGCAATAGCCTCTAAATTTCCATTATCACCAAATTCATTAGGTTCCCACTCTCCTTCTTCCCTTGAATAATCGAGACGCAACATGGAACTTACGGCATCTACCCTTATGCCATCGATATGAAATTTATCAAACCAGAAACGGGCGCTACTGATCAAAAATGACCGCACCTCTCCCCTTTGATAATTGAAAATGTAGGAGTTCCAATCCGGGTGAAATCCCTTTCTCATATCAGCATATTCATAAGTATGGGTGCCATCAAACATAAAAAGGCCATGCGCATCGTAAGGAAAATGAGATGGCACCCAGTCAAGTATCACACCTATATTCTCGTGATGAAACGCTTCGATCATTACCATAAAATCTTCAGGTATACCAAACCGTGAGGTTGGTGCAAAATAACCCGTTCCCTGGTATCCCCAGCTTCCATCAAAGGGATATTCCATTATCGGCATAAACTCTACATGTGTAAAGCCCATTCTTTTTACATAAGGCACCAGCAATTTTGTTGTCTCACGGTAGGAATTCAATGATTCCTCGCTATACGGATAAGGCCTCATCCAGCTTGCAAGGTGCACCTCATAAACGCTCCAGGGTGCGTTAAGGTCATTTTTTTTGAAACGCTTTTCCATCCATTCATTATCTGTCCACTCATGTTCAAGGCTCACAGTTTTTGATGCAGTACCCGGTCGCAATTCCCAATGATTAGCATAAGGGTCGCCTTTAAATAATTTTACTCCCGCATATCCCTCAATATAAAATTTATACGATGTGTATTCATTTATATCCGGAATAAAACCTTCCCATATACCCGAGCGTTCTAATCTTACGAATAATACATGAGCGCTTTCGTCCCAATTATTAAAATCTCCAACTACGCTTACTAATGTTGCATTTGGCGCCCAAACCGAAAAATAATATCCCTTTTTATTTAAAACCGTCAGCGCATGTGAACCGAATTTTTTATACAGGCTATAGTGCGTCCCATTCTTAAAATTTTCAAGATCCTCATGGGTAAACAAAGAATAGTTCCATACAGGTTTTGTGCTGTCGACAAAATGTTCTTCTTCGTATTTGGGCAAAGCTCTTTCACTTTTTTCAGCAGAATTTGTTTCGGAGTGTGATTCTTTTATTACCATTTATGGAATAGGGGTTATTTTCTAATCTTAATAACAGCGCTTTTGCTTTAACGTAAATTTAAGAATAGTGTTTAAGTTATGGTAAATAAATTAGTCCACTTTTGAAATATATTCCGCTGCCACAAAACTCCCCGTCTTTCATGAAAAAACTAATTACTCTTTTTACAGGTATATTAATTTTATCTTTTTCATCATTTGCCCAGTTATCGAAAGTTACCGGGGCAGTTCTTGACCGCAACGAAAACAAACCCGTAAAAAATGCCGTTATAGCCTTACTAATTCCAAAGGATTCAATCCTGTATAAATTTACGCGAAGCGACCCGGAAGGGAAATATATTTTAAAAGATTTAAAGCCTGGTAATTATATTTTAATGA
>Ga0068860_100006029_pt1 | contig 12199 bp, 6 predicted proteins | sample KBSSwiS32_FD_66597 | JGI IMG/M metagenome (GOLD analysis project Ga0068860, IMG submission 66597) | Switchgrass rhizosphere microbial communities from Kellogg Biological Station, Michigan, USA - KBS Switchgrass S3-2 | ecosystem: Host-associated > Plants > Roots > Rhizosphere > Soil ... | reverse complement strand
TCCTGTCCCACGTCGCCCGCGCAGCGGATGAAGTTCTCGGTCGGCCAAAGCGGGCCGATCTGCGGCACCGCCAGCAGGAAGATCATCCCCTGGTGGTTCGAAAGCCCGGGAAAGAACGGCGAAGGCGCCGCCGGGTTCGAAGCCCCCAGGCCGATCGCCGTGCGGATGAACGGCAAACTCTGGCCGTCGTAGATCTGACCCGCGGCGAGCTGCGCTTCGAGCCCGGCGCAGTAGCCCTGGTTGAGCGCGAGCACCGCCGGATTTTCGGCGTAGAGGGCTCCCTCCAGAATGAACGCGCCGTCATAGTCGTCCGGATGGGCGTTGATCGTCGCGATCGTCGTCATGCCGCCGAGCGAAAAGCCGCCGACCAGCACGGGCCGATGGGCGGGAAGAACCTCCGCGATCCGCGAGCGGATGAACGCGGCATCGTCGATCGTCGCCTGGAGTCCCCAATCCGCCATCGCCGAGCAGTCGACCGCGCCCGACTCGCACGACCCGGCGACCAGGCCCGTGGCGCGCGGCGAATAGCCCCAGACCTCCCAGCCGCGCAGGGCGAAATACGCCGCGAACGAGCGCAGCGGATTGCCGCTGTCGTCGGCGGTGAAGAACGAAAAACCATTGCCCAAAGGCGGCAACAGCAGCAGCGCGCCGCGCACGGCCCCGTGGGCGCGGCGCAGCCGGTGCATCCCGAACTTGTCGATCGCCGAAGGGCCGACCGTGACGACCGAATCGGTCTGCAAAAGGGGACCGACCGCATGGGTGGAGGACGAGGTGACCGTCTGCGCACCGAGCGAACCGGCGAGAAGGCCGAGCCCGAGCAGAGCCGCAACCGACACACGTACGAATTGGCGAACCATAGAGGCGTCCTTTCCGGAACCCGCCCAAACCGGGGCTCCCTATAAGACGGAGTGCCCCCGAACCGCCAGGAGGGACGCCGAGCCACGCCCCTGTGGTAACATCCAACAGCCGCTGGCGGCGCTTTTCCGCCAGCCCAGGCCTGTCCCCATCGTCTAGAGGTTAGGACATCGCCCTTTCAAGGCGGTAACACGGGTTCGAGTCCCGTTGGGGATACCAAATCCTTTTCGCCTTCCCGATGAAGCTTGAAGACCTCCAACCCGACGCCACGGTGCGGGGCCTTCTGCCGGCTCGGGAGGGTGGCATACCGAAGCCTGAGCAGGGCGCGCTGTTTGGGGAGGCCTAATCCATGGCCTCGCGTACGCCACTGATCGTCGTGCTGGCGGGTCCGAACGGCGCCGGTAAGAGCACGAGCGCGGCGCGACTGCTTCGCGGCGTGCTCGCGGTCGAAGAATTCGTCAACGCCGACACCATCGCCCAGGGCCTGTCGGCGTACCGGCCGGAAGCGGCGGCGGTCGCCGCCGGTCGTGTGATGTTGGAACGGCTGCGCTTCCTGGCGCGCGAGCGCCGAGACTTCGCGTTCGAAACTACGCTCGCCGGACGGGGGCACGCGCGTTGGCTGCGCGAACTCCGTGCCTCGGGCTACCGGGCCCACCTGATCTTCTTGTCGTTGCCGGACCCCGGCCTCGCCGTGGCGCGAGTGGCCGAGCGCGTGCGGCAGAGCGGGCATCATGTTCCGGAGGATGTCGTGCGCCGACGTTTCGTCGCCGGCTTGGCGAATCTGTTCACCTGTTACCTTGACGTGGTGGATAGCTGGCAGGTGTACGACAATGCGGATTTGAACGGTCCCCGGCTGATCGCCTCGCACGCCGTCGGGAGGGCCGCCGTGACAGCGGACCCCAACGCCTGGGTGAATCTGAAGGAGCAACAGCGATGAGTGACACACCGCAAACCGATCTCACCCCCGCCGAGCGCGTGGATGACATTCCCCGCACTCTGCGTGCGCTGCGGGAGGCCGTCCAGGAGGCGCTCCAACGCCACAAGCGTGACGGCCATCCCGTGGCGGTGTGGCGCAATGCTCGCGTGGAATGGATCCAGCCCGAGGACATTCCCGTTCCGCCCGAAATGCCTGGCGCACCGTAGGAAGCCACGCCGGAAATCGCCCGAGCCACCGCGACGAGCGCTCAAGCCACCTGGCGAAACGCTAAAATCACCGCCGCGAGCCCTGAAGCCACAGAGCGGAACGATAAAATCACCGCGGCGAGCGCTGAAGCCACAGAGCGGAACGGTGAAGTCACCGAGGCGAGGAGTGAAGCCACCGAGTGGAACGGTGAAGCCACCGAGAAATTCACTGAAGCCACTGAGAAATTCGCTGAAGCCACCGAGAAAACCCCTGAAGCCACTGAGAAAACCCCTGAAGCCACACAGAAAACCCCTGAAGCCACCGAGAAAACCCCTGAAGTCACGCAAGCGATCACCGTCGTCGTCCACTCGACCGGATTTTCCGGCCATTTTGGCGTATTTGTCGGTGACTTCACCCTAAGTCTCGGTAATTTTTGCAGTTCGGTGTGTGGCTTGAGGGTCTGTTTGCGTTGCTTCGCCGCCTTTCTGCGTGACTTCACCCCTCCGCTGTGTGGCTTCAGGGGTTTTCTCGGTGGCTTCAGCGAATTTCTCGGTGGCTTCACCGGCCGAACGACCGGGTTTTGGCCGGTTTTGCGTTGCTTCGCGGTCGTTTTGCGTGACTTCGCGCCCGAAACTGCGTGGCTTCTTTCGGGAAGCCTCGCGTGGCTTCGCGCGTCTGAGGAGCTGGAGCTCTCGGGACGACTTGCAGACCGACCGGTGATCGAGCGGTGGCGGCGCGGCGCCCTCTTTCCTCAATCGTCGATCAGCAGATCTTCCACTGACGACACGACTGTAAACCGAGCCGGCATCTCGCCCACGGCGAGCGCCTCGAAATGGGCCTTCCCGCATTCGACCTTCGCCCATTCCTTCTCGCGCAGGTCGTCGGCAAAGAGACCGCCCTTGGTTTCGACCACGAAGTAGAGCCGCTCGGAGCCTTCTTTTTCGATCAGGACCGCCCAATCGGGGTTGTATGTGCCGAGGGGAGTCGGCAGGGTGAACCAGCCAGGGAGCTTGGCGTAGACCTTGATCGCCAGATTCTTTTCGAGCTGATCCGCGAAGGTTGCTTCGGTACCGGAGTCGTACACGACGTGCTCGTAGACCGACTTTTCGGCCGGGCGCAGGTTCTTGAGATACCCCGTCAGCTCGTTTTGCTCGAACAGCTCCTGGGCGTAGAAGTGCTCGTCGCCTAGTCGTTGGTACTTGATACCGTCCACCACGGCGAGGCGTTTGCAGCGGTTGATCGCCTCCGCGACGATCTCGGTGAACTGCTGCGGGTTGCGTTTGAAGTCGTCCAGTCGCTCGCTTCCGGTGAGGATTCGATAGATCGTGCGCCGGGTCAGTTGAGTGCGGTCCTGTAGGTCAGTGAGCAGATCGGGCAGCTCAATGTCGGCCTCCTCAAGCGGGACCGTCGAAGCCCCCTTTCGCTCGGTCGCCTCGACCCCTGCCAATCCGATGGCGATGTCGGCCTTGCGCCATTGCAAGCGCGTCCTCAAGATGGCCGGTGCCTTACGTACCGCTTCGATGCAACTCGCGATTAGCTTTTCGTTGTCGAACTGCACACGGTACGTTGTCTTGTGCTTGATCCGCTCCCAAAGCGCCTTGAACTCCGCGCTGTGCAAAATGGCCTGGCGGGTGCGGACCTGACGGCGCTCGTCGGCGTTCTTGATCTCCAGGCGGCCGGCCAGCTTCTCCAGCACGGAAGCGATCTGTCCAAACTGGGGCTGAAAGGACTCAGGCAGGTTCAGCGTTCCATCTTTGAGCGCCGCCCGCAGTGCGTCTTGGACCTTGCCCGTACGGTTGATATATCCCTGTGCCCGGAGATGGTCCCAAAGGAACTTCGACGCTTCGATGCCGAGTGGTGCCGTCGCACCCGCGGGATCCGTTACGGCTATGGTGGCGAACTGCTCCTCGGCCACTATGCCAAACTCAATGTCGGTGTCCTTCTCGATCTCTTTCTGTAGGTTCTCCGCGAACTGCTCGTAGCTCTCGCGCGCGATCACCGTCAGGGTGTTGACCTCGAAGCCGTGCAGCCGCTGGCCTTCCTGATTCACGCACAGCCGTAGGCCGCGGCCGATCGTCTGGCGGCGTTGGAGCTCTGTCCCCATCTCCCGCAGCGCGCAGATCTGGAACACATTCGGATTGTCCCAGCCCTCCCGCAGTGCCGAGTGGGAGAAGATGAACTTAAGCGGCGTCTCGAACGACAGAAGCTTTTCTTTCTCCTTCATGATTAGGTTGTAGGCTCGCTCGGCGTTCTCGCGATTGCCCTGGTTGTTCTCTTCGGTGTCGTGCCAGCCGCCATTCTTGTCGATGGAGAAGTATCCGTCATGCACTTCTTCGGCGGCGTGAGTCAGGTCCACTTCCCGAAAGAGCGTGCGGTAGTCCGAATGGTTTGATGCCCGGCGATACTCTTCTTCGAAAATCCGGGCGTAATCCCCCTTCACGGGGAGGTCCGCTTCATACTTCCGGTACTTCTCGACGGCATCGACGAAGAACAAGGAGAGAACTTTGATCCCCCGCGGACGAAGACGCTTTTCTTTATCGAGGTGTTCGCGGATGGTGCGGCGGATCATCTCGCGTTGCACCGCCAGCGCATCGACATCGCCCCAGGCTTCTCCCGGCACAAGGAACCGTTCGCTGCCGGGTACCCGTAATTCCATGAACTCGTTGCCTTTGCCTACACGAATCTCGCCGATGCGGCAATTCGCGTAGATCGCGCGGCCCGTGGTCTCTTCCAGGTTATCGCCATCCTCTACGGAGACCTCCTGCCGCCTTACACCGCCCCCACCGGTCTGCCTATCTACCTCGACCCGCGCTGAGATCCTGCCGCGCTTGCTCTCGACCTTAATGAGGCGCACGTACGGCTTGTTATGGGCGTCCTCTACGGTCGCCGACGCCACCTCAATCTGTTTGACCAGCTGCCTCTGGTAGGCATCCACCGCGTCCAGGCGATAGACCATGTGGTGCTTATCGACGTGTGTGGCGGAGTAGCGGAGGGTACAGAGAGGATTCATCGCATCGAGTGCGGTTTTTCCAGCGCCCGAGAGACCACCATCTACCGTCTGGGGTTCATCGACGATAATGATGGGGCGCGTCGCGCGCAATAGGTCGATCGGCTTCTCGCTACCCGTCTTCTCGGTATCTTTGTAGAGGTTGTTGACGTCTCTCTTATTGATGGCGCCGACGGTCACCACCATGATCTGGATCTGCGGACTGGTCGCAAAGTTACGCACCTGGCCGAGCTTGCCGGAGTCGTAGAGGAAGTAGTCGAACGGCACTCCCGCATAGAGTCCCTTGAAGTGCTCTTCGGTGATCTGTAGCGACTTGTATACGCCTTCTTTGATTGCGACCGAGGGCACTACGATCACGAACTTGGTGAAGCCATACCGCTTGTTCAACTCGAAGATTGTGCGAAGGTAGACGTAGGTCTTACCGGTGCCGGTCTCCATCTCGACTGTGAAGTCGCCGGAATCGAGCGATCCGGAGGGCGGTAGGCCGTTCCGGACCTGGATGTCGCTTAGGTTCTTGAGCAGCTCGTCGTCGAGCAGCGTCAGTCGGTTGCCGATACCGAGGTCGTTCAATCCCAGCTCTAGCTGCGGCCCGGTGGGTTCACGAATGACGGTGAATTCGGTACGGCAGGTCTCCTGCCCCCGGAAGAGATCGCAGGCGGCTTCGATCGCCTGCAGCTGGTAGTCGAGGTTGGGCTCGAAGTGGAGCTTCATGGCTTCGGCACTCTTCGACGGAGGTTGACACTTCCCGATCCCCCAAGCGTCCTCGGATCAGCGCTCTCTCTCGGCGAACCATCCGGAATTACCGGATAGCTGCTCCAAGATCGTCCATGATCTCGCCCAGCCGAGGAAATCGCGCTGCTCGCCATGTACCGTTTCCCTCTCACAAGCTCCTCACCTTACCTAGCCCGTGCTGCGCAAGGATGGCCGCGAGGTTCGTTTTTGCCACGTCGTTTGCGAAAGCGCTGTCGCGGAAGACGCAAGTGGTATCCCCGGCCGGGGCGAGCTCTTGGTGCCAGGCAATAATGCCCTGTGCCAGCGGCTCGACTTCTTCGCTGCTGATTTGCTCCGCCAGGCAGGCGAACAGCACGCCACCGGCAATGCCGTGAACTTCCTTGCCTGCGAGGGAGCGCTTCTCGATGGGCACACACAGATCGAGCCCAAGTTTGAGGAGCAGCTCGTAGAGGATGTCCGGCTCGGTGCGGCCGGTCTTCAGGTGTTCGACCGATTCGAGCAACGTCTGGCCGAGGTCGGAGCTCTTCGGCTCCCACGCGCGGATATTGCTGGAGTCGAGCTTGAAGATGCGGAAGCCGAGGTCGCCCTTAAAAAGTAGGCCTTGCTCGCCAATCTTACTTGCGGCGCGGCGCAGCCGCTCCTTCGTGATATCCGCGATCGTCTTAAAATCAACTCGTCCTGTCGCCTCGGGAAGCTGCACAAGTAAGAACCGCCGCCCGCACCGATCATCTCGATTCGCTTCGAACATAGCGCTCGCGGTAGTTCCGGAGCCCGCGAAGAAGTCGACGATCAAATCATGGCCGTCAGTTAGTCCTTCAATTATCTTGCGCAGGAGGTAGATCGGCTTCGGGTAGTCGAAAGGTACCTCACCGAAGAGTTCACTTAGTTCAGTTCTTCCGTTCTGATAGTTAATATTCTTTTCGTCCCAAACTGACTTCCACTTCCTCGTTCGCAACTCGCCGTCAGCAACTTCTAGAAACTCCCGCTGGAAAACATCCCATTCGCCCCGACCGTTAATGAAGACACCCTCAAGTAGTTCCAGCCGCTGCCGAGCAGTTTCTGGTCCCCACTCCCATCTGCCTTCTTCTCCGTCCGACTTTATCGGCACAACCTCAACTGAAAAAGCCTCAGATTTCTCCAGCGAAACTTCACGAGAAACCGGGTTCACAAAGATTGAGAAATACATATTCGGCCGATCAATTCGGCGAGAGGCGTTACCGCGATGTCGCAAGCCCCGCGTCCTATACTTACGACCGTCAGGTGTCTGAAACTTGTACTCCTGAATCTGTTCTTCGGAGAGTGACTGACCGCGAATCACAAATCGCTCAACATTTCTGGCGTAGGCCAAGAGGTATTCATGTGTACTTGCAACTATCTCTGACTGGCGCCCGCGTGGGTTGCTCACTACACAAATCTGGCAGACAAAGTTCTCGCCTCCAAAGACTTCATCCAGCATGGATTTCAGATTGCTCACTTCGTGATCATCGATGCTAACAAATATTACCCCATCTTCACGAAGCAGGTTACGCGAAAGCTTCAATCGCGGATACAGCATATTCAACCACTCGGCGTGAAAACGACCGGAAGTCTCGACGTTAGAACTCAGCCTAATGCCTCTTTCCGACTGATTGGTCAGCGAGAGGTAGTTATTTATGCCGTCACGAAAATCGTCCGGATAAACAAAGTCCTTCCCCGTATTATACGGCGGATCAATGTATATGAGCTTCACCTTCCCAGCGTAACTCTTCTGCAGAAGTTTCAGTACCTCGAGGTTGTCACCCTCGATCATCAGGTTCTGCGTAGTATCCCATTCCACACTCTCTTCCGGACACGGCCTTAGAGTCCCTATGCTCGGCGTGAGCGCCAACTGCCGGGCTCTCCGTTTGCCGTGCCAGTTGAGGCCGTACTTCTCCTCGCGCTCGTCCACCGCGCCACCGAGCAGGGCCTTGAGCACCTCGAAATCGACCTTGCCCTCAGTGACGGCCTCGGGAAACAGCGCCTTTAGTTGCTCGACGTTCTCAGCCACCAAGTCGGTGGACTGGGTTTCGGGGTCGCTCTCGGCCAGCTTTTTCATCGGGTCCTCGTTCCTCAAAGCCCAGCCAGGGCGACAGCCCGAGCCGCTTCCACGCGCTTCAGTTCCAAGTTCAAATCCACCCGGCGCGCCATCTGCTTCTCTTTCGAGGCCGCAGCGCGAATCCGGACAATCTCTGCATCGAGCCGCGAACATTCTCGCAGTGCGGCGCGCCGGGCGGCGGCTTGCTCAGCGTTGCTGTCGAGCGTAAACACCCCCGTCACCCGGGCGGCCTGCAAGGCGAGTAGCGTGTCGATCCAGCCCTGATAGAGCACATACAGTGTCGCACGCGGCTGCCGCGTTAGTGCCAAGGCGCTGCCAAAGTTGGACCAGAGCTCCGATTCGACAGGCGCCCCGCTCTCCACCGAGACAACCTCGCCATCGAGCACCGTCTTGGTCGATTCACCCTGAGACCAGCGCTTGTGCGCGGCAGACAGACCGAGTTCCGCCCCCTGCTCGGTCAGTAGGAGTACCGGATAGGGGATAGCCCGGTGCGTCAACTCAACCAACCGAACGGCCTTCGCTCCCGCTCGCAGAGTGAGGCGCATCACCGCGATCTCCAGATACTCGCGAACTTCATCGCGAAACTCGGTCACACCGATATTCGCCGGTTTAAGCGCCGCCAACCAGACCAGTTCTTCGACGCCTTCGGTCATGTGGCGCTTGTCCGCAGCCGTCGGCGCACCATGCTCCAGCAGCACCTTCTTGGGCACACGCAGGTCGACGCGACTCCCGGCCGGCAGATCGAGCGTAGAGAGCAGGGCGTCGCTGTTCATCCCAGGGCCTGCGGTAGTACGACCAGGTACGCGAGCACCTCGAAGTCGTTGATACCGGCAAATTCCCCCTTCATCGCATGAGTACCACCGGGCGAGAACAGACTCGCGATCGCGCGCTCTTGGTTCTTTCCGACGATTGAGGCCACAGCTGCCGCGAGAAGGCCCTGGGGTGCCTTCATCTCCCCACCCTGCTTGGTGGCCTTGTCGAAGCGCCCGTTGGCCTCGGCGTCCGGTTGATCGTGATGGAGGCAGAGACGCTTGAGGCGATCGAGGATCTGCTTCGCCTGGGTGTAGGGCAACAGCACCGTGCCGTCTTCCCCGACATGCACCAGGTAGTAGGCGCCAAGGGGATAGCCGGCGTCCGCGCTGCGCTTGCCCGCTTCGCCTTCGGCGCGCAGGCAGTAGATGATCCCGGGTTCGATGTCGGCCTCTTCTGTCGTAACGACCGCCGAGGTCCCGAACGGCAGACTGTCAAGCACACCCGGATGATCCTTGAGGTACTGCGCCAGATCGATGCGAAAATCCGTAAGCGTCAGATCGGCGATCGAGACACCGGAGGACAGATCCTCCAAGTCGATTACTGTGTCCTGAAGCTTCAAGAGCTGCGTCCGGCGATACTCCAAATCGTTCATCTCGTTGCCGGGTTGCTCCTCAATTAGGTTCTCCTCACCCGTCGCGGAAATGTCGAGTAGCACCATCTTGCCGCTCACCCGGTGCTCTAGATTGATGTACTCCTCCAGCTCGATGTTGGGCCAGAAGTTGACGAGCTGAATGCGCTCGTTCGGCGAGCCGAGGCGGTCGACGCGGCCGAAGCGCTGGATGATCCGCACGGGGTTCCAATGGATGTCGTAGTTGATCAGCCAGTCGCAGTCCTGGAGATTCTGTCCTTCAGAGATGCAGTCCGTGGCGATCAAGAGATCGATCTCGCCCTCCCCGGCGAGTTCCGCGGGTCTTTCTTTGGATCGCGGCGAGAACGCCGTGAGGATCGATGCGAGATCCCTGCGCAGGTCAGGAAGCGAGGTTTGATTTCCACCCGAACCGGTGACGAGGGCGGACTCCACTCCGAGAGTCGCCTTCGCCCAAGGCGAAAGCTGCGCATAGAGGTAGTGGGCGGTATCGGCGAAAGCGGTGAAAACGAGGACCTTTCGATTGCCGGGATTGATGGGCTGATTGCACTTGCCCTCGATCATCTGACGCAAGGCTTCGAGCTTGGCATCGCGCGCCGAATCGACCTGAGCGGCCGCCGCGTGGAGTGCGGCGAGCCGGTCCCTATCTTCAACCAGCTCTTGGCGCCAGAGGACGAGGTCCACATCCTTGAGCAGCACTTTGACTTTGCGACCCACGAGCAGGCTCTCAAAAATGGGATCTTCGATGTCTACATCGTCGATCTCGATCTCTTCCATTTCCTCGTCGTGGTTATCGATGCGGGCAAGTGTCGCCTCGACATCGCGCAGTTGGCGCTGCACCGTGAGGGCGAAAGAAGACACGGCGCTCTCCATCCGTTTGAGGACGTTGACGCGCAGGAGGTGGATCAGGCTCTCCTCGCGGTCGGCTTGGCGAAAAAAACGCTCACCGCCGGAGATCTCGGTGCTGTACTTCCTATCGTACGCCTCTTTTTTGTGAGGCAACACGTAGCGTAGTGGGGCATAGGCGGCGAGCTTGAGGCGGCGGATTTCGAGGTTGATCTCCCGAATCGAACGATACTGGCCCGCGCGGTCCACGTCCGGTTTGATGTTGATCGGCCTCAGCCGGTCCGGGAACCGGCCGGTTTCCGCCGTCCCGTAATATTTCTCGATGTGCTTGCGCGAGCGAGCGATGGTGAGCAGATCGAGCAGGGTGAAATAGTCGAAACCCAACATCTCGATAAGGCGCGTAGGCGTTCGTTCGCTGTCCTCGACCTTTTCCCAAAGGTTGAACTGCTTCTGCGCGAGGAGCGTGGTCCTTGAGATGCTGGCGATGCCGTGATCTGCCAGGGCTCCGTCCTGGCCCTCGGTGGCGAACGAGATCTGGTTGCGCAGATCGGCCAGGCGGTTGTTCACCGGAGTAGCCGACAGCATGAGGACGCGAGTTTTCACGCCTTCCTGAATGATCTTCCGCATCAGCCGGTCGTAGCGGGTCTCGCCGCCTTGGCGCGGCGTCTTCTTGTTGCGGAAGTTGTGGGACTCGTCGATTACAATCAGGTCGTAGTTGCCCCAGTTGACGTTCGCGAGGTCGATATCGCCGGACAGACCACCGTCGCGCGAGAGGTCGGTGTGGTTCAGGACGTCGTAATTGAACCGGTCGGGCGCCAGAAAGTTTCGTCGGTCGTTCGCCTTGTAGAGTGTCCAGTTGTCACGCAGACGTTTGGGCACCAGCACCAGCACGCGATCGTTTCGTAGCTCGTAATACTTGATGATCGCGAGCGCCTCGAATGTTTTTCCCAGCCCCACGCTGTCGGCGATGATGCAACCGCCGTAGCGGTTGAGCTTGTCCAAGGCACCCACTACCGCGTCGCGCTGAAATCGGTAGAGCTTCTTCCACACCACCGTGTTGCGAATGCCCGTCGCCGAGTTGACGATGCGCTCTTCGTCCAGGTCATCGCCGCGATCGCGAAAGATGTGGTGCAACATCAGGGCGTAGACGGACTGCGGATCGCGATAGGCGGCAAGCGAGCGCAGGGTAGCGATCCACTCCGCTTTGGCACCCGTGCCGGCCGGAAGGCTGGCCCATTGGGTGTCGAACCACTGACTGAGCGAGGCGGCTTCTTCCGGGTTCTCCGACGCCTGGATCAGGTTCATGGGGTTCCCCGGCGTCAACCCCAACCCGTCGGTGCTAAAGGCCAGCGAGCCGAGCAGAACCTGCAAGGGGTGCGACTCACTATCGCGGAGAACCAGGGCTCCCTGCGGCACCGGACCCGTAGCCCGCCGCAACTCAGCCTTGCTCTCGATCCAATCGGCCAGGCGCCGGGCCAGCCAGCGTGCCTGCAATCGGTTGCGCGAGGCGCGGTCGGCATCCGTGCCGAGCAACGCAAGATCGGTGGCGGCCGGCGGTAACAGAAGGCGGCATCGGTCCAACGTCGCCAGCTCGCGCAGGATCTCGGAGAAGGCGAACAGCGAGAACGTCTGGGTCACCACGTCGAGTTGGCGTCCTGCGGAGATCTCCGGGCGAAGCAGATCGATAACGCGGTCGGTGCCTAGGTTGCGGACGAGTTTCATGGGGAGGACAGCTCGCGGTCATTGGGAGGTCCAGCGCTCCCAACGACGGATGGGTCGCTCCGTTGGGTGGCATCAGACCTTGGGGACCGAAAAACTTTGATCTCAGGATGCTGATTCACTGAACCCTTCCTTACGCCCCAAGACAGGTGGCCGGAATGCCCGCTCCAGCCTACTAGGTATGTCTCTAGTTTCCTGATTCTATGTCGGACGAGTGACCCTCGGGGCGCCGGGTCGGTGCCCCTACCGTCGGCTTTGTCGGGTTCGTGTCGGGTTTGCGCTTGAGTACGTAGTGGATCGATCGCGTGCACAGAACCCGAACAAATTCTACCCGGGGAAAAAGCCGCAGCCGATACACCATCCCGCCAAAAGTTGCAACCCGTAATAAGGGGCGTTTTAGGGCCCTTTTTGCGCCAGAAACCTCAGATTACAACCTGTAGCGTT
>Ga0068860_100006023_pt1 | contig 12206 bp, 10 predicted proteins | sample KBSSwiS32_FD_66597 | JGI IMG/M metagenome (GOLD analysis project Ga0068860, IMG submission 66597) | Switchgrass rhizosphere microbial communities from Kellogg Biological Station, Michigan, USA - KBS Switchgrass S3-2 | ecosystem: Host-associated > Plants > Roots > Rhizosphere > Soil ... | reverse complement strand
GGTCGCCCAGCCCGGTGTGCGGCTCGACCGGCGCATCGCCGCCCTCGACCAGCGCGTGCAGCGCCATGCCGAACTCCGACCACGGGCCCAGGTCGTCGTCATCGTCGTCGTTCCGCTTGCTCATCCCTAGACGATAGGGCCGTCCGTCCAGTTCCGGCATCACCCCTTACGGGCCGCTGCTCGACCCCGCGCCCGACGATTCCGGCGTCGAGGTGCTTGTGGTCGGCGGGGCCGGCGGCTCGGTGGCCGGGCTCGTCGTCGGCGTCGTGGTGGCGGGCGCGGTCGTCGGCGCGGCCGTGGTCGGCTTGGTCGTCGGCTTCGTGGTGGCCGGCTTGGTGGTGGCGGCCGTGGTCGTCGGCGCGGTGGTGGCCTCGGTCGGGCTGGTCGTGGCCGGTGTGGTGGTGGCCGTCGTCTCGCTGGCGGCCGGCGCGACGCCGGCCGATTCGGTGGGCGACGGCGAGCCGGCGTCGCTCGGCGAGGGCTCCTCCGAGGGCGTGCTCCCCTCGGTCGAGGGCGGCGTGACCGCAACGCCGTCGCCGCAGGTCAGGTCGTTGCCGGTGGCCTTGCCCGGGGCGCCGCCGACGGACACCTCGCCGGTCGAGACGGCCACCGCGTCCGGGTCGACCGCGTACCAGGCGGCGCCGGAGTTGACCACGTTGCCGGTCGCCCGGGTGACGGTCAGCCCGAGCGACTGGAACGCCCCGCTCGTGCCGGTGGTGTCGGCCAGCACCCGACCGGCCTCCAGCGAGAGCGTGCCGCGCGGTACCTGGTGCCGGCCGCCCTGCACGGCGAGCGCGCCGACCTGGACCCGGGCGCCGGCACAGAGCACGGTGGCGCCGCCGCCGCGGAAGGTGATCCGGGCGGTCGACTCGGCCGGCACCTCGACCCGCACGCCCCGGCCGAGATACTGCTCGTCGCCGGGCTCGAAGGTGGTCACCGTGCCGTCGACGGTCACGTTGGTGTGCCCCCGGTCGACGGTCAGCAGCACCCGGTCGCGAGGCATCTCGGCCCAGGCCGGGCCGGGCCGGAAGCTCAGCCCGACCAGCACCAGCGCCATCACCAGCAGGAGCACGGTGAGCCACCAGAGGCGGCCCTCGAAGCGGCGGTCGAGCGACTGGTCGTCCGGGCCGTCGGGCGGGCCGGGCGGCACGGCGAGCGGCGGGTACGCCTCGGGCGCGGGCGCGCCGGGCCGCAGCGCGCCGACCGGCATCGGCGAGCCGGGGCGGTGGGTCGCGCCGACCAGTGGCGGCAGGTCCGACGCGTCCGGCAGCACCCAGAGGCGTACCGGGGTGAGGGTCTGCGCCACCATGCCGGGGCTGCCGTCGCCGACCGGGCCGACCAGCGTGCCGCGGCGCAGCTCCACACCGTCCGGCATGGCGATCACGCCGGACTCGACCACGACCGCGTGGGTCGGGCCGGGCAGGATCACCGGTGCGCCCGGCTCGAGGTCGACCGGGTGCGCCGAGGCGATCAGCGCGAGCCGCTGGTCGACGGCGAGCCCGGCCAGCGCCGGAGTGTCCGCGAACAGCGCCTCGGCCTCGGCCCGGTCCTGCGGCGGCGGCCCGGGCAGCGGCCCGACCACCGACGCCACGGTGGCCGCCGGGATGTAGAGCAGGGTGGTGCCGGCGGTGTGCCAGTCGAGCTGGGTCGGGCGACCGGCGATCGCGTTGACCAGGCCGACCACGCCGCCCGGGCCGACGTGGTAGCGGATCGTGCCGGGCGGGTCGCCGGGCTTGCGGCCCTGCAGCGCGCCCTCGACAACCACGTAGACGGCCGACTGCGACCCGCCGGCCTGGATCACCTGGCGACCGGTCGGCGGGTACTCCCAGCGGGCCCGGGCGGCCAGGCCGGCCAGCGCCGAATCGGACAGCCCGCCCAGGTCGGAGGCGCGCAGCGCGGCCAGCCGGCGGGGCATGTCGCCCTCCCGGTCGTTCTCGGCGCGCCGCCGGCGCCTGCGGCCCCACCAGCGGGCGAACCGGCCGAGTACGAAGAAGACCACCGGCGCGCCCAGCCCGAGCACGATCAGCAGCAACAGCAGCCCGCCGAGCAGGCCTGCCTGCCAGAGGCCGACGGCCAGCCCGGAGATGCGGTCGTCGAAGACCCGATAGGTCAGCACGGCGGCCATCGCCAGCCAGACGATCGAGAGAATGCCGTAGAGCGCGATGAGCCGGCCCTCGCGGTCGAGCGTCGACCAGCGTGGGGTACGCCCCCGCAGCCGGCCGCCGGCCCAGGCCAGACCGCGGGCGCGCACCTGCGGAATCTCCAGCCAGTCCATCAGCAGGTAGTGCCCGTCGAGCGGCAGGAACGGGCTGAGCTGGAAGAACGCGTTCAAATACCAGAGGAAGGCGAGCTTGAAGGCCAAGCCGGCGAGCGCGGGCACGGCCAGGCCGCCCAGCTGCACCAGGCCGCCGAGGACCAGCGCACTGCCCGGGCCGGCCGCGGCGACCAGCAGGCGGGCGCGGCGCCCGGCCATCCAGACATCGGTGGTGTCGACGAAGACGGACGGGATGCCGAAGTAGACGAGCAGGCCGGCGGCGGGCACCTCGCGCCCGGCGGCCTTGGTGGCGAGTGCCCGGGCCAGCTCGTGCGTGACCAGCACGATGCCGTTGAGCACGACCAGCACGACCGCGCCCAGCAGGTACGAGTCGCCGGTCAGGAACAGCGACCGGCTGCCGCGCGCCCAGGTGGCCAGGAACAGGCCGAGGCCGAGCACAGCCATCAGGCCGGTGGCGACGAACGCCCCGGTGCCGAAGAAGAACCGGCCACCGGCCCGGTAGAGCGCGGTGATCAGGCCGTCGACGTCGAAGACCAGCGTCTTGCGGCCGCGCGCGGCGGCGAGCACGCCGGTGCCGACCCGCTCGGGCAGCGCCTTGCGCCGGGATTCCTGCAGTGGGCGGAACGCGTCCATCGGCAGCTCGTCGAGCATGCGGTTGCCGGCCAGGTCGGCCACCACCCGGCGGACCTGGTCGGGGGCGAGCCGGCCGGCTATCCGGGCGAACTCGGCGACCAGCATGGTCACCGTGCTCTGCCCGTCCATCAGCAGGGCGAGCTGCCACTCCTCGGGGGTCAGCCGCAGATAGCCGGCCCGGGTGGCGCCGTCCGGCGAGCGCAGCATGATGTACGCCTCGCCCCGCGCCGCCGTCAGCTGGACCGCCTCGATGCCGGCCCGCAGGACCGGCCGTGCGCTGGTCGGGTTGAGCCGGTCGACGACGGCGCCCCACAGCCCGGGGTCGGCCGGGCCGCCGGGCTCGCCCGGAGCCCGCCCGGCCAGGGCTTCCCAGACGTTCATCCGGGTCTCGACGTAGGTCACCTGGGGGCCTTTCGCTGCTCGCCGCCGATGGCGGATTGGAGACTAGGCGGTCGGCAAGCGCCCTGGCGAGTCCTCCGCGGCGATTAATGCGAGATGCCACAAAAGCGTGCGGCGGGCGATGTGACAACCCCCTTGTCACATCGCCCGCCGCAGGGAGGGGCCGTTCGGCCTACTGCGCCTCGGCCAGGGTGACCGTGACCTGCTTCTTTGCCCCGTCCCGGGTGAACTCGAGCGCCATCTTCTGGCCGACCGTGCCGCCTTGCACCGCGGCGACCAGGTCGTTCGAGTCGTCGATGGCCTTGCCGTCGACCGAGGTGATGACATCACCCTGCTGGATGCCGGCCTTGGCGGCCGCGCTGTTCTTGGTGACGTTGGAGACCAGCGCCCCGCCGTTCTCGGCGTCGGCGACGCTCACGCCGAGCGCCGGGTGGCTCACCTTCTTGCCGGCCATCAGGTCGTTGGCGACCTGGCTGGCCTTGTCGCTCGGGATCGCGAAGCCGAGACCGATGTTGCCCGAGCTCTGCCCCTGGGTGGCGATCGCCGAGTTGATGCCGATGACCTCGCCGCTGGTGTTGACCAGGGCGCCGCCGGAGTTGCCCGGGTTGATCGGCGCGTCGGTCTGCAGCAGGCCGGACATCGTCGTGCTGGCGCCCTGCGACTGCTGCTGGCTGCCGCCGAGCGGGTTCTGCTGGCCCTGGTCCTCGCTGCTGGACTGGATGGTGCGGTCCTTGGCGCTGATGATGCCGGCGGTGACCGAGCCCTCCAGGCCGAGCGGGCTGCCGATCGCCAGAACCGTGTCGCCCACCTGCATGTTCGCGCTGCTGCCGAACTTCGCGGCGTGCAGGCCGGAGACGCCGCTGGCCTTGACCACGGCCAGGTCGGTCCGCGGGTCGGTGCCGACGATCGAGGCCGTCGCCTTCTTACCATCCGCGAAGATCACCGTGACCGAGTCGCCCTGCGCGGTCGCGACCACGTGGTTGTTGGTGACGATGTAGCCGTCGGCGGAGAGGATCACGCCGGAGCCCTCGCCCGTCTGGGTGGTGATCGACACGACGCTGTCCTGCACGGCGGAGGCGATCTGGGCGAGCGAGGAGCGGTCGACCACCTTGGTGACCGAAGAGTTGCCGGTCTGCACCTTGGGGCTGTTTCCGTCGCCGGAGTCGAAGGCGAGCGCCGTGGCAGCGCCGACCCCGCCCGCGCCGAGCGCGATCAGCACGGCGGCGGCGCCGGCCACGAAGATCTTCCGCCCGCGGCCGTTGGACGGCGGGCGCTGGTCGGTGCCGACCGGCGCCGCCCAGATCGGCTGGCCCTCGCCGGGCTGCTGCCAGGCCTGGCCGTGCGGGTCGGTCTCGAGGGCCGGCTGCTGCTGGGTGCCGGCGGCGCTCCAGGCGCCGGGATAGGCCGACTGCGAATATTGCGGATAACCGGCGTAGGCCGGCTGAGGCTGCTGGTGCGGCTGAGGCTGCTGGGGGTAACCCGGCTGCTGCCACGGGGACTGCGGCTGCTGGGGCTGGGGCTGCTGGGGCTGGTGCCACGGCGAGCCGGACTGCGGGGCGGCCTGGGGGGCGGACTGCGGGGCGGCCTGGGGGGCGGCCTGGGGGGCGGACTGCGGAGCGGCCGAAACCGGGGCGCTCCACTGCGGCGCGGCCGGCGGCTGCACGGCGCCGGTCGGCTGCTCGGACTGGCCCGGCTCCGGGCTGCTGCTCTCGGCGGAGGCGTCCGCGGGGCGCGGGTCGGTCTCGTTCTCGTTCATGGCTCTACCTTGCCCCGTGGGGCTCGTACCAGACTGTGTTACGCCTGGATGTTTTCTGTGAAGCTTTTGTCGGGATTTAGGGTGGGCAAAGTGACCCGGAACGTCGCTCCGCGGCCCCGCTCGCTGATCACCTCGACGGTGCCTTGGTGTGCCCGCACGATCGCCGCGACGATGGCCAGGCCCAGGCCGGTGCCGGTGGCCGTCCGGTCGGTGCGGCGGGTGCGTGCCTCGTCGACCCGGTAGAACCGCTCGAAGACCCGTTCCTTCTGCTGCTCGGACAGCCCCGGCCCGGTATCGGAGATCTCCACCACCGCCCGGTTGCCCTCCTCGGCGAACAACCGCAACGTCACCGACGCCTCCGGCGGGGTGTGCGTCAGCGCGTTGGTCATCAGATTCCCGATCACCTGCCGCAGCCGGGCATCATCGCCGTACGCCACCAACCGGTCGCCGTCGTCGCGGATGTCGAGCTTGATCGCGCGTTCGGGCGCCATCGCCTCGGCCGCCTGCACCGCGTCCAGCGCCAGCACCGGCAACTCCACCGGGCCCAGGGTCAGCGGCCGCTCCCGGTCCAGCCGGGCCAGCAGCAACAGATCTTCCACCAGCAGACCCATCCGGGCCGCCTCGTCCTCGATCCGGCGCACCAGCTTGGCCACATCCTCCGGGTCGGCGACCGCACCCTGGCGATACAGCTCGGCGAACCCGCGGATCGTGGTCAACGGGGTCCGCAACTCGTGCGACGCATCCGCCACGAACTGCCGCATCTTCGCCTCCGACGCCAGCGCGCGCCCCTCGGAGGCCAGCGCCCGTGTCTCGGAGGCGAGCGCCCGGGTCTCGGAGGCCTGGGCGGCCTCGGCCGCCTGCCGGGCGGCCTGCTCGGAGTCGGCCCGCGCGATGAAGGCCGCCTCGATCTGGGCGAGCATCGCGTTCAGCGCGCGGGACAGCCGGCCGAGCTCGGTGGTCGGCTCGCTGCCGTCGTGATCCTCCGGGTCGGGCACCCGCCGGCTCAGGTCGCCGGCGCCGATCGCCGCCGCGGTGCGCTCGATCTGCAGCAGCGGGATCAGGCTCTGCCGCACCAGCGCCGCGCCGACCGCGGCCAGCACGATCAGCACCCCCACGCCGATCAGCAGGTCGGCGCGCACCAGCCGGGCGAACGGCTCGTCGATGCCGGTCATCCGCTGCCCGACGTGCAGCACCGCGCCGTTGTCGAGGCGGAGGACCAGCATGCGCCACAGGTATTTGCCGTTGATCGAGCGTGCCGTGTACGGCGTACTCGCGTGGGCGTTGATCTCGTCGAGCCCGTGCAGGAAGATCGGCAGGTCGTCGGGGGCCAGCGTGCCGTTGGCGGCGCCGTCGCCCACGCCGGAGACCGAGGTCACCACGGCCAGATAGTCGGGCGGGACGACCCAGTCGCGGGTGAGTGCGCGATTGTTGCTGGCGGCGGTCTTGACCGACGTCGACGCGAAGGTGCGGAGCTGGTCGTCCATCCGCGAGATCAGGTACCGGTGCAGCGCGAACGCGCTCGCCAGGCTGATCAGGGCGAGCGCCGCGAACACCAGGGCGAGCACGGAGGCGACCAGCTTGGTACGGAGCGGGACCCGGCGCAGGCTGGGATGCGGCCGAAGCAGCGCGCGTACGGCCATGGCCGTCATTGTTGGTCAGCTCGCTGCGTCTTTGCTGCGTCGTAGCTGAGAGCCTCCTGGGAGGTGCGCCCGCGCCGCAATTCGGTGGCGTGCGGCCCGGCCGCCAGGGAAGATACGGCGATGTCCGGTACGCCCGAGGGGTTCACCTACCGCATCCGCAAGAACGGCGATGTCGAGGTGCTGCACCACAACCGTCCCGCCGTGGTGCTTCGCGGCGCCGCCGCGGCCCGGTTCCTGATCGACGTGGAAAGTGCCGATCCGCAGGAGTTGATGGCCCGGGTCACGGGCAACTACCGGCACGGCAACGAGCGGACGGCCAAGCAGCACCCCCGCAACCGCCGCCGGTGACGCGTCGAATAGCCGACGGCGGACTACCGATCATCACGCCACCGTTCCAGCATAGGTGACTGGAGGTGACGGGGGATGCTATTTCTGTTCGGTTTTGTCGCGTTTGTCCTTGCGGTCTGTGCGCTGATGGTGTGGCGGCGGGTCGGTCACGAGCCCGGCGCCAACCGGCCGTGGCGGGCGGCCCCGCACGCGTCGAGCACCGAGGGCGTGCTCGCGGCCCAGCTCGCCGCGGGCGACATCACCGACCACGAGTACGTCGAGGCCATGGAGAAGCTGGCCGGCGAAGGATGAGAGCCGCCCGGGGCGAGCCGCGTGCCGCGGCTCGCCCCGGGCCCGGGTCAGGTCTGCGGTGACCAGATCACCAGGCCCAGGCACATCTCGTCGCTGGTGCCGTCGCCCCACACCACGTAGCGCGGCGGCAGCTTGCTCAGCTGGGGGAGCAGCTTTCGCAGCCCCGCGTCGTGCGTGCAGGTGACCCGGAGGGTGTCGCCCGGCTTGATCGCGAGCGGCGACGCCAGCGGGTGGATCGCCTGGTCGTCGAAGTTGTACTGCGGGATGTCGAGCAGGGTCCGGGCGCCCGCCGTGCCCGGGTTGAGCTCTATCTTGATCGAACGGCCCAGCAGGTGCATGTGCCCGGCGACGGCGTAGACGGTGCCGGCCCCACGGACCCGGTGGTCGCAGTGCTGGGTGGTGCCGGGCGTCGGAGTGCCGTGGTCGCACATCTCCACGAGCCCGTCCTCGGCGGAGCCGACATCGCTGCCGAAGCGGTGCGCGACGTCGGCGACGGCCGCCTTCCGGTCGCACAGCGCGCCGGACTCGCCGGCCGCACAGGGCAGTTCGATCGGGGCCGGCAGCTCCACCGTTTCCAGCGGCGCCAGTTTCTTGGCGCCGTCGGTGAGGCGCAGCCGGATGCTGGACCGGTCGGCGCCGGCCGGTTTGCCGCCGCTGGCCAGCAGGTTGTAGTGGATCTGCATGACGAGCAGGCTGCCCGGTGGCATCGGGTAGCCGACCCCGGCCGACAGCAGCGTCTCGTTGGCGCCCGGCGCCCAGTGCGCCACCCACCCCGCGTCGCCGCCGATGCCGGCGTCGCCGAAGCAGGTCCAGCCCTCGCCGGGGTCGGCGGCGTCGACGGCGCGCGCCTTGGCGGCCTGGCCCGGGTCGACCCGGAAGAAGATCGCGTGGTGCACGATCTCGGTGTTCTGCGGCAGGAACTGGCTTCCGGTCAGGTACGCGGTGGTGGTCAGTTTCGGGTCGACGAGGAAGCACCGGTACTCGTCGGTGCCGCCGCCCGGCGCCACCGGCTCGTACGGCTGCGGCATGGTCAGCGTGACGAACCGCTCGCCGGCCCGCAGCGGCGCGGCCGCCGGGATGGCGCCCGAACCGTGCCCATGTCCCGCATGCCCGGCCGCCGAACTGTCCGCGCTCGCCGCCGTGCCCGTGCCCGCCGAGCCGGTCGCGCCGTTGCCGCACGCTGCCAGGACCAGCGCTGCCGCCAGGCCGGCCGCGAGGGCGCCGAGCCGGCGGGTGTTTCGCATCGTTCGCACCATGTGCATCAGGATGGACAAGCCGCTCTCGAAGGTACATCCGGGCAAAACCCGGACTCTCCCCCTATCGTCCGCAGTAGGGGTGAGGGCCCAGGGCCCTCACCCCCGTACGGTGGTCAGCCGGCCGATCGCGGCGTGAGCCGGAGGATCGGCAGCTCCCGGTCGGTCTTCTGCTGGTAGCCGGCGAACTGGCTCGAGGCGGCGGTGATCTGCCTCCAGGCCGCCGCCCGCTCGTCCCCGGTCAACTGAGTGGCGGTGACGTCGACCTGGCGCCCTTGGACGTCGACGGTGACCTCCGGTGTGGCGGCCAGGTTGTAATACCAGGCCGGATTCTTGGTGGCGCCGTTGGCCGAGGCCACGATCAGCCACGTGCCGTCGCCGCCGGGGAACCAGCGGACCGGCGTCTCCCGGACCGCACCGCTCTTCCGGCCGACCGTGGTGAGCACCAGCAGGTCGGAGGAGCTGTTCTTCCGGATCCGTTTGATGGTCATCTTGTTTGCCCAGTTCAGCAGCGCTCCGCGCGGCGAGCGGCCGCCTCGCGTTCCCCCGCGGGTGGTTTCGAAGCCCAACGCGATCTCCTCGTCTCGTGATCGTCCCGCGTCGATTATTCGCCCGACGGGACGGTCAGCGCCATGCCGAGGCCCACCGGCGAGCCGAAGTTCGGCGTGCCGTCCGCGTTCCAGGTGAACCTCTGCGCGCGGGTCGACCGGTTCAGGTCGCAGTTGCCGTTCGGGTTGGTGGTGGCGTGGTAGACGATCCAGTCCTCGGTGCCGTCCGGCGACTTGAAGAAGCCGTTGTGGCCGGGGCCGTAGACGCCGGCCGCGTTGTTGCGCTGGAAGACCGGGGTGGACGACTTCACCCAGGACGAGGAGTTGAGCGGGTCGCCGCCGTTCCAGGTGAGGATGCCCAGCTTGTAGTCGGGTGTGGAGCAGTGCGACGCGGAGAAGACGATGAAGGTCTTGCCGCCGTGCTGCAGCACCTCGGCACCCTCGTTCACGGCGCCGCCGACCGTCTCCCAGCCGTACGTCGGGCTGGACAGCAGGTGCCGGGTGCCGGCCGCGGTCCACGGGTTGGACAGCTCGCGGATGAAGTTCGGCTGCGAGCCGTTGTAGAACGTGCCCAGCAGGTAGAGCTTGCCGTTGAGCTGCAGGACGCTAGGGTCGAGCTCCCAGGTGTTGTCCTGGGTGGGATCGAGCAGGTCGGCCTTGAACGAGTACGGGCCCATCGGGTCGGTGCCGGCCGATTCGAGGACGTGGATGCGCTGCGTGCCCAGGTCGTACGGCTCCCGCCCGGCCACGTAGTAGAGGTACCAGCGGGTCCCGTCCGGGCCGGTGAGCAGGTGGAACTCGGGCGCCCACATGGTGCCGGCGCCGTTCGGCCGGCTCAGCGTGAAGATGGTCTGGTCGGCCGCCGAGGCGAGCCCGCCGAGCGTCGCCGACTTGCGCATGGTGATGGTGTTGTTCCAGGTCGTGGTGGCCAGGTAGTAGAAGCCGCTGTAGTAGGTGAGCCAGGGGTCGGGGCCCTGGGCCTTGAGCGGGTTGGTGAAGGTCTTGGTGGTGCCGCCGCCGGAGATCGTGACCCGCCAGACCCGGGAGGCGGCGGTCGTGCACGGCAGTTGCACCAGACCGGTGTTCGCCGCCGAGGAGTCGCCGGCCGGGGCGATGCACTTGCCCGAGTGCACGGCGGCCAGCTGATACGTGTTCGTGCCGACGGGTCGCAGCTGGAAGCGCTGGTTGTTCTGCCCGTTGCAGGGCCACTGGATGATCTGTGCGTTGTCGGCGGTGCTCACGCCGTACACATCGATGCAGTTGGTGTTGTTCGGGGTGTTGATCGTGTACGTGTCGGTGCTGCCCGAGACGGTGGTGAGGGTGAAGGAGGCGCCGCAGGCCGCCTGGGTGAGCTGGAGGCCGGCCGTGCTCGCGCCGCCCGGGACGGTGACGCAGAGGCCGTTTGCGGTGTTCGCGATGGTGCTGGTGGCGGTGGCGGCCCGCGCGGCGGCGGGCGGCCCGATGAGGACGAGTGCCGTGGCGAGGACGGCGGAGAGGATGGCGCGAGGTTTCAGCATGTGCTGTCTCCTAAGGGGAACGCCGGTGGTTGGCGAAAACCTTTTCAACAGCATTGGGCCGCGTCAATCCCTGCCGGATGCCGAAACGTTTTCGGATGAGGGCTACGGTGTCACCCATCTACCTGCACCGGTCGCCGCTCTGCACCCGGAGAAGCACCACCTCGCGACCGCGCAACCCGATCACGTCGCCGTCATCCACCTGCCCGCCGGCCAGGACCGGTCCACCGTCGGCCATCACGCCGCGAACCGCTTTCGTCAGCGTCACCCCGCGGCGAGGTGGACCGCCCGGCGGGCTCGACGCGGCCGAGGCGCACTCCGAGAATTGGCGGCGCCACCGAGATCAGTCACCGGCACGGCGTAGCGGTTCCCTTGCTCGTCGCCGCTCGCTCGGCGGCAGGAGCGGACGTCCAGGGGGCGGCGATAGACGTGTCCTGGACGTTCACCGATCATGAACTCATGGAGGACCAGCAGGCGTCGCCGTCGGCCGAGGGTGCGGCGAAGGTCATCACGCTCTGCGGCTCGACCAAGTTCGAGGCTGAGTTCGCGGAGGTCAACCAGCGGCTCACGATGGAGGGTTGCGTCGTGATCAGCGTCGGAATGTTCAGCCTCCCGGATCTGCCGGGCTACGACTGGACGGTCGACAGCTCGGACCTGAAGGGGCGGCTCGGCGGCGTGCACCTCCAAAAGATTCGCATGGCTGACGAGGTGTACATCGTGGATCCGGGCGGCTACGTGGGTGAGTCGACCCGACGGGAGATTGCCTATGCGGAGTCGCTCGGCAAGCCGGTTCGGTATCTGAGTCGCGAGCGCTTGGCGCGGCGGCAGGACGACAGGCAAACCTAGTGCCCGGTCTCGGGGGTGTAGAGGTCGTCCTCGGTGACGACCGGGGCGAGGTCGTCCTCCGGGCGGCCGACCCGCGCCGCCGCGCCGAACATCGCGCCGCGGGCCGGGTGCACCGGGGCGAAGGATGCGAAGCCGCGGCGCTGCGGGATGTCGTCGTAGACCGCCTCCATGCCGCCGCGCAGCAGGTAGGTCTCGTGCCAGAAGCCGGTGCCGCCGCTGTCGCGCAGGAAGTCGCGCCACCACAGGCGGTGCGGCTCGGAGCGGGCCCAGGTCAGCAGCGCGGGCAGGTCCCGCCAGTACTGGCGGATGCCGAGGTGCATGGGGAACAACGACCAGAGGAGCGGCTCGTGCGCGAGCAGCCCCTCCGGCTTGTCGTCCGACCGGCCGATTCGCGGGCCGCGAGCCATCAGGGTGCGCAGGCCGTAGAGCCGGTTGACGCGCATACCCAGATAGACCACCACCAGGTCGGGATAGGACGACAGGTCGACGGTCTCTCGATTGACGCGGCTCAGCATCGCCGGATCTCCTTCAGGTCAGGATCCTCCGATGGTAAGGCCGCGCACCGACCATCTACTTGATGCGCACCTGCGAATGGCGTGGAGGATCGAGCGGCGTGCCCATACTGAGCTTGTCGACCTCGGCGACGCGCCGGTTAGGTCGCCGGCGACACGCTCCTGATCCGTTCCAGGATGTACGCGGCCAG
>Ga0068860_100006019_pt1 | contig 12209 bp, 14 predicted proteins | sample KBSSwiS32_FD_66597 | JGI IMG/M metagenome (GOLD analysis project Ga0068860, IMG submission 66597) | Switchgrass rhizosphere microbial communities from Kellogg Biological Station, Michigan, USA - KBS Switchgrass S3-2 | ecosystem: Host-associated > Plants > Roots > Rhizosphere > Soil ... | reverse complement strand
GCGACCCTGGGCCCAAAAAGTTGGTCAGAGTGCATGTAGGGGTCCAATATGGAAAGTGACCCTGGGCCCAACAAGTTTGTCATAGAGCATGTAGGGGTCCAATATGGAAAGTGACCCTGGGCCCAACAAGTTTGTCAGAGTGCATGTAGGGGTCCAATGGGAAAAGTGTCCCTGGGCCCAGCAAGTTTGGCAGAGTGCATGTAAGGGGTCCCGATCGTGATGGCGACCCTGGGCCCAAAAAGTTGGTCAGAGTGCATGTAGGGGTCCAATATGGAAAGTGACCCTGGGCCCAACAAGTTTGTCATAGAGCATGTAGGGGTCCAATAGGGAAAGTGTCCCTGGGCCCAACAAGTTTGTCATAGAGCATGTAGGGGGAACGAGCAGCGACCAGATTCTGTCTGCAGACACCAGCCAAAGGAGGGAGAAATCATGTGCAGTGGTTTCGCCGTGACCCGAAACGCAGGATAATTCATACTATAAGGAGGGGACCGCCTAGAGGGCGGCTGTCGTGTGCTTCTGCCCTTGGTTGTCTGGTGCTCGCAGGTCAAACGGACTCGAGCCCCGCACTTTTGGGCCGACGCCGGCCTGCCCGAGCGGCGGCGGTTGCTGCTGGTGTGCGCCCTGGCCATGGCGCGGGATTGATGCTGCCTGCCCCCTCCCTGAGGGTGTGCGCGCGTCTCCCGCGTCCTGTGCCAGGCGCGCGCGCTGCTGCCGCTTCCGCCGCGCCCGGGCAGGCCCGGTGGTCGCTGCTTGCGGTGGTCCTGAGCACGCATTGCGCGCTCTAAACCCTCCCTAGGCCGGGCGCTGCTGCTGCCCGGCCGACGAGCGACTGCTGCCCCAGTGGGTTCGCAGCGGCCGCGGCCAGAAGGGTGCTGGTCGCGCGACCGCTGTGTGCCGCTGGGCGAGCGCCGTTGCTCGGATGGGTCTGACCAGGCCGGCCTCCGATCACCCATCGGTCGGCCTGGTTGGCCCGCGCGCTTGCTGCCGCTTCCTGCTGGCACAAGTTCATTCGCTGTCCGGCCGTGCTGAAAGGCGCGGCGCGGATGGCCGAGGTCTGTGGATGCTCACCGGTGTGCCGGGAGTCAGGGCGCTTGCTGCGGACACGATGAGCCGGTCGGGTGTGTGCGGCGTGCTAACCGGAGCGCATTTCTGGCGTCGGCTGGCCCGCACTCGCGTTTACCGAAGTACCGCTGCCGCTCAGGCGCCCTGTCTGCCGGCTCGCCCGGGAGAGCTCGCGACGTTCGGTCATCTTCGCCGCGCCCTTTGTCCGGGCGCGCGGCGGCGGTGTTGTGTTGCTGGGGGCGGCGCAGTGCGCATACCTGCAGCCTGATGTGAGCGGACCAATCTCACGGGGGACCGAAAAAAACGATCCGCGTTCGAAGGCGGCTGTGGCCGGGTGTCGTAGAGGTCAGTCCTGCCGCCCGGGTTTGCATCCCGGGCGCTAGCCAAGGGCGCTCTCCGGCGCTCGCCTGGTCGCCGGGAGGATCAACAGACGGTCAGGCCGGTGTGACATAGGGCTGTGATGTACGGCATCTGAATCCGGAGACCGATTGTGTGTAGCTTGTGTGTTGGACGGGTGCACTCCGAGAAGGATTGCCCGCCTGGTGCTCGGGCCCTGACGCCAGCCTGATCAGCGTGGCCGGCGCGCCTTCGGGCGCGTGTCGGTGCCCGGTGATGGCTCGCCGATGCAACCTTGTCGCCAGGCCGCCGATCTGGAGAGTGCACGGCCCTCCATTTTTTTGAGCAGCCGTGTGCCTTGCCCGTCCTGTTTTTATGGTCGCGGGCGGGCGCTATGCTGCTTGCCAGGAGAGGCCATTGGCGCTCGAATGTAAACCATTGGCTGGTGCTCCGCTGTGCTGTCCCCTGGGTCGGCGTGGCGGAGCTGAGTGAGAGAATCGTGCCCGGTGTGTCCCAAAACGGTCCTGACAAGGTTCATGCAGGGGTCGACTCCTTAGGCCGCGGGTGATGCTGACCACCATCGCGGGGCTGTTCGCCCGGCGATGGATGCTGTCTACGCGCTCGCAGTCTGCCGCAAGCGGCGGGGTCGGGTGCAACGCAGAGTAGGACAACGCCGGAGCTCTCGGATACGTGCCGCTATCCGGATCGCGCCCTTTGGCGGTCGTCGCCGAGAATGGTGCAAAACGGGTCTTGGCCACTAGGCAGAAATGTCGACTGATGCTGACCACTCACTTGCTGTGCAACCGGCGATGTTTGGCCGTCTCTGGTCAGTGAGAGCGGTTCAGGCCTGATGCGGGGTTCGAGTGCGCTGCGCTCGCCCTGCGTCTGCGCTTGGGCCTGCTCCGTTGAGCTGGCGTGTGCTGGCGCGGTGCGGCTGCCTGAACGCGGCGGCGTGTCTCTTCCTGCTGCGGGTGCGACGGCGCATCTCGGCTGGCCGGGTTCGAGCAAGTGCTCGCCCGGCCAGTCGGGCTGTTCTGGCCGCCCGTGCGGGTTGGTAAGGCGCGGCGTTGCTGAAGGCTTCCTGTGCTTGCGTTGGCCGCCAGCTCGGTTGGAGGGGCGTCGCTGTGCGCGATCCGGGTTCGAGCAGCTGCTCGCCCGGGCCGTTGTTCAGTGGTGCTTCTTTCACTGGTGAAGAGACCTGGCCGGATGGAGGTGTGCATCGCGGTGGGCTTGCTGTCTGCGCGTTCGTGTCTGCTGAAGGCAAGGCGTCTGAATGCATTTCAGAGTAGGCGACCTGCACTGGGCAATGGCGGTTGACGCCTAGGTCCGGAAAAATTGCGGCGACCGCTAATCTCCGGTGGGCCGGCCCGGGTGTAACAGCTCGGTGTCCGGTCTGCCGCTTAAGACCAGTAACATGCCACGGGCCGTCTGATCTTGCCGATCTTACGACGGTGCATCTGAATCTCATGCCTCCTCCGGGGCGATGCGCATCTGTCGGTTCATGAGACGCTGCGTCTTGATGGCCTGCCGGCTGTCGGAGTTGCGCTCGTGCACCGGCCTGTGTGCGTCGGCTTCCCCCGGATCTGAGGCCTGCGCGTTGTGCTCCGGGTGACGGGCACTGCAGGGCGCCGTGCTTTGTTCGCGGGCTGCGTCTGCACCGACCGTGGGTCGCCGAGGAGTGCCTGCGTGGGAGCGGTCGGCGCTGAAAGATGGGATGCGTCTTTGCGGGCGCAGACTGTCCGGTAGGCGTCGGGTGTAAACCTTCAACGGCACGTCTGAGGCAGGCCGGTCGGGGCCGGCGCACGTCACCGTGGGTCGCTGAACTTGCGAGGGAGCACGCGACGGCGAGAGCAGGAAGGGCCCTCGGGTCGTTCCGGCGGGTAGTCGCAGCGTGTAGACCCTCAACTATGTGAAGCAGGCCGGTGTCGGTGAGATGCCTGTGGACGCGCGAGCGTGTCACTCTGCTGTGGCCGGCGTCCGTCGTCATGACAAGCAGCCTACCTGGTTGATCCTGCCAGTAGCATATGCTCGAATTAAAGATTAAGCCATGCATGTCTCAGTTCAGGCCTCTCCGAGGCTGAAACCGCGAATGGCTCAATACATCAGTTGTGGTTTATTAGATCGTGCGCTTTTACTTGGACAGTAACTGTGGGAATTCTAGAGCTAATACATGCAGTCAGGCTTCGACTCCCGGCAACGGTGAGGAGTAGCGCTTTTATTAGACCGAAACCAACCTGGTCGTGTCTTTGGCACGGTCCGGTCTCTGGCTTTGCCCAGGGGTTTGGTGACTCTGAATAACCACAGGCCGATCGCATGGCTTCGTGCCGGCGACGTATCTTTCAAGTGTCTGCCTCATCAACTGTCGACGGTAGGTTATGAGCCTACCGTGGTTTTGACGGGTAACGGGGAATCAGGGTTCGATTCCGGAGAGGGAGCCTGAGAAACGGCTACCACATCCAAGGAAGGCAGCAGGCGCGCAAATTACCCACTCCCGGCACGGGGAGGTAGTGACGATTAATACCGGGAAGGGACTTATGGTCCCCGCTCCCGGAATGAGGCAACTCCAAATCCTTTCACGAGGATCCATTGGAGGGCAAGTCTGGTGCCAGCAGCCGCGGTAACTCCAGCTCCAATAGCGTATATTAATATTGCTGCGGTTAAAAAGCTCGTAGTTGGATCTCAGCTCCGGCCGGTGTCAGCGGGGTCGTGGTACGTTCTCCGTCTGTGCCGGTGCCGGGCTTCTCTCCGCCGGGTGGCCGGCCGTGGCTGCCGTCTGTCCGCGCTCGGGGAAACCCGTGGCGTTGGCGGCGGCAGCGGCGGTGGCTAGGTGCCCGGTCACGTTTACTTTGAGTAAAGGAGAGTGCTTAAAGCAGGCTTTTTTCGCCTGTGGATCTCGGTGCATGGAATAATGGAACAGGGCCTCGCGCCTTTGTTTGTTGGTTTCCGGGCGCCCCGAGGTAATGATTAAGAGGGACGGTTCGGGGACATTCGTACTGCGGCGTGAGAGGTGAAATTCTTGGATCGCTGCAAGACGAACTGCGGCGAAGGCATTTGTCAAGAACGTCTCCATTAATCAAGAACGAAAGTTAGAGGTTCGAAGGCGATCAGATACCGCCCTAGTTCTGACCGTAAACGATGCCAACTGACGATCCGCCCCTTGTCGCGCGCAAGACGGGGTGGGCAGCCCCCGGGAAACCAAAGTTTTTGGGTTCCGGGGGGAGTATGGTTGCAAAGCTGAAACTTAAAGGAATTGACGGAAGGGCACCACAAGGAGTGGAGCCTGCGGCTTAATTCGACTCAACACGGGAAACCTCACCAGGCCCGGACACCGGAAGGATTGACAGACCTTTCTCTATGAAGCTCTTTCTCGATTCGGTGGGTGGTGGTGCATGGCCGTTCGTGGTTGGTGGAGCGATCTGTCTGGTTCATTCCGATAACGAACGAGACTCCGGCCTGCTAACTAGGCGGCGACTCCGTGCTTGTTACGGCGTCTGCCAGCGCTTCTTAGAGGGACGGGCGGCGGTTATGAAGCCGCACGAAGTCGGAGCAATAACAGGTCTGTGATGCCCTTCGATGCTCTGGGCCGCACGCGCGCTACACTGAAGGAGGCAACGCGCTCCCTCCGTTTCGGAGGGCAAGCTCGTTCGTCGGCACGTTCCCGGTCCGAAAGGATCGGGCAACCGCTGAATCTCCTCTTGGCCTTCTGGCCCTTCGTGGTTGGGACTGGGGCTTGAAATTGTGCCCCACGAACCAGGAATTCCCAGTAAGCGCGAGTCAGCAGCTTGCGTTGATTACGTCCCTGCCCTTTGTACACACCGCCCGTCGCTACTACCGATCGAATGATGTAGTGAGGCTTTTGGACCGTTCAGGAGCGGGCGCTTGCGGTCGGCTTGCCGGCTGTCGAGGGCCGTGTTCCCCGGGAAGATGGCCAAACTGGATCGCTCAGAGGAAGTAAAAGTCGTAACAAGGTTTCCGTAGGTGAACCTGCGGAAGGATCATTACCTAAACTACCCCTTCCAGAGCGGGGGGCCCGTCGCAAGACGGGTGTCAGCTCGTAGGCGCGCTCCACCCATCGCGGGAGCCGGTGGGCCCGTCGCAAGACGGGCGAAGTGCTCCCGCAGACCGCGAAACCTTGTTCGACTTGTTACGTCCACGCGCGTACGCCACCTTCGGCGCTTGACGCGGCAGGTTGGAGACGACGGCGCATGGCAGTGGTAGGGGTCGTCCTGCTCTCTGCGGAAGTTGTCAGGGGGTCTTCTGGCTCGCGACCTTGGTGCGGCAAGTTGAGACTCACTCGCTTGCCGGGCCAAGGCCGGGTGTTGGCCTCCTGATGGCGGAAGTGGAAGCAGGCCGGTTGTGAAAGCTGCCAGGCGTCTTCGGACTCGCCTGCCGGGCCGGTTCGGGGGTGGCGTGCGCAAAATCGGTCGGTCGGGGCAGGCGCCGAGCGATCGGCGCCTGTTCAGCGGGCGCACGTTGGGACGAAATGAGAGGAGTAAGCTCTTGCGGCTTCTCTTCAGGTGCAGCGTTCTGTGCAGGCTGTGAGCGAGCGCGCGCGCTGCTGAGTGGCCAGGTGGCTGTGTGCTGGCGGCGTGCGCCGCTGCAGGCTGCGATCGTTGCTTCTGGCTCTGGCGTACGCGGTGAAATGTGCCTTTGTGGACGCCGGCTGAGCTTGCGAAGGAGTGCTGTGAGGCGTTCGGCTTTACCCTGACGGGAGCTTCCCTGACGCCCACAGTGCATACCTTCAACTGTGCGATGCCGTCGTGCTGCGTGGTGAATCCCGTGATGGCCCCGCACGCTGTGAAATGTGCCCATGTGTGGCCGGTGCTGAGCTTGCGAGGGAGCGTGAGAGTTCGGCTTTAACCCTGACGGGAGCTTCCCTGACTCTGCGCAAACCCTCAGTTGTGCTGTTTGCGCCGGCTGCGAGGTGAATCCAGCGTGCCGCGCTCTTATCGTTGCGCTTGATGCCGGGTCCGAGATTCGTCTCTCCGGTGTCGCGCAGCTCGGTTCGTGCGTTGCCATTTGTAACGGTCCAGCCTGGCAGTGGCGTGCGTCCGTTGGCCGGTTGCCGGCCGCTCGGGTGCGCGTGCCTCACGGTCCGCCGGGCGCCCATCGGAGGCGGCAGGTGTGACAACCTGCCGCCGCTGACGGAGGTCAGTGCGGTGAAAGACGCGGTCTGGCCTGTGTCGTTCGAGAACGGTGTGGTGTGAAAGGAGGCGCTTGGCTCCTCGTTCGTGTCTCGTCCAGCGGTGGTGACGGGTGACTTCTGGCCGGATCGGGCATGTGGCTCACCGGTTGGATGCGCAGCACCCTGGCCTCCGAGGGATGAGGTCTCGGCGACGAGCTGGGTGGCGATCCCCTCCGCCTGGTGGGCTTGCGGTACGCGTTAGGCGACGGATGAGGCCTTCCGGCCGGGTTCGAGCAACTGGCTCACCGGCTGGAAGCGCAGCATGGCGTTGTCGGCGCGGTGCGGGCCCAATCGGGCGCGAGTGGGTGAAGTCTCTGCTGAAGCGCCCGCCTTGATCTCGCGATGCGGCTGACCCGTGCGACTAGTCGCATTGCTTCCCGGCTTTAGGCCAGCGATGCGCGTCCAGAGTGCCATGTGGCGAGCGATGAGCGGCCTGCCGGCCTGTTCTCGGCGCCATTCTGGGCTGCGCATCTGCGCCCTCCTGGCCAAAGCCACGGAGGAAGGGGCTGTCGGGCTGCGCCTTGTCGACTGCAAGGCGCGGCTTGTCTGGCCTGTGCGGCAAAATGCCTTCTCTCGCGAGAGGCCTCTCTTGGCGCACGAACCTGGGCGCTTCTGATGGCTGGCAGCGGATACTGCGGCCATGCTTGCGCGCAGAGCTTGCGCCTGCCTTTCCGATGCGGTGCAGCCTTTGGCTTAGGCTCGGGATGGCTGACGCGCCCTGCGCGCTCGCACACGCTGCAGTCCAAAGCCTTCACGGAAGTTGTGCACGGGCTAGAATAACAGGTGATCTTTTTGTCTCTGTCCCCGGACTCTGCCCGACAATGACGCTGGCCTCTCCAGCAGTGGCGTTTGAAGGCGGATGATGGCGTGCGTCGGGGCTCTGCCCCTGGGATGCACACGCACAAACCCTGAGCGGTGGATCACTCGGCTCGTGGGTCGATGAAGAACGCAGCAAAATGCGCGTCGCCGTGTTAACTGCAGGACACGATCATCGACATTTCGAACGCACATTGCGGCCAGGGAGGAATCCCTTGGCTACACCTGTCTGAGGGTTATAGTCGTAAGACGTGGGCTGTGCGCTTCCTTCTGGTGGCGTGCGGTCGCATTGGAAGCTCGACTGAACCGGTCCGCTTGCGGGCCGGGAAAGCCGTCTTCTTAAGAACGCCCAGGACAACCGAGGTGAGCGATGCTTGTTTGCTCCGGCTTGATGGCCGGCGTGCGGTGAGCGACTGTGACGGTGCCTTGATGCCTGCGTGCTGGCTGGCTTGTGTCAACGTCGAGCTGCAGCCTGAGGCTGGACGCGTGCCTGTCGAGACGGGCTGCTCAGGTTTCAGAGTATGCGAGTAACGCGCGGAAGTGGTCTCGCACTGTTCGAAAGTTTGCTTCGGCAAGTTGAGACGGAGCCCGCCGGTGGAAGTGGCAGTTGGACTCGGCGTGGAAATTGCCGGGATCTCTGCGCTCTTGACACCCGTCGGTGTGTGTGTGCGGCAAGTTTGAGACGGTGCTTGGCAGTGGTAGGGGTCGTCCTGTTCTTTGCGGAAGTTGTCAGGGTTCTTCTGGCTCGCGACCTTGGTGCGGCAGGTTCGAGACTCGCGTCTCGCTTGCCGGGCCAAGGCCGGGTGTTGGACCCTGGTGGCGGAAGTGGAAGCAGGGCGGTTGTGAAAGCTGCCCTGTGCCTTGGCTCGCTTGTTGTGCGCCAGCCTGCGGTGTGTCGGGACGGAGAGCTCTCCCGGTGGTGGAAGCGGCGGCCTGCTGTTGCGGAAGCTGACGGGACTCTTTGGCTCGCTTGCACGAAACAAAGCTACTAGGGCAGAGGCTGACCATGGAAGTTCGGTGCTCGCTCTCCCTGAGCGTCTGTCGCTGGGCATGGCGGTTCCCTCAGAGCTGTTGGCCAGACGATAGATGTGAGCAGTTGGCGCGCGGGGGTCGGTGCTGTAGCTGTTGCCGCTGTATGCTGGCTGTCGCCGGATGCGACCTGTGTTGCCCTTGGCTTGTACGGTGGCCAAATCTGCTGGCCGGAACTCGCTCATAAAGGTGCAGGTGTCGTTGCGTTGGCTTGCCGCGCTGGAAGAGCGGGCGACCGTTTCTTCTCGGTGCTGGGCTGCTCGGCTGCCGTCTGCGGAGCGCCTGTCTTGCGTCCGCCGTTCTTCCTGATGCTTGAGGAGGCTTGCCTTCTCGCTGAGGGTCGGACGTGTGTGGACGCGATCGATGGGCGATCTGCGGGCGAGTGTGGCCTTGAGTGGCTCTGTGCTGCGGCGTTTTCAGAGATTGAGCCGTTGTCCGAGCGCTTGAGGAGTCTTGCTTTCTCGCGTGAGGCAGTGGTCCGGGATCTGGAGGCGTGCGTGTGCGGTGGCTTGCGCAGCTTGATGCCTGCAGCCAGTGTAGTAGATCTGCGTGCCAACTGTGCAGGGTCTGCGTGTGCGCGCGCCTTTGCGCGGCGTTTGCCGGCAGCACTTGTGCTGCCGTCAGACTGACCGGAGGCGTGCGCGCGCGCTGACCTCAGGACCCCCGGCGACGCGCGTCAGAGAGCGGCGAAGGCCCTTTGGCATGGCTGCGCTTGAGGAGGCTTGCTTTCTCGCGTGGCGGTGTCCGAGGTTACCGGCACTCTGACGAGGCGGCCGTTCGGGGATTATCCGTGCACGACCTGCATAGGCCGATCGGGGCACTGGCAGCCAACTTGCAGCTTGAGTTGCGGATCACCGGCGCCTTGATACACTAGTTAACCTCAGATCAGGTGAGACTACCCGCTGAATTTAAGCATATTAGTAAGCGGAGGAAAAGAAAACAACCGTGATTCCCTGAGTAGCGGCGAGCGAAACGGGATCAGCCCAGCACCGAATCTCGTACTCGATTGCAGCGGGTACCGAGAAATGTGGTGTTAGGGAAGGGTCACTTTTGCCCCATGTTTACGCACGCCGACGTCCAAATTCGATCGAATGCGGTTTCCTCGTGCCCATAGAGGGTGCAAGGCCCGTAGGACCGGTGCGCGGCACGTGGGAGCGGCCCTTCCCCTGGAGTCGGGTTGTTTGAGAGTACAGCCCAAAGTTGGTGGTAAACTCCACCAAAGGCTAAATACGACCACGAGACCGATAGCGAACAAGTACCGCGAGGGAAAGTTGAAAAGAACTCTGAAGAGAGAGTTCAAGAGTGCGTGAAACCGCTCAGGGGTAAACGAATGGAATTGCCGAAGCTCGAACGAGGAGATCTCAGGGCGTCCGCTCCGGACGGTCACACGATGGCGGGTGGCGGTGCACGCGGTGGTCTCCTTCGGGATCGATTGCCGCTGCCCGTCGCTGTCGGCTGTCGTTGATGGGCCTGCGCGGGCGCTCGTACGGCTCCTCCAGTAGGACGTCGCAACCTCTCGGGATCTTGTGATAGGCTTTCGTGCGGCCCTGGGGTCGTGCTTCCCTGTCTGTCTAGATCGCGTCCTCCTCGGAGTTGATGCGGTCGGCAGGTTGGGACGGGGCGTGTCCTTCGGGGCGCGTTCTGTTTCAAGCCCTTCGGGTGAGCCGTTGTTTGCCACCCGAGAGTTGTCCTTCGAGTGCGCGCCATCCGATCGATGCCGTTCACGCGGCGTCTCGGCGAGCAGCGCCGGCGGCAGCTGTTCCGAGGCGTGCGATGCGGTTTGAGAGCTCCGCTCTCCCTGTCGTGCTGCCTGGGCGCAGGTCTCTGCTGCCGGCTGTCGGTCTTGCGGCGCGCGCTCGAGTTTGCGACGAGTTTGGTTGTGGTTCCATCCGACCCGTCTTGAAACACGGACCAAGGAGTCTAACATGTGCGCGAGTCTCGGTGCCACCAAACACCAGGGCGCAGTGAAAGCAAAGGCTTGCCTTTGTGCTTGCTGAGGGGAGATCCGTCGCTTGATGGCTCACGCTGTCGCGGCGGCGCATCCCCGGGGCGTTTGCGAAGGGCGCTGGCTTGCCAGCGTCCGGGTAGGCGCACCCAGAGCGCACATGTTGGGACCCGAAAGATGGTGACCTATGCCCGGCCAGGACGAAGCCAGGGGAAACTCTGGTGGAGGTCCGCAGCGATTCTGACGTGCAAATCGATCGTCTGAGCCGGGTATAGGGGCGAAAGACTAATCGAACCATCTAGTAGCTGGTTCCGTCCGAAGTTTCCCTCAGGATAGCTGGCGCTCGCTCTTGAAGGAGTCTCATCCGGTAAAGCGACTGATTAGAGGCTTTGGGGTCGCAATGACCTCGACCTATTCTCAAACTTTAAATGGGTGAGAAGCGGGGCCTTTCCCAAACGGTCGAGGCCCCGCGTTTCCTCGGGATCCACGAGTGCCCAGTGGGCCATTTTTGGTAAGCAGAACTGGCGCTGTGGGATGAACCAAACGCCCGGTTAAGGTGCCCGACTTGACGCGTACCAGATACCATTAAAGGCGTCGGTGGCTGAAGACAGCAGGACGGTGGCCATGGAAGTCGGCATCCGCTAAGGAGTGTGTAACGACTCACCTGCCGAAGCGACCGGCCCTGAAAATGGATGGCGCTGCAGCGTCGGACCTATACCGGGCCGCCGGGACAGAAATCGGGCGGACTTGTGCCGCCCGTTCGAAGTCCCGGTGAGTAGGACGGAGCCTGCCGGTGTGCGTTGAAGGGGACTGGGCGTGAGCCCGCCTGGAGCCGCCGGTGCTGCAGATCTTGGTGGTAGTAGCAAATACTCTGGAGAGGCCCCGGAGGACTGATGCGGAGAAGGGTTTCGCGTGAACAGCTGTTGGACGCGAGTCAGTCGATCCTAAGCCCTAGGGGAAACCCGAGATGGAGAGGCGACGGCAGACTAGTCACCTGCTGGCGCGCTTCGTCGCAAACAGGGCGAAAGGGAATCCGGCTAAAATTCCGGAACCTGGCAGCGGAACCGTTGGCCCTTTGGGTCGCGAGCCCCAGGCGGCAGCAGCTTGCTGCTGTCGCCAGGTTCGTCGCGGTAACGCGACAAAACCCGGAGACGCCGGCGGTGGCCCCGGGAAGAGTTATCTTTTCTCCAAAAGCGGCCGAGGCCCTGGAAACCTCTTGGAGGGAGAGAGGGTTTTGGTTACGCGAGGAACGTCGCCAACACGGGGTGGCGTCCGGGGTTCTACCGTCAGGCCCTTGAAAATCCGGGCGAGGGGCACGCGGAGGTGTCGCGCCAGATCGTACCCATATCCGCAGCAGGTCTCCGAGGTGCACAGCCTCTAGTTACTAGATCAATGTAGGTAAGGGAAGTCGGCAAACCAGATCCGTACCTTCGGAAGAAGGATTGGCTCTGAGACTCGGGGCGTGGGTCGGGCTCGTCGGCGACGCTCTCGGGCGTTGCTTGGCGAGCCAGTGGAGGCCTGCATGCGTACCGGCTGACTCCTCACGGGGACGGACGGACCACGCTGCAGGTCTTCCCGGCCGCCCAGAGCGATTGAGCTCGGAACTGGCACGGCTCAGGGGAATCCGACTGTCTAATTAAAACAAAGCATTGCGACGGGCCCCAACGGGTGTTGACGCAATGTGATTTCTGCCCAGTGCTCTGAATGTCAATGTGAAGAAATTCAACGAAGCGCGGGTAAACGGCGGGAGTAACTATGACTCTCTTAAGGTAGCCAAATGCCTCGTCATCTAATTAGTGACGCGCATGAATGGATTAACGAGATTCCCACTGTCCC
>Ga0068860_100006007_pt1 | contig 12221 bp, 11 predicted proteins | sample KBSSwiS32_FD_66597 | JGI IMG/M metagenome (GOLD analysis project Ga0068860, IMG submission 66597) | Switchgrass rhizosphere microbial communities from Kellogg Biological Station, Michigan, USA - KBS Switchgrass S3-2 | ecosystem: Host-associated > Plants > Roots > Rhizosphere > Soil ... | reverse complement strand
GGTTGCAATAACATGTGCTCTTTCTGCGTAGTTCCGTTTACCCGTGGTCGGGAGCGCAGCCGCGATCCGGAATCCATATTAAATGAATGTAACATTTTATTTGAAGAAGGTTACAGGGAAGTTACCTTGCTTGGGCAAAATGTAGATAGTTATTCCTGGCAGAAGTCCCCCGAAACCGAAATGGTTTCTTTTGCAGAACTTCTTGAAAAAGTTGCGCAAATATCTCCCTTACTCCGGGTAAGGTTTTCAACTTCCCATCCAAAAGACATTACAGACGAGGTATTGTATACAATGGGTAAATATGAAAACATCTGCAAGTATATTCATTTACCGGTGCAAAGCGGAAGTACAAGAATTTTGCAAATGATGAACCGCACCTATACACGTGAATGGTATCTTTCAAAAGTTAACAGGATACGCGAATTGCTGCCAGGCTGCGGAATTTCAACAGATGTTATTACCGGGTTTTGTACGGAGACGGAAGAAGACCACACTGAAACATTAAGCCTCATGGAATATTGCGAATATGACCTGGCCTATATGTTTTTTTATTCCGAGCGTCCGGGAACTCTTGCTGCCAGGCGCTTTACCGACGATGTAGCCGAGGAGGTAAAAAAAAGAAGGCTGCAGGAGGTAGTAGCTTTACACCGGCTACAATCATTAAAAAGTATGCAAAAAGAAATCGGTAAAACATTGAAGGTATTAATAGAAGGCAATTCTAAAAAAAGCGACCACCATTGGTCAGGCAGGAGTGACAATAATAAAGTCGTTGTATTTCCTAAAAGTGAAACCCTGCAAAAAGGCGATTATGCTAATGTCATAATTGAAAGTTGTACAGCAGGAACATTGATAGGGAAATTAAAAATTTAATGAATTAAAAAATAATGGATCAGCAATTAATTAAAAACAGGTTTGGAATAATAGGCACATCACCCTCCCTTGTATATGCGCTTGATGTTGCTATACAGGTAGCCAATACTGATTTGAGCGTATTAATAAATGGCGAAAGCGGGGTGGGCAAAGAGGTCTTTTCTCACATCATTCATTCGCTTTCTGCCAGGAAACACAATCCTTTTATTGCAGTTAATTGTGGCGCTATCCCGGAAGGAACGATTGATTCTGAACTTTTCGGCCACGAAAAGGGTTCTTTTACCGGGGCAGTTGACAGCCGTAAAGGGTATTTCGAAACAGTAAACGGGGGGACAATATTCTTAGATGAAATTGGAGAAATGCCATTAGGTACCCAGGCAAGGCTGCTTCGGGTTCTTGAGGCAGGAGAATATATCCGCGTAGGTTCTTCCAAAGTACAAAAAACCGACGTAAGGGTTATCGCAGCAACCAATAAAGATTTGCTGGAATACACACATACCGGCAGATTTCGTGAAGATCTGTATTATCGTTTAAATACCGTTCCCATAAGAGTTCCGCCGCTACGGGACCGTAAAGAAGATATCTATTTGCTTTTCAGGAAATTCGCCGTCGATTTTGCTGAACGTTATAAATCACCTCCTTTGCAACTTGACGATGAAGCAAAGAATGTGTTAATGAATTATCCGTGGCCGGGTAATGTGCGGCAATTGAAGAACATTGCAGAGCAGATTTCAGTGCTTGCCCAGGAAAAAAATATTAGCGGTGATGAATTAAGAAAGTTTCTCCCCGAAACAAATTTTACCAGGTTGCCTGTGCTTGCTTCAGGAAATCAATCAGGGGCAAATCAAAAAGAATTCAATAATGAAAGAGAAATATTATATAAGCTGTTTTTTGATGTTAAGAAAGATGTGACGGAATTGAAAAGAATGTTTTTTGAGGCGATGCAAAATCCTGCTTCATTGAATGGAAATAATAATTTTAAGAATGAAAAATTGCTGGATGATTTTCGCAATGAACAGAATAAGCCGGTTGTGACCGGGCAGCCTGTTGTGCTCAGTAATAATAATATTGATCAGCACCATGAGGTTGAAGAATCACTAAGTATTATGGATGCAGAAAAAGAATTGATAATTAAAGCCTTGAAAAAACATCGCGGCAAAAGAAGAGATGCATCAAGCGATCTTGGCATCAGCGAACGTACGTTATACAGGAAACTGAAGGAATATAATATTAATGAATAAGTAAATTGTTTAATTGTTATAAGGTAACATCTCGTCTGGTTAAGTTTCATTTAAATAAAAAGATTTTCTGAAAAATTATTACTAAAGATGAAAGTACTATCGCATATAAAATTCTTGTCTACCACAAGCTTGCTGTTTTTTACGCTAAGCTTTGCCACATGCAAATATTCCACTAAAGATACCGCCCCTATTCCTGCTGACGTAAAAACTTTTCGTGTGAATTATTTAGAAAATAAGGCAAGGTATGTTAACCCACAGCTTACTCCGCAGATTACAGAAAAGCTGAAACAAAAAATAATCGGGCAAACAAGACTGAGGCAAACGAACAACGATGATGCCCATTATGATATCAGCGGTTACTTATCTGACTATAGCGTAACAACCACAGGCGTTTCAGGGCAAACGGCAAGTACCAACAGGTTGAATGTTACCTTTCATTTAACTTTTAAAAATTCGCTTGACGAGAAAAAAGATTTTGAAGCAGATGTAACCAGTAACTATGATTTTTCTGCGCAGCTTACATTGCCCCAGGCAGAATCACAACTCGGTGACCAGATTGTAAAGAATGTTACTGATGCTATTTTCAATAAAATATTTTCAAACTGGTAATAAAAAAAGTTATGCAGAACGGGGGAATTAATTATTCTGAACATTTCTATAAACGGTCATCTCATGATGTTGATCTGTTGGAAAGAAATGCCCAGCACTTCCCTTATAGTTCATTAACTGCTTTTTTGCTTTTGTATCATTATAAAAAAACAAATCACCCGGGTTTTGAAAAGCTTGCCAAAAGAACCGTCCTGTATTTCAAAAATCCCTATTGGCTGCAACTTCTTTTAGATCAGACACCTGGTGATAAAGAAGGGGCTGAACTTGTCAATCCAAAATATTTTGATGAAGAAAAAAACGAGTTGGGCGACAGGCCTGGTGAGATAAGGCAACCCTTATACTATCAAAACCCGGCGAACGAGATTGAAGAGGTAACAGAAACTAAACCACAGGAAATCTTAGAAATACCACAGGAAAATGAAAAAAGTATACCCGGAACAATCCCTGAAATTCCGCTGGAACAAAATTTCCAACCAGAGTTTAGGCAAGCTGAAACGGCAGAAGAAGCTGTCACGGAAGTCTCCTTTGAACCTTTGCATACTGTTGATTATTTTGCATCGCAGGGCATTAAAATAACCGAAGAGCCCATAACAAATGATAAACTTGGGAACCAGATGAAGAGCTTTACTGCGTGGTTGAAAAGTATGAAAAAACTCCATTCTTCAAATCTTGGGGAACCAAATGCAGCAACAGAAAAACTGATTCAAAATTCTGCTGAAGAATCAAACATTAATACTGAGGTACTTACAGAAGCTATGGCCGAAGTGCTAATTAAACAGGATAAAAAGGAAAAAGCAATAGAAATGTATAACAAATTAAGTTTGATTAATCCCTCCAAAAGTGTTTACTTTGCAGCCAAAATCGAAAGTATAAAATCAAGCTGATATGTTAATAGTTTTTGGGGTCATCATTATCATTGCATCCATAATTCTGGGTCTGATTATACTTATTCAAAATCCAAAAGGCGGTGGACTCTCCTCTTCATTTGGCGGACTAGGTAACCAGTTAATGGGCGTAAAGCAAACAACAGACGTACTTGAAAAAGGAACCTGGCTGTTTGCAGCAATCATTGGAGTATTGTGCCTTACTTCGGCAATGTTTATACCCAAAACCGGTGGAAGTTCAAGGGACAATCAAATGATTGATGAGACTCCGGTTGGCGGAACTCCGCAGCCACAGAATAACACAGTTCCATTAAACAATAGTTCGCAATCCGCTACCCCCCAGACAAGCCCGCAAAAATAATTTATTATAATATTCAGAAACCCTGTCTTAGAAAGGCGGGGTTTTTTATTTACTTTGAAAAGATATTTGAAAAATAGTATGTGATCATAAGTATTTTCTCTTTAAGTGACCCCAGAATTAATTTAAATGAAACCGCGAAAAATTATTTTGTTTATATCACTGGCAGTATTTCTTGCAGCAGCTTACTGCGGCTGGATGTTTTTGGGCCCAACGGTTAAATCTCCCAATGGAAATTTTTTTTATATACACACGGGTGCTACGTACCAACAGGTGAAGGACAGTCTTAAAAAAAATAAAATAATTACTGCCGATTTCTGGTTTGATAAAGTTGCCGGGTATTCCCGTTATGATACAAATGTAAAGCCGGGTAAATATAAAATCAGTGAAGGCATGAGTATCGTGAATCTTGTGAGGATGTTGCGATCAGGAAGGCAGACACCGGTAAATCTCGTGATAACAAAACTCAGAACAAAAGAAGACCTTGCAAAAAAAATAGGGGAAAATTTTGAGACAGATTCATTGAGCGCCATAAACTTTATAAATAATAATGACTCGATCTTACAATTTGATGTGGATACCAATAGCGTAGTGACTCTTGTAATTCCAAATACGTATACATATAAATGGAACACCTCCATTCAAAAAATTTTAAAAAAATTATATCTTGAACAAAAAAGATTCTGGAACGATGAAAGAATGAAAGAAGCCGGGCGCCTGCATTTAACACCGAAAGAAATTTATACGATTTCCTCATTGGTTGAAGAAGAAACTAACCGGCAGGAAGATAAGGGTAAAATTGCAAGTGTGTATATTAACCGGCTGAGAAAGGGTATGAGACTTGCTGCTGACCCTACCATAAAATTTGCCATGAAAGATTTTGGGCTCAAAAGAATTTATTACAAATACCTGGCCTTCCCCTCTCCTTACAACACTTATATTCACCCAGGGCTTCCACCTGGCCCTATTAATACACCCTCAATAAAAACAATTGATGCTGTATTGAAGGCCCCGGAGACTGACTATTTATTCTTTGTTGCCCGCCCAAATTCAGGGGGACTATCTGATTTTGCAAGCACCTTCCAGGAACATTCTGCGAATGCGAAAACTTACCGTGACGCCCTGGATAGTTCATTAAAAGAAAAAAAAGAAAATTAATAAATTTTAAAAAGATAAAGTCAATTTTTAAATACAATCATCCAATAAAATAAAAAATCATTCAGCAAGGTTTGATAAAGGGAGCACGCATATTATTAAATATTCATCCTGTTAATTATTTAAAAAAAAGGAGTAAAAAATGGGTCCCGCCCGGTTTCCAGGGCATTTCATTGTATGATGTACTTAAATATTTCTTTAAAGATTTTAGTGTACCCCACCTTACAGAAAGGGCATCCGCAATTTCTTACAATTTCATCATGTCGGTACCACCTACCTGCCTTTTTCTGTTTACACTAATCCCGAATCTTCCATTTGTATCCAAAAGAGCCCTGAAGCATCAATTGCATGGATTAATCATTGATATCATACCGGCACAAACCAATAACAAAGGTCTTATAGAATTTGTGGATAGTTTTATTAATGGATCTAAAATAGGCCTGATATCATTCACTTTTATATTATCCTTATTTTTCGCCTCAAATGCCGTGATGGGATTAATGCGGTCTTTTAATAAAGACTATATAGGATTTCAAAAAATCAAAGGCTTACGAAAAAGATGGAGGGCACTGCAATTAACCCTATTGCTTTTTGGCCTGTTATTGCTTTGCTTCATTTTACTACTTGTACAAAACAATGTTCTGAATATGATTGGTATAAAGAATATGCAGATAAAACACCTGATATTATACGGAAAATGGATTTTTATCATTGCGCTTATTTTTTATTCTTATGCGTTTATTTATAAATATGCACCCTCCACTAAAAAAAGATGGAAGCTCGTTTCACCCGGCGCCGTTATTGCTACCACATTAAGTATTATCGCAACAATTGGGTTCTCAGCTTTTGTAAATAACTTCGGGCGTTACAACATTCTCTATGGGTCAATAGGAAGTGTGATGGTGATAATAGTAATGATATGGCTCAATTCACTCGTTGTTCTCATAGGCTTTGAATTTAACCTGAGCATTAATTCCCTGAAAACCCTTGCAGAAGAAAAAAAGACTCAACAGGTTTTGAAATAATAAATTACCTGTATACCCTGTTTTTGCCGTTTAAAAATGATTTTATCGGTTTTTTAAGGGCTACGAGTCGCCGGCGAGAATAAAGTCGATGATCAGGCGAGTGCTGGTCAGGGGACCAGCAGCGGGGCACCTCAACTGGCCGCCTGTCCCTGAATTTGTGAGCGAAATCCTGTTTTCACACATCTTTTTTAAATTAATTATTTAATTTCCCTGAAAAGTTTCTTATGAAAAAGATCCTTATCCCAGCCATTTTAATGTTGGCAATACTACCTGTATTATTTTCATTTGAAATTAACAGCGAAGGGCTTCCCATTGGTAGTGAAATGCCTGAAGGTGATACCAGAATGCAGGATATTTCCGGCAAAGAAATTTCGTTAAAATCGGCTAAAGCTAAAAATGGAATATTGGTGATGTTCTCATGTAACACATGCCCGTATGTGATAAGAAACCAGGCCCGTACAAAAGCGATTTGCGCATACGCGCTTCAACAAAATATCGGGGTAGTTCTTATAAATTCTAATGAAGCTCAACGAAGCGATGAAGATAGTTTTGAAGCCATGAGAGAATATGCGAAAGGGCAAGGTTACCAGTGGTATTATTCTGTTGACAAAAACCATAAGATAGCAGATGCTTTCGGAGCAAACCGTACACCTGAATGTTTTCTTTTCAGCAGTGATTTGAAACTTCTTTACCACGGGGCCATTGATGATAATCCAGGCGAGGCGGGGAATGTAGGTCGTCAACATCTTAAAGAAGCTATAAACGAAATGTTAGCCGGCAAAAAAATATCTGTAACTGAAAGCCGCAGTATAGGATGTGCAATAAAAAGATTGAATTAATTACTTAAAGTGCAGCCATTAATTCTTTTTCAAATCTCTTTTCATCCATCTCCTCCTCGACTAATTTATGGTAGCCCTTTCTCCGGTTAATGAATAATGTGGCTGGAATCGCACCACTCCATGCTTTATCGATTTTAGGACAAAAATAATCAGCATTCGTTTCATTGAGCCATACAACAGGGGCATCATAATTGTTGGCTTTGGCAAAGCTGTCCACCACATCCGGATAGGCTTCCGGGAGGTCCAGGCTTACGAGCAATATACCGGCTCTTTTACCTTTTAATTTCTTAAAAATGGATTGTATATAGGGTAATTCCCGGATACAAGGTTTACAAAATGTTGCCCAAAAATTTATTACCAATACTGAATCGGTATGGTCAACGTAGCTTTGAAGATTCGCTATTTTCCAGGAGGGAATAGACTGGCCTTGTGCTGGTAAGCAATACAACATTGCCAGGCCTAACGAAATAAAAATGATCCTGCCCATAATTAAAGTTACAATGAATTTGAAAGTAAAATTAATAAGAGCAGGATCAGATTTTTAATAGGAGCGCGGATATTAATAACTCATTATTTCCGGGCAACCAATCCCTGTTTCATCATATCATTAATCAACTTACCACTATAATCATTGGCAAGCTGATTTACAGAGGACGGATCAAAACTCTCCGACTGGGCGGAATAAACTAGTTTTTCGGTGGGAAGGTTATATAAATTACTTTCCCAATAATATTTGGTTTGAGTGCTATAATAACCAGGTGTATATACTCTGCCGTAAACCGTTCTGTAATAACCATACCAGTTTCTGTAGAGGCCTACTGGCTGAATCTGAGAGTATCCGGGATTATAGTTTTCCTCTTTATTTTTATCCAGCAGCACTATAGTAAGAAAGCCATCCACACCTGTTTCCTGCAATTTAGCAACAGCTTTGTGCTCATCCTGGGGCAGGTATTTAGGACCAAACTGCTCGTAAACAGAAATTGCCTCTACTCCCTTCGATTTAAGTTCATCAACCAATTGTTTTTCCATAGATTTTTGTAAGTCCCTGTTTTTTTCAGGCAATAAAGCAGCAACCATAATTTTTTTCATGGAAAAATTCCCGGAAGTCACATCCGGAGACTTCCAGCTTGACGTTACCTTAGTGGTTGAGCATGCAGCGAATAAACTTATTGCGGCAAACAAAACCAGGTATTTTATTTGTTTCATAGTTGTATTTTTTATTTGATTCTTTAAATATTTCTATAAAATTAGATGCCTTTTTTTTCACCGGAATTCACTTTTGCATAGTTTTTACATAATGAAATCATAATGATGAACACAGGGAGATATTAGAGACCTTTTTGCGCTTTGCATATTCTAAAGTAATTTCGCAACGATTTTTATAAGCCTTTTTATACTTAAAATTAAAACTCCATATGGCATACGATGTAATAGTATTGGGAAGTGGCCCCGGCGGATATCCTGCAGCAATACGGGCTTCACAATTAGGGAAAAAAGTAGCAATAGTTGAACGGGAAAGTCTTGGAGGTATTTGCCTCAACTGGGGATGCATTCCTACAAAAGCGTTACTCAAAAGCGCCCAGGTATATGAATATGCGAAGCATGCAGCCGACTACGGTATAGAAGTTAGTAGCCCGAAGCAAAATTTCGGCAATGTAATTAAACGCAGCCGTGGGGTAGCAGATAAAATGAATAAAGGAGTTCAGTTTTTAATGAAGAAGTACAAGGTTGATGTGGTAATGGGAAATGGGAAATTAATTGCCCCAAATAAGCTGGAAGTAACAGCAGGTGATGGCAGCAAAAAAACTCTTGAAGCACAAAATATTATTATTGTTACTGGTGCAAGATCAAAAGAATTGCCTTCTTTAAAAATAGACGGGAAAAAAGTAATCGGATACCGCGAGGCTATGTCATTGCCGTCTCAGCCTAAATCTATGATTGTTGTTGGATCGGGCGCTATTGGTACAGAGTTCGCCTATTTTTATAACAGTATGGGAACTAAAACGACTGTTGTTGAATTTTTACCGAGAATAGTTCCCGTGGAAGATGAAGATATATCAAAGGAACTGGAAAAGATCTTTAAGAAACAGGGAATTGATATAATGACCAATAGCGAAGTACTAAGTGTTGAAAGTAAGGGGAATGGAGTGAGCGCGAAAATAAAAACAAAAGACGGTGAAATTACACTTGATGCGGATATTGTTTTGAGCGCCGTAGGAGTTGTTGCAAATATAGAGAATATTGGCCTTGAAGAACTGGGTATAAAAACTGATAAAGGCAAAATAGTTGTTGATGCAAATCAGCTTACTAATGTTCCGGGAATTTATGCCGTGGGCGATTGCACTGCGCACCAGGCCCTTGCACATAAAGCCACTAAGGAAGGTATCAACGCAGCAGAACATCTCGCAGGGAAAAATCCGGAACCTATAGATTATAATAACGTACCGGGCTGTACTTATTGCCTGCCTGAAATTGCTTCTGTTGGGTATACCGAAAAAGCCGCGAAAGATGCAGGTTATGAAATTAAAGTTGGCAAATTTCCTTTCCTGGCAAGCGGGAAAGCTACTGCTGTTGGCGATACGACAGGTTTTGTAAAAATCATTTATGACTCCAAATATGGTGAATTATTAGGCTGCCACATGATTGGTTATAACGTTACAGACCTGATCGCAGAAGTAGTAACCGCACGCAAGCTCGAAACGACCGCACACGAAATATTAAATGCTATTCATCCGCATCCTACTATGAGTGAAGCTGTGAAAGAAGCCACTGCTGTGGCTTATGGAGAAGCCACCGATATATGAACGGCTGAAAAGTTCATAGTTCACAGTTAAAAAGTTTGTAAGGTTCAAAGAGTGGAAGTTTTTTATTGAGAAGCTGCCACCGCTTCTTCTCCATACATTTGATTTTTAAATTTTAAGGATGGTGAAGAAATAAATTCGCCCAGGCCAAGGGTATTCCATTTATTATCAATTGAATCAATTGTTTTTTCATCAGCAACAATTATATTAGGCCAGTCACGATCAAAATCATCCATCTCTTTTGTTTTAATAGTGCCATCAAAGCCCATACAAGCGAAAAATTTATAAGGTGCGATGCCTGATTTTTTTTTGACAATAAAATGATCGCGTCGTGGGTCGAGGTTATTGCAAAACCGCCATAGAGAAACGGTAAGATCATTTGCATCAACGGTATGCTCTACATACAATATCATTTTTATTCCTTCCATATCTCGCATCTCCAAAATAGATTCATGCAATTCTTTTACATGATTTTTTTTATTCTTTTTTATAGAAATTATCAAAACAGGAATTTCTATTTTAAGCAATGAAAAATTAATTTGTGTAATCTCAGGAAATGTTTTCTGCAGCATTTCAAGAGTCTTTAAAGAGAAGTTTGAAACAGGAAAAAAGAAAGTATCATCGGATTCTTCCTCATATTTATAAGTGCCATCCAAACACATTTTTCCTCCAAAGCCCATCTTGCTGCAACTATGATCCAGTACGTCCATTGGCCCCTGCGAGAAATAAATATCGGTTGCCGGATTTAAATTTTTGAAAACATCTCCCGCTAATTTATCATACTCCGTAATTTTAAAGGCTCCAAAAGCCCCTCCTTCGGCGGGGTTTGGGGAGGCAGGGGCGGCCGTCAATACCAATATTTTATTAAACATCATTTGCCCGGCTCCCCACATCGCATTCATAACCTTTTGACCCTGGCCTGCATATTCTTTATTAATCTTAGCGATCACTAAATTATGAAACACGCCTTCTACCGGCATTTCCATATCCATAATTTCAGGGATCATAGTCATTTTCATCGGTGCTAAAAATATTCGCTCAGTTGCTTTGCCCAACCAGGCATCTTCCTGTGGTGGAATACCAACTATAGTGGCAGGATAAACAGCATTTTTCTTATAAGTAATGGCTGTGATGTGAAATTTTGGATACCAGTCGGGCAGCGAATAGTAACCGGTATGATCACCAAAAGGCCCTTCCCAAATTAATTCATCATTGGGATCAACAAAGCCTTCAATTACAAAATCTGCATCCGCAGGAACTTCAACATCCGGCTGCGAAATGCATTTTACCAATTCTACTTTTTTCTTGCGCAAAAATCCCGCAAGCATATATTCATCCACATTTTCGGGGAGGGGTGCTGTCGCAGCATAAGCATACACCGGGTCGCCACCCAGTGCAACAGCTACAGGCATTATTTTTCCTGTCTTTTTATACTCATTAAAATGCTTTGCTGATACTTTATGGCGGTGCCAATGCATCCCGGTAACTTTCGGCCCGAAAACCTGCATGCGGTACATACCTACATTCCGTGAATGGTTATTGGGATCTTTCGTATGAATAACGGGGAGGGTAACAAATGGGCCGCCGTCTTTGGGCCAGCAGGTTATTACGGGGAGTTTTGTAATATCGGGATCTTTCATCACCACTTGCTGACAGGCTCCTCTCCCACTCACCACCTTTGGCATCCAGCCTGCAAATTGCCCGAGTTTAGGCAACAGTTTTAATTTGTCCAGTATATTTTCTTTGGGGGATGAGAGAAGATGAAACAAATTTTCTATATCGCGGGCCACATCATTGAGGTCGTTTACCCCTAAAGCAAGGCACATTCTTTTTTCGCTGCCATATGCATTCATGAGCACAGGAAATTCATAACCTGTATTTTCAAACAATAACGCTTTACCACCCTTCTTACTTTTACTTATCCTGTCAGTAATTTCTGCTATTTCAAGATGAGGATCCACATATGCTTTGATTCGGATTAATTCACCATCTTTGTCAAGTACATTAATAAATTCCTGGAGATTTTTATAAGCCATAGGTAAAGGTAAGTTCAAAGTTCCTAGTTCGCAGTTCAAAGTTAAAGCAGTTCTTCAACCCTTAACTTTCAACCTTGAACCTTGAACTTTTGCTTTAGTTGACATTTACAGGGCATCCATATTTAGGGTGTCTTTTGGAATGTCCTTCACTGCCGCCTCCACCCTCCCTGGCAGGAAGCCGGTAAGAAATGGTAAATCCGGTGAAATAATACCAGTCTTTCTTTATTGCGCCTCCTCTTGTTGTGCCAACTGCGGGGTATGAACTTCCGTTTTTAAGTTCGCCGCCGCGATATGCAAGTTCCAACGCTTTTGGTCCGCGGTTGGCAAATAATAAAGTCGGATCAACATAAGAGGAACTTACATCATCAAGATAGTCAGTGAATAATTTTCTCAATCCAAGTTC
>Ga0068860_100006006_pt1 | contig 12223 bp, 8 predicted proteins | sample KBSSwiS32_FD_66597 | JGI IMG/M metagenome (GOLD analysis project Ga0068860, IMG submission 66597) | Switchgrass rhizosphere microbial communities from Kellogg Biological Station, Michigan, USA - KBS Switchgrass S3-2 | ecosystem: Host-associated > Plants > Roots > Rhizosphere > Soil ... | reverse complement strand
TATCCGAACAGCACGCGGGCGCTCGACGACGTCACCCTGAGCATCCCCAATGGCATGTACGGCCTGCTCGGGCCCAACGGGGCCGGCAAGTCGACCTTGATGCGCACGATCGCCACGCTGCAGACGCCGACCGCGGGCAGCATCCGCTTCGGCGACATCGACGTGATCGCCGATCCCGAGGCGCTGCGCGAGCGGCTCGGCTATCTGCCGCAGGATTTCGGCGTCTATCCGCGCGTTTCGGCCTATGACATGCTCGATCACATGGCGGTGCTCAAGGGCATCGCTTCGGCGCGCGAGCGCAAGGCGACGGTCGAGACGCTGCTCGAGCAGACCAATCTCTGGGCTGTGCGCAGGAAGGCGATCGCGGGCTTCTCGGGCGGTATGCGCCAGCGCTTCGGCATCGCCCAGGCATTGATCGGCAATCCCGAACTGATCATCGTCGATGAGCCGACCGCGGGTCTCGACCCCGAGGAGCGCAACCGCTTCCTCAACCTGCTCGCCGAGATCGGCGAAAATGTCGTCGTGATCCTTTCGACCCACATCGTCGAGGACGTCGCCGATCTGTGCCCGCGCATGGCGGTGATGGCGGCCGGCCGCATCCAGCTGGAGGGCGCGCCGCTCGACCTGATCGCGCGGTCGCGCGGCACGGTGTGGGCGAAGACGATCCCGCGCGAACGGCTCGACGATTATCGCGAGACCCACGAACTGATCTCGACCCGGCTGTTCGCCGGCCGCACGATCATCCACATCCTCGCCGACCACGATCCCGGCGATGGTTTCGCGGCGGTCGAGGGTGGATTGGAGGACGTCTATTTCGCCACGCTTGCACGCACGCGGCGCGCGCCCGTCGCGGCCGCGGCGTGAGCCGGCGGATGTTCGGCAGCATCACCGCCTTCGAGCTTCGCTACCAGCTGCGCAACCCGGTGTTCTGGGTCGTGCTGGTCCTGTTCTTCCTGCTCGCGTTTGGCGGGACGACGGTGGAGCAGATCCAGATCGGCAGCGGCGGCAACGTCCACAAGAACAGTCCGTCGGCGATCGGGAACATCTATCTGGTGTTCACGCTGTTTTACATGTTCGTGACCACCGCCTTCGTCGCCAACGTGATCGTGCGCGACGACGAGAGCGGCTTCGGATCGATGGTCCGCTCCACCCGCGTCGGCAAGTTCGACTATCTGATCGGGCGCTTCGCCGGTGCGTTCGCAGTCGCGGCGATCGCCTTCCTCGCGATCCCGGTCGCGATCTGGTTCGGATCGCTGATGCCCTGGCTCGATCCCGAGACGCTCGGGCCGAACCGGCTCTACGACTATGTCTATCCCTATTTCGCGTTCGCGCTGCCCAACCTGTTCCTGACGTCGGCGATCTTCTTCGCCGCCGCCACGATGACCCGATCGATGATGTATTCCTATGTCGCGGTCGTCATCTTCCTCGTGCTCTATGGCGTGCTCATCGCCGTCGTCGGCGCGAAGCCGGAATTTCGCGAGCTGGCCGGCTATATCGAGCCGTTCGGCCTCGCCGCGCGCGCGAACATCGTGCGCTACTGGACCGCCAGCGAGGCCAACCGCCTCAATCCGGCTTTCACCGGCATGCTGGCATGGAACCGGCTGATCTGGTGCGGTGTCGCGCTGGCCGCGCTGGGCCTGGCCTATGCCCGCTTCAGCTTCTCCGAGCGCGGCGCCTCGGCGCGCAGCCTGCGGCGGCAGGCGCGGAAGCAGGAGAAGCTCGCCGCGGTCGCGCCGCTGATCGTCGAGACGTTGCCGCCGGCGCATCCCCGTGCGGCCGGCCGCGCGCAACTCTGGGCGCGCTGCCGGTTCGAAATGGCGCTGGTGTTCCGCAGCCCCGCCTTCCTGGTGCTGATGCTGGTCGGCCTGTTCAACGCGATCGGTGGCCTGCTGCTCGGCAACGAGATCTACGGGACGGCCGCGACGCCGCGCACCTTCGCGCTGATCGAAACGTTGATGGGCAGCTTCGTCTTCATCCCCACGATCATCGCGATCTATTATGCCGGCGAACTGGTGTGGCGCGATCGCGATCGCAAGATGCACGAGATCATCGACGCGACGCCGTTGCCCAACTGGGCCTATATGGTCCCCAAGACGCTCGCCGTCACCTTCGTGCTGTTCTCGGCGCTGCTGATCTCGGTGCTCGCGGCGATCATCGTCCAGCTGGTCCGCGGCCAGACCGATCTCGAACTCGGCCAGTATTTCGACTGGTATCTGCTGCCGATGACCGTCGATGTGGCGATCCTCGCCGTGCTCGCGGTATTCGTGCAGGCGCTCAGCCCCAACAAATATGTCGGCTGGGCGGTGATGGTCGTCTATCTCGTCGCCGACATCACGATGGTCAATATCGGCTTCGAACATCCGCTCTATCGCTATGGTTCGACCGGCATCGCGCAATTTTCCGACATGAACGGCGACCAGATCGGCGGCGCGGCCGGCTGGTGGCTGCGGCTCTACTGGGGCGCGATCGCGATCGGCCTTGCGACGCTCGCGCATCTGCTGTGGCGGCGCGGCACCGAGACGCGGCTGATGCCACGGCTCGCGCGCATGCCGGCGCGGCTCAAGGGCATGCCGGGCGTGGTGCTCGCTGGGGCGCTGGCGATCGCGGCGGTGACCGGCGGCTGGCTTTACGACAATATGAACGTCCGCAACCGCTATGAGACGAGCGAGGATCGTGATCGGATGCTCGCCGACTATGAGAAGAAATATCTGAAATATGAGAAGGTCCGCCAGCCGTCGCTGACCGACATCGTCTTGAAGATCGATCTCTATCCGGCGGAGCGGCGGATGCAGGCGAGCGGAACCTATCGCTTCGTCAACGACACCGGCGCGCCGCTGCCGCTGCTGCACGTGCGGATGACCGATCCCGACACGAAGCTGGTCGCGCTCGATCTGCCGGGCGCGAAGCTCGAGATGGACGATCCGAAGGCGCAATACCGGATCTACCGCTTCGCGACCCCGCTGGCGCCGGGCGCGACCGGTAGCCTCTCGTTCAGGAGCAGCCGCGAGCAGCGCGGCATCCGTGCGACCAGGGACGATATCAGGCTGGTCGGCAACGGCACGTTCGTCGACAACAGCGAATTCGCGCCGCAGATCGGCATGACCCGCGGCGCGCTGCTGACCGATCGCGCCAAGCGCCGCAAATATGGCCTGCCCGCCGACCTGCGCCCGGCGAAGCTGGAAGACACATCCGCTCAACTCCGCAACTATGTCGACGACACCGACTGGGTCCATGCCGACATCACCGTCGCCACCGATGCCGGCCAGACGCCGATCGCACCCGGCCGCAAGCTTTCGGACGTGACGGCCAATGGCCGTCGCACCGCGCATTTCGTGTCGGGCGCACCGATCCTCGGCTTCTTCTCGGTCCAGTCGGCCGCTTACGCCGAAAAATCGGCCGATGCCGATGGCGTGCGGCTGACGGTCTATTATGATCCCCAGCACGGCGGCAATGTCGAGCGCATGCTCGCGGCGATGAAGACGTCATTGGCCTATTATCGCGCGCATTTCGGCCCCTATCAGTTCGACTATGCCCGCATCGTCGAATTCCCCGGCTACGAGACCTTCGCCCAGGCCTTCGCCGGCACGATTCCCTATTCGGAGAAGATCGGCTTCCTCGCCGACATCCGCGATCCCGACGCGATCGATTATGTCAGCTATGTCACCGCGCACGAACTCGCCCATCAATATTGGGCGCATCAATTGATCAGCGCCGACATGCAGGGCGGCACGATCATGGTCGAGACGCTGGCGCAATATTCGGCGCTGATGGTGATGAAACATCTCCATGGCGAGGAGAAGATCCGCCGCTTCCTCAAATATGAACTCGATTCCTATCTCCGCGCGCGCGGCAGCGATCCGGTCGAGGAACTGCCGCTGAATCGCGTCGAGAACCAGCCCTATATCCACTACCGCAAGGGATCGGTGGTGATGTATCTGCTGCAGGACCGGCTGGGCGAGGACCGCGTCGATGCGATGCTGGCCGGACTGCTGAACAGATATCGCTTCAAGAGCCAGCCCTATGCGCGCTCGACCGATCTGGTCGACGGCTTCAAGGCACTCGCGCGCACGCAGGCCGAGCGCCAGCTGGTGTCCGACCTGCTCGAACGGATCACCGTCTATGATCTCAAGGCGAGCGCGGCGGTGACGCGCAGGCTGCCCGACGGCAATTTCGAGACGCTGCTGACGGTGAACGCGGGCAAGGTCCATGCCGACGGCAAGGGCGTCGAGAAACCCGCGCCGCTGGCCGACGATATCGACGTCGGCCTGTTCGACCAGCGCCCCGGCCTCGGCGAATTCGCCAGGCAGGATGTGATTCTGATGGAGCGCCGGCCGATCCGGACGGGCGCGCAGCAGGTGCGGATCGTCACGAAGCGCAAGCCGGCCTTTGCGGGCGTGGATCCGTATAATAAATATGTCGATCGTAATAGCGACGACAATGTGGTGCCGGTGACGGGCGGGTGATTGGAAGTAATTCCTCCCGGAACGGGGAAGGGGGAGGAATTGGATCGAAGGGTTGAAAAGGCTTGGCAGCTTGCATGTGATCCCACACCATGGCCCCATAGCGCGGGAGGTTCGGACGATGCGAACCGCAACATGCCTGTGTGCATTCATGCTGGTAGCCGCGCATGCGCAGGATCCGCCCCGCGTCCAACCCACCGACGCCGCCCGCGCGGCCTCGCGTGCCGGCGACTATCGCGGCGCCGAGGCCCTGCTCGGTCCCGAGATCGCCGCCTGCATCCGCACCCATGGCGAGGCGATCGCCTGTCTCGATCTGCTCGAGGCCGGTGCCGTCACCAAGCGCCAGGCGGGCAAGCCGGTCGAGGCCGAGGCGCTGGCCCGCCGCGCGTTGGCGATCGCGCGCAAGGCCTATGGCGAGCGACATGCGGATACTGCCACGGCCTGGCACGAACTGGCCTATGACCTCGTCCAACAAGGCCGCTATTCCGTCGCCGAACCCTGTTATCGCACCGCCCTCGACATCCGGCGCGCCGTGCTGGGCGAGCGCGATCCGGAGACCGCCGCGACCTATGACAATCTCGCCGGCGCGATCGGCGGGCAGGGGCGGCTCGCCGAGGCCGAGGCGCTTTACCGCAAGGCGCTGGAGATCAGGCGGGCCTTCGCCGGGGCAGGCAACAGCAAGAATGCGCTCCGAGGCGGGACTCGACTGCGCTGCGGCATCAAGGTCGTCGGCATAGGCGCGAAAGGCCGCCTCGACGTCGTCGGCATTCAGACCGATCAGAACCGACCGGATCGAGGTATGCGCGGGCCGCCGCTTCCATCCCAGTTCAAAAGCCGTGTTCAGCCGCTTGAAATGCGTTCTGATGAAGGTCGCGATGCCGCGATAAGAGTCGGCGCCGGTCACGATCGCCAGGATCGAAAACAACAGGATATAGCGCTGCTCGTACCGTTTGCCCTCGGCACGCCGTGGATCCGGGATCGCAGCGAGCCGTGTCAGAATGGGAGCGAATGAGTTCACCACGATGAAGCCTGCGGATTTGTTTCAGCCGCCCCGCATAGATTCAGAACTTTCCCGGCCGCGAAACCCCGCAAACCACTCCCTCACGACGAAACTCCAAGGGTGTGACATTTTCGACTCACTCGCGACGACAACCCTTCAAGACCTCAGAACTGAACAACCCTGGGGCAGAAGCGGACGGGCGGCCACTGCAATTATTTATAGCAGGAACGGCCTGCTGAGATAAAATGTTGACGTCAATTTTGGCACGCGACACTCCTCGATCCGCGCTGGGGCCAGTTGCCACGGGGGAGGGTCGGAAGCCAAGGGAACCATAATATGGGAATGGGTTCGAAAAGTATACTTAGCTTTGAGGGCTGTTTCCGGCCCCATTTACTATCCGATAACGGCCCTTCATGGACAGTAAGAAACCAGCTATGACGTCGATCAAGAATACGACCAGACCTACCAACTTTACGCGGTTTCAAGCGCCCGGACAATAGAACACAACCGGAAACTACAAGAAAACCCACCGAGTTTCTGAAAGTAGCGGTGCCGGCGCTAAAGCCTATTTGACTCGCTCATCTAGCGGTTGAACACCGCGACGATGTCATTCCGCGAGGAACGCCTTCAGCTCGGTTATGAAACGTTGAAACTGGTCATGGTGAAGCCAATGGCCGGCATCATCAAAATCCAGCACTCTGGCGTTGCGGAATCGACTGGCGCGGCCGTCCAGCCGGGGATTGGATGCCTCGCTGTCGTTGCCACAGAGGAGCAGCGTGGGGCAGCAAATGGACGACCAAAGCGAATCGATCTCGTCCTGGGCAACATCGTCGAAGGTCCAGGCGTGAAGATAGTTGTCGAACTTCCAGCTCCAGGTCCCGTCCTCGTTCCGGCTCGCGCCGTGGATGGTGAGGTGCCGCGCCTGTTGATCGTTCAGATAGGCGTTCTCTTCCTTCATGCGAGCGAACGCGGATTCGAGCGTCGGGTAGCGTCTGGGTTGCCGGCTGGCGGCTGCGCGCTTGCGGTCAATCCACTCGCGCCAGCGATCGGCAACGGGTATCAGCTGGCGCTGGGTGACAGTTTCAGGGGGTAGCCCAAGCCCCTCGATCGAGACCAGCTTGCTCACCTTCTCTGGAAACAGGCCGGCGAAGCGCGTGCTGATGATGCCCCCGAGCGAATGGGCGACGATGACCACCTGCTCAACATTGAGCTGGTGGATCAATTGCGCCAGGTCGTAGATAAAGGAGCGGGTCTCGTAATTGCCCTCGGGCGACCACTGGCTGTCGCCGTGTCCACGCAGGTCCGGCGCGATGACGTGCCAGTCGTGGCGCAGTTCCTGTGCGACCCAATCCCAGCTGCGGCAGTGATCACGTCCGCCATGGACGAGCAGGAGGATCGGCGCGTCTTGATTTCCCCAGTCCACGTAGTGAAGCCGCAGCCTTTGCGAAATGAAGCTGTGCGAAACCGGTCCAGTAATCTCTGCGAGAGGCGTGAGCGCAGGCAGGTCGCCATCATCTCTATTGTGAGCACCGATCATCCATAACTCCTGCGGGCAGCCTGCGGTTTTCAATATGATGACGTCACGCCTGGCCCAATGTCGGGGAAGTGGCCGTGTCTTTGCCGTTCCGCGACGGCAGGGCGCTCGCGACGAGCAGCCCGACGACACTTGCGACAAGGACAAAGGCGAAGACTCGGAAGTAAATGGCGACCGGCGAATCCATGCCCTGCGCCAACACCGCCCCCCCGAGCATCACCGTGACGATTTGCGAGCCGCAAGCGTGCGAAACGGAACGAACCAGCATGGTCACGCCGACCGATTCGCTCACTCTCCCCGCTGGTACGATCCGAGCGATGTTGTTGCTCACTCCGACGTAGCATATCGCCGTTCCGACGGTGCTCGCAATTAGGACTCCGAGCACGAACCACAGGTTTTCATAGCCTAGGAACAGCAACGACCATGACATCACGTTGAGAAGCAGGCCGGTTCTGATGATCCAGCGCTCTCCGGCGAGCCGGCAGAAATAGCCGGCAAGCGGGGAGATCAGCACGGATGCGACATTGGCGGGGATCTTGAGAGCTCCGGCGGCCGTCGCCGTCAGCCCGAATCCGATCCCCGCGGCGGGGGACTGTTGCAGGAGCAGCATCATCGTCAGCGTCAGTTGAAAGGGCCCGAGCGCCGTAAAAGCGAACGCAAGGTTGGTGAACGCGATCTCCTTGCGGCCAAGCGCGCGAATATCGAGCAGCGGGTTGGGGTGTGTGAGTTCGTGTCGAACCCACCAGATCAGCAGGGCGATCGCCCCGCCGCCCACCATCATCAGTGTGGGATCGGAGATGCCCCACTCACTCGCCTTGCTGACCGCGAGCATCAGGCCGCCGATCCCGGGTACGAAGAGGATGCCCCCGAGCACGTCCAGCTCGGTCGACTGGACGCGCGGCTTGTCCTTCGGCACCACGAGCAACGTCAGCACCGTTACCCCTGCGGCCATGCCCGCACTCAGCCAGAACAAGTCGCGCCAACTCAGGTTGTCGACGACGAGCCCGCCGATCACCAGACCGAGAATGGCCGCCACCCCCGAGGCCGAAATGAGCGCGCCGCCGGCGAATTCCATCCGCGATTCGGGCATATGTTCGCGCAGGAGACCGAAGCTTAGCGGAAACACGGCTCCGGCCACCCCTTGCAGCGCCCTGCCGGCGATGACCCATTCGAGATTCGGGCCCCAGGCGCTCAGCATCGAGCCGAGCATGGCGGCGGAGAGGAGGAACACCAACATCCGCTTGCGGCCGTAGAGATCGCCCAGTCGACCGCATATTGCCGCCGAGGCTGCGGCGACCAGCAAGTAGGCGGAAAGGAGCCAGCCCACGCCAACTGGGTCGCGGAACTCGGTATAGAGGTCCTTGAGCGCAGCGAGGATCATCTGGCTCTCGAACGTCGCAGTGATTTCCGCGGCCACCAGGGCGGCGAGGATCAATGGCCACGGCCGTGGCGAGTGCTGCGGGCCCGGACCGGGTGAGCTGTCGTTCATGCGATAAGGCGCCCGATCAGGCGCTCGCGCATCGCGGTATCCAGGCTTATCGCGTGCACGAGGTAGTTCTCCAGCGATCCGCTTTCGGCTTCGATCGCCTGGAGGGCTGCTTCGAGATAGCACGCCTCCACGCCCATCAGCGCGGCGACGACCTCGTCGCTCACACCCGCGCCGTACATCGACCGGACCAGTTCGGCGCCCTCGCGGCGTTGCCGCTCCGCGCCGCTCGCCGTGTTTGTCAGCAGATAATCATGCACCACGTCGTCACGGTGCACGCCCAAGGCCAGGTGGAGCAGCGCCACCGCCAGTCCGGTACGGTCCTTCCCCGCCGCGCAGTGCACGAGAGATGGACCGCTGATATCAGCCAGCGTCTGGAAATAGCGCGTGAACAGCCGCTGGAGCGCGGGCCGGAAGGGCATGCCGCGATAGGCCTTGATCATCGCGGCGTGTGCGGCGTTCAAGTCCATCGGCCCCCTGGAGGCCTGCCGTGCGGCATGAAGATGCGGGGCCAGGCCGCTCGTCTCTTCGTCGGCGGACACGACATGTGCCGAAAAGCCCGGGCTCCGCCGGCACGGTGCAGCTTGCCGTTCGGCCACGCCGCGCAAGTCGATCACGGCTGCCAAGCCAATCGCGTCAATGCGCAGGCAATCCGCGTCGCTGGCGTTCACATGGTGTCCGGACCGGAAGAGCTGGTTGCGCCTGAGTCTGCCACGGGAACACGAATAGCCGCCATAATCGCGCACGTTGTGCACGCCATCCATCCGCAGCGTCCGCTCCGCCCTGGTCATGCCCTGCGCATGCAACGTTCCGTGATCGGCGGGGCTGTGCTCTGACATGTTCGCCTCAGTTCATGGTGACAATTACGCGCCCGGCCGGCGCCTGTCTGACGCGAGCGACGGCTTCGCCAAAGCGTTCAAGCGGGTAGGCGTGGTCGATCGGCGTGCGAATGAAGCCTTCGGCATGCATTCTGAAGATCTCCGGAAACATCGATCGCCGCTTCTCCGGCTCGTTCTGACTGAACTGATTGATGTTGATGCCCACGAGATCGACGCCCTTCAGCAGAACGAGGTTCGTGGGGATGCTCGGGATCTTGCCGGCCGCGAAGCCGATCACCAGCAGGCGGCCATTCCACGCGAGCGAGCGCAAGGCCAGTTCGGTGAAGCGGTTACCCAGGGTGTCGACGACCACGTCGGGAGCGCGCCCGCCCGTGGCCGCGCGCAACTGGGCGCGCCAATCCTCGGCGCTGCTGTCGATCGCCAGGTCGGCTCCGGCGGCCACGGCAGCCGCCCGCTTCTCCTCCGTAGACGCTGATGCGATCACCGTGGCGCCGAGGGCCTTGCCGATCTGGATGGCGGCGATCCCCACCGCGCCGGCGGCGCCGAGGACGCACAGCAGTTCACCGGGCTGAAGGCGGCCGCGGTGCACCAGCGCGTGATAGGCGGTCGTATAGCTTGCCGTGAGAACTGCGCCCTGGTTCCAGGTCATCGTATCGGGCATCACCACGGCGCTGTCGGATGGGGTCACGAGTTCGGTGGCCATCGCCCCGCCGAAGCCAGCGCCACACACGCGCTCGCCGATGCGAGCCGGTGACACGCCCAAGCCAACGGCATCGATCCATCCGGCGAAATCGCTGCCGGGCGTGAAGGGGAGCGGCGGGCGCACCTGATAATTGCCTTCTGCAATCATGATGTCCACGAAACTGAGGCCGGCTGCTGCTATGGCCACGCGCACCTCGCCTGGCCCGGGGGCCGGCATCTCCCGGGGCAGGCACGCAAGCTCCTCCGCCGGCACAAACTCGGTCACAAGCACGGCCCGACTGGCCATAAGTCAGATTCCTCAATGAGATGGAATTGCGTGTAATCTGCACGGGGCAGGCGTCTGTGCCAATCTGCGGAAAAATGACATATCCGTCAACTGGGTGATCGGCGGTGGTGCGGCGCCGCGGCGGCGCCTTGTTGCAGATTGAGGGTTTGATTAGAACATCGGGGCGCGCTGAGGCAAAGATCATTCGTCCCTCGGTCGACAAACTTGACAAGATCGTCAATTTCGACTTGGCGAAACCCGCCGCGCCTGATAGGCCGCAAATTGACAACAGGACCCATGCGGGTCGGCCGTTCTGGAGGAGAGGAGCTTGGACAGACCTTACCCCGCGATCACCAAGGAGAATGCCTTCTTCTGGACCGCCGGGCGGGACAATGTGCTTCGCTTCCAGCACTGTGTCGCCTGTCATCACTACATCCACCCGCCGCGGCCACGCTGCCCTTACTGTCTTGCGGACGAGATCGAGATTGTCGAGGTTTCCGGCAGGGGTTCGATCGCGACTTACAGCATCAACCATCACCAGTGGCATCCCGCTCTGCCGCCGCCCTATGCGATTGCCTATGTCGAGATCGCGGAAGCCGCCTATGTTCGCCTGACCGCGCGGATCGTCAATTGCGCTCCTGACGAGGTCAGGATCGACATGCCGGTCAGGGTCACGTTCGAGCAGGTCGGCCCTGCCTGGATCCCGATGTTCGAGCCGGAGCGCCCGTGATGGACAAGTTCGAAGACCGGGTTCGCATCACCGGGATCGGCATGTCAGAGGTCGGCCGCCGGCTGGATCGCGATCCCGTGGGCCTGGCGGTCGACGCCTGCTTGGCCGCGATGGCCGATGCAGGACTGACGCGCAACGATGTCGACGGATTGTCGTCGCATCCGGGGCCGCAGACTCTGGACGGCTACTCGGGGGCGGGCATCCAGGACGTCGAGCAGGTGCTGAACGTCCATCCGCGGTGGTTTAACAGCGGACATGAATCTTCAGGACATGGCGGAGCGCTGGTGCAGGCGGCCTTGGCTGTCGCCGCCGGGCTGGCGCGGCATGTTCTGGTCTATCGCAGTACCTGGGAGTCCACGGCGCAGCTGCGTGCCAAGGCGGGCGGTGCCGTCGCCAGCAGTCCGGTGATTATCGATGATCTACAGTGGCTGATCCCCAGCGGTGCCATGTCGGCGGCCAACTGGATCGGGGCCTATGCCACGCGGCACATGCATCGCTACGGCACGACGCGCGAGCAGTTGGGCGCGATTGCGCTCAATGCCCGGCGCAATGCGATGCTCAACCCCTGGGCGATCTATCGCGAACCGTTGACCATGGACGACTACCTATCGGCGCGCATGATCTCGACGCCCTTCGGTCTGTACGATTGCGACGTGCCATGCGACGGGGCGGTCGCTCTGGTCGTGTCCGCCGCAGAAGCGGCGCGTGACACCCGGCGACGCGATCCGATCCGGATCGAGGCGGTGGGGACCCAGCTCGCGGAGCGCTGGACCTGGGACAATGGCGAGATTGACCAACTGCCCCTCATTCGCGGCGCCGCGGAGTCGATGTGGGCGCGCACGGACCTGAAGCCGAAGGACGTCGACGTCGCCCTGCTCTATGACGGTTTCACCTTCAACTGCCTGAGCTGGCTCGAGATGCTCGGATTTTGTCCCGAAGGCGAAGGGGGGCGCTTCGTTGAAGGAGGGCAGCGGATCGCGCTGGACGGCGAACTGCCGCTGAACACCCAGGGTGGTCAACTATCCGGTGGTCGTCTGCAAGGGTACTCCTTCCTGCACGAAGCCTGTGTGCAGTTGTGGGGCGAGGGCGGCGATCGCCAGGTGCCGCGGAGCCCGAAAGTGGCGGTCACGACCAGCGGCGGCGGCGCTCCGGGAGGAGCGATCCTGCTGCGCCTGGACTGAGGAAGAATCGTTTCCGCCCGGTCACA
>Ga0068860_100006004_pt1 | contig 12224 bp, 6 predicted proteins | sample KBSSwiS32_FD_66597 | JGI IMG/M metagenome (GOLD analysis project Ga0068860, IMG submission 66597) | Switchgrass rhizosphere microbial communities from Kellogg Biological Station, Michigan, USA - KBS Switchgrass S3-2 | ecosystem: Host-associated > Plants > Roots > Rhizosphere > Soil ... | reverse complement strand
GCTGTTGAGCAACTCGACGCATATCGTGACGCCGTTCTCCGCTGCCAGCGGCGCAATTTTCGACAAGCCGGCGATGCAGTTCTCCGCGGCCTTGCGCTCGTCGATCGCCGGGCTGCGATTGCCGAACATCGCAATCAGGTTCTTCACCCGAGCGTTCTTCGCCAGCGGAATCGCCGTCTCCAGTTCCTTCAACAGCATCGCATGATTGGCCAGATCGTTGAATCCCGTCTGGATGAACTTGTCGCGTTTGCTCGGATAACCCATCGACACGGTCAGACCGCTGTCGTTCACCACCGACCACTCGTCGGGATAGATCAGGTCAATGCCGGCGAATCCCGTGCTCTTCAAGCGACGGCACAGATCGGGCAGCGGCAAGTTGGATGTCCAACGGCACAGCGATTGTTTCAGGCGACCGGGTGCTTTCGCCTTGTCGGCCGCAGCGTCGGCCGCCGACAAGGACGACATCGCGCCGGCAGCAGCGGCCGCCACGATTCCGCGCAACGCCGCGCGTCGATTGATTCCTGTTTCTTCCAGCGACATGCTCTCTCCCCAATCAGGCATCCAACCCGAGAATTTTCCGTCAGGTGCCCGTTTGTTGCCTGATGAAACGAAATTCGACGACTGCCTACAACTGCGAAATCGCCTTATTGCCGAATATTTTTTCACGTCGCACCGCAACAACCCACCAAAGACCGCCCGCAATCGTGAACCCCATGCCGACTGCGATGCTGCAGCGGCGAGGGTCCACCATCGATGTGATGCGTTCTAGCCTTGCATCTGCTCCAACTCCTTACCGCGCGTCTCGTGCACGTAACGCAGGACAAAAACCACCGAAATCGCCGCGGCCACCGCGTAGATGCCGTAAGCACCGGCGAGACCGATGCCAGCGAGCAGGATCGGGAACGTCACGGTAATGGCGAAGTTCGACGTCCACTGTGCCGCGCCGGCGACGGCGAGGCCGGAGCCGCGGATCTGGTTCGGGAACATCTCGCCGAGCATGACCCACATCACCGGTCCCCACGAGACGTTGAAGAAGATTACGTAGACGTTCGCGGCGACCAGGGCGAGCACACCCATGGAGCCCGACAGCGCGAGCTTGCCGTTAGCATCGAGTCCGGCACTGGCGAACGCGCCCGCGACCAGGGCGAGCGTCACCGACATGCCGAGCGAGCCGATCCACAGCAGCGGTTTGCGGCCGATGCGGTCGATCAGGAGCACGGTGATAAGGCAGGCGCCGATGCTCAGCGCACCCGACATCACATTAATCAACAGCGCGTCATTCTCCGAAAAGCCCACGGCTTGCCAAAGCACGGCTCCGTAGTAGAAGACGACGTTGATGCCGACCAGCTGCTGGAACGTGGCCAGGCCAATACCGACCCAGACGATCGGACGGATCCGGCCGGTCGCCTGGTTGATCAGGTCGGACAGACGCGGGCGGTGATGGTCCTGCGACAGCGAGGCATCGATTTCGGCAAGCTTGCTCTTGGCCGCTGAAGCCCCGTAGAGACGGGTCAACACGACGAGCGCTTCGGAGGCGCGTTTCTTCACGACGAGAAAGCGCGGGCTTTCCGGGATCGGTAGCAACAACAACAGGAACAGCAGCGACGGAATCGACTGCATCCAAAACATCCAGCGCCATGCCGCCTGGCCGAGCCAGAGCGTACCGGTCGAACTACCTGCGGCCTTCGCCAGCAGGTAGTTGCTCAGGAAGGCGCAGAACAGGCCGCTGATGATCGCGATCTGCTGCACCGTCGCCAGCCGGCCGCGGTAGCGTGCCGACGCGACCTCGGCGATATACGCCGGCGACATCACGCTCGCCGCGCCGACGGCGAAGCCGCCGATGACGCGCGCAGCGACGAAGAAGACCGAAGTCATGGCCGACCCCGCGCCGAGCGCGGAGAGCAGAAACAGTATCGCCGAGATGATCAGCACCGTGCGGCGACCCCAGCGATCGCCGAGCCGGCCCGCGAAAAACGCGCCGATTGTGCAGCCGAGCAGCATCGAGGCGACCTCGAAACCAATCTCCGCCGAGGTAGAGTGAAAAGTCTGCTTGAGGCCGTCGACCGTGCCATTGATGACACCGCTGTCGAAACCGAACAGAAAGCCGCCAATCGTGGCAACGCAGCTGATCAAAATGATGAGAAGCGTGTTTTCCGAATTGTCCGCCGTCGCGGCCTTGTCGAGCGAGATGCTGTTCATGGCGTGGATTCAACGAAGTAGATATTGATTGAGCAGGTTTTCATGGCGTTCCTGTTTGCCGCTCGTCAGCGCCGGCTCGCCCCGTGTCGACGCGAACGCGTGCAGGTCGGTCAGCTTGAGTTTACCGGCCGCAAAGTCCTTGCCGGCTCCGCTGTCGAAGGTGGCGTACCGATCTTTGCGCCAGGCTTCCCATGGGGACTTCGTCAGCAGCGCATGCGCGACTTCGAGGCCGCGCGCGAACGCGTCCATGCCGCCGATGTGGGCGTGGAATAGGTCCTCCGCGTCGGTCGACTCGCGGCGCACCTTGGCGTCGAAGTTGAGTCCGCCCGGCGCGAGGCCACCCTGGCGCAGGACGACCAGCATCGCGCCGACCGTGTCGTAGAGATCGGTGGGGAATTGGTCGGTGTCCCAGCCGTTCTGCGCGTTGCCGCGGTTTGCATCGATGCTGCCGAGCAGGCCGTGGTCGGAGGCGACTTGCAGATCATGTTCGAACGTATGCCCCGACAGCGTCGCGTGGTTGGCTTCGATGTTGAGCTTGAAGTCCTTGCTGAGGCCATGCTTCAGCAGGAAGCCCGCGACGGTCGCCGAGTCGAAGTCGTATTGGTGCTTCATCGGCTCCATCGGCTTCGGCTCGATCAGGTACACGCCCTTGAAGCCTATACTGCGGCCGTAGTCGCGCGCCATCGTCAGGAATCGAGCGAGGTGTTCGAGCTCGCGTTTCATGTCGGTGTTGTGCAAGCACGCGTAACCTTCGCGACCGCCCCAGAACACGTAGTTTTCGCCGCCGAGTTCGACCGTCGCGTCAAGCGCGTTCTTCACCTGCACGGCAGCGCGCGCGACCACGGCGAAATCCGGATTCGTCGCGGCGCCGTTCATGTAGCGTGGGTGCGAGAACAGATTCGCCGTACCCCAGAGGAGCTTCACTCCGGTGGCCTTCTGGCGTTCCTTGGCCAGCGCGACCATGTGTCTGAGGTGTTTTTCATAGGCGCCGATGTCATCGGCATCGGGGGCCATGTCGATGTCGTGGAAGCAGTAGTACGGCACGCCGAGCTTGGTGAAGAACTCGAACGCCGCATCCATCTTCGCCTGGGCGCGCGCGAGCGGCGAGTCTGCGCTCGCCAGCGGCGCATCCCAAGGATAATTGCGCGTGCCCGGGCCGAACGGATCGTGGCCGGTGTTGCAGAACGAATGCCAATAGCACACCGCGAAGCGCAGGTGCTCAGCCATGGTCTTGCCGCCGATTTTGTTGTTCGCGTCGTAGTGCTTGAACGCAAGCGGATTGTCGGAGCCGGCCCCCTCGAAGGGAATGCGGCCGATGCCGGGGAAGTATTCTTGTTTGCCGATAAAAGGAGTGCTCATTGGAAGGCTTCACTTCTCATTTGAGTAGAGTTGCTTTGTCGATTCGAGGTAACGCAGGAACTGTTGGTAGCAATCACGGTAGGCCGCCACACACGCAGCGCGGGGATGCGCCGCTGATGCGGGCGCGCAGCGCACGTGTTCGCGTGCGAACGCCGTGATGTCGGCGTTGCCGCCATTCGCGCGATCGAGCGCCCACAGCGCCTGCAGCGCCGCACCGAACGCGGCGCCTTCAGCCTGTTCCGGCACTTCGACCGGCAGCGCAAAAACATCGGCGACCATCTGCCGCCACGCCGCGCTGTTACTGCCGCCGCCAGTCAGGCGGATAGCGTCGAAGCGCAAGCCGGCAGCCTGCAGCGCGTCGAACCCATTGCGCAGCGCAAACGTCGCGCCCTCCATCGCCGCTCGATAGGCGTTGGCGCGCGTGAAGTTGTCGAGATTCATGCCATGCAGCGCGGCGCGCGCGCGCGGCAGATCGGGCGTGCGCTCGCCGTTGAAGAACGGCAGCATGACCAGACCGTCGGCGCCGGGCCGCGCATCGGCGAGCACAGCGTCGGCATCGCGTGCGCTGAAGCCGAACGCATGCGCGACGGTTTCGGTGGCGACCGTGCAATTCATCGTGCAGATCAGCGGTAGCCAGCCGCCGGTCGACGAACAGAACGCTGCCCAGCGCGCCGCGTCATCGACTGCCGCGCGATCGGCGCAGGCGAACAACGTGCCCGAGGTGCCGAGGCTCATGCCGAGCATGCCCGGCGCGACGTTGCCGGTGCCGATCGCCGCCATCATGTTGTCGCCGCCGCCGGCGCTGACGCGCACGTTGCGCGGCAAACCGAGTTCTTCGGCGATCGCCGCCGACATTTCAAAGCTCGCATCGGCGTCGACCAGCGTTGGCAGCAGCGCGGCGAGATCGCGCTGCGCATCGGTCGCGGCCAGCATCGGCGCGGACCATTGGCGGGTGCGCACATCGAGCCAGCCGGTGCCCGAAGCATCGCCGCATTCCATCCAGCGTTCGCCGGTCAGCCAGAAGTTCACGTAGTCGTGCGGAAGCAGGATCGACGCGAGGCGCGAATAGGCGTCCGCTCGATGCTTGCGCGTCCACGGCAGCTTGGAGGCGGTGTAGCCGGCCAGGATCGGGTTGCCGGCGAGTTCCACGCAACGCCGCGGACCGCCCAGCGCTGCCATGATTTCCTCGCACTCGGCCTGCGTGCTCGTATCGCACCACAGTTTGGCCGGCGCCAGCACGCGGCCTTCTGCATCGAGCGGAACGAAACCGTGCTGCTGGCCCGACACGCCGATCGCCGCGGCCCGCGCGCGCTGTCGCGGTTCGAGTTCCGCAAAGCAGGCGCGAATCGCGTCGATCCACCACTCGGGGTGCTGCTCGCGAGTGCCGTCTTCGCGCGCGATCAACGCCAACGCCCGGCTATGCGTTGCGACCATCCGGTGCGCTTCCGGATCGTAGGCGACGAGCTTGACGCTCTGCGTCCCGACGTCAATTCCGATGACGAGGCTCATGCGTCGATCGCCACTACGGTCGGCTCGACGCACGCACGTCCGGCGCGACCAAGTTCATTTGGCCACATAGGCGTACGGACCAAACGTCACCCCGATGAAGCCGCCGGCCTTGACCACGCTGAGCAGGCTGGCATCGACGTCCATTGCCAGCGGTTTCCAGCTTGCCGAGCCTTCGGCCAGATAGGCATCGAGACGTGCACCGTCGAGCTCAAAGCGCAAACGGATCGGCGCGTGAGGATAGGCCAATGCCGTTCGTGCGATCGCCGCGCCGGTGGGCGGATCGTCTTTGCTGTTGCGGCGATACAGTATGACGGCGGCGCCCTGTTCAAGCATCGCCGCGTAGTAATGCGTTTCGTTCTGCAGCAGGGCGAGACCGGCCTGTTCGCCCGCGGCCAGATCACGTGGGTCGAGCGCAAGCTCGATCGTGGCCTTGTGATGCTGCAACCGGTGCGCCACGTAAGCGGGTTGTCCGGAAGCGTAGTCGCCCAATGATGTCGACGAAGGTGTCAGGCACAGTCCGTTGGCACCGGTGGAAAACCACGGCGTGCGCGGAACATTGATCGTCATCCATGTCGGCGGCAATTTGCTTTCCGTGAAGCGCTCGGTCCAAGCGAACGATCCGGTCGTCGGCGAACTCGACGGCGCATCGGCCAGCGCCGGGCGCGCAAGCAAAAGCGGTAGCGGCGAGCCGTGCGGCAGGACCTGGGGCCACCCGTCTTGCCAATGCACGGGCAACAGGAAGGTCTCGCGGCCGAGCAGGTATTCCTCGTTGCGATACGGGCGCGTGCCGAGAAACACAGTCCACCACGAACCATCCTTCAGCTCGACGAATTGCGCATGTCCCGTCGAGGTAATCGGCTGCGGCCGATGGGCGCTGAGGTCGCGTTGCGTCAAGGTCGGGTTGCCGGACCACGCCTCGTAAGGCCCGCTCACCGCGCGGCTGCGCCAGACCATTTCCGCGTGGCGGTCGCCGGTGCCGCCTTGCGCGGCGATCAGGTAGTACCAGCCAGCGTGGCGAAACAGATGCGGCCCTTCCACGTGCTGCGGATTGGGCTCGAGGTCGACGCCCGAATCGACGAGGACTCGGCTCGGGCCGACCAATTTCATCGCGGCGGGATCGAACTCCTGCAGCCAGATCGCGCGATGTCCTTCGTAGCGCACTTTGCCTTCCGGCATTCCGTTCCGGACCAACCAAGCCTTGCCGTCATCATCGAAAAACAGCGAAGGATCGATGCCTTCGACATTGAGCCAAATGGGTTTCGACCACTGCCCGGCGGGGTTGTCGGTAGTGATCACGAAATTGCCGCCGCCGCAGTAGAAGCAGGTGTTGACGATGTAGTAGCGGCCCGCGTGATGGCTGATCGACGCCGCGAACAAACCCCGGGTCAATTCAGCGTGACCGAAATTGATCTGCTCGGGCCGGTCGATCGCGTTGCCGATCTGCGTCCAATGCACCAGATCACGGCTATGGAATACCGGCAGGCCCGGGAAATAACCGAACGAGGAATTGACCAGATAGAAATCGTCGCCGACCCGGACGATGGAAGGGTCGGGATAGAAACCGGCCAGAATCGGATTGCGATACTGTCCGGCCGCAGGCGCAGGGCCATCGTCCCGCCCCTGGTATTGCGCGCTGGAAAACCAGGCCAGGCCTGCCTGCGCTACGCTGATCGGTACGCAAAGCAGCAAGGCCAGCCACAGAGCAATCTTCTTCATCGGTGCTTGACTCGTGTCCCTGGTGCGCAACTCGGAAGTCGCGGCATGCTACAGGCCAACGCGCCGGCGTGATCGGGTTGTTGCGTCTGCAAACGAAGAAGCATCAATCGATCCTGTCGATTTCATAATTGTGCGGGTTCCGATGCCTTCGCAAAATGCATCTGCAATGTGCGAGGCGACGTGGACAGAACCAGACGAAACTTGATCGGCAGCCTCGCGGCGGCATGCCTGGGCGCGGCGGGTGTCGCGCCCGCGGTGGAACCGATTTCGGCCACGACCTTGCTTCCGCGCAAACCGCAGCCGCCGCCCGCCTTCCGGCCCGACTGGTCGTCGCTCGTCGAGGGCTATACGGCGCCCGACTGGTTTCGCGACGCCAAGTTCGGCATCTGGGCGCACTGGGGTGCGCCGAGCGTGCCGGGCATTGGCGATGACTGGTACGCGCGCAATATGTATCTGCAGGGCCATCCGTCCTACGAGCATCACGTGAAGCACTACGGGCATCCGACGGATACCGGCTTCATGCAGATTCAGCACCTGTGGAAGGCCGAACGCTGGGACCCGGCGCGACTGCTCGATCTGTACCGCCGCGCCGGAGCGCGCTACTTCATGGCGCTCGCCAATCACCACGATAATTTCGACTGCTACGCTTCCTCGCATCACGATTGGAACTCGACCCGGGTCGGGCCGAAGAAGGACATCGTCGGCACCTGGGCCAGGCTCGCGCGCGAGCGGGATTTGCGCTTCGGCGTGTCCAATCATTCCGGCCACGCCTGGCATTGGAACCAGCCGGCCTACGGCTACGATCCCGAAGGGCCGCGCAAGGGACAGCGTTACGACGCAGCACGGTTGCAGCGCGCGGACGGCGCCGGCAAATGGTGGCAAGGGCTCGATCCACAGCAGCTCTACACGGGACCGAGCATGGTCATGCCCGACGGCATCGCTTCGATCGCCGAGGCCAATGCCTGGCACAACGCGAACGACGGTCAGTGGAACGAAGGCGTGCCGCCGCACGGCGAGTTCGTGCACCGCTGGTCGGTGCGCTGCCGCGAGCTGATCGACAAATATCGCCCCGACCTGCTGTATTTCGACAACCACGACTTGCCGTTGCGGCAAGCGGGTTTGGACATGGCCGCCTATTTCTACAATCGCAGCATGCAGTGGAACGACGGCCGCCTCGAAGCGGTCGTCACCGCGAAGACGATTCCGCCGCAAAGACGCAAGGGCTTGGTCGACGATGTCGAGCGCGGCGGCAAGAACGAAATCGAGCCGTATCCGTGGCAGACCGATACCTGCCTGGGCAACTGGTTCTACGGCGAACAGTACGCGCGCGAGGACCGCTACAAGACGCCCGCCAAGGTCATTCACACGCTGTGCGATGTGGTGTCCAAGAACGGCAACCTGATGCTCAGCGTGCCGTTGCGCGGCGACGGCACGATCGACGACAAGGAAGAGCGCATCCTGGAGCGCATCGCTGCGTGGATGGGCCGCAACGGCGAGGCGATCTACGGATCGCGGCCGTGGCGCGCGTACGGCGAAGGGCCGACGGGTGCGGACGCCCACGGCGATTTTTCCGAAGGCGGTCCGGGCTCGCCGTATGGCGCGCGCGACGTTCGCTACGTCAGCAAAAAAGGGAACGTGCACGCATTCGTCCTCGGCTGGCCGAACGACGGTGTAGTGCGCATGACCGTGTTAGGCGCTGCGAATCCGGGCGGGCGAGGCGAGGTGCGCCGCATAACGTGCGCCGATGATCCGACGCCGCTGCCGTTCGCGCGCACGGGCGAAGCGCTTGAAGTCCACTTACCCGAGGCCCGGCGCGACGACATCGGCCTGGCGCTGGTCGTTGCAGGAGAAGGGTTGGCTGTCTGAGGACCTTGCCTCGTGCCGCGCGCGGTGCGGCAGACGCAAACGAAGAAACATTATCCGCGGCGAGCATTTTCGTAATTGTTTGAGAAAGCGGCTCCTTTCAGCATGCGCGTCATGAGGCAAAGGGCGGCCCGGTGGGCTTGAGCACCGCGCTGAAACATACAAGAGCAGCCGGAAAACAGCCCGGTCACGAAAAAAACAAGCCGTGGGCGTTCGCTCTCGGCAGTCTGGGGAGGATGAGCAATGAATCCATCGTCGATCGGCGGCCGTCGCTACGCGGCCAGGCAATTCAAATTGGCGCCCCTGTCGCTTGCCGTGAGCCTCGGGCTGATGCTTTGTGCCGCGCCGCTGCTGGCGCAGACCGCGCCCGATGCGGCGCCGGCCAACGTCGACGCGGCTAAGGACAACGACGGCACAGCGAAGAAGAAGACGGCGGCTTCGAAGGACGAAAAAGAGACAGACAGTACTCTCGGAACCATCACCGTCACCGGCATCCGTGCGTCGGTCGAGCGGGCGCAGGACATCAAACACGACGCCGACACTTTCGTTGATTCGGTAAGCGCGCTCGACATCGGCGCGCTGCCGGACCGCAGCGTCACCGAAACCTTGTCGCGCATCCCCGGCGTCACCATCGACCATTTTCTGTCCGTGGGCGATCCGGAGCACTTCTCCGCCGAAGGCAACGGCGTGCAGGTGCGCGGTCTCACGCAGGTGCGTTCCGAATTGAATGGCCGCGACAGTTTTTCCGCCAACGGCGGTCGCAGCCTCAGCTTCCAGGACGTGCCGTCGGAACTGATGTCCGGCGTCGACGTCTACAAGAACCAGAAGGCCGACATGATCGAAGGCGGCCTGGGCGGCTTGGTGAACCTGCGCACGTTCATGCCATTCGACTTCAACGGCCAGAAGATCGCCGCTTCGGTCAGCGAAAACTACGGCGACTTCGTCAAGAAGTATAAACCGTCCGCCTCCGTGCTCTACAGCAATCGCTGGGACACCAGTGTCGGCGAGATGGGTTTCCTCGTCGATATCGCCCATTCCGAATTGGCCACGCGCACCGATGGCCTGTTCGTGCGTCCGTTCTTCAAGAACTCGAGCGGCGAATGGCTGCCGCGCGGAGGCGACTGGCGCACGCTGACCTACAACCGCAAGCGCGATGGCGCCTACATGGCCTTCCAGTGGCGCCCCAACAGCGATCTGGAACTCTACGCCACCGCATTCCAGAGCAAATACCACGAGGTCTGGTACGAGGACGCGATCTTCGTCGGGAACGATCCCACGAAGGTGATGGTGGATGCCAGTCAGCCGAGCGAGGTAAAGAACGGCGTGTTCCAGTCCGGTCGGCTCACGCAGGACGGCGGCATGCCGATGGGCACGGACATCCGCGCATCGAATCGCCGCTCCAAGACCACGGATTTCTCCACGGGCCTGAAGTGGCTGTTAGGCGATAGCACCGAAATCAACAGCGAGTTGCAGTACATCAAGGCCACGACCAAGAGTCTGGATTCCACGGTGGCGCTGGGCGTCAACGTGCCTTACATCGATGTCGCCGTGAACGGCGGCACGCCGCCGCACATTGGCGTCGATTCGAGCTACACCGGGAACCCCGCAAATTACTACTGGGGGTTCACGATGGATCACCAGGATCAGAACGAGGCAGACGAACTGGCCTGGCGCGCCGACATCAAGCAAAGCTTCAGCGGCGGGTTCGTACATGCGCTGAAGGCGGGCGTGCGCATTACCGACCGCGATGCCACCAACATCAACACCGGCTACAACTGGAAGCCCGTGTTCCAGACCTGGATGCAATATTGGGCATTGCCGGGCGGCGTTCCATTGCCCGGGCTGAACTTGGACGGCACGGTCAATTCCGGCCAGGTGCACCTGGATACATTCAACAACTTCTACAGGGGCGGCTCTGGTATACCGGGGGCGTTCTATGCGCCGCTGCTGTCTACCGCGCTGGGCTACCCGAACAGCTACGTGGATATTCACACTGCTGCCAATCCGTTCTATCTCTGCTGCTATGCCGGCACATACCAAAATACGGTTCTCGACGCTGCGCACACCAACGACCAGAGCGAGAAAACCTATGCCGCGTACGGCATGCTCGAATTCGGGGTGGACGATGCCAACCTGAGCGGCAACGTCGGCGTCCGCGCGGTGACCACCAAAAATTCAGCTAAGGGCTTTTTGGTGTTTCCCAATCAGGTATTGGCGCCCTATCTGGGCACGGGCCAGACCACGCCGATCACGGCCAGCAACGACTACACCGACGTACTACCGAGCCTCAACCTGAAGTGGGAGTTCGCTCCGAACTGGATCACGCGTTTTGCCGCATCGAAGGCGATTGCGCGCCCCGACTTCAACCAATTGCAGGCGTATCAGACCCTGAGCGCCAACGTGAAGTCCGGCTACACGCCTCCGCCCGACGCCACCTCCGTGACGCTCGACAAACTCGATCTGACCGGCGATTCCTATAGCAACCCGTATCTGAAGCCGATGAAGGCCAATCAGTTCGACTTGTCGCTGGAGTGGTACTTCGATCCAGAGCACGGCGGCATGGCCTGGATCAACACATTCCACAAGGGCGTGCGCGACTATTTCCGCCGCGAGTCGCGGCTGGTGACTTATCCGGGTGCCGACGGCAACAACTACCAGTATCTGATCACCCGGCCCGTGAATGTCGGCACGGCGACGATCGACGGCGCGGAAATCGGTTGGAACCAGTTTTTCGACTTTCTGCCGGTCAAGGGCTTCGGCATGTCGGCCAACTACACCTATATCAAGAGCAAGACCCACGTTCCGAACGCCAGCGATACGGTACCGCTGGATACCGATGGTTCACACTTCGGCGATTTGCCGGCCGATGGCCTGTCGAAGAATGCGCTCAACGTCGCTGCCTTCTACGAATATGGCTCGTGGCAAGTGCGGCTGGCTTACAACTGGCGCAGCCAATACCTGCTGTCGATCGGCCCGAATGGCTACAACGGCACCGACAACAATATCCCGTGGAAGCTGCCGGTATTCAGCGACGCCTACGGTCAGCTCGATGGCTCAGTCTTCTATGCGTTCAACGACAATCTCAAGCTCGGCCTGGAGATGAACAATCTCAACAATGCTGAACAGCGCACGATCATGGCGCAGAACGCATCCGGCAAACACATCACCTCCTGGTACGTGAACGATCGACGCTATGCGCTGACCCTGCGCGCGTCCTTCTGAGGATGACGGCGCCGGCATGGGCAAGGCACATGGCAACATGTGCCTTGTTGTTGGCAGGAGCTTTGGCGGCAAGCGCGGCAAGCGCCGATGAAACTCCTTATCGCTGGCGAAGCGTCGCGATCCGTGGCGGGGGGTTCGTCACTGGCATCGTGTTCCATCCGCGCGAGAAAGGACTCGTCTATGTGCGCACCGACATCGGCGGTGCGTATCGCTGGGATGAGCGTGCGCGCGAGTGGATGGCACTGACCGATTGGCTCGGCCGCGACGACGTCAACCTGATGGGCATCGAGAGCATCGCGATCGATCCGTCGGATTCCGCACGCGTCTATCTCGCCGCCGGAACCTACACGAATGCG
>Ga0068860_100006000_pt1 | contig 12227 bp, 15 predicted proteins | sample KBSSwiS32_FD_66597 | JGI IMG/M metagenome (GOLD analysis project Ga0068860, IMG submission 66597) | Switchgrass rhizosphere microbial communities from Kellogg Biological Station, Michigan, USA - KBS Switchgrass S3-2 | ecosystem: Host-associated > Plants > Roots > Rhizosphere > Soil ... | reverse complement strand
CCCTTCGGGCGGCTCCAGCTCAAGAACGGCGGCGGGGCCGGCGGCCACAACGGCCTCAAGAGCATCATCGAGCTGTACGGAGCGGACGCCTTCGCCAGGCTGCGCTTCGGCATCGGCAAGCCGGAGGGGCCCAACGCCAAGGAGCGCGTGTCCGGGCACGTGCTCTCCGGCTTCTCCTCCAGCGAGCAGGCGGAGCTGGCCCCGCTCCTGGACCGGGCGGCCGACATGGCCGAGGACTGGGCCAAAGAGGGCCTGCAGGCCGCCATGAACCGCCACAACCGGAAGTGAGCGGGCGGGCGCCGCCGGCTTGACTTCAGGGGCCCGGACCCATAGAGACCCCCGTTTCCAGTCGAGAAGTTCCCCGCTCCCTCGGCCTTTTGCGAGGGGGCAGAACCCAAGGGGAGTACAGCCATGGCAGCAGAAGAGGCGCAGGCCAAAAGACGGCTGCGCGAATACGAGACCATCTTCCTGGTGAAGCCGGACCTGACCGACGACAACGTCGATCGGATCAAGGACCGCGTGCGCGGCATCGTGGACCGCGAGGGCGGGAAGGTCCTCCGCTTCACCATCTGGGGGAAGAAGAAGACCATGTACCCCATCGCCAAGCAGGCCCGGGCGATCTACGTGCACACGCACTACCTGGGCTCGACCTCCCTGGTCGCCGAGGTGGAGCGCAACCTCCGCAACATCGACGAGGTGACCCGGTACATCTCGGTGAAGATCGCCGAGGAGATCGACCCGGACTCCCGCCCGGTGCTGGAGGACGTGCGGATGAGCGGCGACGTCGAGGAGGCGCGGCCGCAGGGTGACGCTCGCGAAGGCGGCGCCGGCTTCCGCCCCGAGGGCGATCCAGAGATACCTCCCGAGCTGGACGAGGCTCCCGAGGAGGAGGGTTAGAACATGGGCGTTGGTCCGAACAACCAGGACAGGGGTGGCTCGCGGGGCGGTGGTGGCGGCGGCGGCGGCCGCCCGGCCTTCGGCGGCGGTGGCCGGGACGACCGCGGCGGCGGCCGGGGCGGAGACCGGGACGACCGCGGCGGCGGGATGGACGACGACAAGCGCATGGGCGGCGGCCGCGGCGGCTTCGGCCGCAAGAAGGTCTGCCGGTTCTGCGCGGAGAAGAACGCCAAGGTGGACTTCAAGGACCAGGCGACCTTGAAGTACTTCGTCACCGAGCGCGGCAAGATCATCCCCCGCCGGATCTCCGGCAACTGCGCCAAGCACCAGCGGCAGGTGGCGGTGGCGATCAAGCGCTCCCGCGGGCTGGCGCTGATCCCGTACACGGTGATGAACGGCTAGCGGCCGGTCGAGGGCACGAACATGAAGGTCATCCTCCGAGAGGACATCCACAACCTCGGCAAGTCCGGCGAGCTGGTCACCGTCAAGGACGGCTACGGGCGCAACTACCTGCTGCCGCGCAAGCTGGCGGTGCTCGCCAACGAGCAGAACGTCAAGGCGCTCCAGCACGAGCAGGCAGTGATCGCCGCCCGCCAGGCCAAGCTCAGGGCCGGCGCCGAGGAGCAGGCCAAGAAGCTGGGCAACATCAAGGTCACCATCAAGCGCAAGGTGGGCGAGCAGGACAAGCTCTACGGCTCCGTCACCGCGCTCGACATCGCCGAGGCGGTGGCCGCCCAGGGCCAGAAGATCGACCGCCGCCACCTCCACCTCCCGGAGCCGATCAAGACCATCGGCGTCCACGAGGTGGAGGTGCGGCTCCACAGGGACGTCCAGGCCAAGATCTCCGTCGACGTGCAGGCGGAGTAGGCTTCTCGCCCTTTCGCCGTAGAGCGCCGGAGGCCTTTTCGTGCTGGGGCAGGGGACGACGCGCGCCCACGAGGACCTGGCTGCCGAGCGCGCCGTGCTTGGCGCCGTCCTCGCGGACAACGCGGTGATCGCCGACGTGGGGAAGATCGTCCAGCCGGACGACTTCGCCAACCCGGCGCACGCGCAGATCTTCGCCGCCATGCTGGGCCTGGACTCGGCCCAGCGGACGGTGGACCACCTCACGCTCGCCGAGGAGCTGAAGACCCGCGGGCAGCTCGCGTCCGTGGGCGGGCCGGCCTACCTGATGGGCCTGGACCAGGTGGTCCCGGTGGCCGCCAACGCCGGCCAGTACGCGGAGATCGTCCGCGACCAGGCGGTGCGGCGGCGGCTGGCCACCGTGGGCAAGGAGATCATGGACCTCGCCTCGTCCGAGGTGGGCGAGCTGGCGGCGCTGCTCGACGAGGCGGAGCGAAGGGTCTTCGTCATCGCCGACAAGCGGCGCGAGGGCGAGCTGCGCCCGGTCCGCGAGCTGATGGAGCGGACGCTGGACCTGCTGGACAAGATGAAGATGTCCAGCAGCGGGGTCACCGGCATCTCCACCGGCTACATCGACCTCGACCAGCAGCTCACCGGGCTGCACGCGGGCGAGCTGATCATCCTCGCCGCCCGCCCCGGCGTGGGGAAGACGTCGCTGGCGATGAACATCGCCACCAACGTCGCGCTCGACAAGCAGGAGCCGCGCGCGGTGGGCATCTTCTCGCTGGAGATGCCCGCCGATCAGCTGCTGATGCGCCTGTTGGCGTGCTCCGCCCGGGTGGACATGAAGAAGCTGCGCGGCGGGCGGCTCAGCCCGCACGACGAGGAGAAGTTCCAGGAGGTCGCCGGCTCCCTCTACAACGCGCCGCTCTACATCGACGACACCGGCGCGCTCTCCCCCTTCGACCTGCGCGCCAAGGCGCGGCGGCTGAAGCAGAAGGACCCGTCGCTGGGCCTTCTGGTGGTCGACTACCTCCAGCTGATGCACCAGCGCGGGAGGGTGGAGAGCCGGCAGCTGGAGGTGGCGGAGATCAGCCGCGCCTTGAAGCAGCTCGCCAAGGAGCTGGAGGTGCCCATCCTGGCCCTCTCCCAGCTCAACCGGAAGGTGGAGGAGCGCAAGGGCGGCAAGCCCATGCTCTCCGACCTCCGCGAGTCCGGCGCCATCGAGCAGGACGCGGACGTGGTCATCTTCATCCACAAGGAGGAGGAGGGCGGCGACGGGGAGGGTGGAGGCGAGGTGCGCCAAGGTACGGTGCCGGTGGAGCTGATCGTCGCCAAGCAGCGCAATGGGCCGACCGGGTCCATCGACCTCATCTTCCTTTCGGAGTACACAAGGTTCGAAAGTCGCGCCCGAGGTGAATGGCAGTGAGGGCCCCAGAGGAGACGAAGGAGCCGCCCAAGCGGCGGATCCTGGTCGCGGACGACGACGAGCACACGCGCAACCTGCTGCGCGACCTGTGCGACAGCGCGGGCTACCAGGTGATGATGGCGGCGGACGGGGACGACACGCTCGCCCTGATCGAGGCCCAGGCGCCGGACCTGGTGCTGCTGGACCTGATGATGCCGCGCAAGGACGGCTTCAGCGTCCTGCGCGAGCTGCGGGAGAGCAGCAAGTGGGCGGACCTGCCGGTGGTCATCCTCACCGCCATGGGCGACATGGACGGGAAGATCCGCGGGATGGAGCTGGGCGCGGACGACTACGTCACCAAGCCGTTCAAGCTGATCGAGCTGCAGACCCGGGTCAACTCCGCGCTGCTGGTGCGCGAGTACCGCAAGAAGCTGATGGCGGCGGAGGAGGAGCTGGCCCAGCTGCGCGCGGTGGACCCGGTGACCGGGGCGGGGACGTACTCGCAGCTCAAGGCGTCCCTGGACGGGGAGATCGCCCGGTCCCGGCGGTACGGGCGGCCGGCGGCGGCGCTGCTGTTCGGCTTCGACGACTACCAGGCGATGCGGTACTCGCTGGGGCGCGAGAAGTGCGACGAGCTGATCTCCGGGATGGCGAAGGAGATCCGCGCCTCGCTGCGCGGCGCGGACCGGCTGTTCCGGATGGACGTGGACGAGTTCATCGTGCTCCTGCCGGAGACCGACCTGCACGGGTCGCGCATCGCCGCCCAGCGGCTGGGGAAGATCGTCAACGGGATGCAGGTCACCGGCCGCAACGGCCCGCTGGACGTGCGGATCCGCATCGGCGGCGCGGTCTTCCCGCACGAACGGGTGCACTCCAGCGAGGACCTGCTGCGCGAGGCGAACCGGACGTACCGGGCGCTGCGCGAGGCGGGCCCCGACAAGATGATCTTCGACGTGCCGTGAAAGCGCTTTCTCGATCGCAGGCCGGCGTGGTCGCGGTGGCGGCGCTGGCGGCCCTGTGGGTGGTTGGCCTGACCTTCGGGTTGCCCTGGATCTTCGGGCAGAAGGTCGCCGCGCTGGTGGGGCAGACGCGCAAGGTGGTGGAGCACGAGCTGGGCCCGCCCACCCGGGACTGGGGGGCCATGGACTTCGCCTGCGCGGAGGAGTTTCCTTGCCGCGGAGAGCCGCGCGGGGGTCCGGTGTTCCTCTACGCGGAAGGGCGTCGCGGCTATTACCTGTTCTTCGATCACGGGGAGGAGCTGGTCACGGTCCAGGCGGTGCCACGGCGATGATCCCCGTCCCCTTCACCAACCTGATCTTCCAGGACCTGCGGAGCAAGTCGCTCCGCGCGGACATCAAGGACCCGGTCATGCTCTGGGAGGCCGCCCCCGGCACCGCGCTCCACCTGGGTGAGGAGGGGCCCACCCGGGCGGGCGTGGACGGCGCCGGGCCCACGGTGGAGGACCCGCTGGTCTTCCTCTTCACCCGCGAGCTCAACCGCCCCGGGGTGACGGACCTCACCATCGGCCGCAGCGACGAGTGCAACCTGGTGGTGAACCACGAGAGCGTCTCGCGCGTGCACGCCAAGCTCGACCGCGACCCGGTCACCAAGCGGTGGCGGCTGACGGACCTGGGGAGCCGGCTGGGCACGCGCGTGGAGGGGCTGCGGCTGGCGAAGAACGTCCCGGAGCTGTTGATGGAGCGCGTCCGGGTGGAGCTGGGCCAGGTCATGCTGCGGTTCATGACCCCGCAGGCGTTCTTCGCCTACCTCGACAAGATGATCCAGCACGAGGAGTGATCAGCGGCCGCACCAGGTAGCGCGCCACGGCCTCCTTGGCGGCCGCCGCGGCCTCGCGCACGGGCGCGCCCTGCGCCATCCGCGCCGCCATCGCGCTGGCGAAGCGGCACCCGGTCCCGCGGCGGTCGGCCTTCAGCCTCGGGCCGTCCAGCCGGGTCACGCCTTCTCGGTCCGCCACCACGTCCACCGCTCGCCCGCGGACGTGGCCGCCCTTCACCACCGCCGCGCCGAACCCCAGCGACACCAGCTGCTCCGCCGCCAGCTCCGGGGCCACGTCGCGAACGCCCAGCAGCCACGCCGCCTCGAGCGCGTTAGGGGTGATCACCACCCCCAGCCCGGCGAGCACGAGGTAATCCGACGGCTGCAGTGTCGAGAGTTGCTGCCCGCGCGAGGTGCGCACCACCGGGTCGATCACCCAGGGGATGGCGCGCAGGTGCTTGATGATGGCGCGCGCGTCCGGAACACGCCCCTGGGTGTAGACCAGGCCCAGCCTCGCCAGCACGCGCGCGTCCGGGAGCATCCCCAGCTTCACCGCATGCACCTTCCCCAGCTCCAGCGCGGCGCGCACCTGCGCCGCCACGGTGGCGGCCGGAACCGGCTGGACGCGGAAGGTCCGCTCGCCCTGCGCGGTGAGCGCGGTGGCCACGCCCACCGGGTGCGCCCCCTGCTGGCGGATGGCCTCCACGTCCGCGAGCAACCCGGCGCGCCCCTCCGGCTCCAGGCCCGCGAGCACCAGCACCCGCCGGATCAACGCCCCATCTCCCGCGCTCCCCGGTCGGGGCCCGGGGCGCCAGCGGCGCCCACTCCCCTCCTCCTCCGGATCAGCGCCGCATCTCCCGCGCCTTGTGCACCAGCATCTTGTAGATGGACAGGTGCAGCGGGACGGACTGGATGAGCAGCTCCGGGTGCCACTGCACGCCGACGGCGAACGGGTGGGAGGAGAACTCAATGGCCTCCACCACGCCGTCCGGCGAGAGCGCGCTCACCACCACGTTGTCGCCGGCGGTCTTCACCGCCTGGTGGTGGGTGGAGTTCACCATCACCTGGCCCTTCCCCATCATCTCCGCCAGCTGGGTGCCCTCGCGGACGTCCACCGGGTGGGCCGGGTGCTGGCGGTCGTGCTTCTGCTCGTGGTCCTTGGCGTTGGGGATCTCCCGGAGGATGTCCTGCACCAGGGTCCCACCCAGCACCACGTTGAGCAGCTGCATCCCGCCGCATATCCCGAGGATGGGGATGTGGCGGCGGAGGGCGGAGTTGACCAGCGCGGTCTCGAACTCGGTGCGGAGCGGCTTGAGCGTCCCCAGCCCCTCCTTCGCCGTCTGGCCGTACTTCTCCGGAGGGATGTCGAATGGGCCGCCGGTCACCAGCAGGCCGGAGACCCGGTCCAGGAACATGTCCACGGTGGTCGGGTCGTCCGAGTACGGGAGGATGAAGGGTAGCCCGCCGGCGCGGAGCACCGCGTCCGCGTACGCCACCTTCAGCTCGTAGAAGGCCAGCCCGCTCTCCGTCCGCACCGCGTGATCCGGCGTGATGCCGATCACCGGCCGCCGCGCGTGATGTCCGTGCCCGTGGAAGCCCTGCCCGTGCGTCGTGGGGCGCCCCAGGTCGCCACCCAGTGGTTTATTGCTCATCCTGACCCGAGGGTATGCCGAACCCTCCCCAACTCAAACCGTTCCGCCAGCGCCCGCGCCCGCGAAGCGACGTCCTCCGCGCGGAGCAGGTCCGACACCACCGCCGCCATCCGCGCGCCCGCCGCCGCCACCTCCGCCACGTTCGACAGGCCGATGCCGCTGATCGCCACCACCGGGAGCGGGCTGCCGCGCACCACCGCCGCCAGCTTCTCCAGCCCCATCACCGGCGCACCCACCTGCTTGGTGGCGGTGGGGAACACCGGGCCCACGCCGGCGTAGTCGGCCCCCGCGAGCGCCGCCCTCCGGGCCATCTCCGCGTCCCGCGCCGTCACGCCGATGACGCGCTCCGGCCCCAGCAGGGCCCGCGCGTCCTCGGGCGGGAGGTCCTCGTCGCCCAGGTGGACGCCGCCCGCGCCCGACAGCAGCGCCCAGTCCACCCGGTCGTTCACCAGGCAGAGCGCGCCCGCCGCCCGGCACCGCTCCACCGCCGCCCGGCAGGAGGCCACCGCCGCGCGCGCCGGGGTGCGCTTGAGCCGCAGCTGCACCACCCGGACGCCCCCCGACAGCAGCAGCGCCGCCTGGTCCTCGACCGGGAGGTCCGGACGGACGGTGTCGTCGCACAGGCCGTAGAGGCCGGAGGGGAGCGGGTGGGGCATGGATTCGGTCGTCGGATGGTTTGACTTCGCTGCGGCAGGCCAGTATTCGCACGCTCGCCCAGAGAGCACGAGGACAGAACATGGCCGACAACCCCGACTCCAAGTACATCGACAAGCGGACGGCCGAGCGCTACCTGCGCTCCGGCCAGCTGGACGAGAAGGCGTTCGAGCGCCACCTCAAGACGCTCCCCGACGTGGCCGAGAAGTCCGTCCCGGTCGAGACGACGATGACGGACGACGAGGACTTCGAGGACGACGAGGAGGACGAAGACGAGGACGAGGACGGCGCCTCCGCATGAGCGACGAGAAGCGCGGCGAGACCTTCGTGATGAAGGACGCCTCGCCTTCTCCGCAGGGGCCCATCAACTTCACCAGCTTCCTGATGGGCCTGGCGTCGTCGGCGCTCATCCACCTGGGCGCCGCGCCGAACCCGGAGACGAGGGAGACCAAGCAGGACCTGGTCCTGGCGCGCCAGAGCCTGGACCTGCTGGGCATGCTCCGGGAGAAGACGCGGGGCAACCTCACCCCTGACGAGGAGCGGCTCTTCGACGGGCTGCTCACCGACCTCCGGCTGCGCTTCGTGGAGGCCGCCAAGAGGTGAGCGCCCCGCGGCAGCTCCCCTGGCACGCTCGGGCCGCGCTGATCGGCTGCACCACGCTGGCCGCCATGGTGGGCGTGCGGGCCACCGGGGAGATCATGCGGCTGCGCCGCCTGTCGGAGCTCCCCGCGCTCTACGCGCCCAACCCGCTGGTCCCCCCGGAGGCGCTGGCCCAGGCGGAGGCGGTGGCCCGCGCCTCGATGTTCGGGATGCGCAGCTCGCGGATCGCGGTGCTGTCGCTGCTGTTCATCGCCTGCACCGTGACCTTCCTCACCGTCCTGCGGCTCTGGCGGCCGCTGGGGCTGCCGCGCGGCGGGATGCTCAAGATGACCTCGTTCGCGGCGCTGGGGTGCGCGCTCCTGCGCGTGGTGGACGGGGCGCAGGACGCGGTCATCTTCCGGCGCTTCGTCTCCACGCTGGCGGTGGCGCTGTCCTCGGGGAACACGCCCGCGATCATCGACCCCCAGCTCGCCCAGATGCAGGCCGACTTCCAGCTGGTGCTGCAGATGGGCTGGACGCTGGCGGTGGCGAGCGCCTTCCTGGTGCTGTCGCAGTACTTCCGCTCCCAGCAGGCGCGGAAGCTGTTCACCGCCGGGGACCCCGCCTAGGGCCTGGGCCTAGGGGAAGATGAGCGCGGTCAGGCGCCGGCGCTCCCGCTCGTCGTCCCCTTCCCTCCCCAGCCGCAGCAGCACCGACTCGTTCCAGGGCATGTGGAGCAGCTCGTCCCGGGTGACGCCGAAGATCTGGCCCAGGTGCCCAATGGGCCACTTGGCGCGCATCCCCTCGAAGGAGGTGACGTCCGTCCCCTCCTCCTCCCCGAAGTCCATCTCCAGCTCGTCGTAGACCACCGACTCCCCGCCCACCGCGTGGCCGGAGGCGTAGCTGGTGACCGCCTCGAAGGCGTCGGCGTCGATGGCGTACACGTGGGCGGCGCCGGCGATGCGCTCGGAGGTGAGTCGGGCGAAGGCGTGGTGGTCGCGGTACCACAGCGCGCCGCGCCGCCCGTAGGGGGTGAAGGGCGCGTCGAAGGCGACCCGCAGCACCCCGGGGGACCGCAGCACGGAGACCTGGATGGCCGCCTCGGAGGGGTCCTCCCCCTCGAACGCGAGCGCGCTCCGCGCCAACTCGACGAGGTCCAGGGACTTCAGCCCTTCGGGCCGCAGCAGGTATCCACCGTGCGCGCTCAAGCGGGCGCGGCGTGTATCAGCGCCCTGATGGGCTGACAACTTGGCGGCCGGCGTTTCTCGGGCACGAAGCGGGGCTGACGCGTTGCGGCGCCGCTTGCCTTGCGAAGGGCGGGGCGGGACTTAGGTTGGAATCCATGAGACTCGACAAGCTCACCGTCAAGGCACAGGAGGCGGTCCAGGACGGGCAGTCGATCGCCCGCCGCTCCGGCCACCCCGCTTACGAGCCGGAGCACCTGGCGCAAGCCCTCCTGGCCCAGCAGGAGGGGGTCGTCGAGCCCATCCTCCGGAAGATCGGCGCCGACCCGAAGCTGGTCGCCTCGCGCGTGGAGGAGGCGCTGAACAAGCTCCCCCGCGTCCAGGGCGGCGAGGGCGCCACCTTGTCCCAGCGCCTGCTCAAGCTGTTCGACAAGGGGGAGGACGAGGCGAAGGCGCTCAAGGACGAGTTCGTCTCCACCGAGCACCTGCTGATCGCGCTGACCCAGGACAAGGGCCCGGTGGGCGAGGCGCTCAAGTCGAGCGGGGTCACGCGGGACCGCGCGCTGGCGGTGCTCAAGGACGTGCGCGGGTCGCAGCGGGTCACCACCCAGGACCCGGAGGCGACGTACCGCGCGCTGGAGAAGTACGGGCGCGACCTCACGGACCAGGCGCGGAGCGGGAAGCTGGACCCGGTGATCGGCCGCGACGAGGAGATCCGGCGCGTCATCCAGGTGCTCTCGCGGCGCACCAAGAACAACCCGGTGCTGATCGGCGACCCCGGCGTGGGCAAGACCGCCATCGTGGAGGGGCTGGCGCGGCGGATGGTGGACGGCGACGTGCCGGAGGGGCTGAAGGGGAAGCGGCTGGTGGCGCTGGACCTGGGCGCCATGGTGGCCGGCGCCAAGTACCGCGGCGAGTTCGAGGAGCGGCTCAAGGCGGTGCTGAAGGAGATCGCCGCCGCCGAAGGGGAGGTCATCCTCTTCATCGACGAGCTGCACACCGTGGTGGGCGCGGGGAAGGCCGAGGGCTCCATGGACGCCGGCAACATGCTCAAGCCGGCGCTGGCGCGCGGCGAGCTGCACTGCATCGGCGCCACCACGCTGGACGAGTACCGCAAGCACATCGAGAAGGACGCGGCGCTGGAGCGGCGCTTCCAGCCGGTGCTGGTGGGCGAGCCCACCACCCACGACACCATCAGCATCCTCCGCGGGCTGAAGGAGCGGTACGAGATCCACCACGGCGTGCGCATCCAGGACGCGGCGCTGGTGGCGGCGGCCATGCTGTCCCACCGCTACATCGCGGACCGGTTCCTGCCGGACAAGGCGATCGACCTGGTGGACGAGGCGTGCGCGCGGCTGCGGATGGAGATCGACTCCATGCCCACCGAGATCGACGACGTCCGGCGGAAGATCATCCAGCTGGAGATCGAACGGGAGGGCCTGAAGAAGGAGACGGACCCGCACTCGAAGGAGCGCCTGGCGACCATCGAGCGCGACGCCGCCCAGCTCAAGGAGCAGTTCACCCACCTCAAGGCGCACTGGGACGCGGAGAAGGACGCCATCGGCCGGGTGCGGGGGCTGAAGGAGAAGCAGGAGAAGGCGAGGACGGAGCAGGCCGCCGCCGAGCGCCAGGGCGACCTCAACCGCGCCGCGGAGCTGAAGTTCGGCATCATCCCGCAGCTGGAGAAGGAGGTTGGCCAGCAGAACGCCAAGCTGCAGGAGCTGCAGAAGAAGCAGAAGTTCCTCAAGGAGGAGGTGGACTCCGAGGACATCGCCCAGGTGGTGGCGAAGTGGACCGGCATCCCCGTCTCCCGGTTGATGGAGGGCGAGGTCGAGAAGCTCGTCCACATGGAGGAGCGGCTGTCCAAGCGGGTGGTCGGGCAGCACCAGGCGATCGAGGCGGTGTCCAACGCGGTCCGGCGCGCGCGGTCCGGCCTGCAGGACCCCAACCGGCCCATCGGGTCGTTCATCTTCCTGGGCCCCACCGGCGTCGGGAAGACGGAGACCGCGAAGGCGCTGGCGGAGTTCCTGTTCGACACCGACGAGGCGATCATCCGGATCGACATGTCCGAGTACATGGAGAAGCACTCCGTGTCCCGGCTGATCGGCGCGCCTCCCGGGTACGTCGGGTACGAAGAGGCCGGGCAGCTCACGGAGGCGGTCCGGCGGAGGCCCTACTCGGTCATCCTCTTCGACGAGATCGAGAAGGCGCACCACGACGTGTTCAACGTGCTCCTGCAGATCCTCGACGAGGGGCGGCTGACGGACAGCCAGGGCCGCACGGTGGACTTCAAGAACACCGTGCTGATCATGACGTCCAACGCGCAGGACCTGAAGGCGACCTTCCGGCCGGAGTTCCTCAACCGGGTGGACGAGATGGTCACCTTCCAGCCGCTCAAGCGCGAGGACATGGCCGCCATCGTGGACCTCCAGCTCGACCGGCTGCGGAAGCTGCTGGTGGAGAAGCGGCTGGCGCTGGAGCTGGCGGACGGGGCGCGGGAGTTCCTGGCGGAGCGCGGGTACGACCCGGACTACGGGGCGCGGCCGCTCAAGCGGGCGGTGCAGAAGTACCTTCAGGACCCGCTGGCGATGAAGATCTTGAGCGCGGAGCTGGTGCCCGGCGACACCATCCTGGTCGGCGCGGGCAAGGACGCGCTGCGGATCACCAAGAAGGTCTTGAGCTGATGTGGTAGCTGAGCCCGGGTGCGGTTGACGCGCACCCGGGCTCTCGTGTTCCTGGCGGCGGGTCTCGCCGCCGTCCACTGGCGCGCGTTCCGGGGTTGGGTGATCGCGGACCGGGACGCGGGGCGGATCTTCTTCCCGGACTCGGCCTTCCTGCAGCGGTGCCTGCGGGGCGGGGAGCTGCCGCTGTGGCAGCCGTACGCGTTCCTGGGGTCCTCGTTCGTGGGGTCGCTGCAGGCGCAGCTCTTCTACCCGCCGCGCGTGCTGGCGGTGCTGCTGTTCGGGCCGTACTGGAGCCTCACGCTGCTGCAGGTCTTCCACGCCGGCGTGGCGGCGGCGGGGGCGTACCGGCTGGCGCGCGCGCTGGGTCGGAGCGCGGAGGCGGGCGCGCTGTGCGCGGTGGCGTTCGGGTTGTCGCCGGTGCTGGCTGACCTGGCGACGACGCCGAACCTGGTGCACGCGGCGGCGTGGGCGCCGTGGGTGGTGCTGGCGGCGCGGCGGCGATCGGTGCCGGGGCTGGCGGGTTTCCTGGCGATGGCGCTGCTGGCGGGGT
>Ga0068860_100005992_pt1 | contig 12233 bp, 9 predicted proteins | sample KBSSwiS32_FD_66597 | JGI IMG/M metagenome (GOLD analysis project Ga0068860, IMG submission 66597) | Switchgrass rhizosphere microbial communities from Kellogg Biological Station, Michigan, USA - KBS Switchgrass S3-2 | ecosystem: Host-associated > Plants > Roots > Rhizosphere > Soil ... | reverse complement strand
AAGGTGGACCTCTCCGCCTTCAGCAAGGAGCGGGTGGGCGCCCTCTTCACCTCCAAGCGCACCGCGGCGGTGGTCGACGTCTCCAACGGCCTGTACGAGACGAGGACCGGGCGCTCCGTCTTCTTCGTCCGCGGCGTGGTGCACAACCTCACCGACGCGCCCATGCGCGCCAAGGTGCGGGCGGAGATCCTCGACGGCGCGGAGCTGGTGCGCGCGGCGGAGGGGATGGCCGGCGCGGCGCCCACGCCCGAGGACGTGTACGGTCTCGCCAGCGGGGCGGACCAGGCCAAGCTGTCCGCGAAGCTGAACGCCGAGGCCAAGCCAGTGCCGCCCGGCGCCCAGGTGCCCTTCTTCCTCCTCTTCAGCTTCGGGGACGACCAGCAGTCGCCGGACCTGGCGAACTACCGCCTGCGGGTGACGGTCTCCGAGGGCACCATGACCGCGGACGCGGCCACTCCGCGCTGACCCTCGGCGCGCGCCAGCCGGAGCCGCTCCTCCTCCAGGCGGTGGCGTTCGGTGAGGTCGCGGGTCACCTTGCCGAAGCCGGTGAGCCGCCCGGCCGGATCGCGCAGCGCGGTGATCACCACGTTGGCCCAGAAGCGGGTGCCGTCCTTGCGCAGGCGCCAGCCCTCGTCCTCGAAGCGGCCCTCGCGCCCGGCCACCTCCAGCTCCATGTCCGGCTTTCCCTCCAGCACGTCCGCCGGCATGTAGAAGCGGGAGAAGTGCTGGCCGACGATCTCCTCCGCCCGCCAGCCCTTGATGTGTTCGGCGCCCGCGTTCCAGGTGGCCACCCGCCCGGCCGGGTCGAGCATGAAGATGGCGTAGTCCTTCACGCTCCCCACCAGGAGCCGGAACCGCTCCTGCTCCTGCCGCAGCGCCTCCTGGGCCAGCTTGCGTTCGGTGAGGTCGCGGGCCACCTTGGCGAAGCCCACCAGGACGCCGGACTCGGTGCGCACCGGGGTGAGCAGGATGCTGGCCCAGAAGTGGGAGCCGTCCTTGCGGACGCGCCAGCCCTCCTCCTCGTAGCGCCCGTGGGCCTGCGCCAACTCCAGCTCGCGCTCCCACCGCCCCTCGCGCGCGTCCTCCGGCCGGTAGAAGACGGTGAAGTGCTTGCCGGTGATCTCCTCCGCCTCGTAGCCCAGCACGTTCCGCGCGCCGGCGCTCCAGCTCTGCACCCGGCCGTGGGTGTCGAGCATGAAGATGGCGTAGTCGCGGATGGCCTCCACCAGCAGGTGCGCCGGAGGGGTCTCCACCGGCGGCGCCTGGGGCTCCGGTGGGAGCGGGGTGGTCGCGGGGGTGGACAGCGCGGCACAGAAGGCGGTGCCGCCCTCGCCGCCGCGCGGCAGCGAGAGGGTGAAGCGGGTGCCCGCGCTCTCGGAGGAGACGACGGAGATGTCTCCATGGTGGGCGCGCACCACCTGCTCGGTGATGTACAGCCCCAGGCCCAGGCCCCCCTGCGCGCGCTCCCGCCGCTGCTCCAGGCCCCGGAACGGCTCGAAGATGTGGGGGAGGAGGTCGGGCGGGATGGTGCCGCGGTTGTGGATCTCCACCCGCACGGCCAGCTCGCCCGTCCCGTCCAGGACCACCGTCACCGGCGCGCCGGCCTGCCCGTGCTGGACGGCGTTGCCCACCAGGTTGCTCAGCGCCTGGCCGAGCCGGGCGCGGTCCCAGCGGCCGCGCAGGTCGCCCTCGCTGCGGATCTCGATGGCCGGGCCCGGCCTGGCCAGCTCGATCTCCGCGCGCACCTCGTCCACCACCGCCTTCAGCTCCATCGGCTGGCGCTCCAGCGGCAGCCCACCCTCGCGGGCGCGGGTGAGGTCCAGCATCTGGCCGATCATGGTGGCCATCCGCTTGCCGCTCCCCAGCGCGCGCTGCAGCGGCCGGCGCATGGACTCGTCGGCGGTGCGCCGGAGCAACAGATCTATCGACGTCATGACCGCGTTGAGCGGGTTGCGCAGGTCGTGGCCGAGGATGGCGGTGAACAGCGCGTTGAGGTGGACGGTGCGCTGCAGCTCCCCCATCAGGCGCGCGCGTTCGGCGTCCAGCCGCCGGTGGTCGGTCACGTCCCGGCTGAAGCAGCGGTAGTAGAGCACTCGCCCGTCGCGCCGGAAGGCGTTGGCGCTGAGCAGCACGTCCCGGTACGACCCGTCCCCCGCCCGCAGGCGCACCTCCACGTCGCGCAGCTCGCCCTCTTCGGTCATCCGCTGGACGAGGTCGCGCCCGGCGGACCCATCGGCGTGGAAGCGGACCAGCGGCTGGCCGACGTATTCGTCGCGCTGGTAGCCCAGCATCTCCAGCTGCGCGCGGTTGGCCCAGATCACCGTCCCGCCCGAGTCCACCCACTGCAGGCCGACCATGGCGTGCTCGGCGAAGTCGCGCAGCTCGTCCTCGCTCCGCCGCGCCGCCTCCTCGGCCTTGCGCAGCTCGCCGATGGTCTCGCGCAGCGCGCCCTCCACCTCCCGCCGGTGGGCGATCTGGACGGCCAGGGTGCGGACGTGCCCGGAGACGGCCTCCTCCGCGCTCCGGCCGGCGGGCTCCTGGAGGAGGACGCGGCCGTGGCTCGCGCACACGTCCGGCAGCCCGTCCGCGCCGGAGAAGCTGGTCATGCGGTACGCGCACAGCAGCGACAGCCCCTCCGCGCGCGCCAGGAGCCCGTTCCACAGCTCCTCCAGGCGCAGCGCCGCCGCCTGCCGCCCGCCGCGCCAGAGCAGGTCCACCATCTCCCCGAAGGCGCGCACTCCGCGCCGCTGCTCGCCGGCGGCCGCCCGAACCTCGCCGCCCACCATCTCCTCGAAGCGGGACGGGTCCGGCATCCCGTCGACCAGCAGCTCCTGGAGCGTCTCCTCCGCGTCCAGCAGCGCCAGCCGGCCGGTCCGCAGGGCCCGCTCGACGTCGACCCGGCGCGCGCGCAGTTCCTCCACGAGCGCCTCGCGGTGCGGGACGGTGGCGATGGCCACGACCCCTTCGCCGGAGCGCAGGCCCTGGGCCAGGAAGTCGGCCACCGCGGGCGCCAGGAAGGCGTCCGTCTCGTAGAACTGCACCAGGTGGCGGGGACCTTCCGCCGGGCTCGCGTGCGGCTCCGCGCTCTGGGTGCCCATCAGGAGCCGCTCACGATGGTCACTGCGCGTCGCCCGGCCAACTCCTGGCCAATGCGAACGTCGGCGAGTGGATGCTCGCCCTCCGCGCGTGTCAGCTACCCCCCAGTGTGCGGGCTGGCCTGCGGGAGCGGTTGCTTGCTGATGCCGCCCTGCACCAGGTACCCGAACGCGCTCCGGAATTCCTCCAGGCTCATGTTGGCGGTGGCCGCGTGGCGCGCCAGCACGTGCGCGTCCTCGAAGTCCTTGGCGTTGAGGCGGATCATGTACTGCGCGGCGATCTTGTAGCGGTCGGAGTTGATGTCCACCGCGCGCAGGCGGGTGCGGCCGGAGACCGGGTCCATCATCTCCGCCATGGGCATGGGCTTGAAGTGGCCCTCCTGGATGGTGACCACCACGCCGGAGCCGCCATCGAGGATGCACTTGGCGGCGCAGTACCCGAGGTCGCGGGCGTACTCCATGTCGAAGGGGATGGGGTCCGCGCAGCGCAGCTCGTAGCCGATGTTCTTGGAGACGATGGTGGTCTTCACCTTCATCTCCTTGAGCCGGACCTGCACCTGGGCCTTGAGGATCTCGCCGATGTTCACCTCGGCGATGCGGATGTGGCCGTGGGCGTCGCGCTCCACGGTGGGCAGCTCCTTGAGGTCCACCTCGTCCAGCCGCTCCACCAGCCCCTCCGCCAGCACCGCCACCCCGTCCGGGCGCCCGTCGGAGATGCGCTTGATGATCGCCCCCACCAGCGTGTCCACGATGGTGGAGAGCGGCAGCTTGCCGGGCGGGAACTCCTCCGGGATGAGGGTGAGGGTGGCGCCGGCCGCCTTGCCGATGCCCAGCGCGAGGTGGCCGAACTTCCGGCCCATGGCGATGGTGAAGTACCAGCGGTGGGTGGTCTTGGCGTCCACCATCAGGTTCTTCACGATCTCCACGCCGATGTGCCGGGCGGTCTGGAAGCCGAAGGTGTAGACCTCCGGCGGCAGGTCGAGGTCGTTGTCGATGGTCTTGGGGACGTGGACCACCTGGATCTGCCCCCGGGAGCGTTCGGCCAGCTTGTAGGCGGAGAAGGAGGTGTCGTCCCCGCCGATGGTGATCAGCTTGCCCACGTCCAGCCGGAGCAGGGAGAGCAGGACGTTCTCCATCGCCGCGTCGCTCTTGGTGGGGTTGGCGCGCGCGGTGCCGATGTGCGAGCCGCCCCGGAAGTGGATCCGGCTCACGTCGTGGATCTCCAGCTTCTGGACGTGGCTCACGTCGCCCTGCATCAGGTGCTCGAAGCCGTCCTGGATGCCGATGACGTCGTACCCGGCCAGGCTGGCGCGGATGGTGGCCGCGCCGATCACCGCGTTGATCCCCGGCGCCGGGCCTCCACCCACCAGCAGCGCCAGCTTCTTGTTCGGAGCCACGGTCCCTCCCGCTCTCAGAGGGGCGGACCGTACCAAAAGCGGGGCTCAGTTCGGCGGGTGGAAATCGTCGTGCACGGTGACGAACCCCGGGTCCTCCGCCAGGCTGGCCGGGGTGAGCACCTTCCGGTCCAGGGGGAGCTTGTCCCCGTAGCGGGCGCGCGCGGCGGCGAGGATGGGGGCGATGTTCAGGTCCGCGACCCGCTGCATCCGCCCCGCGCTCGCGTTGGCCCCGCGCTGGTAGGCCTTGGCCACCAGCTCCGAGCAGTAGATGCGGTCGTCGCTCCACTCGAACCGGGCGTCGTACTTCTTGCCCAGGAACGCGCGCGCCGCGGTCACCACCGCCGCGCCGGCCTCCGGCGTGAGGTCCCGCTTCCGGATGGCGGTGTAGCGGCGCCCGTCCCCCCGGCGGATCCACGCGGCGATGGGCGTGCGGGAGACCTTGCCCAGGGCCTCGATGACGAACACCCCGTCCGGCGCCACCTCCACCAGGCCGGTGTGGGAGTAGGGGGAGCGGGTGGCGATCTGGATCGCCGTGGATTGCGCGGAGGCGGAGGTCTGCAGGACCACGTCTCCGTTTCGCCACTGGGGTTGTGGGGGAGGAGCCGCGGAGGCGGCCGGCCGAGCGGCCAGCAGGACGCAGCAGAGCAGGGCGATTCGCATGGTGGCCGGTGGGTTGCGACGCCCATGCCGGCCGTCGGTAGGATGCGGTCCGAGGACGTCCTCCCATGTCGGACCGCATCGAAGCGCTCGCGCTCGCCAAGAAGCTCCACGCCTTCGCCTGGAGCGCGGAGATCATGCGGAAGGCGGCGGCGCGCGAGCTGGCGGCGCGCCACCCGGTGGACGCCACCGAGCTCCTCCAGCACCTGATGGAGCTCAACGCCGAGGGCCACGAGCCCGCCCGCTGCGCGCTCCGGGCGGTCACCGCCGCGCTGTCGCTGGAGGCGGCCGCGCTCCCCGAGGCGGCGGCGCTGCGGCGGATGGCGGAGACGCAGTCGCTGGACGGCGTGGCGGCGCTGTTCGCGGACGGGCCGGCGCGCAAGGAGATGACGCAGGACGCGGCGGCGCGCGCGGACGCCCGCGCCTTCAGCGAGTCTTTGGGCCACCTGAAGACCAAGGCGCGCAGCACCCGCGACCCGGACCAGCTGGCGCGGCTGGTGATGGCCGCCAACAACCCGGCGGTGGTGCGCAACGCGCTGATCAACCCGCGGCTCACCGAGGAGCTGGTGGTGCGCATCGCCGCCCGCCAGCCGGCCCGCCCGGAGGCGCTGCTGGAGATCTGGAGGTCGGCCCGGTGGTCGGCGCGCCCGGCGGTGCGGCGCGCGCTGGTGTTCAACCCGTACTTGCCGCCGGAGCTGGGCGCCAAGATCGTCCCGCTGCTGACCACGCCGGAGCTGCACGACCTGGTCGCCTTCGAGAGCGCTCACCACGCCCTGCGCGACCAGGCCCGGCTGCTGCTCAAGGACCGCCGGACCTGAGCGTCACTTCGCCCCGGACTCGCGGGCGCGCTCGTCCAGCCACCGAAGGGCCTCCGCCTCGGTGGTGAACATCTTCCGCCGCTGGCTCTTGCTGACGCGCAGGATGAAGTTGCCGGTGACGCGGAGCAGCGGGCTGGTCACCACCACCGCGAACCACTCGGTGTCGGAGGTCTCCTTCCAGCCGCCGAAGATGGAGCGCGCCTCCGGCTCCGAGGACTTCACCTCCTGCGTCAGCACCAGCCCGGGCACCCCGCGCAGCGGGCCGCCGGGCGCCCAGTTCTCCATGGCGGAGCGCGCCTCGTGCCCTGCGAAGACGCCGGAGATCCTCACCCGCGCGGCGCGCGCGCCGCAGGGGAGGGTGAACGTGGAGAGCTCGTACGGCATGGCCCCCTAGCGCTTCTGGCTGGGCAGCTCTCGGGAGGACTTGGGCGTCACGTCCACCAGGTCGTCGCCCTTGGACGCGCGCTTGAACGAGTAGACGAACTTGCCCACGGCGTTGCCCAGCTGCCCCATCCTGGAGGCGGAGAAGATGACCACCAACACGAACGCCAGGATGATGATCTCGCCGGTGCCGAGTCCAAACATGAGCCGCAGCCTAGCAGGGAGCCCTGGCCCGTGCTGATCCTCGCCCACCGCGGCGCCTCCGCGGACGCGCCGGAGAACACGCTCCCCGCCTTCGAGGAGGCGGTCGCCCAGGGCGCGGACGGGGTGGAGCTGGACGTGATGCTGTGCGGCTCCGGCGAATTGGTGGTCTGCCACGACGAGCGGCTCGACCGCCTGACCGGCCATGACATCGAGGTCCGCTCGACGCCGCTCACCCACCTGCAGCAGCTCGACGTGGGCCGGCACCTGGGGTTCAAGGCGTTCGCCACCATCCCCACGCTGGAGGAGGTGTTCGCCGCGCTGCCGGCGCGCTTCCTGGTCAACGTGGAGCTCAAGTGCGACTCGCTGGACGACGGAGGGCTCGCCCGCCGCGCCGGCGAGTACCTCGTCCGCGGCGGGCTGGCGGAGCGGGTGATCGTCTCCAGCTTCAACCCGGTCTGCATGTGGAAGCTGGCGTGGGCGTTCCCGCAGCTCCGCCGCGGCTGGCTGATCGACCCGGACCGGCCCTTCTGGCTCGAGGACCGGTTCACCTCCCTGTGCGCCAGCTTCTCCGCGCACCCGCACCACGCCGCCGTCACGGAAGCCCGCCTCCTGCGCTGGAAGCGGGCGGGGCTGGAGGTGGCGGCCTGGACGGTGGACGACCCGGCCGAGGCGCGGCGGCTGCGCGACCTCGGCGTCCAGTACTGCATTACCAACCGTCCCCGGGTCCTCCGCAAGGCGCTCTAGCGGGCCTTCCAGACCTCGATGCCGCCGGCGCCGTTGCCCACCGCGAAGTCCAGCAGCTGCTTTCCGGTGACGGCGATGGGGGTGTTCTTCAGCAGCGGGTCGGCGAGGATGTACTTGCCGTCGGCCTGCTTGCCGATCACCGCGACGAAGTGGCCGCCGTTGCCGTTGGCCAGGTAGTTCCCCTTGGAGCGCTCCTTGGCGCCCCACGCGCCCCACGGGTTCTGCCCGCCGAGGATGCACACGTTGCCGCGCCCGAGCGCCTGGTCGATGCCCTGCGTGCCCCACACCAGGTCGCTGTTCGCGCCCGCCGACTTCAACCCGCGCCGGAGCGTGTTCCAGTCCATCAGGTGCGACTGGTTGCCGTCGCGCCCGTCGCAGAGGTCGCGCATGTAGTCGATGGCCTTGGGCGCGTCCTTGGGCGACGGCTGGTTGATGATGCCCAGCGCGGTCAGCGCGATCACTCCGGAGGTGGGGCCGCAGTCGGCGTAGCCCATCTCGGCCTTGCCGGCGTTGTACGGCGAGGGTCCCCACTGGGTCATGTGGAACTTCTTCGCCTCGTCCAGGGTCTTGGCCGGGCCCAGCGCGCCCTTGGGCGGGAAGTCGACCGGGCCCTGGAAGGTGTCCCGCCCGCGCGCCGCCCCCGGGCCGAAGCCGTTGCCGTTGGCGATGGCCGGGCGATTCCCGGGCTGCGCGACGGGCAGGGTGGGGCGAGGCTGGACGGGACGGGAAACGGGCAGCGCCGAGGTGGCCGGCATGACTTCCTCCAGGATTTGGTGACGCGCCCGAAGAGGTTGTCGCCCGCCGCGCTTTTCGGTGGCTGCCAAGAAGATGGACAGCGCGCCGCGGATTTATTTTCGAAACGTAAAGAGTGCGAGGTGAAGAAGTCTCGCTTCTCGACCGATAAAAGAAGTGCGGCCCCGTCTGGAGCGGGCCCGCGTCCAAGGAGCACGACGACAGCAACGCCACAGCGCCTCGAAAGCGCGCGCGTCCCGGGTCCTGGGTTCCAGGCCCCGGTGAGCCGCCTGGCCCGTTTCGCACGGGGGACACCGGCGGCCGACCATCAGGTCATGGAAGGGCCATGCTCAGGGGAGAGCATTCGCGGGAGACCAAGGGCCCGACGACGGGGCCTGGAACCCAGGGCCCGGGACCGCGCGCTTAAAAGTCGAGGCCGAGGCTGACGTTGAACGCCAGCACCGCGGGCAGCTGCGTGTTCAGGCTCTCGCTCACGGTGTCCGTCTCGCCGACGCCGGTGATGGAGACCTCGGCGACGATCTGGATGACGCCGCCAATGAAGCGCGCCCCGCCGTAGAAGCGGTTGTGCGCGTTGGCGAGCAGGGCCACCTCTTTGTACACGCCCGCGTTGTTGAACTGCGCGTACTGGGAAGCGTACGACTGCGCCTCGGTGCGGTCCGGCTGGAAGTCCACCAGCCGCGGGGTGCTCGCGCCGACGAACGTCAGGTCCCAGCCGCCGTAGGGCGTGAGCGTGATCATCCCGCCGATGGCCCACTTCTTCCCCACGGAGAAGTCCAGGCCTCCGGCGCCCAGCTCGAAGTCGCGGGTGTTGAACAGCCGGGTCGCGTGGAAGCGCACCGCCACGTCCGGCAGGTAGGCGAAGCCCTCGTTGCCCGCCCACTTCGCCTCCAGCGTGCCCACGACCATGTCGCTCTTGTCGATCCACCCCACCTTGGTGCCGATCTCGAAGGACCAGGGCAGGCCCTTGCGGATGTGCACCCCGGGCAACAGGAAGCTGCCCTGGAAGGTGTTCTCGGTGGGCATGATGAACCACGGCCCGGTGGGCGGGGTCTCGCCGCGGGAGATGCCCTTGAGCGAGACCACCGACAGCTCCATGGCGGCGGAGAAGCCGGAGTGCCCCAGCGTGCCGGGCGGGGTCAGGTCGCTGGACACCAGCGCCGCGCCCATCTGCTTGGCGAACGCCTGGAAGTTGGCGTTGGCGATGGTGGCCCGGAGCGTGTCCGGGTCCGTCGGGTTGCCCAGGATCTGGATCTTGAAGTCGTTCGGCGCGGCGAGCGCCAGACCACCGCAGAGCAGCGCGGCGGTGGCGGAGATCCGCCGGAACGTGCGCATGGTTGAAGCTCCCTCGGGGAAGCGGCCCACTGGACCTCAGACGCTAGCCCCGGGGAGGAACCTCTGCAATTTCGCTTTGCGGCCTACGGGGCCACGGCGGTCTTGCCCGGATCCTGCTTCTGGGCCAGGGCGGCCGGCCGGCGCCGGATGACCAGCGTCTTGCGGCTGGCGAAGTCCGCGCTCTCCCGCGCCACCACCATCACGTTGTTGTTGCCTTCCTTGAGCGGGAAGTCGGTGGCGAACTTGAACTTGGCCGGCTCCTTCTCGTTGCCGGAGACCGTCTTGAAGTAGACCTTCTGGTCGTTCACCAGCACGTAGAGGTCCACGTCGTGGGTGGCGGCGCTGACCGTGCCGGAGAGGTTGAAGCGCTCGCCGTCCGCCACCACGCCGCCCTGCTGCGGGTCGACGCTGTTGAGCGTGATGGCCGGGGGCGTCCGGCGGGCCACGTACTGCAGCTCGTGCGTGGCGGGCACCTTGCCCTTGATGGCGCGGGCGTCCTGCAGGCGCGCGAAGGCGAAGCGGTCCTTGTCCACCTCCACCCGCGCGAACTCGCCCGCCTTGGCGGTCTGGGAGAACAGGCCGCCCTTCTGCACCCGGGCGACGACCGGCGCGTCGTTGGCCGGCGAGGCGCGCAGCTCCTCGTGGTCGGGCAGCTTCACGGTCATCCGGGACGGCTCCACCGCGACGGACGGCTGGGCCTGCACCGGCAGCTCGATCTTCTCGGTGGCGAACTCCTCCAGCGGCTCGTCCACGATGGCCAGCTTGAGCGGGAAGCTGTCGCCCTGGAAGCCGCGCTTCAGGTCCACGAAGAAGTGCGCGGTCTTGGTCTCCCCCGGCGCCAGCTCGCCCAGGGTGAAGCGGCCCTTCTCGATGAAGACGTTGGGGTCGCTCACGTTCTTGATGGTGGCGAACGTCCCCAGCGCCTTGCCGGAGCCGGTGTTGGTCACGTCCAGCACCAGCTCCAGGTCCTCGCCCACCTGCGCCACGCCGTCGCCGTTGCAGCCCTCGCAGTGGGCGACCACCTGCCAGTTGAAGGCGAAGGACGGGCGCGGCAGCTCGGTGAAGCTCAGCTCGGAGACCACCGGCTCACCCAGCGGCCCGCTGTCGTCGAAGAGCTTCACGGTGATGCCGTCGCGCCGCGAGGTGAGGTCCTTGGGCAGCTTGACCGGCACCTTCCAGGTCCGCTTCTCGCCCGGCTTGAGCGCGCCGAAGAGGAACTCGCGGCGGTCGAGGAACGGGTTGTCGGAGTCGGTCCAGGCGCGCAGCCGCTTCACCGTCTCCGAGCCGCGGTTCTCCACCTGCACCTCGAGGTCCAGCGTCTCGCCCGCCTCGATCTTCCGCTCCGGGCCGGGCTTGAGGGTGCCGACCAGCGCGGCGGCCTTGGGCGACTCGCCCGGGGACCAGTCCAGGCCCAGCGCGGTGATGGCGGTGTTGATCCGCTCCTCCTCGTCGCGCCGCTTCTCCTCCACGAAGCCGCGGCCGGCGGAGATCATCTTGTCCCGCTCCACGAAGGGCGCCTTGAGGACGTAGTCGCGGGCGAAGAGGACCTCGAAGTCCTCCTTGATCTCGTCCTGCGCCTCGGCGTCCAGCTGGTCGTCCAGGTCCTCGTCCGTCCCGCGGTCCTCGGCGTCCAGGAGCGGGTTCTTGCCGCCCGTCCGCTTGTCCATCTTGTCCTTGGCGCCGACCTTGGGGGCCTTGCCCTCCTCCTGGAGCTGCTGCTTGGCGGAGGCGTCCTTCCCCTTCAGGTCCTCCTTCAGGTACTTCAGCTCGTAGGAGGGCTTCTCGCGGCCCAGCACCTCGTCGCGCTTGGTGGCCACCTTCTCCGAGTTGGGGTTGCCGAAGTGCGAGTCGAGGTCCGCCTCGCCCATGGACTTGCGCGGGGCGAACACGTCCACCCGGTCCTTGGTCACCCTCGTCGGGGTGAGCTGGATGTCCGGGACGATGCCCACCTCCTGGATCGAGACGTCCCCCGGGGTGAGGTACTTGGCGATGGTGAGCTTGAGCGCGCTGTCGTCCGGGAAGTCGTAGAGCACCTGGACGGAGCCCTTGCCGAACGTCTGCCGCCCGATGATCACCGCGCGGTTCAGGTTCTTGAGCGCGCCGGCCACGATCTCCGAGGCGGACGCGGAGCCGGCGTTGACCAGCACCGCCACCGGGTAGGCGAGGTCGCCGTCGTCCGGGTGCGCCTTCTTCTCCTCGCGCAGCTGCTCCGAGTGGCCGACGGTGGCGACGATGGTGCCCTGGGAGACGAAGAGGTCGGAGACCTGGATCGCCTGCTCCAGCAGACCGCCGGGGTTGCCGCGCAGGTCCAGCACCAGGCCCTTCAGGCCGCCCTGGGCCTCCAGCTCGCGCTGCATCCACTGCAGGGAGACCTGGAGGTCGCGGGTGGTGTTGCCCTGGAAGTTCTTGAGCCGGACGTAGCCCACGCCCTTGTCCAGCAGCTTGGACTGGACGGACTCGATGCTGATCATCGCGCGGGTGAGCGTCTCCGCCTGCGGGTGCTCCCAGCCCTTGCGGTCCACGGTGATGGTGACCCGCGAGTCCACCGCGCCGCGCAGCTTGGACACGGCCTCGTTGAGGTCCATGTTGACGGTGGACTCCTCGCCGATCTTCCGGATGATGTCGTCCTTCTTGATCCCCGCCTTGTGCGCCGGGGTCTTGGGGAGGACCTTCACCACCGTGAGGTTCCCCTCCTTCATCTGGATCACGAACCCGAGGCCGCCGAACTCACCCTTGGTGGTGAGCTTCATCTCCCGGTAGAGGTCCGGGCGCAGCAGGACGGAGTGCGGGTCCAGCTTGGAGAGCATCCCGTTGACCGCCGCGTACTCGACGTCGCGGGTGTCCTCGCTCGC
>Ga0068860_100005990_pt1 | contig 12238 bp, 12 predicted proteins | sample KBSSwiS32_FD_66597 | JGI IMG/M metagenome (GOLD analysis project Ga0068860, IMG submission 66597) | Switchgrass rhizosphere microbial communities from Kellogg Biological Station, Michigan, USA - KBS Switchgrass S3-2 | ecosystem: Host-associated > Plants > Roots > Rhizosphere > Soil ... | reverse complement strand
GTCCGAGCCGATCGCGACCGCACACAGGCCGGCCGCCACGGCTGCGGCCGCGCCGGCCGATGAGCCGCCCGGGGTATACCCACGCGCCCAAGGATTCTGCGCATCGCCGAAGTGCGCATTCCTGCCGTCGGCGCCGAGCACACCTTCGTCGAGCATGGTCTTGCCGAGAATCACCGCCCCGGCGCCGCGCAGGCGTTCGACCACGGCGGCATCCCGCGTCGCTGGCGCCGCACCCGGCAAGCCGCAACTCGTCGGCAGTCCGGCTACATCGATATTGTCCTTGATCGACGCCGGCACGCCGTCCAGGCGCCCGAACGCGCCGTGCGCGCTGCGCCGCCGGTCGGACGCGCGCGCCTGTTCGAGCGCGGCGGATGCGTCGGCCGGGAAACAGGCGTTGACCAGAGGGTTTTCCCGCGCAATCGCGTCGAGGTAGGTTTGTGTCAATGTCGCGGAGTCGACTCGCCCCTGCGCCAGCCAGTGCAAGGTCTGGCACAGCGTTGCCCCACGCAATTCGCGTTCTGTTATCGTGTCCGTCATCAAATATCTCCCCGTTGCCGCATTATGACGCAAGCGCGAGAAACCGCTGTGGACGAAAGCCACGGGCACACCCGCGGCCTGCGCTCGTCGCGCACAGCGCGCTATGTCGATGTGGCCGACGAGCTGCGCGAGGAAATCCGCAGCGGCAAGCATCCGGTAGGCAAATCATTCCCGACCGAGGCTGCGTTGTGCAAGCGCTTCAACATCAGCCGCTTCACCGCGCGTGCGGCGCTGCACCTGCTCACCGAACAGGGCTTGATCCTGCGCCGGCGCGGCTCCGGCACGCTAGTGCGCAGCGCTGAGACGCGTGTCAGCTATGAGCAGCACATCCGGTCCATTGACGAATTGCTGCAGTTCACCAACGCCACCGGTTTCCAATACCTCCATACCGATCGCATCCAGGCGGACTCGAACATGGCTGGCTGGCTCAACGTAGCGGTTGGGACCGAGTGCATCCACCTGCACGGCATCCGCTATCACCGCCGCACGCAGCAGCCGTTTTGCCTCGGCGAGGTGTATCGCCGCGTGAGCTGGCAGGGGTTGCCGACCGGGTATGCGCGCATGGAAGATGCGCTGCGTCAGGTGATGGAACATGAATTCCAGCAGCGCATCGGCAAGGTGGAACAATCGCTGAGCGCGGTGCCGATGACCGAGGAACAGGCGCGCGAACTCAAGGTACGGCCCGACACCCCCGGCTTCCGCAGCGTGCGCCGCTATTTCGATCTGAACAATCGCCTCGTGCTGGTCGCTGTGACCCTGCACCCCGGGCATCTGTTCAGCTATTTCAGCCGCTATGAGCGCATCGACCCTGCCATCAGAGCTTGATCGCGCCGCGGGCTAACGCGGACAATTCCGCGTCAACACTTGCTTGGGAACAGTCATGAGCGAACGCGAGTCGATGGAATACGATGTCGTCACCGTCGGCGCAGGCCCGGCCGGACTCGCATTAGCGATTCGCCTGAAGCAGCTCAAGCCCGATATCCGTGTCTGCGTGATCGAGAAGGCTTCGACGATCGGCGCACAGATCCTGTCCGGCGCGGTGATCGAGCCACAGGCGCTCAATGAACTGTTGCCGGAATGGGGCAAGAATCCGCCACCGATCTGCGTGCCGGTGACGAAGGACGAGTTCTGGTACTTGCCCAACCACGAGCGCGCGATCAAGTCGCCGCTGACGCCACCGCAGATGCACAACCACGGCAACTACATCGTCTCGCTCGGTGCACTGTGCGCATGGTTGGCGCCGCAAGCCGAAGCGCTCGGTGTCGAGATTTATCCCGGTTTCGCGGCCGCGGAGCCGTTCTTCAATCCGGACGGCTCCGTTGGCGGCGTGCGCATCGGCGACATGGGCGTCGCCAAGGATGGCTCGCACAAATCCGGCTACACGCAAGGCATCGACATCAAGGCGCCGATCACCGTGCTCGCCGAAGGTTGCCGCGGACATCTGTCCAAGCAGCTGATCGCGAAGTTCAAGCTCGACGCGAATAGCGACCCGCAAACCTACGGCATCGGCATCAAGGAATTGTGGCAGCTGCCGGCCGGCCGCGTCGAAACCGGCAAGGTCGTGCATACGATCGGGTGGCCGGTCGACAACCGCACCTACGGTGGCAGCTTCCTGTATCACCTCGACAAGGACCGCCTCGCGATCGGTTTCGTCACCGGACTTGGCTACGAAGATCCGATGCTGTCGCCGTTCGAGGCATTCCAGCAGGTCAAGCATCACCCGCTGATCAGGCCGTTGCTCGAAGGCGGACAGATCCTCTCCGCCGGCGCGCGCGCGATCTCGACCGGCGGCTGGCAAGGCCTGCCGAACAGCGAGATGCCGGGGGCGATCCTGATCGGCGACGCTGCGGGCCTGGTCAATGTGCCGAAGATCAAAGGCACGCACCAGGCGATACGCTCGGGCATGCTCGCTGCCGAGCATATCGTGGCGGCCGGGACGTCCGTGGGCTGGGATGCCAAGCTGCGCGCGTCGGCCGTCGGCGCGGAACTCAAGAAAGTGCGCAATATCAAACCCGCCTTCAAGAAGGGCCTATGGTTCGGCGTCGCCAACGCCGCGTGGGAAACAATCACGGCCGGCCATTCGCCGTGGACGCTGAGGAACCAGGCTGACTACTCGACCCTGAAAAAAGTGGAGGAATATACTTCACCACAGCGTGATTACGTCGAACGCACGCTACCGCCGCGCGATCGTCTCGCCGAGGTTTACTTCGCCTCGACCCAGCACGACGAAGACCAGCCCGTGCACCTGCACGTGGCCGATACGAATATCTGCATCACGCGCTGCGCCGTCGAGTACAAGAATCCGTGCACGCGTTTCTGCCCGGCCGGCGTCTACGAAATCGTCGAGGACGCCACGGCTAAACGCCTGCAGATCAACGCCGCGAACTGCGTGCACTGCAAGACCTGCGACATCAAGGATCCCTACCAGATCATCAACTGGGTGACGCCGGAGGGCGGGGCGGGTCCGAATTATCAGAATTTGTGAGCACAAGGCGGGTTATGCGCGTCGGCGCAACCCGCCTTTTTGCGGTCGAGGCCGTCAGTCGCGATCCCAGTGCCCGACCGCGAACCGATAGCGCTGTCCTTCATGGGTCCAGGTTGCCGCGACCCAGTGATGGCCATGGCGGGCGCGGATGTAATGGCCCTTGACCCACACGTGCTCATGGTGGCGATAGTCCCAGTAACCGGGCGCCCACACATAGCCCACGCGCGCTTCGGGAACTACTTCATAACGCGGTTCTGGGGGTGCGACTTCAACTTCCAGATAACCACGCGCCAGACTGAGCGTCGGCGTGCCAAGCGCCAATGCTATGCATAACGCTACGTTGCGGATTGACATGGTTTGTCTCCTCGTCGGTTACTCGTTCTTGGTTTCGTCGTCGGATTCCCAAGTCCCGTCCTGGAAGTACCAGTGCGCCCCGCGGTGTTCCCAGCGCGCCGCAACCCAGTGGTGATGCAGTCGCTCCGGGACGTACTGGCCATTGACCCAGACGTGCTGGCTGCCAGACCAGCCCCAATAACCGGGTACCCAGATGTGGCCGGATTTCGCCTCGGGCGTCGCTTCGGCACGCGGCGGCGGCGGCGCAGCATCCACTTCCACGTAAGTCGTATAACCCAGTTTCGGTAATGCACTTGCCGCGAGCCCCAGCGCAACCGCGAGCACCATGGTTTGTATCGACATGACAGACTCCTTGTAATCGCCGCGGATGTCGCTTGCGAAAAAAATCCACGGCATTCCTGGTTGACCTAACGACGTTACAAGTCACAGTGTGAATCCGCCCGAAATGCGCCAATCGCATTCAGCAAGCGTTGTTCTAGGGATTTCGCTATGCTCGCCGCTTTCTGTGCGTAAGAATTTTCCATGCCAACGATTGCATTGGTGACGGCGCGCGCCGCGCGCGACCTCGATGACGATCTTCCGCCGCTGCACGACGCGCTGCGGCAAGCCGGTGCCTATGTCCGCATCGTCGAGTGGGACGATGCGGACGTCGACTGGTCGCACTTCGATCTGGCCTTGCTGCGCTCGACCTGGGATTACACCGAACGCGTGGTCGAATTTCTCGAATGGGCGAAGCGAGCGGCGACGCACACACGCCTACTCAACCCTCCGGACGTGGTGCGCTGGAACACCGACAAGCATTATCTGCGCGACCTGGCGCGCGCCGGCATAGCCACGGTACCGAGCGAGTTCATCGAACCCGGCGAGGATGCTGCAACAGGGCTCGACCAGTTCCTGCGCGGGCATGCCAGCGAAGAATTCGTCGTAAAGCCTGCGATCGGCGCGGGCTCGCGCGACGCACAACGCTATGCGCGCGCGCAGCGCGACGCAGCGCGGGCGCATGCACAGCGTTTGCTGGACGCGCAGCGCAGCGTGCTGCTGCAGCCGTATCTAGACCGCGTCGACGAGCACGGCGAAACCGCGCTGATCTATTTCGGAAGCGTGTTCAGCCATGCGATCCGCAAGGGCCCGCTGCTCAAGCGCGACGAAGGTCCGACGCGCGCATTGTTTGCTGCCGAACACATTACGGCGCGTACGCCCGAGCCCGACGAATTGCGCCTGGCCGAGCAGACTCTATCCGCCATTCCGTTTGCCAAGCCGCTGACTTATGCCCGGGTGGACCTGATTCACGACGCCACGCATGCACCATGCGTGCTCGAGCTGGAATTGACCGAGCCGTCGCTGTTTTTCGCGCATGCGGCGGGCTCGGCGCAGCGCTTTGCCGCCGCCGTGCTGGCGCGGCTGGTCTAGGCGTTTACCTTCCTTTACGCCAGGCCTGTCAACGACGCCGATATTGCCACGTTGAGGCCATCATCCGGCGCATCCCGCGCCGTCTTGATTGGAGCAAAAAACAATGTCTCGCAGCATCCATTTTGCAGTGCTCACTGCTTTGTCCGCGCTGTCGGCCGGCGCATTGGCACAGTCTGCCGATTCCGCCCCGTCCTCGAAGTTCTTCGACCATATGCTGAAGAAATGGGATGCGAATGGCGACGGCCGGATTTCGCTCGACGAGTACATCGCCGCCGCGACGGCGCGCTATCAGCAGATAGATACCCAAAACAAGGGCGCGGTTACGGCCGATCAGATCGCCAATTCGCCGAACGCGGCCAAGCGCATGCAGCACCGCGCCGAAGGCCTGGTCAAGCATCTCGACGCTGCGAACAAAGGCTATGTCACTCAAGACGACTTCGTCGCCGCTGCCAAAAAACGTTTCGCCAAGCTCGACAAGAAAGGCGATGGCAAATTGACTGTCGACGAACTGAGCATGCAGCACGCCGACCAGGCGCCGTCCGGCAAGCGTGCGGAATTTGCGGAACGGCGTTTCGACAAGCTCGACGCGAACCGCGACGGTGTCGTCACGCTCAGCGAGTACACCGCGGCGGCAACAGCCAAGTTCAAGGAACTGGACACCGCCGGCACAGGCCGCATCACACCGGACGAAATCGCGGCGTCGCCAAAGGCATACGAGCGCGCCGAACATGTGTCCAAACGCATCGTCAAGCGCCTGGACACGAATGGCGACAGCGTCGTCTCGCGCGAGGAATTTCTCGCCGCCGCGAAGCAGCGTTTCGCCCGCATCGACAAGAATGGCGACGGCTTCATCGATGCCGGCGAAATCGGCCTGCGCCATTGGGCGCATGGCAAGCAGGCAGTCGACCGCCAATAGGGTACTCCATACGACTCCCCATTCCGGGCCGCGCAAGCGGCCCTTTTTTATGACCATGGATGGTCGGTATGCCGGAAATGCAGGAGCATTTTCCGGCGATGGCTAATGGACGGCCGGTATGCCGAAAATGCAGGAGCAATTTTCGGCATACGCCCCGCCCCGGCGCATGCGGTAGAATTCACGTCCTTTTTCGGGCGTCGGCGGTTCGGTCGACCAAACAGGGATTGGCTTAGATGAAGATTCTGGTCGCATACAAGCGCGTCGTCGATTTCAACGTGCGCGTGCAGGTCAAGCCGGATGGCTCCGGAGTCGTTACCGAGGGCGTGAAACTCTCGGCGAACCCGTTCGACGACATCGCGCTCGAAGAGGCGCTGCGCCTGCGCGAGAAAGGCGTGGCCACCGAGGTGATCGTCGCCACGATCGGTCCCGCAGACGCGCAGGCGCATCTGCGCAACGGCCTGGCTATGGGCGCGAACCGGGCGATCCACATCGTCACCCCAAACGCGATCCAGCCGCTGACCGCGGCGCGCACCCTGCTCAAGCTCGTCGAGAAGGAGCAGCCGCAAATCGTGATCCTCGGCAAGCAGGCGATCGATGACGATGCCAATCAGACCGGGCAGATGCTTGCCGCGTTGTGGAACCGCCCGCAGGCGACGTTCGCATCGAAAGTGGAAATCGGCAACGGCGTGGCCAAGGTTACGCGCGAAGTCGACGCGGGCCTGGAAACGATCGAGGTCGATTTACCGGCCGTGATCACTACCGACCTGCGCCTGAACGAGCCGCGCTTCATCAAGCTGCCGGACATCATGAAGGCCAAGTCCAAGCCTATGGAGACGATCGACTTCGCCAGCCTCGGCGTCGAATCCGGCGATCATTTGAAAACCACCGCATACGCGCCGCCGGCCAAACGCAGCAAAGGCGTAATGGTGAAAGATGCAGCCGAACTCGTTGCGGCGCTGAAGACAAAGGGGTTGCTGTAATGAGCAAAGTTCTCGTCATCGCCGAACATCTGAACGGCAAACTGAATTCCTCGACCGCGCGTTGCGTGACCTGCGCGCGCGATCTCAAACCGGATGCGATCGATGTGCTAGTGCTGGCCGATGCGCCGGATGCCATCGCCGCCGAAGCGGCGAAGATCGACGGCGTATCGAAAGTCTTCACTATGGCGAACGCCGCGAACGCGCATGCACTCGCCGCGATTGCGGCGCCACAGATCGCCGCGGTCGCGAAGAACGGCTATACGCACGTATTCGCACCGTCAACGACGTTCGGCAAGGACGTCGCGCCGCGCGTGGCCGCGCTGCTCGGCGTGGCGCAAGTCTCCGACATAATGAAAGTGATCGACGCGCATACGTTCCAACGCCCGATCTATGCCGGCAACGCGATCATCACCGTGCAGGCGCCGGCCGATCAGACACTGGTCGCCACAGTGCGCACGGCCTCCTATGCGGCGGCCGCGAACGGCGCGAATACGGCGCCGATCGCGGCGCTCGATATCAGTGCTGAATTGCCGACGCACACACGGTTCGTCGAACTCGCGCAGGGCAAGTCCGACCGCCCCGACTTGCAGAGCGCCAGTCGCGTCGTCTCCGGCGGCCGCGGGGTGGGCTCGGCCGAGAATTTCGCGATCATCTTCAAGCTCGCCGACAAACTCGGCGCGGCGGTTGGCGCGTCGCGCGCGGCGGTCGACGCCGGCTACGTGCCGAGCGATCTGCAAGTCGGTCAGACCGGCAAGATCATCGCGCCGGAACTTTACATGGCAATCGGCATCTCCGGCGCAATCCAGCACCTGACCGGCATCAAGGACGCCGGCACGATCGTGGCGATCAACAAGGATGGCGAGGCGCCGATTTTCGAAGTTGCCGATTTTGGCCTCGTCGGCGATCTGTTCAAGCTCATTCCGGAGCTCGAACAGGCATTAAACTGACGCTCGCTGATTGCAAGTAGGGATACGGGATGGACATCGCCAAACCGCTCTGGGAACCGGGCAAGGAACGCGTCGAGCGCGCGAACATGAACCGGTTTACGCGCTTTGTGCGCGAACAGACCGGCAACGACGACATCCGCAGCTATGCGCCGCTCTACGACTTCTCGATCCGCCAGCCCGAGCGGTTCTGGCAATTGCTATGGGAATTCTGCGGCATTCGCGCAACCGGCGACTTCGACGAGGTACTCGTCGATGGCGACAAGATGCCGGGCGCGAAGTGGTTCCCGAATGTGCGCCTGAACTTCGCGCAGAATCTGTTGCGCTTCAAGGACGATCGAGTCGCGCTGATCGCGCGCAACGAATGGGACCACCAGCGCGAATTCACCTACGCCGAACTGCACGAGGAAGTCGGCAAGCTCGCGCACGCGCTGCGCGCGAGCGGCGTGACGGCTGGCGATCGCGTGGCCGGTTTCCTGCCGAATATCCCGGAAACCGTGATCGCGATGCTCGCGACGGCGTCGATCGGCGCCGTGTGGTCGTCGTGCTCGCCGGATTTCGGTATCAGCGGCGTCGTCGACCGCTTCGGCCAGATCGCGCCGAAAGTCTTGTTCACGGCCGACACTTACGGCTATGGCGGCAAGAAATTCGATTGCCTGGAGAAAATCCGTGGCGTGCTGCCGCAGATCCCGAGCGTCGAAAAACTCGTGGTGATTCCATACAGCGGCGAAAGACTGCAGCTCGACGGCATCGCCAATGCTGTGGCGTGGCCGGACTTCGTCGGTAGCGAAAAACGCACGCTCGAATTCACGCCGACCGCGTTCGATCATCCACTCTACGTAATGTATTCCTCGGGGACGACCGGCGTACCGAAATGCATCGTGCACGGGGCTGGCGGCACATTGATCCAGCACCTGAAGGAACTCGTGCTGCATACGGACGTCAAGCGCGAGGACAAGATTTTCTACTACACCACCTGCGGCTGGATGATGTGGAACTGGCTCGTGTCGAGCCTCGCGGTCGGCGCGACCGTCGTGCTTTACGACGGCTCGCCGTTCCATCCGGACGGCAACGTGCTCTGGGATCTGGCCGACGAGGTCGGCGTCAGCGTATTCGGCACGAGCGCGAAATGGATCGCGGCAGTCGAGAAAGCCGGCATCAAGCCGCGCGAAACGCACAAGCTGTTGAACCTCAAGACCGTTCTTTCTACCGGCTCGCCACTCGCGGATGAAAGCTTCGAATACGTCTATCGCGACGTGAAGGAGCGTGTGATGCTGGCGTCGATTTCCGGCGGCACCGACATCATCTCGTGTTTCGCGCTCGGCAATCCGCTGCTGCCGGTGTATCGCGGCGAACTGCAATGCCGCGGTCTCGGCATGAAAGTGGAAATCCTCAGTGAGGCCGGTGAATCGGTGCACGAGGAAAAAGGCGAACTCGCCTGCACCGCACCGTTTCCATCCATGCCGATCTACTTCTGGAACGATCCGAATGGCGAAAAATATCGGAGCGCCTATTTCTCGAAGTTCCCCAACATCTGGTGCCACGGTGATCACGCGCTGTTGACCGAGCGCGATGGCGTGATCATCTACGGGCGTTCGGACGCGACCCTGAATCCCGGTGGCGTGCGTATCGGTACTGCGGAAATCTACCGCCAGGTAGAGCAATTGCCGGAAGTACTCGAGTCGATTGCCGTCGGCCAGGACTGGGACAACGACGTGCGTGTGATCCTGTTCGTGCGCCTGCGCGAAGGCGTGGCACTCGACGATGCCCTGCGCGACCGCATCAAGAAGCAGATCCGCGACAACACCACGCCGCGCCACGTGCCGGCAAAGATTCTGCAAGTCGCTGATATCCCACGCACGATCTCCGGCAAGATCACCGAACTCGCCGTGCGCGAAGTGATCCACGGAAGGCCGGTGAAAAATACTGATGCGCTGGCGAACCCGCAAGCGCTGCATATATTTGATGGTCTGCGCGATGAGCTGCGATCCTGATGATCATCACTAGGTCGACTGGGTCGTGACTTACCAGCAATCCCACAAAGTACTTGTCACCGGCGGTGCCGGCTTTCTTGGATCGCACCTTTGTGATCGTCTGATTGCGCGCGGCGATGATGTGTTATGCGTCGACAATTTCTACACTGGCGCCAAACATAATGTTGCGACACTGATGGGGCACAAGCATTTCGAGTTGATGCGCCATGATGTGACGTTCCCCCTGTACGTGGAAGTCGACCGCATCTTCAATCTCGCCTGCCCGGCGTCGCCGGTCCACTACCAGCATGATCCCGTGCAGACCACGAAGACCAGCGTGCACGGTGCGATTAACATGCTCGGCCTGGCCAAACGCCTGCGCGCGCGCATCCTGCAGGCATCCACCAGCGAAGTGTACGGTGATCCGGAAATTCATCCGCAACCTGAAGGATATTGGGGTCGCGTAAACCCGATCGGCATCCGTAGTTGCTACGACGAAGGCAAGCGCTGTGCAGAGACGCTGTTTTTCGACTACTGGCGCCAGCACAATCTCGAAATCAAAGTCGTGCGTATCTTCAATACCTACGGGCCGCGCATGCACCCGTACGATGGGCGGGTAGTCAGCAATTTCATCGTGCAGGCTCTGCAAGGCAAAGATTTGACGATCTACGGCGACGGCCAGCAGACGCGTAGTTTTTGTTACGTCGACGATCTGGTAGAGGCCATGCTTATGACTATGGCGACACCTGCGGATTTCATCGGCCCTGTCAATATCGGCAACCCAAAAGAATTCACGATGATCGAACTGGCCGAAAAGGTGCTGCGCCTCACGGGCTCTAAGTCGAAGTTGATGCGCCAGCCGCTTCCGCAGGACGATCCGAAACAGCGGCAGCCGGACATAGCGCTCGCTCGTTCCGTGCTCGGCTGGACGCCGAAGGTTGAACTCGACGACGGCCTCAGGGAGACGATCGCTTATTTCAGAAGGCTCCTCACCACATGAAACTGTCGGTTGTCATCCCTTGCTACAATGAAGAGAAGACGATTCGCAGCATCGTCGACGCTGTGCGCAAGTCCCCTTACGCGTCGAAGGAGATCATCATCGTTGACGACTGCTCGAGCGATGATACGCGCGAGATTCTGAAAAACGAGATTGCGCCGCTCGTCGACCAGATCCTCTATCACGAAGTCAATCAGGGCAAAGGCGCAGCTCTGCGCACGGGCATAAAGGCGGCAACCGGCGACATCGTTCTCATCCAGGATGCGGACCTTGAATACGATCCGAATGAATACCCGCTTCTCGTAGAACCAATTGCCCAGGGCAAGGCCGACGTCGTCTTCGGCTCGCGTTTCATGGGCGGACAACCTCATCGTGTGCTCTATTACTGGCATAGCGTCGGCAACAAAATGTTGACGACACTGTCGAACATGTTTACCAATCTCAACCTCACCGACATGGAGACCTGTTACAAAGTGTTCCGCCGCGAAATCATCCAGGGCATCACGATCGAGGAAGATCGCTTCGGCTTCGAGCCCGAGATTACCGCGAAAGTGGCGAAGACTCGTTGCCGCATCTACGAGGTCGGCATTTCCTATTACGGCCGCACCTATATCGAAGGCAAGAAAATCGGCTGGAAGGACGGCTTCCGGGCGCTGTACTGCATCATAAAATACAATCTGTTTCGCAGCGCCGAGCAGTCGCCGGCACGATGAGAATCCTCAGGTATTTCCTCGTTGGCGGAGTCAGCGCCGCAGCCGACATCGCGATTTTCTCCTGCGGCGTATACCTGTTGCACGTTCCCTATCTGCTGTGCGGCGTCGCCGGCTTCACCGTCGCCACGGCGATCAACTATTTCCTCAGCGTGCGCTTCGTCTTCGCATCGGGAGCGCGTTTCGGAAAATTGGCCGAATTGGCCTTGGTTTTTTTTGTCAGCGCCATCGGTCTGTCGTTCAACCAGCTCACGTTGTTTCTGATGATCGGCAAGCTCGGCGTCGAGGCGATTCTGGCCAAATTTACGGCCACGGCGGTGGTGTTCTTCTGGAACTACTTTGTACGCGCCTACTTCGTGTTCCTGCCGGCGGAGAGGCCTCCGGGCAATTGACCGTTGACGGAAGGCTCGCGACGAGTTTGTCGAGCGCGGCGAGCAACAACAGAAGTTCGGAATACGTTGAGCACAAGCGTTAAGTGAACCGCCATTTTTATCGCCCCCGCTGCCGCACTGCAGCGGCACGGTTTCTTCAAACTAGCGATTAAGGTTCAAGAATGGAATTGAACGTCGGCCTTGCAATCTACCACCGGATACGCGAGATCGGGCGCCAAGCACGGTCAAGCGGTCTCCTCGTGTACCTCGCAATCGCGCTCGCGATGATGGCCGCGCTGGCGCTGTACTACATCATCAGGCACAAAGCATTTGCTTTTGTGGACATCGGGTCGGATCTTTTTTTCCAGTTCTATCCGCTACAGGTCGCCGAAGCGCGCGAATTGCGTCAGTTACATGATTTGACCTGGTCGTTCGAAATCGGACTTGGCGCTTATATCGGCAGCGACTTCGACCCCATTCAGCAGCTCGCCGTATTCTTTCCGGAGTCCTGGCAACTCGCCATTCGCTTACCGATCTATTTCCTCAAGCTACTGATTGGTG
>Ga0068860_100005989_pt1 | contig 12239 bp, 11 predicted proteins | sample KBSSwiS32_FD_66597 | JGI IMG/M metagenome (GOLD analysis project Ga0068860, IMG submission 66597) | Switchgrass rhizosphere microbial communities from Kellogg Biological Station, Michigan, USA - KBS Switchgrass S3-2 | ecosystem: Host-associated > Plants > Roots > Rhizosphere > Soil ... | reverse complement strand
CAATACCTTGTTTGTGCTGCTGGTGGTATATGTTTATTTCAATTTGTCCTGGGGGCTCAATTACGACCGGCGGGGTATTGCCTATCAGCTGCAGCTGGATGTACAGCCCTATTCTACCAATGACCTGGATACTTTATTACAGCAGGTGGTGCGACAGATCAAGGAATCGGACAGTCTTGGACATCTGCACCGGCCGGTCCTGACCCGTCATGCCAACCTGTTCAGCGGCGCTGTCGGGAGCTATGGGGTCCTTTCGTCCAGGGATGCGCGATTCGGCTATGCTTCTCCTTCCGTTAAGGCGTCGTTATACAGCTATCTGGGGGACTATCTGGGCTTTGGGGGATACTATAATCCTTTTACCGGCGAGGCACAGGTGAACACCACCGTACCCGTCTTTACCCAGCCTTTTACTACCTGTCATGAGATAGGGCATCAATTAGGGTATGCCAAGGAAAATGAGGCCAATTTTGTGGGCTATCTTTCCGCCCGTATGTCCGACAACCCTGCATTCCGATATTCTGTTTATTTCGACCTGTATCTGTATGCTGCGCGGGAATTATACGTGCGTGATTCCATGCTGCTAAAGCCCCTGAAGACACAGCTTTCCCCTTCCGTCAAGGCGGATTTCCAGGAACTGCAGCGGTTCAATCGGAAATATGAGAACCCCTTCGAGCCGAAAGTACGCGGGTTATATGACCGCTATCTACGGGCCAACCGGCAGCCACAGGGCATGCGAACCTATAATGAGGTCATTGCATGGCTGATCGCCTATGGTAAAAAGAATGGCTGGCAGTCCATCTAGAATTTATTCTTCCACATCATGCTTTCGATAGGCTTATCAGGCTGGCCGCTGTATTTAGCATCCTTTTTCTGGTTGTATTTTACTTCTATCTCTCCTTCCACAGGGAAATAGATGAGCTGCCCCACCGGCATACCTTTATAGACCTTCACCGGCTGTTTGACCGATATCTCCAGGGTCCAGTTGCCGCAGAAGCCTACGTCCCCCTTGCCGGCTGTGGCGTGGATGTCGATACCCAACCGGCCTGTGGAAGATTTTCCCTCCAGGAAGGGAACGTGCGCATGTGTTTCCGTATATTCATCGGTGACACCCAGGTAAAAGACGTGTGGATATAAAACGAACCCGTCGTCAGGGATCTCGAAATATTCTATTTCATTATGTTTTTTGGCGTCCAGTATATGATCCTTATAGGTGGCAAGCCATTTGCCGAGATGTACATCATATGAATTACTTCCCAGGCAGACCCGATCGTAGGGTACGATCTTTATCGTGCCTTTTTCTATCTCCTCCAGTATACGCTTATCAGATAAGATCATGATGAAATTGGTTAAGTTTGCGAATATGCTGTTATAATTTTAAAGATGCCCCTTTTTTATCAACATAATATCAACCAGGACACAAAACTAGGGATTTGGCATATTGAAGAGCCTGAATCTTTTTTCCTGGAGAAAGTACCCCTAAAAAGGGATGTATCCCATCCTTCCAAGCGGCTGCAGCATCTGGCAGGACGTTATCTGCTGTCTTATCTTTTTCCCGACTTCCCCCTGGAAGAGATACAGATAGCCGATACGCGTCAGCCTTTTCTGGCCAATGAAAAGTATCATTTTTCCATTTCGCATTGCGGAAAATATGCTGCGGCCATTGTCAGCGGCAGTAGCAGGGTGGGGGTCGACATCGAGCTGATCACTCCCCGGATAGAGGCTGTGGCCGGCAAGTTCCTTACGGAGGAGGAAGCGCATTATTTCAACGAGGAATATGCGCAGTTCCTGGAGCAATGGGGATTGAGGGGAAGGGTACATCAGGAATTCCTTACCCTGATATGGAGCGCTAAGGAAGCTATCTTCAAATGGTATGGCCGTGGCGAGCTGGACTTCAAGCGGCATATGCAGATGGAAGGGAATATTACCATGGATGGGGATTCGGTGAAACTCCCTTTTATTTTTGAAAAGGGTAAAAAGATACATTTAGGTATTGAAGGAAGGGTCTTCGACGAGCAGGCGCTGGTCCTGGCATGGCTGCTGACATAGGCCGGTCCTTGACCCGGAGGCCGAAGCTCAGTCCAGCAGGTCCTGTTCGAGATCGTCTTCCAGCAGGGGGGCGTCGATGGCGTCCTTGCCGGCGATACCTTCTATGGAGCCGCGAACATGTGCGGCATTGAGCAATACTTTTTCCAATTGTTTTTCACGCGCCTTCCAGAGTCTTTCCATCGTATCCCTTTCCTTTTGTATGGATTGTTTCATCGAGAGAAACCCTTCCCTGATGGCTTTCCATTGCTCGCTGAATTCCCCGCTGGTGAGGTAGTTATAAAGAAGCTGCATTTTGTCTCCTTTATTTTCCTGTGCTTTGGAGGCGTTGAAGACGCGGATGATGCCATCCCGGAGGACATAGGTAAGGGCGCGGACCTCGGAGAAGGAGCATATCCAGACTCCATTCCTTTCTCCAAAGCATTCCATATCCTTTGGCATGGCCTGGGTAACTATGACTGCTATATGTGCCCCCTGGCTGCGCATATCGGATTTGAGCTTGTCGATCCAGTCCAGCGAGAAGGTTTGGGTACGCTTGCTCTCGTAGATGATCTTGCCTGCCTCCTGCCCGTAGTTGTTGCGGACGGTAAGTATACAGTCGGCGCCCCGGATGCCTTTGCCTACTTCGATGATCTCGTCGAAGGGGAAGCTGGTCTTTAATAATTGTTCCAGGGCCAGTTCCTGTACTTCGCCCTGCAGCTGCATGGAACCTTGTTCCGCCTTGCGTTTCATTTCTTCCGCCAGCTTTTTCTGATCGTCGAGCTGCTTTTCCAGCTCTTTCATTTTCATGTGGAGCTCATTTTCCCTGGCTGCCGTCTTTTGTATTTCCAGGCGATGGATATCTTCTGAGAGTTTCAGTCTTTCTTCCTGCAGCCGGCGTTGTATGGACAGTTCCATTTCGGCTTCTTTATTTTTCAGGTCCTGTTCTTTTTTCAGGAATTCGAGCTCTTTCTGGCGGGAGAGCTTTAGCTTTTCCTCGTTGTCCTTGTTGGATTCTTCCAGCAGGCGCAGCTTGATCTCATAGTCCGTAGTGATGGATTTCCGGAGGGTTTGTTCCGTAGACTGCTGTATCTGGCGTTTTTCCTCTTCCAGTTTGCGAACGAAGGCAGCCTCCTGCTGCTGAGCATTATGGATCATATCCTGCTCTTTTCGCTGGAATTCTTTTTCTTTATTTTTCAGGAAGGACTGCATCTGATCCCTCAACTCTTTTTTGTATTCTTCGGATACGGCTTCTTCCATGAGGAATTGATGACCGCAGTTAGGGCACTTTATATCTGTCGCCATAAGGCTAAATTTTTTTGCAAAATAAGATAAGTGGTTTATACAAAATAAAAAAGCTGCCCAATGGACAGACTTACGATGACAAAGCTCAGGATAATTATTTTGTACGTATGCTTTTTTTGACCTTTTTTACAAATTCAAGGGGTACTTCGTCAGAATAGTCGGCAATATGCAGAGTATTATACACATATTCTAAATGTTTTCCCAGGTAATTATGTCTGTAACAGCTTTTCACCAGTTTTTACCCCATCAAATGCTCCCTCTGATAATGCTGCGGACTCTTCCCCGTGATCATCTTAAAATTCTTATGAAAACAGGTGAAATTATTGAACCCGCTCTCAAAACAAAGCTGCTTGATGCTGATCCTGTTGTCGATAAGCAATTTGCAGGCATGTCCCACACGTATCTCCGTGAGGAATTGGGTATATGTCTTACCCGTCCGGGATTTGAAATAGCGGCAGAAAGAGTTGGGCACCAGCCCCACGATCGCAGCCACCTGCTCGAGGTATATTTTTTGCGAGAAATGACGTAGGGTATAATCATAGATGGCATTGATACGCTGGCTCTCCTCTTCGGAAAAATCGTGGCGGAACCCTATAGAGGACAGCAGGTGCGGATCGGCTGTAACGGCAAAGGCGGAAAGACATTCTATCAGCGCAATGATCCTTCCGACACCTTCCGAATGACGGATCTTTTCAACGAGTGGCGGGATATTACGGTGCTCACGCGCATTGACCTGTAATCCCCGGCGGGCCTTGTCCAGCAGGCTACGGATCGGCTTTATCTCGGGCAGCTGCAGAAAAGTCTCGCCCCAGAAATTCTCCGAGAAATGGATCACCGTGGAGTGAACCTTTCTCTTCTCTTCTTCGTTGAAATAAGCATCGTCATATCGCCAGTAATGCGGCAGATTGGAGCCCACCAGGATAATATCCCCTGGATCAAAGCGCTTGATATGATCGCCCACGAACTGTGTACCGCTGCCTTCATGAAAATAAATGAGCTCAATTTCGGGATGGTAATGCCAGCGATTGTTGATATAAGGGTCCCTGTCCTCACGTACGCTGAACGAATGCGTCGGGGTTTTGGGAACTTTTAATAGCCTGGGCTTCATGTAGCACAAATTTACTAATTTCGAACTTGCTAATAAAAGTGAAACACCGTGAATAAACTCCTTCTTTTCCTGGCCTTGTCGGGCATCACAGCTGTGCTTGCCTGTCACCGAAATCCCATTACGGGGCGTAAGCAATTGTCATTGGTATCTGAAAGTCAGGTACAGTCGATGGCCCTCACCGAATACAAGAGCTTTCTCAGCAGCAATAAGGTCGTACCTGTTGACAATAACAACAGCGAGATGGTAAAAAGGGTAGGGACCCGTATTGCCGCTGCTATCAACAAGTATTATCAATCCCAGGGGCTGGGTGCTGCCCTTGAAGGATATAGTTGGGAATTTAACCTTGTAGAGAGCAAAGAGGTCAATGCCTGGTGTATGCCGGGTGGGAAAGTAGTAGTCTACACCGGGCTGTTACCCATCACGCAAAATGAGACGGCCCTGGCCATCGTACTGGGACATGAGATCACACATGCCGTGGCGGGTCATGGCCGGGAAAGGATGAGCCAGCAGCTGTTGGCGCAGGGCATACAGGTGGCGGGTGATGTGGCATTGAGCAGTAACCCTACAACAGTAAATATCTTCAACCAGGTATATGCCCCGACCTCCCAGGTGGCTGTCCTGCTGCCTTATTCCCGCAAGCATGAATACGAGGCGGATCATTATGGGCTTATCTTCGCCGCCATGGCGGGGTATGATCCGCGTGAAGCCGTTCCATTCTGGCAGCGTATGGCAGCCATGGGCGGACAAAAGCCTCCAATTCTTCTTAGCGACCACCCCGCCGATGAGGACAGGATAAAAAAACTGCAGGAGCTGATGCCGGAGGCGCTGAAATACTATAAACAAAGCAAATAGGCTAAGGCAGCCATTGCAGGGCGAAATACTCGCAGGTCCCTGTTCCCTTATTTTCAAGCGCGTGCGGTACTCCCGAGGGAAGAAAGATAAGATCTCCCGCGGAAGCTTTGTAATACTTCCCACCGATGTATTCCTCCACATTGCCCGATCGCATGAGGATCATCTCTTCGGCGCGATGGGTGTGAGGGGCATGGCTTACCTGCCCGGGGTTGAGTGTGGTAGCGTGTATGTCAATCTTCCCCAGCCAGGCCACTGGCCGGCTGAATATCTGACGGCTCTCGCCTTTATCCGTCTTTTTCATCACCATCTCCTGCCAGTCCATGAGAGTGGGGGAGCCGGCTCGGCCCTGATCCCTGCTGCCCCGGCCGCGGAAATGGAATAAATAATAGGTGACGGGCGTAGGACCGCCATTTTCCAGGCTATACCTTGCTCCCGCGGAAAAAAGTGCTACTCCGCCCGGTCCCAGCATTTTTTGATCGCTGTCGGCGGATACATCCAGCTCACCGTCCTTAACGATGATAAGTTCATCCGCCTCCGATCCATAGGCGGCCACGATGACGCCGGTGTCCAGGGTGAGGGCCTTTATTTCCAATTGGGACAGGTCATGGGTTGCGCCGTTCAATACCATCCTGGTAGTGCCCCGATGGCTGGAAGTAGCCATCAACTGCTGCCAGCGAACGACCTCACCGGTAAGAGTATCGGCCGAAAGAGTTTGTGCATAAAGACGGGGGATCCCCGGGAGGAGAGCTAATATGGCAATGACGAGGTGAGAACGGCGCATGCCCAAAGTAACAACAATTTTTCTAAGACAGGCCGCTGACAGGGTGAACCAAGCCTGCCTTCTGCCGTTATTAATCCTAATGACAGCGAATACGCGTTCCTCCGGGAAGCCATCCTCGGGCGGCAGACCCTCCAATGGACAGCAAACGGCCCCCCTTACTTTTAAAGAAAGGCTGGAAGCCCTCCGCAATCTGCCCCGATTCTTCCGGCTGGTCTGGCAGACCAGTCCCCGTATCATGATTGTCAATGCCGCCCTCAGAACGGCCCGTTCTGCCACTCCTGTAGCGATCCTTTATGTGGGCAAGCTGATCATCGACCAGGTGATCCTTCTTGCCAAAGCCAAAGGGCATGCGATCCCCCCGGACGCGGTCCATCATCTATGGGAACTGGTAGGTCTTGAGTTCGGGCTGGCCATTTTATCTGACGGATTGAGCAGAGCCATTTCATTGATGGATAGTCTATTAGGCGACTTATTCGCAAATTTTACTTCAATTAGGATTATGCGGCATGCCGCCTCGCTGGACCTGGATCAGTTTGAGGATTCCACCTTTTATGACAAGCTGGAAAGGGCGCGCCAGCAGACGACAGGACGCACGATACTGCTGTCCCAGGTACTGAGCCAGGTGCAGGACCTCGTGACCATGGCCTTTCTGGCGGCAGGGCTAATGGCCTTTAATCCCTGGCTGATCATCTTGCTCCTTATTGCCGTGATACCCGCCTTTTTGGGAGAGTCCTATTTCAATGACAAGACTTATGCGCTCACCCGTCAGCAGACTACCGAAAGACGGGAGCTGGACTATATCCGGTATTTAGGCGCCAGCGACGAGACGGCGAAGGAGGTTAAACTTTTTTCGTTGTCAGATTTCCTAATCGACAGATTCAGAGCGTTGTCCGATAAATTTTATAAGGATGGCCGGGCCTTGTCGATACGACGGAACACTTGGGGGACTTTTTTTGCATTTATAGGATCAGCAGGGTATTATACGGCTTATATCGTAATTATATGGAGGACGGTGAATGGGAACCTGTCCATTGGCGATCTCACTTTCCTGGCCGGTTCTTTTCGTCAGCTAAGGGCGTTGCTGGAAGGAATATTGAGCCGATTTACCAGTGTGTCGCAGGGAGCCATCTATTTACGGGACCTGTTCGAGTTCTTCGAGATACATCCCCGTATCGAGATCCCAGCGCATCCCCGTCCCTTCCCCCGCAAAATAAATGAAGGTTTCCGCTTTGAGAACGTGGGTTTCAAGTACATACACTCGGAGCGATGGGCCATTCGGAACTTAAGTTTTACTTTAACACCCGGAGAAAAGCTGGCCCTTGTGGGAGAGAATGGCGCGGGCAAGACCACACTTATCAAATTGCTGGCGCGTCTTTATGATCCTGTCGAAGGACGGATATTTTTAGATGGAGTTGATTTAAAAGAATACGACCCGGAGGACTTGCGCCGGAACATCGGTATCATTTTCCAGGATTATCTGCGCTATCAAATGACCTTTTCACAAAATATAGCGGTGGGGAATATCTCACAGAAGGACAACCGGCCGCTGATCGAAGAGGCGGCCCGGCAGAGCCTTGCCGACAAGCTGGCGGGCAGGCTTCCGGACCAGTATGACCAGGCATTGGGCCGGCGCTTTCACCAGGGGGTGGAGCTTTCCGGCGGCGAGTGGCAGAAGATAGCGCTTGCCAGGGCGTATATGCGGGAAGCGCAGCTGTTGATACTGGACGAGCCTACCGCGGCGCTGGATGCCAGGGCCGAGTATGAGGTCTTCCAACGTTTTGCCGATCTCACCCGGGGCAAGACGGCCGTGCTGATCTCACACCGGTTTTCTACCGTGCGCATGGCCGATAGGATACTGGTGCTGGATAAGGGGCAATTGCTGGAGATCGGTAGTCATGAAGAGCTGCTGGAGCTCGGCGGGCGTTACGCTGAACTGTTCCATTTACAGGCGGCAGGATATAGGTAGGTCGGCGGCCGCAGTTACAGGTAGGGGCTGCCAGCTGGCAGGTTCTCAAAAAAGATCTCTACCAGGTACCCGTCCGGATCATAAAAGAAAAGGTACGGCTCGCCAGGACCAAAACTGCCTTTGTCTTTGACCTCTCCACCTGCCGCAAGAACGATACTGGCCAGATCATCCGGATCAGCAGACTCTACCAGGCGAAACCCAAAATGAATTGACCCGCCGGATGGGATGCCTTCTTCAAAAACAAGGATATCGTGGGAGCCAGGGGTCTGCACCTGGATAAAACCGGACCGCCTGTATATGGTACGGGTTCCCAAGACCTTTTCATAAAACAGGGCCGTGCGATGCACGTCCTTTACGGGGAGGGCGATATGGGTCAGTCCGTAAGTCCTTATCATATAAAACCTCCTAAATTTGTATCATGAAGGTACTGATAATTGAAGACCATCAGGAACTTGCCCGTAATATCAACGACTTCCTTGTAAAGGAAGGTTATATCTGCGAGCTATGCTGCACCCTGGAAGCTGCCCGTGAAAAATTGAGCCTTTTCCAGTATGACTGTATCCTGCTGGACATCGGTCTCCCGGACGGTAACGGCATCCACCTCCTCGACCTGATCAGGACCGAACACAAACAAAGCAATGTCGTCATTATCTCTGCCCGCAATGCCGTGGATGATAAGATCATCGGGCTGGACAAAGGAGCGGACGACTATCTTACCAAGCCATTTCATCTCGCCGAGCTGCATGCACGGATCCGCGCCGTCTACCGCCGGAAGAACCTGGGCGGTACCTATATCGTAGAATTCAACGAGATCCGTCTGAACACGGACACCTTTGAAGCGTACATCGGTGAGACGCCGCTGGACGTCACGCGTAAGGAATTCGATCTGCTGCTTTATTTCCTCGTCAATAAGAACAGGGTCCTGTCCCGTCAATCCATTGCGGCACATCTCTGGGGGGATTATACCGACAATCTGGCGAATTTCGATTTTGTATATCAGCATGTGAAGAATCTCCGAAGGAAGATAGGAAATGCCGGCGGGACGGATTATATCAGCACGGTCTATGGACTGGGGTATAAGTTCAATGCGCATAAAGAAGCCGAAACATGAAGCTGACCAATAAATTTACCCTTTGGTATTTCGCCATCATGCTGGTGGTGCTGCTCATCGGCGGCGCCATCGTCTATTACGAGATACAATGGAAGATCAGCAAGGTGGAAGTGGTCCGTCACCAACGGCTCAATGACCTCATCGCACAGCAGATCCGGTCGGGAGGAGATTATTCGGGACACCCCACGCGGAAGCGGGCTACCATCGACGAAATACAGGCCGATAGTATGCCCACGGGTACCAATTCTTATTATACACGCGGCATTGGCTGGAATTCCGAATTCCAGATCAATGAATTCCGGCTGGTGGTGACCTCCTTTTATGCCATCAACGGAAAATATTATCGGATCACTACCTACTCCTATATCCCCTCTTTTTATCAGCTATTGCCTGGCGTGGTGGATTCCTTCAAATGGATCCTGCTTTTGTTATTGGTGCTGGTAGCCATATCCAGCAAGCTGATCCCGAAATACATCCTATCCCCCTTATCAAAGACCCTAAAGGTCATCCAGTCTTTTGACCTCAAACAACGAAAGCCCATACGCCTCCCCGAGACCCGCACTTCCGAGTTCATGGAGCTGAATATATTTCTGAAGAAAATGACGGACAAGGCGCTGGAAGACTATCAATCCCTAAAGGAGTTTGCCGAGAACGCCTCCCATGAGCTGCAAACCCCCACAGCCATCATTCGGGGAAAGCTGGAATTGCTGATGGAGTCCGACATACGGGATGACCAGGCCATCCTCATCGCCGAGATGCACAATGCGCTGGAGAAGCTGTCCCGTATCCACAGCTCGCTTACCCTGCTGACCAAGCTCGAGAATAAAGAATATGCCACGGAGAAACCCGTTTGTCTCAGCGAGCTTGCACGGGAGACGCTGGACTCTTTTGAAGAGCTGATCCAGATGAAGTCCCTGACGCTGGATTGTCATATTGAAGATAATGTGTATATCCATCTGCACAGCGCATTGGCTGACCTGTTATTGACCAACCTGGTGAGCAATGCCATCCGGCACAATACTCCCGGGGGCGCTATCCGGGTATCGCTTACCAGGGCGGGGCTGGTCATTGCCAACAACGGTCTGCCCCCGCAGGTACCCGTTATGGAGCTGTTCGAACGCTTTAAAAAAGGCGATCCTGCCAGCGACAGCATCGGCATAGGCCTGGCTATCGTCAGGCAAATATGCGAATTAATGAATTTTAATATCACCTACGAATACACTGCCAGTCAGCATGCCATTGCGATAAGCTTCCAACCGTCCATCCCTGCTTCAAAATTGCTTCAAAATCTTAGTTTCCCTTTGTATCCAGTCGCCTCCTAACTTCTATTGACCCATGAGCAGGATCTTCACCTGTTTATTTCAGGCTGCTCCCTGCCGCCATATGAAAAAAGGAAGAATGGAAAAAACAGTTCATCAACCATGTTAAGAAATTATCTTTCTGGCCTGTCAGGGGCCCTATTGCTCAGTTTGTTCATAGTACGGGCGAATGCTCAGGCGCCGACGCTGACATTAAAAGACGCCGTAAAGACCGCCCTCGATAATTATGGCACTATCCGCGCCAAGGCCAACTATGTAAAGGCCAGCCAGGCGAATGTACTGGAAACAAAAAGAGAATACCTGCCCGATCTGAATATCTCCGCCCAGCATGACTACGGGACCATCAACGGAACCAACGGTCCTGTATATGGATATAAGGGAGGAGCAACGGCTGCCAGCGGTCCGGCCATGGCTTCCCAGAACTGGCATGCGGCCTTTGGTGCACTTTACCTCACCGACGTCAACTGGGACTTTTTCCAGTTTGGCAGAGCCAAAGAAAAAACAAAAGTAGCCCAGACAATATTGTCGAGGGACCAGGAAGACCTCAACCAGGAACGTTTTCAGCAAAGCGTCCGTGTCTCGGCGGCCTATCTCAATCTGCTGGCGGCACAAAGGCTGGTCATCACACAACAGCAAAATCTCGACAGGGCACAGGCCTTGTTCAATGTTGTAGCGGCGCGTGTAAAGAACCAGCTCAATCCGGGAGTGGACTCCTCCCTGGCGCTGGCCGAAGTATCCAATGCCCGTATAGCGCTCACCAATGCCCAGGAATTCCAGCAGGAGCAGGCGAACCAGCTTGCTATATATATGGGAGTGCCTCCCGCCGACTTTGCGCTGGACAGCCTCTTCATCGCACGGATCCCTTCCGCGCTCACCACGGCGCCCACTTCCCCGATGAACGAGCATCCTTTATTGAAGTACTATCAACAGCGTATCAAGGTGAGCGATGAAGAAGCGAAATATCTGAAGACATTTAATTATCCCACATTCTCCCTTTTTGGAGTACTGCAGGACAGGGGATCGGGCTTCGACTATAATTATGGTACGCAATTTCCCGATGCGTACACCGGCAATTACCTGAAGGGAGTAAGCTTTTCCAGGGGCAACTATCTTTTAGGCGTAGGCATGGTATGGAACCTTACCAGCCCCCTGCGTGTACATCAGCAGGTGGCATCCCAAAGATGGATATCGGAAGGATTGAAGGATGAGTACAACCTCGTCAACCAACAGCTGCAGGCACAGCTTGCGTTGTCCGACACCCGGATCAAAAATGCACTGAGCAATTACCGCGAGGCGCCTATACAGGTGAAGGCTGCCTCCGATGCCTATACGCAGAAGATGGTGCTATACAATCATGGTCTCAGCACCATCGTAGACGTTACCACCGCCTTTTTCACCTTGAACAGGGCCGAGACGGACAGGGAAATTGCCAACAACAATGTCTGGCAGGCGCTATTGTATAAAGCTGCCGCCAGCGGAGATTTTAGCTTGTTTATTAATGAATTTTAACTGAATCATCAAGCCATGGGATTGATAAGAAGCGCACTCAGAAAACCTATTACCATCTTAGTATTGGTGGCCGGTCTTATCTTTTTTGGTATCGGCGCCGTACGGACGGTCAAGATCGATATATTCCCGGATATGAACCTGCCGGTGATCTATATTTCACACCCTTATGGCGGTTTCACGCCCGACCAGATGGAGACTTATTTCGGCAAGCAGTATGTGAATCTGCTGCTTTACATCGGCGGCGTCAAGAGTATCGAAACCCGGAA
>Ga0068860_100005986_pt1 | contig 12241 bp, 13 predicted proteins | sample KBSSwiS32_FD_66597 | JGI IMG/M metagenome (GOLD analysis project Ga0068860, IMG submission 66597) | Switchgrass rhizosphere microbial communities from Kellogg Biological Station, Michigan, USA - KBS Switchgrass S3-2 | ecosystem: Host-associated > Plants > Roots > Rhizosphere > Soil ... | reverse complement strand
CAACCTCGACGGCTCAGAGAAGCCAAGAGCCATGCTGCGAGGCTCGGCCGACGCATCCTGAACCGTCGGCAGGGTTCGTCCCCGCCTCCGCCGGGTAAAGCCCCGGTTAAAGACACGCACAGGAGGTCGGAATGGCGACGAGATCGCATAACGGAGTGGCCGGAATTGGTATCGGAGGAGTGCTGGTCATTGCCGGCATCGTGGTGGCCATTTTTTGGAGCTTGCTGCTCGGGATCATCTTGGCACTCGTCGGTCTCATAGCCTTCGGGGGCTTCGTCAAGGGAAAGTGGTACTGACCCCCTGACTCGTGCCGCTGGCGCCGCCCGTTACAGTCCGCTGAGCTTGGATCGAACGGGGCGCGCCGTGGCCATCATCAACAACTCTGACGGGGCGGAAACGCTCACCGAGGCACTTTTGTTGGCTCGGCTCGAGGCTATGGTCCCCCGGCTGCGCGAACGGGCGGCGGAGACCGAGGCGCGCCGTGAGCTTCCGCCCCTCACCGTCGACGAGGCCATAGCGACCGGGTTCGTCGGAGCGTTCCGGCCACGGGCACGCGGCGGCTCCGGTCTGGGGCTTTCTACCATCGCCAACGGCACCCGTATCTTGGCCCATGGTTGTGCCTCGTCAGCTTGGGCCATCGTGTTTCTCACACAGCACGCCTGGATGGCCGGAAAGATGCCGGAGGCCACGCAGGCGGCGTTGTTCGACGCCGACGAGTTGCCGTTGATCGCCGGCGCATTGGCCGCTATCGGAACCGCCACTCGGGTCGAGGGCGGCTACATGGTGAGCGGCACGAGCGAATGGAATTCCTCCATCGCCCATTCGGCCTGGGCCAACATGAAAGCCCGCGTCGACGACACCGACGAAGTGTTGAGCTTCTACCTTCCGGTGCGAGACGTGGATCGCCATGATCGCTGGCATACCTCCGGAATGCGCGGCACCAGCTCCGATTCGTTTTCGGCCCGCGATGTGTTTGTGCCCGAGGCCCTCGCCGTTCCGATGAAGGTGTTGGCCACCTCCGCGCTGCCTCATCCCGACGAGCCCTTCATCGACTATCCCTACATCGCAACGGTGTCGATCACTTGTTCGGCGGTGGTGCTCGGAGCAGCAGAGGCGGCCGTCGAGCTGTTCGAGGAGAAGATGCGGTCCCGCGTTTTGGTGTTCTCGGCCAACGAGCAGCAAGTCGACCAACCGTTTGCCCAGATGCGTTTGGGAGAGGCCGATCTGCGGATGACGATGGCTCGGTCGTTGTGGGATTCCTGCATCAGCGAGATGGATGAGTTGTGCGGCAACGGTGGCACGATGACCGTTGCTCAACGGGTGGCAATACGAGCTCGGTGTGCGCTGGTGGTTCGGGAATGCCGAGACGTCATCTCCTCGATCATGAACGCGGCGGGCGGTTCTTCGTACTTCTTGAGCGCGCCGCTACAGCGGATCCAGCGCGACGTCGAGGTGCTGAAGAGCCATGCGATGTTCGACTGGGACCGTACCGCAGCCCTTCAGGGTCGAATGCGCTTGGGCATGAAGGCTTCTCCCAGCGACCTCCTGTGAGTGCTAGCGCAGCCCCACACGCTCGGCGAGGCCCAGGAGCGCGGCGTCCAGCGCGCCGGGACCAACGATGCGATGGGCCGGCACTCCGAGCGTGAAGTGACGGAATCCCAACGCCTGCAGCTGCTCGACGATGATCTCCTTGCCGCTGTAGGACGTCTGAAGCGATATGGCGTCGGGATCCCGCCCGGCCTTGTCCGCCGCGTTGCGCATCAACTCGACCCGGGGCGCCAGCGCCGCCGGATCGGCCAGGCCGGGGAACCACCCGTCGCAGAGTTCTCCGGCCCGCCGTGCCGCCCGATCGCTGTCGCCTCCCACCACGATAGGAATGCCACCGGCCTGCACCGGATGAGGCAGCGAGAGACACTTGTCGAAGTCGACGAACTCACCATGAAACGTCGTGGGCTGCTCGGCCCACAACGCCCGCAGCACCGTGATGTACTCATCCAACCGACGACCGCGCTCTGAGAACGGCACGCCCAGGGCCGCGAACTCTTCGGCCAGCCAACCGCTGCCTACTCCGAGCACGGCCCGCCCTTGCGACAGCACGTCGAGGGTGGCGGCCTGCTTGGCCACCACGAGCGGGCTTCGTTGCGCCAGGACCAACACGCCGGTACAGAGCCGGATACGGCTGGTGCGAGCGGCCACGAAGGCCAGCCACATCAATGGGTCGGGTGCGTCCACCGTCATGGCGCCCGCCGACATCTTTCCGTCCGGGCTGTAGGGGTAGAGCGACTTCATCTCCGTCGGGATCACGACGTGCTCGGGCATCCACAGGGACGTGAAGCCAAGTTCCTCGGCGGCCTGAGCGAGATCGGCCGCCATCTCGGGCTGGGCCATTGGCCCATTGCCCACAAACGACAGACCAAACGTCACGTTGTTCGTCAACCTCTCGCCTCCTGCGTTCGCGACCTAGGGTCGAGTGCGACATCATCGCTGATCCGGACCGGCAAACTGGCCCCGATCCTTGTTCGACGAAGCTTCTCGACATTAGTGTCGAGAAGACCGGCCGGTGATTGGGGTGGGCGACGTGGAACTACAGGCCAAACCGCTGACATTCAGCGAACGCGGCTTCCCATACTCGGAGTTTCCCGTCGGCTGGTTTCAGGTGGGTTGGAGCGGCCAGCTCGCCGTCGGCGCGGTAGTTCCTCTGCACTTCTTCGATACCGACCTCGTGCTGTTTCGCACCGACGGCGGCGCCGCCGCCGTGCTGGATGCGACCTGCCCGCACATGGGGGCCCATCTTGGATTCGGTGGCGAGGTCACGGGCGACTGCCTCCGTTGCCCGTACCACGGTTGGGAGTGGGATGCGGGCGGCGACCTGGTCGACGTGCCGTACTCGCGCCGCACGCCGGAGGTGTCGACCAGAGCGTGGCCCACCGAGGAGTCGGCCGGGATCATCTACGTCTGGCACGACCAGCGCGGCGGGCCGCCGACGTGGTCCCCACCGAGTATCACGGAAGACGACGACCCGACGTTCCATCGCCCGTACCCGCACGGCACCACCGCCGAGCGCGTCATGACGCATCCGCAGTTCGTCGTCGAAAACTTTCCCGACATCGTCCACATGAAGTACGTCCACGAGTGGCTTGAGGTGCCGGTGCCCGACATCTACGACCTCTCCGGGCCCATCGCCCACAACGCGTACCGGGGCTTGATCGCCACCCCCAAGGGTTCCGTCGAGGTGTACAACCACGGCTACGCCTATGGCATCGGCATCAACGTCGCCCGCATCACCGGCCCAATGAGCTCGTGCACCGTTGGAGCGTTCACCCCGATCGACCAGACCTGGAGCATGGGTTTCGCCTCGGTGTGGGTGCAGAAGCGTCGCGACGACGAAGAACAACCCACCGGTGTGGGCGCAGCGATGATCCGGGCCAACCTCGCACAGCTGCTTGGCGATGACCACGACCGGCCGATCTTTGAACACCTCCGTTACCAGACCAAACCAATGCTCGTTCCCGAGGAAGCCGCGTTGCATCGCGACTTTCGGCGGTGGTCAAAGCAGTTCTATCCCGAGTCTGCCCAATGACGGGTGCTCTCGAGCCGCCGCCGCGACAGGACCTCAAGCGGGGCGACCGTCTGGCCGGTCGAGTAGCCATCGTCACCGGCGCCGGATCGGAAGGTCCGCTCCCCGGGACCGGCACCGCCACCGCGCAGATCTTTGCCGCGCAAGGAGCCAAAGTGGTGGTGTTCGACCAATCGAGCGAACGCGCCACCACCACCCTGTCAGCCATCGTCGCCAACGGCGGCGAGGCATTGGTGGTAGCGGGCGACGTCACGTCCGCCGACGACTGTGGTCGCGCCGTTGACTCGGCGCGCTCGCGTTGGGGACGGCTGGACATCGTGGTGAACAACGCCGCGGTGGTGACGCGCGGGAGGCAGGACGAGTTCAACGAACCGGACTGGGATCGAGTCCTGGCGGTGAACCTCAAGGGCGCGATGATCATGGCGGATGCGGCCATCGGCGCGCTGGCCGCATCCGGTGGTGGGGCCATCATCAACATCTCGTCGATCGCCGCGCTCCGAGGCCTCGGCTCACCGGCGTACGCGGCCTCCAAAGCCGGTCTGGTCGGGTTGACCCACGACCTGGCCTACTCACTCGGGCGGCGCCAGATCCGGGTGAACTGCATCGCGCCCGGTCATCTTCACACGCCGATGGGTTCCTCCACCGATGAGTACCGGGAGCTGCGCCGGCGCGCCGGAGTGCTGGGCACCGAAGGGCTGGCGTGGGAAGTCGCCTGGGCCTGCGTATTCCTGGCCTCCGAGGAGGCCCGGTGGATCACCAGCGTGGTCCTGCCGGTGGATGCCGGCACGATCGGAACGACCGCCGTTGCCATGCACCCATTCATGACGCAGTAGCGCCGCTCAGCCGCCGGCGCGACGCCGCTCCCCCGACACTCAGGCGAAGTCGCCGGCGCTCTTTCGAAGTTTCGCCAGCAGCTTGAAGATGGCGGCGATGTCGGCCTGGGACCATCCCACCTGCGCGAACGCATCGGATACCACTACCTCGGTGGCCTTCTCGACGAGGGTGCGACCTGACAACAGGATCTCGGCCAGCACCACTCGCCGGTCGTTCTCGGGACGCGTGCGACGCACGAGGCCCTGCTTCTCGAGCCGATCGACGATGCTGGTGACACTCGTAGGATGCACCTGTAGCCGCTCGCTCATCTTGCCCAGTGGCAACATCCCGCGTTTCGAGAAGTACAACAGGACCAAGGCCTCGTAGCGCGCGAACGTCAGATCGAGCGGCCGCAGCGCGGCGTCGACCATTCCCGAAAGCAACTGTTGCGCGCGCACGATCGACGTTACGGCGGCCATCGAATCCGGCTCGCCCCAGCCATGGGCCACCCACTGCCGCCTCGCCTCCGCGATCGGATCGAACGGCAGCGAGGGCACGTCGGCCGGAGGTCGTGTACCCGATGCCATAAGTCGAGGATAGTCGGGTACTCGTGCAGGGAGCCGCCGTCGGGGAGAGTCACGACGACGGATGAAAGCGGCGGACACGACACGCCCGGGTCATGGGTAGGGCGCACCAGAGCCGCGACGGTGGCGCGAAGCCCCATATGAGGTTTGCATATAATTGGAGGCCAAAGTATTATCACCCCGTGAGTGCACTCGAGGATTGGCGTGCGGCCTTTCAGCGGTCGCCCAAGCGTGATACCGATTTCGAGACCATGTCGGGTGTCCCGGTTGAGCCGGTCTACGGGCCGGCGGACGGGGAGTTTCCCGGCCAGTTCCCGTACACGCGGGGGCTGCATGCGTCGATGTACCGGTCCCGGTTGTGGACCATGCGCCAGTTTGCAGGGTTCGGTACCGCGTCCGACACCAACGCCCGTTTCAAGGAGCTTCTCCGATCCGGAAGCAGCGGGTTGTCGACCGCTTTCGACATGCCGACCCTGCTCGGTTGTGACTCCGACAACGAACTCGCGGAGGGCGAGGTCGGGCGAGCCGGCGTGGCGATCGACACCCTGGCCGACATGGAGGAACTCTTTGCCGACATCGATCTCGGGGTGGTGTCGACCTCTATGACGATCAACTCGCCCGCACCGATCGTGCTGGCGATGTACATCGCGGTTGCCGACAAAACCGGCATCGCTCGATCGATGCTGAGCGGCACGATCCAAAACGACATCTTGAAGGAATACCAAGCGCAAAAGGAGTACATCTTCCCTCCTCGGTCGTCGATGCGCTTGGTGAGCGATGTGGTCCGGTTCTGTTCGGCTGAGATGCCCCGCTGGCATCCGGTGTCCATCTCCGGTTATCACATCCGCGAGGCGGGATCGACGGCGGCGCAGGAGTTGGCGTTTACGCTCGGCAACGGATTTGCCTACGTAGAGGCGGCGTTGGCGGCCGGGCTGGCCATCGACGAGTTCGCGCCACGCCTGAGCTTTTTCTTCAACGCCCATATCGATTTCTTCGAAGAGATCGCGAAGTACCGGGCTGCTCGCCGCATCTGGGCCCACTGGATGCGAGACCGCTACGGCGCGCGCGATCAACGATCGATGATGATGAGGTTCCACACCCAAACCGCCGGCGTTTCCCTCACCGCGCAGCAGCCGGAGGTGAATGTGGCTCGGGTGGCAATTGAGGCTCTGGCCGGAGTGCTCGGAGGAACTCAAAGCCTTCATACGGATTCGTTTGACGAAGCATTGGCCCTCCCCACCGAGAAGGCCGCTCGCATCGCGCTTCGCACCCAGCAAATGATCGCCCACGAGACCGGGGTGGCCCACGTGGCCGACCCGCTGGGCGGCTCGTGGTTCGTGGAAGCGCTGACCGACGAGATGGAGCGCCGGGCGCTGGCGCTGCTGGGCCATGTCGATCAACTCGGAAACGGTTCGATGTTGGAAGGGACCATCGAGGCGATCGAGGCCGGGTGGTTCCAGGCGGAGATCGCCGAAGCCAGCTACCAGTTCCAGCGCAAGCTCAACGGTGGCCGTTGGGTGCTGGTAGGGGCCAATGGCTTTACCGAGGGCAACGACGAGGAGGACCCGCCCACGTTGTACATCGACGAGTCGGTGGAGGAACGGCAACGGAAGGGCCTGGCGGCCATCAAGCAGACCCGCAACGCCGACGCCGTCCGCCAAGCCCTGGCCCGCATTGCCACCGATGCGGCTGACCCGACCATCAACCTCATGCCGGCCTTCATCAATGCAGTGGCCTGCTACTCAACCCTCGGCGAGATCGTCTCCACCTTGGAAGAGCAGTTCGGCCGCTGGACCGAACCGAGTGGCTACTGACATGACGGTGCGGGTGCTGGTGGCCAAGGTTGGCCTCGATGGGCACGATCGCGGCGCGAAAGTCGTCGCTCGCCTGTTGCGTGACGCGGGGATGGAGGTCATCTACGCCGGCCTACGTCAAACGCCGGCCATGATCGCCGCCATCGCGCTTCAAGAAGATGTCGACGTCGTCGGTCTCTCGATGCACAACGCCGCTCACCGCACGTTGGCCCCCAAGGTGGTGCTGGCTCTGCGCGACGCCGGCCTCGACACCGCGGTAATCGTCGGTGGCATCGTTCCCGACGTCGACATCCCGTACCTCCTTGAAGCAGGCGTACGTTCCGTGCTCGGCCCCGGGAGCTCAGCCGAGGCGCTCGTCCAAGCGGTGCGCGACGCCGCCGAAAGAGTCCAAGACGACCTCGACGCTCCTCGTTAGTCGCGCGCTGGCGTTCCCCAGATCCACACCGACGTGGCCACCGTCATCCCCCCGCCAAAGCCGCAGAACACCACCAGATCACCGTCGCGCAGCGAGTGGAGGCAGCCGGCCAACGTGAAGGGCACGGTCGCCGCCGACGTGTTGCCGGTTAGCGCAATCGTGGACGGCACGCGGTCGAGGTCGACGCCAAGGCGCTCAGCGATAGCGGTCAGGATCCGACCATTCGCCTGATGGGCGATCACCGCCGTGACCTCGCCCGGCTTCGCGCCCGCCTTCACAAGGGCTCGTTCGATCGATAGCGGTACGTGCGTCACCGCCGCCCGGTAGACGTCTCGACCATGCATGGTCAGTTTGCCGCCGAGGGGAATTGCGGCATGGTCCAAAGTTGCCGGCAACGTGCACTGGTCGCCGCCCACGAGTTGCCCCGACCCCGGTCCGATGATCAGAGCACCCGCTCCATCGCCAAAAAGGATGGACGTGTTCCGGTCGGCATCGTCGAGGACTTTCGAGTATGCATCGGTGCCCACGACCAGAACCAGGCCGCCACGTGAGGCCACAGCGGTGGCCGCGTCCATCGCGTAGACGGCGCCGGCGCACGCGGCGTTGATGTCAAACGTGCCGCACGTAGCCCCCAGGTCGTTGGCGATGATGGACGCCACGGACGGTACCGATACCGAAGGTGTCGACGTAGCCACGATCACCAGCTCGAGCTGCTGCGCGTCCACACCGGCGGCACTCAGCGCTGAGCGAGCCGCGTCGGTAGCCATCTCCTCGGTGTTTCCGTCCCACCGCCGCTCCACGATGCCCGTCCGGTGATAAATCCACTCAACGTCGACGTCGAAACGGCGAGCCAGTTCCTCGTTCGTCACCACGCGAGGGCCCAACTGCGTACCGGCACCCCACACGGCCACGCCGTGACTGGACCCGACACCTTCCCGGTTGTTGCCGGTGTTGGCCATCAAATCCCTCGGGGCCGCGCTGCGGCGAGCCGGGCGCATCGTCCTCGGTCTGAGTGGAGGGCCGAGCGGGTGCGCGTCCTCCGAGGATGCATGAAGGCACTATAGGTGACGACCCATCAACCAACGGTTGATGGGTCGTGCCACCGACGAGCTCAATTCCTCAAGGGTCGCGGCCGGCCGGACCGCTCCCCCGCTCCCCGACGCGCGCCGTGTCCTGGATTTCGAACCGAGGCAACCGCCACGAGAACCTGTCGCGCGTCGTCGGTTGAGCCGTCGGAGCGGGGGACGGAGCGACGCGTCGACTCTGCGGTAGCGTTTGCCCGAGTGGAGGAGGCAATTTCATGGCAGACCCGAGCGACGAGAAGCCCAAGAAGAAGGAAGGGTTCGAGGACGTTCTGGACCTGTTCGGAGCGGGCGGCATGGTCACGCATCCAGGCGAACCCGCTGCCGATGACACCCCGTCACCGGCCGACGACGCCGACGCTCCCGCGCCCTGACCAGCCGGTCCGCTGCGACAGGAGTCACGAAATGTCGACGACTCCTGTGCGGTTGGGTGTGGAAAGCGGGCAAACGGCCCAGCGCAACTAGCCGAAGGGTTTCCAATGGACGTGCTTGATACCGCTCGTGAGCTTGGGTTGTTGGCTGAAAACGAGACCCAGCCTGTAGGTGGCATCGCCGAGGAATTGGTGCTGCACGCCCTGGAGAAGTTGGCGGTCAACCATCCCGACAGCTCCGATCTCTTCACGCAGGCGGCCCTGCGGGTGCAGTTGGGTCGTTCGGCCGGGCTCGAACATGTGGCCGCCGACAGTGTGTTCGCCCGCCACGGCACCGCCCGAGCGGAGCAGTTCCGCTACCGGGCCGAGATGGGCGAGGTGTTCATCGACCTGGCCATCGATCTCGGCGGCCGAGAGCCCGATGTCGATCCCATTGACGCCCTCGAGGCCGGACTGGTCGCCCAGGGCTAGCGCTCCGCCTACAGTCGCCGCGGTGCAAGACAAGCAAAACGGGCCTGTGCGGCGACCGCGTCCGACTGGGAGCTCGCGAGCTGGAAAGTCCTCAGCGGGCGGCGGCGCCCGGGCCTTGGCCCCATCGCCGCCAGCCCGCTCGGTCAGGGGCTCCGCCACTCGCGACGACATCTTGGCGGCCGCCCGGGTGGTGTTTGCCCGCATGGGCTACGGCGCGACCCGCTTCGAGGACATCGCCGCCGAAGCCGGCACCTCGCGCACCGCGGTGTACCACTACTTCAGCTCCCGCCGCGAGCTGTTCATTGAAGTGGGCCGCATTGCCACGCTCGCTTGGCGCGACGTCTTGGAGGTGGCCCGAGCGATTCCCAACCCCTGGACCACGGAACATCTGGGCACCCTCATCGACGCATACCTGTCCTATCTCGACGATCACGGCGCCGTGATCTCGACCTGGAGCCAGGCAACGTGGGATGACGCGGAATTGCGCGATGTGGGGCTGGCCCTGCAGCTTCGCAACTTCGAAGCCTTGGGCAGGGAGCTAGCCCGCCTGCGAGGCACCGACGACGTCGACCGGGTGCACGATGGCATCGTTTGCCTGGGCATGATCGAGCGGCTTTGGTACTACGCCCGAAACGGAGGCGCAGACATCGACGATGACGCGATGCGGCGCACCCTTCAGTTCGAGGTAGAGGCCCTCCTGCGGCATCGAGCCGAGACTTGACGGTACCGCCTTTTCGACACTAATGTCGATATAGCCACCTGATAGAGCTGAGGAGACGTGTGATGAAGGTTCCCTTCACGTGGAAGCCGACCGGTTGGTTCATGGTGGGGTGGAGCGCCGAGATTCCGGTGGGGGGCGTGAAGCCGCTCCAATACTTCGGTGGTCATCAGGTGGCGTACCGAACTGACGATGGCGAGTTGCATGTGCTCGATGCCCATTGTCCTCATCTGGGAGCGCACCTGGGCCACGGTGGAAAGGTGAAGGGTGACTGCATCACCTGCCCGTACCACGGTTGGGGCTATGGGCCCGATGGGGTGAACAAGTTCATTCCTTATGAGGACCGTCCCAACGTGTCACACAGCCTCCGGGTGTGGCCGGTGATCGAGCAGCACGAGTGTGTGTTCGTGTGGCACGACCCCGCCGGTGGGCCACCGCGGTGGGAGATGCCCGATCTGTTCACGGTGCTCCCGCATCTGCCGGCCGATCCCACTGACTATTACCGGGCCTATCCGGAGTTGTCGACCAAGTATGAGCGGGAGCCGGTGCATCCGCAGATCACGTTGGAGAACGCGCCCGACACGGTGCACTTCGAGCACGTGCACGGGGCCACGGTCACACCGCGGTTGATCCATTGGGAGGTCGACGGTCCCTTCTACAAAGGCATCGGTGGCTTCCCGATTCCCACCGAGGACGGCGGCGAGCGGATGGCGCTCAAGAACAACTCGATCAATTGTGGTGTCGGGGGTGCCTACTCGATCTTTGAGGGGTCGTACCACTATCGGTTGATCTTCTTCACAACCCCGGTCGACGACGAGACGTCGGACATGTTCTATTCGATCTGGTGGCCCCGCGATGAGGGCGACACCAGCGTCGCGCCCCCCGATCACTATCGCGAGCGCGCCCAGAAGCAGTTCCTCACCACTTTATGGGACGACCTGGAGATCTGGCGTTACCAGGTCTACGTCGAGACACCGGCCTTCGCCAAGCAAGACGCCAAACCCTACGGAGCACTGCGCAAATGGGCCCGGCAGTTCTACGAAGTCGAGCCGGTGTAGCGCAACGGTCCGTTTCCGAACGTCATGGAGCCGGCGAAATGGTCACCGCCGTGCCCGAGGACCGCGGCATCCCGGTCAGCGGCTCGATGTTCTCGCGGCTGCTGATGAGATAGTTCACGTTGCTGGCGCCCCAACCGTGTGGCACCGACACGGCCCCGGGTCGGAGATCGGCGTCGAATCGCGCCGGTCCGGTAACTGTGCCAGTGGCACTGGTTACCACCATCGCGCCCCCGTCGGCGATGCCCGCACGCCGCCCGTCGTCGGGATGCACCAATATCTCGAATCGGTCGCCGTCGCGGTAATGCACCGAGTTCATGTGGCGCACCTGCCGGCGGGGAATCAACACCAGAGACTCCGGCACATCGAGAGCGGCTAGCCGATCCACGAACGCCGTGGGGGCAACGTCGAAGTGTCCGTCGAGGAGAACGTCGCCAACCCAGCCGTACACCGCCGGCTCACTCTGCAACGCGCCGTCGTGGGTTCGTAGCTCCTCGAAGCTGCACCTCGCCTTGCGGGCCATATAGGCCAGCACGTCATCGTCCGTGGTCACGTCGGGGTCGAGCCCTCCCGGCAATACGTCGTGACCCAAGCGGCGGCCGATCTGGGCCAGCAACCACCACATCGGTCGTCGCTCAACGGCCGGCGGAACCACCGCCGCGGTGTACTGAGAGAACACGCCCGTCATCGTGAGATCGATGCCGGCGGGAAGATCGGCGCGCTCGAGCTGATCGGCGCTCGGCAGTACGTGGGTGGCGATCGCAGTGGTGTCGCCGGCGATGATGTCGCACGTCACCAACAGGTCCAACTGGCGCAGCGATGCGCTCACTCGAGTGGTATCAGGCAAACAACCCACGAGATTTCCACCCAACACGATGAGCGCGCGCAGGTTGCCGGACTCGATCTCACCGGGAATGGCCACCGCCGGAAGTTCACCGAAGTTGGCCGGCAACTCCGGCCAGCTGTCCGGACCCGCACCGGGAGGCGGCGGAGGTTGTGGCCGCCGCGTTCGCCGGTCGAGCCCCGTCAGGAAGCCGGGATTGAACCACATGCCGCCCTGCCGATCGAACGAACCGGTCACGATGGCCAAGGCCCAGGCCAGCCACTCGGTGACCGGGCCCGATGGGGCCATCGCCACGCCGGTACCGGTGATGAAACCGACACGCTTGGCGCGCCGAATGGCCGCCACCAACTCCACCAAATCGGCAACCTCCAGGCCCGACAGCTCGGCGGCCCGATCGGCGGTGAACGGTTCCACCGCGGCCTGCAGCTGCTCCACCCCCACCGCCATCTCGGACAGGTAGGCGCGGTCGGCCCCGTCAATCAGTAACTCCCGAATGG